>Ga0265320_10001396_pt1 | contig 17547 bp, 15 predicted proteins | sample 4827metaG_FD_202087 | JGI IMG/M metagenome (GOLD analysis project Ga0265320, IMG submission 202087) | Rhizosphere microbial communities from Carex aquatilis grown in University of Washington, Seatle, WA, United States - 4-8-27 metaG | ecosystem: Host-associated > Plants > Roots > Rhizosphere >...
CTCCGGCCGAGGGCCCGCATTGCCGTCCCCAGGTCGAGCTCGGCCTGGGGCAGGTCGGGATGGAGTCGCAGGGCCTCCTGCAGATATCCGATCGCTTCCTGCGGATTGCCCTTGTCCGCGAGAATCGCTCCGAGATTCGTGTCGGCCAGCCATGCCCCGGGATTGCCCTGCAGCGTGGCGCGAAAAAGGGTCTCTGTGTCCCGAAAGTTTCGGCTCTGGCGCCACGTAAGCCCCCCGAGGAGGCAAATCAGTCCGGCCGCGGCCGCGAGAGGCGGGCCGGCCTTTGACCTCCCGGCCCAGCGGCCCCAGGCCGCCCCGGCGAGGGCCGCCACGCCGACCAGGGCCAGGTATTGATAGTGGTCGGCCACCAGCGAGAACCGCATGAAGTAGACGTCCGAAAAGCCCATCACCGGCAGCAGCATCACGCCAAAATATCCCCAGGCAAAAAGCGCGGGCCGGGCGCGGCTTCGGCCCTTCCAGAGGATTGCCGTCAGGACCGCCGCAGCCGCCAGCGGCAGCCACCAGCGCGGATCGGCGGCCCGGATCTGCCATTGCGGATAGACGAAGAGCAGGCGGACCGGCACCAGTGCCTTGCCGAGATAGAACCAGGCCACCGCCGCCGCACCGAGCAGCCGGTCCACCATGCTTGCCTGGCGGATCACTTCTCCGGTCCCGTGGGTCTGGAACCAGGCGTCGACTCCCGCGAGAACCGCGGCGATAGTGAAGAAAGGCAAGAGCCGCCCGAGGTCGCCTGCGGTCGGCCGCCGGCGCCAGGCGATCACGCCCAGCAGGACAAGGGGGAGCGGAGCGACAGAGCCCTTGCTCAGCATCGCCAGAAGAAAGGCCAGCAGGCTGAGCCCATACCAGCGCCCGGCACCGGCCCGCGGCTGGGGCTCCTCCGGGCCGGTGCGCAGGAACGCCAGGATCGAAAGGAGAAAAAAGACCATCCCCAGCAGGTTCTTCCGCTGGGCGATCCAGGCCACGGATTCGACATTCACCGGATGGACCGCAAAGAGCAGCGCCGCGAAATAAGCCCCCGGCATCCGCAGGCGCCGCAGGACGGCCCACAGCAGCAGCGCCGCGAGCGCGTGCAGCCCGAGGCTGACCGCGTGGTAGCCGGCGGGGTTCAGTCCCCAGAGGCGCCATTCGAGCCAGAGGACGCTCGCCGTCACCGGCCAGTAGTCAGGGGTCCGCGTGGTGAGCCAGAAGCTGTGCAGCCCGTCGGGCGCGTGGATGAACTGATTCTGCGTGACCGAACTGTCGTCGTCCCAGATGAAGCCGTTGTGCCAGACCGGCGCGTACGCGGCCAGCACGAGACCCACGAGCAGGAGGGCGGCTCCCCAGCCGCTGACGGACTTGGCGGTCACACCCGGAAGATGGCCCCGAGCTTGCGGCCGAGCAGCAGGCTGAGCCCGACGATGGTGACGCCAAGGAAGGCCATCGCCCAGACCCCCAGCGCGCTGGCGATGAACTTGCCGTCGCCCAGCAGCTGGAAGAGTTCCAGGATCGCCTTCGTGATGGGATAAAACGCCTGCTTCTGCGCCAGGATCAGCGAGTCGCTGACCTCGAGCATGGCGAAGGCGAAGGCCAGGAGTCCGCCGGCGATGAGGCTCGCGCCGATCAGGGGCAGGGTGACCCGGAAGACGGACTTCAGGGGAGGGCAGCCCAGGTTCTGCGCCGCCTCCTCCAGGGTCTCGCTCGTCTGCTGGAAGCCGGCCGCGGCCGACCGGACGACGTAGGGCAGCCGCCGGATCGAATACGCGATGATCAGCAGCGCCGTCGGATTGCGCACGGGATTGAGGAAGGCGAAGAAGCGCCCCTCCTGCGCCATCGCGAGGTAGCCAAAGGCGAGGACGAGCCCGGGCACCGCCAAGGGCAGCATGACGAGAAAGTCCATCACGTGGCGGCCGGCCAGGCGCGTGCGGACGATCACGTAGGCGATGGCTACACCGAAGACGACGTCGAGGACGGTCGAGGCACTCGCGTACTTCAGGCTGTTGGCGATCGCCGGCACCGTGAGCTCATGCCCGAGCGCGAGGTGGAAATTCTGGAGCGTCAGGGACCGGGGCAGGATCGTCCCGTACCAGTCCCGGGAGAAGGCCACCAGGATGACCCCCAGGTGCGGCAGGAGAGCCAGGAAGGTGACGCCGCCGCAGAGCGCCGTGCAAAGCCAGGCGCGGCGGGGCGGCAGGTCGCGCGCGCCGCCCGTGCTCGTCGCCTTGGCCATCATCGCGTGGCCCGCGCGGCCGAAGAGCCCCTTGCCCACGGCATAGAGGAGGACCGAGCCGGCGAGCATCACGGCGACCAGGGCGTAGGGAGCCGGGCTGCCGCCGATATCCTTCAGCCCATAGTAGATCTGGACGCTGGTCACCCGGGCGTAGTCGAAGACGAGGGGCGTCCCCAGGTCGGTGAAGGTCCAGATGAAGACGACGGTGCCGCCTGCGAACAGGCCCGGCCGGATCAGCGGCAGGGTCACGCGGCGGAAGCGCCGCCACCCCGTGCAGCCCAGGTTCTCCGCCGCTTCCTCCAGCGCGGGATCGAGATTGGCCAGCGCCGCCAGGGCATTCAGATAAATAATGGGATAGAGGGAAAGGGCGTCGATCACCGCGACCCCCCAGAACTGGTTCGTCCCCAGCCAGTCATAGGCCCAGCCGGCCGGCCGGAGGTGCAGCGCCAGCAGGAGCGCGTTGAGCGCGCCGTACTGGCCAAAGATCTGCCGGAGGCCGATCGCCCCGACGAAGGGCGGCAGGATCATGGGGATGAGCAGGAGCGAGCCGAAGGCGGTCTTCCCCGGAAACCGGTAGCGGTCGGCCACGACCGCCAGCGGCAGGGCGATCGCCAGCGCCAGCGCCGTGGCGGCGCAGGCGAGGAGGAAGGAGTTCCCGAGCGCACCGCGGTAGGTGGGATCGGCCAGCAGGGCCCCGAGGTAGGCGAAGGTCAGCCGGCCGTCGGCGTCGAGAAATCCCCCCCGGAGGATCTGCAGGATCGGCCAGAGGAAAAACGCGCCAAAGCAGACGGCGGTCAGGCCGAAAACGAGGCGCGCGAACGGCTTCGACATCGCCCCCGAGTCTGCCCGGCGCGCCCGAGGAGCGGCAAGGCAAACCTTGGCTTTTGCCCTCTGATCCCCTAGCGGTTAGGGGATGGAAGACGGTCACCTCCAAGCGCCCGACCCGACCGCGAGCCTGTCGGAATCGCACCGCTCGATTGCGGTGCCGACGGGGGCGGGCTTCTGGCGCAAGCTCCTGGCGTTCTCGGGGCCGGGCTACCTGGTGGCCGTGGGCTACATGGACCCGGGCAACTGGGCCACCGACCTGGCCGGCGGCTCGGGCTTCGGCTACACCCTCCTGAGCGTCATCCTCCTGTCGAACCTGATGGCGATCCTCCTCCAGGCGCTCAGCGCCCGGCTGGGCATCGCGACGGGGCGCGACCTGGCCCAGGCCTGCCGCGACCACTATTCGCGCCCGGTTTCCTTCGGCCTGTGGATCCTGTGCGAGATCGCCATCGCGGCGTGCGACCTGGCGGAGGTGATCGGCTCGGCCATCGCCCTCAATCTCCTTTTCCACCTCCCGCTGGTCGCCGGCGTCTGCGTCACCGCCCTGGATGTCCTGATCGTGCTGTGGCTGTCGCATCACGGCTTCCGCTGGCTGGAGACCCTGGTGGTCTCCCTCGTCCTCCTGATCGGCGTCTGCTTCGGGCTCGAGGTCTTCTTCTCCCACCCGTCACCGGGCGGGATCCTGACCGGCTTCTGGCCTCACGCGGAGATCATCCGGAACCCGGCCATGCTCTACATCGCCATCGGCATCATCGGCGCGACGGTCATGCCGCACAATCTCTACCTGCACTCGTCGATCGTGCAGACGCGAAAGTACGAGCAGGACGGCGCGGGCCGGCGCGAGGCGGTCCGCTTCGCGTCCCTGGACTCGTTTCTCGCGCTCATGTTCGCCTTCTTCATCAATGTCGCGATCCTGGTCGTCGCAGCGGCGACCTTCCACGCCCACGGCCAGACCGGCGTCGCGGAGATCCAGGATGCCTACAAGCTGCTCGCCCCCATGCTCGGGGTGGGCGCGGCCAGCGTGATCTTCGCGGTGGCGCTGCTCGCCTCCGGGCAGAATTCGACGCTCACCGGCACCTTGGCCGGCCAGATCGTGATGGAGGGCTTCCTCAACCTGCGCCTGCGCCCGTGGCTCCGCCGGCTGATCACCCGGATGCTCGCGGTCATTCCGGCGGTGATTGTGGCGGCGCTTTACGGGATGGAGGGCGTGGGCCGGCTGATGGTGCTGAGCCAGGTCATCCTCTGCCTCCAACTGCCGTTTGCGATCGTCCCCCTCGTCCTTTTCACGAGCGACCGGCGGAAGATGGGGGAGTTCGCCAGCCCGGGCTGGCTCAGGGCCCTCGCCTGGGCCACGGCCGCGCTCATCATCGTCCTGAATGCGAAACTGCTGCTCGACTATGCCGGGCTGACCGGCGCGGGCCACCCCTGACAACGTCCACCCCGACAAACTCCATGTACCACCGCATCCTGGTTGCCCTCGAAAACGGCCGGGCGGACGAGACGCTCGTCCCTCATATCGCCGCACTGGCGCACAAGCTCGGCTCCGAACTCGTGCTGGTGCACGTGGCCGACGGCTGGGCCGCGCGCCACTTCGACGACCTCAAGCTCGCGGAATCCGAGGAAATGAAGGCGGACCGCGCCTATCTCGAGGGGCTGGCGGCCCCGCTGCGCGAATCCGGGCTGGTCGTCGCCGTCGAGCTGGCGCGGGGCGAGCCCCCGGCGGAAATCATGCGCGCCGCGGTGGCGCATGCTTGCGACCTGATCGCGATGACCTCGCACGGCCACAAGCTGATCGGTGACATCGTATTTGGCAGCACGATCGACAAGGTGCGCCACGGCACCTCGATCCCGCTGCTCGTCGTCCGGCAGGGAGCCGAAGGCCCCCGGTAGATCAGGAGGCGGTCGCCGCCGTGACCACTGACACCTTGCGGTGGGCCTTGTCGTACAGGACGGTGCCGTCCTTGAGCGCGAAGAGGGTCCAGTCGCGGCCGACGCCGACGTTCTTTCCCGGGTGCAGCTTCGTGCCGCGCTGGCGGACGATGATGTTGCCCGCGATGACGGACTCGCCGCCAAAGGCCTTGATGCCGAGCCGCTTTGAGTGGCTGTCCCGGCCGTTGGTGGATGTTCCCTGACCTTTCTTGTGCGCCATGACAGTGGTTCCTTAGACGGTGATGGATTCGATCTTGATGACGGAGAGGTCCTGGCGGTGGCCCTGCTTGCGCTCGTAGCCCTTCCGCTTCTTCTTCTTGAAGACGATCACCTTGTCGCCGCGGCGATTCTCCAGGATCTTGGCCGAGACCGAGGCGCCCGCAAGGAGGGGCTTCCCGACCTGGAAGCTGGCGCCCTCGCCGGCCGCGAGCACATCCTTGATTTGGACCGTGGCCCCGGCTTCCGTGTTCGGATAGCGGTTCACCACCAGGATGTCCCCCTCGGATACGTTGAATTGCTGGCCTTGGGTTTTGATCGTCGCCTTCATGAATAAAAGGAAGAAAGCATCATTTGGATAGGAGCGATGGCAAGAGTGAAGTTAAGAACATGGGGGCTTCGGCAGTCTCCCACGATTGCCAAGGAAGGCTCTCTCCGCGTCTTATGCTGGCCAAACCCGATCTCAGCCGCAAAGCCGGCCGCCCCGTGCGAGGCGGCCCAGACGCGGCTGATGAGGCCAGCGAGGCCGCTGCGAGAGCCTTCCTTGGCAACCGTGGGAGACAAGGCATCCCATCAGCATCCTTCAAAGCATCTTTCCTATCAGATTGAACTACTTGGATTTGGAATGCGCGAGGCGTGGGCCGAGGCGTAGGGGAGGGCGAATTCGACGGCTTCCTTGAGGGGCAATCCCTGCCGAAAACGAGCCTGGAGGAGGCAGGCCAGTAGTATATCCCCGGAGCCGGTGGCCGAGACCTCCTTGACCCGGGGCGGGATGAGTTCTGCGGTGTGACCGTGCTCGTCGCGCAAGCGGACGGGGTTGGGGCCGTCGGTCACCACCCATGAGCGCGGACCCGTCTTTGAGGTCAGGCCGGCCAGCTGGGCGGTGGCGTCGGCCCCGGGATAGAGGCCCCCGAATTCCGTCCGGTTGATCTTCACCAGCGCCACGGGACGGGCGGCGAGCCAGGCGAGCGGCGGCCCGTAGGTGTCGGCAATGAGCTGACCTCGCTGCAGCCAGCGTTCCAACGCGGCGCGGAAGGGATCGAATCCCGCCTCCTCCCACCCGGGGATGCTGCCGCAGATCGCGAGAAAGCCTCCTGGCTGGGCGTCAAGAAAATCGGCACAGGCCCGCACCGCCCCGGCACCGGGCGGCACATCCGGGCCGAGGAAGGTCGTCTCTGCGTGGCCCCCGCCGCGCACGACCGTGCCGGTGCGGGTGGCCGCCTCCGCGGGGAATGCCTGGAAGTCCAGGCCCTCGGATTGAAGCCGGGTGACGCAGTCGGCGCCCGTGGCGCCCCCGGCGAAGCAGAGCGCAGTGCTCGTTTCGCCCAGCCGCTGCAGCATCCGCGTCACGTTGATGCCCTTGCCGCCGACCTGGAAGGATTCCGTCCGGGCGCGCTGCGTGCGGCCCGGCGCCCAGTCGGCGAACGCCAGCGTCCGCTCGGCCAGCAGGTTGCCCGTGAACGTATAGAATTGGGCCGGGGTTGTTTTCACTTGGTTTCTGGCCTACGCCTCTGAATAGAACGGACATGGCGCGCATAATCCAAGCGAAAGCATGGGCGGGCAGGAACACGGTGGCCCTCGCGCGGGGGCTCCTCGGCCGGCACCTCGTTCGCCGGCACCAGGACGGACGGATCGAGGCCCGGCTCATCACCGAGGTGGAGGCCTACCACGGCGAGAGCGATCTGGCCTGCCATGCCAGCAAAGGGCGAACGAACCGGACGGAGACCCTCTATGCGGCCGGGGGCGTCTGGTATGTTTACCTCTGCTATGGCATCCACGAGATGCTCAACCTCGTCGTCGGGCCGCCTGGGCATCCCGCCGCGGTGCTGATCCGCGGCCTGGACGGCATCCGCGGCCCCGGCCGGCTGACCCGGGCCCTGGGCATCGACCGGCGGCTGAACGGGCGGCCGGCGGCGCCCGCCAGCGGCCTCTGGATCGAGGATCGCGGCACGCCCGTGCGGCGGGGATCGATCCGGGTCTCGCCCCGGATCGGGGTCGACTACGCCGGCCCGGTCTGGGCCCGGAAGCCCTGGCGATTCGTCCTCGAACCGGTCAGGGCCCCGGCGCGTGGTACCGCACGAGGGTCGCGAGCCCGGCTCCGACCTTGAACCGAACTTCAAAACGGACGGGCAGGCGGCGTCCGTCCTGCGAGACCCACACCCGGACGGTCGAGCCGCGCTTGAACATGCCCTTGGGCGGGGTCTCCTCCATGCGCGGCTCGAGGACGAGCGTGTTGAACGTCCCGAGCGGGGTCTCCACCTCCTCCTGCCGGACCGCGTGGATCGTCAGCTGGTAGAATTCGTCGTCAAAGAGGACGAGCGCATCGTGCTTCTGGCCGGGCTGGAGGTTCCAGGTCCGGGCCAGCATCAGGCAGGTGATCAGGTCGGTGGGCTCGCCCGGCGGCATCGCCAGCGGAACCGCCGGCGTCTGGGCGAGGCCATTGTTGTAGTTGGCCACGCGCCGCGAATAGTCGAAGACCACGGTGTGCGCGGCGTGGCGGGAGCGGGTCTCGCTCGTCTCGCCCAGCCAAATGAGCCGACCGGTGGACGGCTCGAACAGCGACTCCGCCCGCGCCTGGAAAGGGAGGAGCAGGTGCGCCAGGCCCCGCGTGGACGTTGTGCTCACAATGCGGAGCTGGCGCCGGCCGGAGATGTCGGTGGCGGACTGGGCCGACACCTTGATTTCGCCCGCGCCGGGCACCATGAACCAGGAGACATGGTAGACCAGGGACTCGCCGTCTCCCAGGGCCATGGCAGGCGCCGCCTGCGCAGCCGTGCCGGCGGCGAGCATCAGGGGGAGGAGGGAAAGGAGCTTCATGCGAATTTGCCCAAAGGTTCATTGGGCGCGCTCGGCCCGGCCTCGTCAAGAAACCTCCGATCAGGCCCTGACTCAATCGGCCGGGAAAGGTTCCCGGCATCCGGGGCGGAGGGTGAAAGCGGGCCGGCCGCCGCCGGAGATATATCTGTTTGATTCCCGCGGATTTTGCATAAGTTGCAGGTTCCGCCCATGCCGGTTCCGCCCCCCATCCACGTCAAAGGTGCGCGCGAGCACAACCTGAAGAACCTCGACCTGCGCATCCCGCGCGGGAAGCTGGTGGTCATCACCGGACCGAGCGGGTCCGGCAAATCCTCGCTGGCCTTCGACACGATCTACGCCGAGGGCTACCGCAAATACGTCGAGAGCCTGTCGACCCAGGCCCGCCAGCTGCTCGAGCAGCTCAAGCGGCCCGACGTCGACTTCATCCACGGACTTTCCCCCGTCCTCGCGATCGAGCAGCGCACCGGCGGAACCTCGCCGCGGAGCACGATCGCCACCGCGACCGAGATCGCGGACTACGGCCGGCTCCTCTGGGCCCTGGCCGGCGAGCAGCGCTGCCCGAAGGACGGGGGCCGGGTCGTCCAGCGCTCGCTCGACGACAATGTCCGGCGGGTGCTGGCCGAGTGCGCGGGCGAGCGCGTCATCCTTCTCGCGCCCTATCTCCGGGCCAAGGCGAGCGTCCTCCGCGAGGAACTGCCGCGGCTCCGCCAGCGCGGGTTCGAGCGGGTCCGGATCGCCGGGCAAATCCGCGGGCTGGACGAGGCGAACCTGGTGCCCCCCGGCGCGCCGGAGCAGGGCGTCGAGCTGGTCATCGACCGGCTGGTGGCAACGCCGGACCAGCGCAGCCGCCTGGCCGATTCGCTCGAACTCGCGTTCCGCGAGGGCAAGGACCGGGCGATCGTCCTCGCCCAGCCGGCGGCCGAGGCGCCCTGGCGCGAGCTCGGGCTCAGCCAGTCCCTCGCCTGCGAGATCTGCGGGGACGTCTTCGAGAAGCTGACGCCCCGGCATTTCTCGTTCAACCACAGCGAGGGCGCCTGCCCGACCTGCGGCGGGCTCGGCCGCAAGCTGCGGTTCGTGCCGGAGCTCGTCATCCCCGACCCGGAGAAGTCGGTCCGGGAGGGGGCGATCAAGCCCTGGCGGATCGGCGGAAAGAATCTCATCATCAAGCACAACGCCCTGGTGAAGCAGCTCGCCGAGCAGCTGCCCTTCGACGCCGACCTGCCCTGGAAGAAGCTGCCCGAGGCGGTGCGCGAGACGCTGCTGCACGGGGCGGGGGAGCGGCTTTTCGCCTTCAAGCTCCGCCGCATGCGCGAGGCCCGCTCGCAGCCGTTCCCCGGGATCATCGCGGACCTGGACGAGAGCTTCCGCTCGACGGACAGCGAGGGCTTCCAGGCGCGGCTCACCACTTTCATGGTGGCCGGCGAGTGCCCGGAGTGCCACGGCGCCCGCCTCAACGCCCGCAGCGCCGCCGTCCAGGTGCGCACGCCGGCGGGGGCGGCGATCACCTTCCCGGAATTCCTGGCCCACGACGTGGGCTCCGCCCACGCCCTCGCCCGGGAGCTCGCCGCCACGCACGGCGAGGGCGCCGCCCTGCACGACGTCGTCGACGGCATCGAGCGGCGGCTGGGCTTTCTCTTCGCGACCGGCCTCGGCTACCTCACGCTCGACCGGGACTACGCGACCCTTTCCGGCGGGGAAGGGCAGCGCGTGCGCCTGGCCACCCAGCTTGGCATGGGCCTGATGGGCGTGATCTACGTCCTCGACGAGCCGAGCATCGGGCTCCACCCCTACGACAACCAGCGGCTGCTCGAGCAGCTGCGCTCCCTCCGCGATCGCGGAAACACCGTCATCGTGGTCGAGCACGACGAGGAGACGATGCGCGCCGCCGACGAGATCATCGAGCTGGGGCCGGAGGCCGGGGCCGACGGGGGGCAGCTGCTCTTCCAGGGCACGCCCGAGGCCTGCGCCGCGCAGCCGGCCCGGGTGTCGCGGACGGGGCCCTACCTCGCGCGGACCCTGACGGTCGAGAAGGATGCGGCGACGAAGAAGCCCGATGGGGCCTGGCTGACGGTCCGCGAGGCCCGCGAGCACAACCTGCGCGGCATCGACGCGAAGTTTCCGCTGGGGCTCCTCACCTGCGTCACCGGGGTTTCCGGCTCGGGCAAGAGCACGCTGGTCAACGATGTCCTGGCCGCGGCCGCCGGCCGGCGGCTGAATGGCGCCCGGACGCTGCCCGGCAAGCACCGCGCCATCGAGAACCTGGACAGCTTCACCAAGCTCGTGCAGGTCGACCAGGAGCCCATCGGGCGCAGCCCGCGCTCCAATCCCGCCACCTTCGTCGGGCTGCTGGACCTCCTGCGCGACCTCTTCGCGCAAGTCCCGCTCGCCAAGGTGCGCGGCTACAAGGCGAGCCGCTTCTCGTTCAACGTGCGCGGCGGCCGCTGCGAGCGGTGCCAGGGCGACGGCGTCATCAAGCTCGACATGCAGTTCATGGCCGACGCCTACGCGCCGTGCCCGAGCTGCCACGGCCGGCGGTTCAACCGGGAGACCCTCGAGATCCTGTTCCACGGCAAATCGATCGCCGACGTCCTGGCCATGACCGTGCGCGAGGCGATCGGGCTGTTCCGCCACATCCCGCGCGTGATCGACAAGCTGGGGACGCTTGAGGCCGTGGGCCTCGGCTACCTGGCGCTCGGCCAGTCGTCCACGACGCTCTCGGGCGGCGAGGCGCAGCGCCTGAAGCTCTCGCTCGAACTGAGCAAGCGGCAGCAGGGCGACACCCTCTACATCCTCGACGAACCCACGACCGGCCTCCACTGGGTCGACATCCAGCGGCTGATGGACCTCCTGTTCAAGCTGCGGGACGCCGGCAACACGATCATCGTGATCGAGCACAACCTCGACGTGATCAACCTGGCCGACTGGGTCATCGACCTCGGGCCCGGCGGGGGCTCGGCCGGCGGCGAACTCGTCTATGCCGGCGCCCGGCCGGGGATCGAGGCGGAGCCGCGCTCGCTCACCGGGCAGGCGCTCCGCCGCTGGCGGGAGGCGGGGGCGGCAAGCCTGCGCCGCTAGTCCGGTGCCGGCGTCCATTAGCCCATTGCCTGCAATGGGTTGCGAGCTTCATGCCATCGCGGTGACGGGGCCAGCTCTCGCTTGCGAATTGGCCCCGCACTTGCTTTTCTTGGGCTTCTCGAATGGGCAACCTTGTCCTACTCAAACCATGAAAAGCACCGCCAAGACCATCAAGTCGCCCGCCCCTGCGACCGCCACCGCATTTGCGCCCGCCCCCGCGCCCAAAATCACCCGCGTTCCCCGGGTAAAAAAGGATAGCGCGGCCGTTCCGGCCGCCCCCGTTGTGCCGACCGTCATCACCGCCAGGATCGACGTCGGTTTCGGCAACACGCTCTACCTCCGCGGCGACGGCCCCGGCCTGAGCTGGAACAAGGGCGTCGCCCTGGCCTGCGCGGAAGAGGCCGCCTGGACGATCTCGCTGGCCAACGCCGTCCGTCCCGTCGTCTTCAAGTTTCTCATCAATGACGAGACCTGGAGCCGCGGTGACGACTACACCCTCCTGCCCGGCACCGCGGTTGAGGTGAGCCCCACCTTCTAAGCCGGGTCAGTCCGGATTCAGCTCGCGCAGGCGCGCGGCCAGCGCCGCCGCCTGTTCGTCGCGGTCCTCGCGGCGATCCGCCGCCACGCGCACGCACCTCACCCGCACCCGGGAGAATGGCCGGGGCAGGTAGAAGCGGTCCCAGCTGCCCAGCCGCCAGGCCGAGGCGAAGGCGCCGCCGAGGAGCAGCATCGGCGCGCCCGTCTGCCGGGCCACGATGAGGGCCCCCGGCTTGAAGTCATAGCAGGGGCCGCGGGGTCCGTCGGGCGTGATGCCGACATCGTGCCCCGCGCGCAGGACGCCGACGAGCGCCGTGGCGGCCTCGCGTCCGCCGCGGCTGCTCGAGCCCCGCACCGCGCGCATGCCCACGAGGGAAAAGAAGGCCGTGAGCCACGCGCCGTCCTGGCTCGCGCTGACCAGCCCGTAGACCGGGCGGCCGCCGCGGTAGCGGCGGTAGAACTCGGCCACGAGGAAGAGGCGGTTGTGCCAGAGGACGAAGGCAACGGGCTCGTCGCGGGTCTCGAACCAGGCCCGTTCCTGCGCGTCGATCTCGAGGCGCAGCGTGCGGCCCCAGAGCCGGACGAGCAGCCCGAGCGGCGAAAGCACGAGCCGTCGCCAGCCGGAAATCTGATGAGGGACGGCGGCGGTGGGCATGGGGACGGCCAGGACGATACCGGAGGGGCGAGGGGGGAGGAAAGAGGAGAATGGGTTCGTCTTGTGCCGGCGCAGGGGAGGGTCCTTCCTCGATTTCCGCCGTGTCCGTCCTTCCCCCGTGCCCCCACCTGCCGCCGCCCCGCGAGGGGCTGGACTGGAAGCTCCTCGCGGCCCACCGCGACGCGCACCGCGGCGCCGACTTCTACCTCGACTGCCTCGAGTACGGCCACTCCCTCTGGATCCGCGGCCTCGCCGCCCGCGCCATCCTCTGCCTCGACCGCGCCTTCGGCGCCGAACTCACCGGCGCCGAGCCCGTCGTGTCGGCCTGGCCGATGCCCTATGCCGCGCTTGCCTGGATGCTCCGCTTCACCCCGCCCGAGCGCCTCGTCGGCAACCCCCGCGTCCATTTCCAGCACTACGCCGGCCGGATGAACGAGCCGCGCCGCGAGCAGCGCCGCTGGCGCGCCTGGGCCGGCTGGGCCCTCGCCCGCGCCGCGCTCCCGCACCTCCCCGGCGACCCCGGCCACGAAGTGGAGGAGCCCACGCTCGACCTCATCGCCTCCCACCTCCGCCTCCACGGCTTTCCCGGAGAGGACATCCTCTGGCGCGAAGTCCTGTCCCGTGCCAATTTAGGTTGAAACCCCCGTCCAACGGGGAAAGACATTCCCAACCCCTATGGCTCACCCCATCCAGCTCGGCGGCATCGACTACGCCATCCTCCTGATCTACTTCCTCTTCGTGCTCGGCATCGGCTGGGCCCTGAAGCGGCATATGAAGGGCAGCTCCGACTTCTTCCTGTCCGGCCGCTCCATCCCCGTGTGGATCACGGGCCTGGCTTTCCTCTCAGCGAATCTGGGCGCGCAGGAAGTCATCGGCATGGGGGCCTCGGGAGCCCAATACGGCATCATCACGAGCCATTTCTACTGGATCGGCGCCATTCCGGCCATGGTCTTCCTCGGCATCTTCATGATGCCGTTCTACTACGGATCGAAGGCCCGCTCGGTGCCGGAATACCTCAAGATGCGCTTCGACGAGAAGACCCGCGGCCTGAACGCAATCGCCTTCGCCGTGATGACGCTCTTTTCCTCCGGCATCTCCCTTTATGCGCTGGCTTCGCTGATGGAGACGCTCATCGGCTGGAATTTCACGTTCAGCATCTGGATCTCGGCGGTCATCGTCCTGGCCTACATCTGCCTCGGCGGCCTGACCTCGGCGATCTACAATGAGGTGCTCCAGTTCTTCATGATCGTCTTCGGCTTCGCTCCCCTGGCGTGGCTGGGCCTGCGGGATGCCGGCGGCTGGGCCGGGCTCAAGGAGCGCCTGGTGGGTGTGGCGACCGATCAGCATTTCGCGCCCGGCACCTGGACCGAGTCCTGGCAGCACATGGGCAGTCCCGGGGCCAACCCCTTGGGAGTTGAGTGGTTCGGCCTCGCGATGGGCCTCGGGTTCGTCCTGTCGTTCGGCTACTGGTGCACCGACTTCCTCGTGATCCAGCGGGCGATGGCCGCCAACACGATGTCGGCGGCGCGGCGCACGCCCATCATCGCGGCGTTTCCGAAGATGCTCTTCCCCTTCATCGTGATCCTGCCGGGCATGGTCGCGGTGGCGCTGATGCGGGACCATCACGGCGGCTTCACGCTGCCCCCGGTCTCGGCAACGGACAGTTCGCCGAACTTCAACATGGTGGTGCCGATGATGCTGGCGCACTACCTGCCGACCGGCCTCCTCGGGCTCGGCTTCACCGCCCTCATGGCCTCCTTCATGTCCGGGATGGCCGGGAACGTCACCGCCTTCAACACCGTCTGGACCTACGACATCTACCAGAGCTACGTGGCGCCGGCCAAGTCGGACGCGCACTACCTCCTCATGGGCCGGCTCGCGACGATCTTCGGCGTGATCCTGAGCGTCGGGGTGGCCTACCTGGCGGCGCAGTTCAACAACATCATGAACCTGCTGCAGCTGGTGTTCGCCTTCGTGAACGCCCCGCTGTTCGCCACCTTCCTCCTCGGGATGTTCTGGCGCCGGGCCAACGGGCACGGGGCCTTCTTCGGCCTGCTGCTGGGCACGCTCGCCGCGGCGGTCCATCACGGGCTGACCCTGCCGGTCGGCGCCGCCGTCGGCATCATGAAGGGCGGCTGGCTCGGGTCGGTCGTCCACACCTATCCCAGCGCGATGGCCCAGAACTTCTGGACGGCCCTGTTCGCCTGGACCGCCTGCATGGTCGTCACCATGGGGGTCTCGCTGGCCACCGCCCAGAACAAGTCCGACGAGCAGCTCCGCGGCCTGGTGTATTCGCTGACCCCCAAGCCCCCGGCTGAGGTCGAGGCGTGGTACCGCAAGCCCGTCACGCTCGGGGCGATCGTCCTGGCCGCCACCCTGGTCCTCAACCTGATCTTCGCCTAGACCGCCCCCCGCCATGAACTTTGACCTTCGTCTCCCGCTCGGCCTGCTCTTCTCCCTGTTCGGCGCCATGCTCGTGGTCTACGGCCTGCTGAGCGACCCGGCAATTTACAGCGTTTCCCTCGGCTATAACGTCAACCTCGACTGGGGCTTCGTCCTCCTGGCCTTTGGCGTGACCATGCTCTGGCTGGCCCTGCGGGCCCGGCGAAACCGGTCCTGAGGCCCCGAATCCGGCCGCACCGAATCCATTTCGGAAAAGCTCTTGCCGTGGCGGGGTGATACGCGGACACTGCCTCCGACCGCTACCAAGCAAACCTCGCGGGCCACCCGGCCCGCTTTCCAAGAGACCACATGGACGACGAAGCTGAAAAGGAGAATCCGCCCGCGGATTTGGATGCCGCTTCGCGGCCTGCCCCCAAGGACCAGGATGCTCCCGCCCCCGGCGGCGAAGCCCCGGGTGCGTTCAACAAGATCGACCTGACCCAGCTGCAGGGCTTCAGCTTCGGCACACAGTGGACCCAGGACAAGTCCGGCGGCTCCAGCAAAGGGGGAGACCGTGGTGATCGCGGCGACCGGCCGCGGCGCGAGGCCTTCCAGGGCGAGGCCCCGAACCGGAAGGACCGGCGGTCCTTCCAGCGCCCGATGGGCGGCCCCGGCGGCAATGAGGGCTACCGCCCCAGCGGTCCCGGCGGCCAGGGTGGGGGCGGCCCCCGCGAAGGCTCCGGCGATTTCCGCGGCGGCGCCCGTCCGGCCGACAACCGGCGCCCCGCGCCCGGGCCCGGCGGCGACTCGTACAACCGGCGCCGCCCGATGGAGCGCGAGAGCGCCCCCTACGTCAGCCCGTATTTCTCCGCCACCTTCTATCCCGAGGACACGAGCTTCGGCGCCCTGGTGAAGACCATCCGCGCCTCCTCCCGCACGATCGAGCTCTTCGAAATCGCCCGCACCGTGCTGGCCAAGGCCGAGCGCTTCACCGTCCTCGTGGGCCGCAAGGCTCCCGACGGCGAAATGTCCGCCCGCCGCGGCCCCGAGGCCGCGCCCGCCCCGGTTCCCGTCCCCGCGGCCCCGGCCGCCGCTCCGAAGCCCGTCCTCTTCATCTCGGTGCCGGACAACCTGCCCTTCGAGAGCGAGGAGGCGGCCATCGCCCATGTGCTGAAGAATCACCTCGCGCTCTTCTTCGACCAGGCCGAGACGGAGGTCGACCCGCCCAAGGGAAATTTCCAGGTCGTCAACCGCTGCAGCGTCACCGGCGAGCTGCTCGGGCCCCCGAACTACCACCGCTACAGCCAGACGCTGCAGCAGCACTTCGCGGAGAAGATCTCCCGCATGTCCCTCGAGTCCTATCGCACCCGCATCGAGTCGGTGCGGGACCCGGAGGTCATCGCCCAATGGCTGGAGAAGATGAAGAAGGTGACCCGGTTCACCTGGAAGACGGCCGCCCCCGCCAAGGCCCCGGGCCCGGAAACCGCCGTGCCCGCCGAGACCCCGGCGCCGGCCGCGGTTGAGCCGGCCCCCGAGGCCACCCCTGCACCCGCACCCGCCAAAGCCGCCGCGCCCGAAGCCACCGCCGCACCCGCCGAGACCGCCGCCGCACCTGCACCCGCGCCCGCGGAGACGCCGGCTCCGGCCGAAGCGACCGCCCCCGCCGGGCCCGCCTTTGACTCCATCGAGGAGGCGAAGGCCCATCTCCTCACCCAGGCCCGCGACAAGGTCGTCCGCCCGGGCGCCACCGCCCGCTTCCACGGCCGGACACTCGAGACGATCCCGTCCGACGAGATCCGCCATGCCGTCGAGGGCGAGCTCGAGCGCCAGCGGCGCTTCCCGCTCGACACCGCCAACGCGCTGCGCGGCCGCCTGCGCCGCGAGCATTTCACGATCTTCAAGAAGGGCTCGAAGGGCGTGTCCTACGTCTGCGCGGTGAAGCGGAAGTTCCGCATCCCGGGCCAGGTCTTCGCCGACAACATCGGCTCCCTGATCAACTTCATCGAGGCCCACCCGATGATGCGCGCGAGCGAGCTCACCGAGAAATTCCTGGGCCTGGCGCCGCAAGCGCCGGTCGCGGAGGGTCAGCCACTGACCGAGGAGGCCCTCACGCCCGAGCAGCGCGACAAGATCGGCCGGCTGCAGGGCGACCTGCGCTGGCTGGTCCGCGAAGGCTACGTGACCGAGTTCATCGACGGCACGCTCTACGCGCCGCCGCCGGTGGTCGAGGCCCGCAAGAAGGAGATCGAGGCGGAAGAGCAGGACCCCGAGAACTTCCCGGAACCGGTCGCCGCGCCTGCGGCAGAAACGCCAATTCAGGCCGCAGATCCCGTGGCGGAAGGCTCGACCGTCGCTGAGCCGGAGCCGACGGATCCGGCCACCTGAGGTGACAGCGCGCTATTGCCTCTGGATCGCGCTCGCCCTTGCGGCCGGCAAAGTTGCGCTTGCCCAGCCTGCCGTACCCGATAGCCCAATCGCGACTACCGTGGCGGGCAAGGTGCGGGGGTATGTCGATTCTGGCATCAATGTCTTCAAGGGCATCCCTTATGGGGCCGATACCTCGAAGCGCCGGTTCCAGTCCCCGGTTCCGCCGGAACCTTGGACCGGGGTCCGCGACGCTCTGGCCTTTGGACCTGGCGCCCCGCAACCGGCCGGGGTGAAGACCAACCCCGACTGGGGTGTCGGAAGCCCCAGCGAGGATTGCCTGGCTCTCAACGTCTGGACCCCCGCGCTCCGGGACGGTCGCCAACGGCCCGTGGTGGTCTATCTTCACGGCGGAAGCTATAGCACCCTATCCGGCAACACGATCGATGGTGTGTTCCTCAGCCGAAGCCGCGACGTCGTCGTGGTAGCGGTCACCCACCGCCTGAACGGCTTCGGCTAC
>Ga0265320_10001397_pt1 | contig 17540 bp, 11 predicted proteins | sample 4827metaG_FD_202087 | JGI IMG/M metagenome (GOLD analysis project Ga0265320, IMG submission 202087) | Rhizosphere microbial communities from Carex aquatilis grown in University of Washington, Seatle, WA, United States - 4-8-27 metaG | ecosystem: Host-associated > Plants > Roots > Rhizosphere >...
GTTCGTCAGTTCCCACACATTGCCCAGCATGTCGTAGAGCCCATAGGCATTGGGCGCGTAGCAGCCGGACGGCGCCAGGCCGACGAAGCCGTCGTCGCCCGAATTGATCACCGGGAAGATTCCCTGCCAGGTGTTGGCGTTCTTCGGCTGGTCGTGATCCTCGCCGGCATGGGGATTGCCGGCGCGCGCCGCCCATTCCCACTCCGCCTCGCTCGGCAGATCGCGCCCCCTCCAGCGCGCATAGGCCAGCGCATCGTCATGCGTCACTGCCACCACCGGATAGTTCTCGCGCCCGTCGATCGTGCTGCCCGGTCCGGCCGGGTGGCGCCAGTTCGCGCCCGGCACGTAACGCCACCATTGCGCGATGTTCTGCATGTCGCTCACGCTCTTGGGCATGAAGAACACCATCGCGCCGGGTCGCAGCATGTCGTCGGGGAGGCCCGGATGCGTGGTCGGATCGACCTTGCGCTCGGCCTGCGTCACGTAGCCGGTCGCGCGCACGAAGGCCGCGAACTGCGCATTGGTCACCTCATGGCTGTCCATCCAGAAGCCGCCGACCTGCGCGCGCGCGATCGGGCCTTCCTCCGGATAGACCGTGTCGCCTTGTGCGAAGTCCCCGGCCGCAATCCAGACCATGCCGCCATGCGGCAAGGATCGTGTGTCGAGACAGCGCCGGGGCGTCTGTCCGTCATAGACCAATGTGCGGCCGGCAGATGGGAGCAACAGGGCGGGACCGACCGCGCACAACATCGCCGTCAGCGCCAGGATGGCGGCGGCAATCCCATCGGCGCGCGTCACCGCGATTTCGCCGGCGCGACCGGACCGTGATCCGTCAGGCCGAGAAAGGCGATCGCCATGCGCGCCAGCGAATCCGTCACGGCGTCGTCGTCCATCGCCGGTCCGTCGTTGAGCAGCCGATGCACCAGCGAACCATCGACCGCGCGCAGCACGAAGACGCAATCCTTGACGAGGTCCCGGCCGCCGCCGCCCTCGCCGCGGCTCGTCAGCAATGCCGCCAGCAACTCGCCCTGGCGCTGCGTGCCCGCGCGCATGCGCGGCCAATAGTCGGCGCCGGCGCCGGCCAGCGAGCGCTGGAACAGGGCGCGGAAGAAGCCGTGATTGCGCTTCATGATCTGCGCGGTGTTGCCGATCAGCGTGCGCAGCATCGCGCTGGTCGGTTCGCTCTGCCATTGCGGCATGTCGAAGAAGCGCGCGCCGTTCTCCAGATTGCGCTCGGTGAAGCGCTGGTGCAGCGCCTTGAAGAACGCCTCCTTGTCGCGAAAGCGGCGGTAGAAGCTTCCGACCGAGCACTCCGCCGCCTGGGCGATGTCGCTGACATGCGCCGCGTCGTAGCCGAGCTTGGCGAAGACGCGCTCGCCGGCCTGCAGCAGCCGGTCGCGCGCGTTGCGGCTGCGCGCCTGGTTGGCGGGCAATATGCCGTCGATGTGGTCCAGCGAGTCCAAAGTCGCAGCTCCGGGTCTGCGCACTTTTGCTAGACCAAATCGCCCGCCCGCGCCAGCGGTGGCCTTGGCGCAGGTTGCGAAAACAAAACTCTCTGTCATCCCGGACGCGTAGCGCAGCGGAGCGATCCGGGACCCATGGAGCAAGCGTCTCGATGGGTCCCGGCTCGGCGCGATGCCAACGCATCGCTTGGCCGGGATGACAGCCGAGGGTTGCTCTAACGCCCGCCCGCCGCGCTGGCGGCGACGATGTTGTCGTCCGAGTTGCGGTCGATCCACATATTGTAGGGATCGATGCCGGCGAATTTGGGCGGCGCTGCCGTCACCAGATGGAACACCTGCGTTCCCGATACCACGCGCATCGGATCCAGCTTCAGGATCTTGTCCTTGGCGAAGGTGGCATCGGCCGGGCTCTGGGTGAACAGGCCGATGCCGACCGGCTCGTCCATCGGCACCTCGGTCTGCTTGCCCGCGCCATTGGCATAGTATTTGTGCGCGCTGACGGTGAGCGTCACGTCATAGCGCCCGTCATGGCGCTTGGCGTAGGTCGCGCTCTGCGCCTTCAGATCGTAGAGCGTGATCTTGTCGAACAGATCGGTGATCAGCGCGTCGTATTTCGGCCCCGCCTCCTCGCGCAGGATCGCCAAGAAGTCCTTGGTGTTGGGATAGGGCGCGCTCTTGAACGCATAGAGCTGCAGCATGCGACGCAGCGCGCGGTCGACGACCGCCTCGCCGACCTCCTCCTTCAGGCGATACATGACCACCGCACCTTTGCGATAGTGGATGTAGGCCTGGTTCTCCACCCGGTCGAGCGGCAGCTCCTCGACCTCCTCGCTGCCGCGGTTGCGCAGATAGTTGTCGAGCTCGTCCTTGAGGAACTTGCGCACATGCTCGGGGCCGTAGAGATGCTCCATGACCAGCATCGCCGAATACTGCGCGAAGGTCTCGTCCAGCATCGTGCTGCCCTGCTGATCGGAACCGATCATCTGATGCGCCCACCACTGATGGCCGGTCTCGTGCGCCGCGACGAAGGTGACGAGATCGATCTTGTCGCTGTCGGCGCGGATGGCACGATCGTCCTGGATGAAGCCGAGCGCTTCGGACCACGGCACGGTGTTGGCGAAGGACTGCGCGAAGCTGGCATAGTCGGGAAATTCCAGATAGCGCAGCTGGCGGAACTGATAGGGCCCGAATGCCCTGGTGTAGACCCCGAGCGACGCCTTCATCGCGCGGATCATGCGGTCGATCTCATAGGGATGATGCGGGTCGTAATAGACTGCCAGGTCGATGCCGTTCCATGTGTCGTGCTTCTCGGCATACGCCGCCGACTGCAGGGAGAAGAAATTCAGGATCAGCGCGCCGGACTTGAACCGCGCGGTACGCCGGCCGTCCCTGGTCACGTCGAACACCTTGTAGCCCGGGGCGATCGGCGTCTGGTCGGCGACGGTGGAGACGGTGATGTCGGAGCTCACCCAGTCCGAATCATGGCCCAGGAAACTATAGGCGCGCGCGCTGTCGTCCTCGAGCTTGGCGGGGCGCAACTGCGCCGGCACGAGGTGATAGCGGCGCCGCTTCACCGGATCGGTCAAAAGGAAGTTCTGGTCCATGCCGAGCGACGGCGCGATGTTGCGATTGTTGATGAAGGTGCCGTTATCGACGATGTTGGTCTGGTTGCCGCTGTTCTTGAAGCCCTGCTGCTCCAGCACCGTGCGGAACACGATCCGCTGCGTCTGACCGGGCGCGAGCGGCTTGTCGAAGGCGTAGATCACATAGTTGAAATCGTCGTAGCGCTTCTTCACATGCGCGCCCGCGACCGAGAGCGCCTGCATCTTGAGCCCCTGCGGCCAGCGCACATGCACCTCGCCGAGCGGCTGGCTCTCGCGGTTGACGATCGCATAGCTGCCGTTTGTCACGACGCGCGTCTGGTGCGGATAGATCGCCACGTCGAGCACCACGTCGGTGATCTTGGGCGTGGGCAGGGTGTGATATTTGTAGAGCGCCTTCTCGTAATCCGCCGCCCAGCGGTCGTTGTCGATGGTCGTCTGATAGTCGTTCAGGATCTTGATGTTGTAGTAGATGAACGCGCCGGCGCCGAGCCACGCCACCGCCGCCAGCGCCAGCAGCGCGCCGGCCTTGCCGCCAAGCCGGCGCGGTAGCCGCGCCAGCCGGGGCCTCAATCGCGTCTCCGTGCCGCGCCGCCAGATGCCATAGGCCAGAACCGAGAGGATGAGCGCGAAGGCCATCCAATAGACGTCGAACCAGGCGCGCGCGATCCAGAACTTGCCCTGGCCGTTCATCTCGGAGAGCGGCACGCCGGGCGAGGTTCCGAACAGATAGAGATGGTTCTCGAAGCCGATATTGCCGAGCGTGATCAATCCGATCTGGATCAGCACCATCACGCCCCAGCCGACATATTTGTGCGGGCTGATCGCCTGGACGAAGATCGCCAATGCCGCGATCTCGATGGCGAACAGGGAACTGGGGACGACGTACCAATTAAGATAGTGCAGCCATTCGTAGTTCGTGTAGCCCTTGAAGGTCTGCACGCCCACAGCCACCAGCACCGAGATCGCGAACATCGCGATCAAGACCAGCGAGATCGCCGCGATCTTGGGAATCACGAAGGCCCAGTCGGGAATGGGACAGGCGTCGAACACCTCGTTGGTGCGCCGGTCGCGCTCGCGCCACACCAATTCGCCCGCGTAATAGATCGCGACGATCAGGGGGATGATGGTGAACGAGCCCAGGAGCGTCTGGATCATCAAAATGGTGACGGGCAGCACCGTGAAGTTGGCGCGATCCGTCGCGAACACCAGACCGCCCAGCGCATTGAGCAGGCCGAGCGCGAGGAGCACGAAGAAGGCCGGGCTGCGAAACACCTGCGCCATCTCGAAGCGCGTCCATTTCCAGCCCTGGGCCCGCGCGGCGGCGCGGTCGAAGCGGGGCGCGGGCAGCGGCCCGACCCGGGCCGGCGGCGGCGCCGTGTCGGCCTTGTCGGGCCGTCCCCGCTTGGCGCCGCGGGTCTCGAAGCGGAAGGCGGAATAGGCGACGGCCAGGGAGGCGAACGCCACGGCGAGCCAGATCAGCCGGTTGTAGATGACGATGTCGGTGATCGGCGGCAGCAATGTGTTGCGGTCCGACATCGTCCAGTATTTCGTCACCTCGCTGATCGCGCCGATGCCGAAAGGTTCGAACAAAGCCACGATGTGGTCGTATTCCGGCTTCTGGAACAGGGCCGTGAGCACGAAATAGAACACCAGAAAGCCGATCACGCCGACATAGGTCGCCATCATCGAGCGCGTCGCGGTGGCGAGCGCGAAGAACGCCGCGCCGACGATGAACAGCGTCGGCAGCATCACGACGCCATAGGCATAGAGATAATCGAACGGCCGGAACGGACCGACCTTCATCGGATCGAGCCAGGGCATGAACGAGCCGACGAGAATGCCCAGCGGCAGCGCCAGCGCCATGAGCGCCCCGGCCGCGAAGGCGCCGGTAAAGCGGCCGAACAGATAGTCGAACTTGCCGATGCGCGTGGAACGGATGATCGGCCCATATCCCGTCTCGTCGTCGCGCACCACGATGTTGGCGACGAACGCCGTCAGCGCGAACATGAAGAACACGTCCATGATCGCGGTTTCCTGGATGATCGCGAAAGGCGCGTTCTTGAACACCGCGCCGCCCGAGCCGATCTGCACCTGCGAGATCGTGGTGGCGGCGAAGGTCAGCAGGAAGAAGACGATGGCCGCGACCCAGAAGACCGGCGAGCGCAGCTGATAGCGGAATTCGAATCCGGCGATCTTCGCGAACATCACGCGGCCTTGCGCGACTGGCTGAGAGTCGAGAAATAGACGTCCTCGAGCCCGGCCTCGACCGGCGAGAATCCGTCGCCCGGATCGCTGTCGGCGAGAACATGGATCACCGTGCTGCCGGCCACCAGCCGGGTGGAGATCACCGTGTATTTCTGGCGATAGGATTCCAGATCGGCCTTCGCCACGGTCTTCTTCCAGATGCGGCCCTTGAGCTGCTGCTTGAGTTCGTCGGGCGCGCCGGCGCCGACGATGCGGCCGGCGGCGATGATCGCCATGCGTGGGCAAAGATCGGAGACGTCCTCGACGATATGGGTGGAGAGGATCACCACGATCTGCTCGCCCACCTCGGAGAGCAGGTTGAGGAAGCGGTTGCGCTCCTCCGGATCCAGCCCCGCCGTCGGCTCGTCGACGATGAGCAGGGCGGGCCGGCCGATCAGCGCTTGCGCAATGCCGAAGCGCTGGCGCATGCCGCCGGAAAATCCGGCGATCGCCTTCTTGCGAACGCTCCACAGATTGACCTGGTTGAGCAGCGCCTCGACCGTCTCGCGCCGCGCCCTGGCGCCGGTGACGCCCTTGAGCACCGCCATGTGATCGAGCATGTCGTAGGCGGTGACGCGTGGATAGACGCCGAAATCCTGCGGCAGATAGCCGAGCACGCGGCGCAGCTTCTCCGGCTCGCGGACGACGTCGATGCCGTCGAACGTGATCTCGCCGCTGGTCGGGGTTTGCAGCGTCGCGATGCTGCGCATCAGCGTCGACTTGCCCGCGCCGTTCGGACCCAGGAGTCCGAAAAGGCCGGGTGCGATGTCGAGATTGACGTCATTGAGGGCGCGCACGCCCCGCGGATAGACGTGAGTCAAATTGCGGATGGACAGCATGCAAGCCCCTCGTTTGCGCCCAAGATAGACGCCGCCCGCGCCGGTTCAATAGCGCGCCGCTTTTCGTGATATCGGCCCATCCGCTTTCAGCGCGATATGGGTCAGCGCATGCTCGTCGTGATTCATGCGCCAGGAAAGGAGCTTCTGCGCGTATTTGAGAACGGTCGGTAAATAGCTTGGATCGTCAGCACAATTCTTGAACTCTCCGGGATCGCGCCGCAGATCGAACAGGAGCGGCGGCAACTTCGTGAAGTGGACATATTTGAAGTCGCGATCGCGGATCACGTTCATCGCGCACTGATGCAGCGTCAGCGACAGCTTGCGTTCGGCGCTGTCGTCATCCGCATTGCGGAAATCGTATTCCCAATGCGCCTCGTGCCGCCAGTTGGCCGGCGCGCCTTCGCCGCGCAGAAAGGGGCCGAGCGAAAGCCCGTCGCATTGCAGCGGCACCTCCGCGCCGATCGCCTCGAGCAAGGTCGGCATGATGTCGACGTTCTCGGTGAAGCGTTCCACCACGGCGCCGCGCGCCGCGTTGGCCTGCCGCCTGGGATCGCGCACGATCAGGGGAATGCGATAGGACGCGTCGAAATAGCCGCATTTGCCCAGCAGCCAGTGATCGCCCATCTGCTCGCCGTGATCGGAGGTGAAGATGATGAGCGTGTCGTCCCAGCGTCCGCTCTGCTTCAGGAACGCGAAGACACGGCCGAGCGCGGCATCGACCTCGCTCATCAATCCGTAATAGACCGCCTTCATGCGCCGCAGCTTTTTCTCGTCGACGGGCGCGCGGAACAGCCGTTTCGACAATTGATGCGCCAGCCACGGATGCTGCGCCGCCTCGTCGTCCGGCGTCGCCAGCCGCGCGAAGCCCGGCACCGTCATCGGATCGTACATCGCGTTGTAAGGCTGCGGCGCCACGAAGGGCGGGTGCGGCCGCAAAATCGACAGATGCGCGATGAACGGATCCTCGGCCTCCCGCATGTAGTCGATGCAGCGGTCGACGAGAAAATTCGTATCGTCCGCTTGCGCCGGATAGGCGAGCGGCTTGGGCACCGCCGCGCCCTCTTCATACTCCGGCCCGGCGCCGCGTTTGGAATAGGCGAGCGCGATCGGCTCGGGCACCTCGTAGCCTTGTCCCTTCAGCCAATCGGTCCAGGCCCGGGGCTCCTCGCCCATCGTCACCAGCGGGCGGATGCCGGGCAGCGGCCCCTCATAGGTGAAGAGCCAAGGATCGTCTTCCCTCAGTTCGCGCGGATCCAGGCTCGTGTCGGTGTAGCCGAACAGCACCGGATCGTAGCCGATCGCCGCCGCCGCCTTCGCCCAATTGGTGTGGCGCGCCTCGAGCGGCGTGCCGTTGGTGCCGGAGCGATGGTTCTGCAGATACATCCCGGTGTGCAGCGAGGTGCGCGACGGCCCGCACGGCACCGCATTGGCGAAGTGGTTGGCGAACAAGACGCCCTCGCGCGCCAGCGCGTCGAGATGGGGGGTCCGGACGATCGGATGGCCGAGCGCCGACAGGCATTCGGCGCGCCACTGGTCGGCGGTGATGAACAGCACGTTCAAGGGTCGGCCCATGTGGCGCTCCGGATTGTGAGGCGAAAGACTGCCCGCAACGGCCATTGGGCTCAAATTGGAGATGTTTCCCCAATGCTGCACCGCAATAGAATTATGTTTTGTATTGATGATTTGTTGTCACAAACTAATCTTCGATACCCGCCTCCAGATGCTTGGGAGTTTTTCGTAATCTGTGACACGGTAAATGAGAACAACTATTCCGTGGGGGAGTAAGCGTATGCAAGGAGTGGTTGCTCCGGTCGTCGGCCGGAAAGATCGTCTGATTCGTCGTGGCCGCAGACCCTTTCGGCGCGCCCTCATGGACGATCCGTCTTCGAAACGGGCCCAGCGCAGCGTCGCGACAAGCGAACGGATTTTGGACGCGGCCGAGGAATTGTTCGCCCGCCACGGCATCTACGGCGTCACGATGCGCGAGATCGCCGAGCTCGCCGACGTCGATACCGCCTTGCTGCACTACTATTTCGAATCCAAGCGCGGCGTGTTCGACGCGGTGTTCGCCAGGCGCTGCGACGTGCTGAACGCCGAGCGGATGCTGGAGATGGACCGCTACGAGGCCGAAGCGGGCGACCGCCCCACCGTCGAGGGCATCATCGCCGCCTATCTGCGCCCGATGTTCAGCTTGAACCGCAAGGGCGGCAAGGGCTGGCGCAATTTCTGCGCCTTCGTCACCCATCTTGGCAGCACCGAACTGGCGGAGATCTTCGCCAAGAAATTCGATCCGGTGCTTCGGCGCCTGATGGGCCTTCTGCACCGCGCCCTGCCGGACGCCGACGAGGCGGATCTGTTCTGGGGCTATCACATGTTCTCCGGCTCGCTGATGATCGTGAACGCGGCCAATGGCTCGATCGAGAGCCTGTCCGGGGGGCTGTGCCAATCGTCGGATTTCGACGCGGTCGAGCCCAGGCTCGTGCGTTTCGGGGCGGAGGGCTTCCGGTCGGTTTGCGAGGCCGGCCGCAAGGCGGCGGCGCAGTAGATTTTTTTTCGCGTCACTTATCGACGCGGCGCCGCCGCGAGGTCCGCGCGGCGCCTGCCGTTTCGCGCGCGCGCTGTTCGATAGAATGGCGCGCGGCGTTCCGCGCGGCATTGACGGCGACGCGAACGCGGCCCATCTGCGGTTCATGCAGGAAGCGACCGCCATTGCCGCCTCGAACGTCGTCCGCTCCGCGGTTATCGCGGCGGCCTATGCGCGCGCGCCGCGCAAGCGGCCGACGCCGCCTGCGCGCGTTTCTCGGAACAATTATGTTGCCGAACCGCGGCGGCGGGCCGGTGCGCCGCTGGGAAACCGCAATGCCTTGCGCCATGGCCGCTATTGCCGCCGAAACCTGGCGCGACGGCGGGTGATCGGACAGATGATCCGTGGCGTGCGCGCCAATATCGCGCTGCGCAAGCTGGCCAAGCTCGGGGTTCCGGGCCTCTTGCGCGCGGCGCAGATCAACGAGGCGCTCTCGCTGCGCGCCTATTGGATGTTGGCCGCCTCTTTCGAGACCCCGGATTGACTCTGCAGGCGCGGCGGGCATACTAGAACAAAGAGAGAACATTATGGACGGACTGGCCAAAAAATTGGCCGGGACGCGGCAATTGCTGGTCCCGATCCTGGGCGAGACGCGGGCGCGCAACCTGGCGCCGCTCGGCCATGGCGCCGCCGACGCGGCGCTGCGCGGCGGGCTGATGCGCGGCGCCTTGCACGAAGTCTTCGCCGCCGATACGGCGGGCTTCGGCTTTGCCTTGGGCTTGGCGCGGCGCGCCGCCGCAACGAAGCGTCTGCTGTGGATCGTGCAGGACTATTCGGCGCTCGAACACGGCCAGGTCTGCGCGACCGGTCTTGCCGAACTCGGCATCGATCCGGCCTGCGTCCTTCTGCTGCGCGCCGCCAACGCGACCGACGCGCTGCGCGCCTTCGCCGATGCGCTGAGTTGTTCGGCGCTGGGCGCGGTGATCGCCGAGATTCCCGGCCATCCGAAGATCCTCGATCTCACCGCGTCGCGCCGGCTTGTGCTCGGTGCGCAGGCGAGCGGCGTCACCGCCGTTCTTCTGCGCAGCGAAGCCGGGATCGAGCCGAGCGCGGCACAGACCCGCTGGCTGGTGCGCGGCGCCCGCTCGGCGAATACCGACGATTGGGGACATCCGCGCTTCGACGCGGACCTTGTGCGCAACCGGCTGGGAGAGACCGGACGTTGGACGATGGAGTGGTGTTGTGACGATGGCGTTTTCGCCGAACCTCGTGAACCGGCGGCGCATCCTGGCGCTGTGGCTGCCCAGGCTTGCGACCGACCGGCTTCTGCGCCGCCGCAAAGGCGCGCCGTCTGAGCATCCGCTCGTCGTTTCGGTCAGAAGCGGCAATGCGCGGATTCTCTATGCGGTGGACGCCAAGGCGGCGGCGCTGAAGCTTTGTCCCGGCCAGGCGCTCGCATCCGCCCGCGCCATGGTGCGCGCGCTCGACGTGGCCCCGGCCGATCCGGCGGCCGATGCCGGGCTGCTCGGCCAGATCGCCGATTGGTGCGACCGCTTCACGCCCTTCGTCGCGGTGGATTGTCTCGATGGATTGTTGCTCGACGTCACCGGCGTCAGCCATCTCTTCGGCGGCGAGGAAGCGATGCTGAAGACGGTGCGCGAGAAGATCGCGCGCCAGGGATTTTGCGTGCGCGGCGCACTTGCCGGAACGGCGGCCGCGGCCCGCGCCCTTGCCCGTTATGCCGACGGCGCCATCGCCGCGCCCGGCGAGGAAGCGAAGGCCACCGCCTTCCTGCCCGTCGCCGCCCTCGATCTGGATCCGCGCGACAGCCATGCGCTGAGGCGCGCCGGCCTGAAAACCATCGCCCAGGTGGCGGGGCGTTCGCGCGGCGAGCTCACCGCGCGCTTCGGCAAGCAGATGGTGTTCCAGCTCGACCGCGCCTTGGGCCTGGGCGAGCAGCCGATCAGCCCGCGCCGCATCCTGCCCGATCTGATGGTCGAACATCGCTTCGCCGAGCCGGTGACGGCGCAGGATTTCGTCGCCGATTCCCTTTTGACTCTCGCCCGCTCGCTGTGCGGCGCGCTGGAAGAACGCGGCCAGGGCGCGCGGATGCTGGAAGCCAGCTTCTTCCGCACCGACGGCATCGTGCGCCATATCGCCGTCGAGACCGCACGCCCGCTGCGCGACGCGGCCGCCATCGCCAAGCTGTTCCACACGCGGCTGGACGCGCTCGGTTCCCGCGAAAGCGGGGATCTCCTGGATCCCGGCTTCGGCTTCGACCTCATCCGCCTCGCGGCGCTTCACGCCGAACGGCATGTGCCCAAAAGCATCGGGTTGGAGGCGCGGCCCGACGACGACAAAGAGATCGCCTTCCTAATCGATCGGCTGGCGGCGCGCTTCGGTTCGCACCGTATCCTCACCTTCCAGGCGCAGGACACGCACATCCCCGAAGCCGCCGGCGCCCTTGTGCCGGCGCAGCACGCCCCGGACACCAAGGCGACCTTCGAGCCGCGCCAGGCCGGCGAGGCGCCGCGCCGCCCCTTGCGCCTGCTGGAAAGGCCCGAACCCATCGACGTGATGGCGCAGGTGCCCGACGGCCCGCCGCTACGCTTTCGCTGGCGCCGCGCGCTGCACGCAGTGCGCCTGGCCGAGGGGCCGGAACGCATCGCGATGGAATGGTGGCGGCACCAGACGCCCAAACCGACGCGCGACTATTTCCGCGTCGAGGACGAGGCGGGCCGCCGCTTCTGGCTCTATCGCGACGGACTTTATGAACGCGAGTCCTTCGCCCCCAGATGGTTCGTACACGGATTGTTTGCATGATCCTTCGCGGCGCCTTTTGGAATGAATTGAACCATCTCAAAATCGTCATGGCCGCCCTTGTGGCGGCCACCCATGAACTCGAACGGCAGTCGCGTGTATGGGTGGCCGGGACAAGCCCGGCCATGACGATGGATGCAATAATTTCAAATCAAATCGGCTTTGAGAATGGTGGCCGATGATCCCCTACGCCGAACTCGCGGTGACGTCGAACTTCTCCTTCCTGCGCGGCGCCTCGCGGCCCGAGGAACTGGCCGTCACCGCCCATGGCTATGCTTACGAAGCCGTCGGCATCGCCGACCGCAACACGCTGGCCGGCGTGGTGCGCGCCTATGCGGCGTTCGAGGATCCGCGCCTGGCGGGCAAGAAGCCCCGATTGCTGGTCGGCGCGCGGCTGGTCTTCGCCGACGGCACGCCGGACATCCTCGCCTATCCGACGGACCGCGCGGCCTATGGCAGGCTGTGCCAGCTTCTGTCGCACGGAAAGCTGCGCGCGCCCGCCGGCCAGACGCGCGCCACCAAGGGCGAATGCACCCTCTTCCTGGACGACCTTGCCGAGAAGCACGCGCCGCAGGATGGGCATCCACGCCATGAGGGCCTGCTCTTCGCCGTGATGCCGCCTCCGCGCGGCGCGTTCGCGCGGCTTGGAGCGACGCTCGAAAGACTGCGGGCTCTGGCGCCCGGGCGTGTCTGGCTCGCGGCCTCGATGCTCTATCACGGCGACGACCGGCGCCGCCTGCGCCGGCTTTCGCATCTGGCGCGCGATGCCAAAGTGCCGCTGCTGGCGGTGAACGACGTGCTCTATCACGCGGCGGAGCGGCGCGAACTTCAGGACGTGGTCACCTGCATCCGCGAGCGCGTGACGATCGACAGGGCGGGCAAGCTGCTGGAAGCCAATGCCGAGCGGCACCTCAAGACTCCGGCCGAGATGGTACGACTGTTCCGCGACTGTCCCGAAGCGATCGCGGAGACGGTGCGCTTCGCGGATCGCATCGTCTTCCGGCTCTCGGATCTCAAATACAATTACCCGCACGAGCCGGTGCCGCCGGGCAAGACGGCGATCGGCCATCTGCGCGATCTCACCTGGGAGGGCGCGGCACGACGCTATCCCGCCGGGGTTCCCGACAAGGTGCGCGAGACGCTCGAGAAAGAACTCGCGATCATCGACAAGCAGAACTACGCGCATTACTTCCTGACCGTTCGCGACATGGTCGCCTATGCGAACGCGAAGAACATCCTCTGCCAGGGTCGCGGCTCGGCCGCCAATTCGGCGGTGTGCTACGCCATCGGCATCACCGCCGTCGATCCGGTGCAGATCGATCTTCTGTTCGAGCGTTTCATCTCCGCCGAGCGCAACGAGCCACCCGACATCGACGTCGATTTCGAGCATGAGCGGCGCGAGGAGGTGATCCAGCACGTCTACAAGCGTTACGGCCACCATCGCGCCGCGCTGACCGCGACCGTCATCCATTACCGCCCGAGGAGCGCGATCCGCGAGGTCGGCAAGGTGTTCGGCCTCTCCGAGGACGTCACCGCCGCGATGGCAGGCAGCGTATGGGGAAGCTGGGGCTCGGAGATGAAGGACGCCCAGGTGCGCCAGGGCAAGCTCGATCCGCAGAACGAAGCGATCTTCCAGGCCGTGACGTTCGCCAACCAGATCATGGGATTTCCACGCCATCTCTCCCAGCATGTCGGCGGCTTCGTGCTGACGGACGATGCGCTGAACACCATGGTGCCGATCGGGCCGGCGGCGATGGACGACCGCTATTTCATCGAATGGGACAAGGACGATCTCGACACGATGCGGCTGATGAAGGTCGACGTTCTGGCGCTCGGCATGCTGACTTGCATCCGCAAGGCCTTCGACCTGATCGCGGCCCATGGCGGCCGGCGCTTCGATCTCGCGACCGTGCCGCGCGAAGACCCCGCCGTCTACGACATGCTGTGCAAGGCCGACGCCATCGGCGTGTTCCAGGTCGAGAGCCGGGCGCAGATGAACATGCTGCCGCGCCTGAAGCCGCGCAAGTTCTACGACATCGTCGTCGAGGTCGCGATCGTGCGGCCCGGCCCGATCCAGGGCGGCATGGTGCATCCCTATCTCAAGCGCCGCAGCGGCATCGAGAAGGTGGAATATCCCGCGCCGCATCCCGATCACGGTCCGCCCGACGAACTCTATCAGGTGCTGAAGGAGACGATGGGCGTGCCGCTGTTCCAGGAACAGGCGATGCGCATGGCGATCGTGGCTGCGAAGTTCACGCCCGACGAGTCCAACGGGCTGCGCCGCGCCATGGCGACCTTCCGCAACCTGGGAACCATCGACAGCTTCCGCGCCAAGTTCGTCGGCGGCATGACCGCGCGCGGTTACACGCGGGAGTTCGCCGAACGCTGCTTCGCGCAGATCGAAGGCTTCGGTTCCTATGGCTTTCCCGAGAGCCATGCGGCGAGTTTCGCGTTGCTGGTCTACATCTCGGCCTGGATCAAATGCCACCATCCCGCCGCCTTCGCCTGCGCCCTTCTGAACGCCCAGCCGATGGGCTTCTATGCGCCGGCCGAGATCGTGCGCGACGCGCGCGAGCACGACGTCGAGGTGCTGCCGCCCGACGCCAATTTCAGCGATTGGGACAACACGCTGGAGCGCAATGTCTGCGGCGTGCTTTCGCTGCGCCTCGGCTTTCGCCAGATCGACGGTTTCCGCGAAGACTGGGCGCGCGCCATCGTGGACAATCGCGGCTACGGCTATCCGGTTTTCACCGAATTCGTGCGCCGCGCCGAACTGCCGAAGAAGGCACTCATGGTGCTCGCGGAAGCGGACGGCCTTCGCTCTTTCGGCCTGGATCGCCGCGAGGCGCTGTGGGCGGTGCGCCGCATCCCCGATCACCACACCCTGCCCTTGTTCGAAGCGCAGCGGCTGAAGGAATTGCCGGACGAGGCCAACGCGCCCCTGCCCGTCATGCCGCTCAGCGAGCATGTCCTGGCCGACTACCAAACGCTGCGCCTCTCCCTCAAAGGCTATCCGATGCAATTCCTGCGCGACGTCTTCGCGTCGGAGAAGGTCATGAGTTGCGCCCAGGTAGAGGCCGCCCGGGACGGCGCCCGCGCCCGCTGCGCCGGCGTTGTGCTGGTGCGCCAGATGCCGGGCGACGCCGGGGTGGTGTTCGTCACGCTCTCCGACGAGACCGGCATCACCAATGTCGTGGTCTGGCCCAAGCTGGTTGAAACTTTCCGCCGCGAGATCATGGGTTCGCGTCTGCTTCTGGTCGAAGGCAAGGTGCAGAAGAGCGACAATGTGGTGCACCTCGTCGCCGAGCGGATCGTCGACCGCAGCCAGGATTTGGAGCGGCTATCGGAGGACAATCTGCGCCCCTTCCCGGGCCGTTTGGAGGACATCGCCTATCAGCGCCCGGATTCGCGCAGCCCGCGACATCCACGACAGGTCCGCATATTGCCCAAGTCGCGGGATTTCCATTAACCGGCGGCGGCGCTATAGCGGAACAAGGGGCGCTCGCCGAAGCCAAATCCTGATGTCGCGTATCAAAGACGTTCCGTGGCCGCTCCTGGCCACCCTTGCCGCCGTCCTGCTCGCCGCGCCCCTGTGGGCGGTCACCATCCCCGGCATGCCCGACTATCCGGCGCATCTGGCGAGCTTCGCGCTGATCGCGGGGGAGCCGTCGCGCTACTATCTTATCCAATGGGCGGCGCTGCCCAATCTCGCCTCCGAGACCCTGGTGCCCCTGCTCGGCCGCGTGATGACGTTGGAAGCGGCGACGCGCCTGTTCTTGACGGCCACTGTCGTCCTCTGGGTGCTGGGGCCCGCGCTCATCCAGCGTGCCCTGTTCGGCCGGATCGGCCCGTCCGTGCTGCTGTCCGGCTTCTTCGCCTACAACGCCAATTTTCTCTGGGGCTTCTTCAACTACGGCTTCGCGGTCGGCCTCGCTTTTCTCGTCTTCGCCGCGTGGATCGCCACCGATGGGCGCCGCACGGCGATACAACTCGCCGGCTTCGCCGTCGCCTTCACGCTCGTCTACTTCAGCCATCTCGTCGGCTTCGCGATCCTGCTGCTCGCCATCGGCGGCTACGAGCTGCCGGCGCTTCTGAACGAACGCTTTTCGCCGCGCGCGCTCGGCGCTCGCGTACTGAGCCCCCTTCTGCTCTGCCTGCCCGCGACCCTGGCATTCCTCCTCCTTAAACCCGCTGGCGCGGCGGATGGGCATATCTCCTTCGACATCCTCGACACTCTGCTCGATCGTTTCGAGTCCGCGATCCAGGTCGGCTTCGACCGCCCGCTTCTTCCACTGACGGTGGCGCTGATCGTCCTTTTCGTCCTTGCCGTCGCCACCGGGCGCGCCAAGGTGCATCCGCGCATGCGCGTCGCCCTCGCCCTGTTCGCGCTGGCAGCCCTGTTCGCGCCGCAATGGGCGCTCGGCGGCTGGGGCGTGCATATGCGCCTGCCCGCCGTGCTCGGCGCGCTCGCCTTCGCCGCCCTGGAATGGAGCGTGACGGCGCGCATGCTGCGGATCGGCGCCGCCGCGACGCTCGCCCTGATCGCTGCCGGCGCCTGCCTGCTCGCCTGGAACTGGCGCCTTTACGATGCACAGTACGCGGAGTTTCGGACCCACGCCTCCACCATCCGCGCAGACGCCAAGCTTCTGACCGTGCTCGACGGAGACTCACTGGGCTGGACGGCGGACCAGCCCTATTGGCATCTGGCCGAATTCGCCATCATCGATCGCGGCGCTTTCACGCCGCTGCTGTTCACCACCGCCGGTCAACACATCGTGCGCATTCGACCACCGTTCGGCCGCATCGCCGCGGCCACGGCGCGGCAGGGCTCGCCGCCGGACATCGACGAGCTGGCCGACCTTGCCGCCGGCCGGATGGACTCCGACGAGGACTATGCCGACGTCTATCCCTATCTGAACCGCTTTCAGTGTCATTACGATCAGGTGATCGCGATCGAAGGGCCGGGCCCGCATGCGAGCGTGCCGCCGATGCTGCGCCTGCGCCTGCGCGGCAGCTTCTATCGGCTATATGACGTCGTACCGGACGGCGCCTGCGTGAAGCGATGACCTTGGACGGCCTGCCTTTGCGAATTCTGACCGTCATGCTGGCGATCGGCTGTCTGCTCGGTCTGGCGCATTTGGCGTGCGTCATCGGGTTTCATGTCCCATTTGATCCGAACGAGGGCTGGAACGCCTATTTCACGCTCAGCCTGTTCGCGACCGGCTCGCCCTACCCGCCCGCCGCCGGCTTGATGGTCAACAACTATCCGCCGCTGTCGTTCTATGTCGTGGGCGCGGTCACCCGGCTTGTCGGCGATGCCGTGATCGCCGGCCGCATCGTGGCGCTGGCCGCGCTGTTCGCGGCCGCCATCGGTATCGAGAGCGCGGCGCGGCAGATGGGCTGCAGCCGCCTCCAAGCCCTGTTCGCGGCGCTGTTCTTCGTCGCGGGATTGATGCTCGCCACCGATTATGTCGGGATGGACGATCCGCAGATGCTGGGCCATGCGCTCTCGATCGGCGGCCTGGTGCTCGTACTGCGCGAGCCGCGCACGCCGCGCGCGATGGTCGGCGCGGCGCTGCTCTTCACCCTCGCCTTCTTCGTGAAGCACAATCTCATCGTCCTGCCCGCGGCACTGGCGCTGTGGCTGGCCCTGCTCGACCGCCGCCTCGCCTTTACCTTTGTCGCCAGTGGGGCGGTGTTCGCGCTCATCGGGCTCGGCCTGTTCAAGCAGGCATTCGGCTTCAGTCTGTTCAGCCGGATCGACTCCGCGCGTCTTTACGACGTCGCCAACATCTGGACCGGTGCCAAGCCATGGCTGGCCTGGAGCGCATTCCCGATCACAGGGTATACGGCGCTGTTCGTGATCGCCCGGCACGACCGCCACGTGGTGTTCTGCGCGATCTACGCGGCGCTGGCGACCGCAGCCGGACTCTTCTTCTTAGTAGGCACCGGTGTAGATGCGAACGCGCTGTTCGACGCCGATATAGCCCTGGCGCTCGGCGCCGGTGTGCTGATGAATCGCTTGGAGTTCGATCGCCGGCAGGCT
>Ga0265320_10001398_pt1 | contig 17538 bp, 18 predicted proteins | sample 4827metaG_FD_202087 | JGI IMG/M metagenome (GOLD analysis project Ga0265320, IMG submission 202087) | Rhizosphere microbial communities from Carex aquatilis grown in University of Washington, Seatle, WA, United States - 4-8-27 metaG | ecosystem: Host-associated > Plants > Roots > Rhizosphere >...
TGAACCAGCCGCCGCCGTAGGGCACCTGGCCCTCCGGTTCCGCGGCCACCTGGCGCCAGAGCGCGGGGGCGGTCCGCGCCAGCGTCTTGCCGGCGCGCTCGGGCAGCTGAAAGCCCCATTCGTCGGCGGGGTTCCCGCTGCGCAGCCAATAGCCCTGCGCGTTCAGCACCCGCAGGCGGTGCTGGTTGGCGGCGGACATCTGCCGGAGGCTGTTCAGGAGGTAGGTGCCGAGGTAATTGATCACCAGGACGCCGCGCCGACGCCCGGCGGCGTCGAAGACCGGCTCGGCCAGCCGGATCGCCGGCTTGAGCGGCTGCTCCACCACGCCGTGGTTGGCGTAGAGGTCGAAGGCCGAGACAAAGACCTCGCCCTTGGACACCGCCATGGTCCCGACAAAAAAGCCGCTTTCGTGCCGATCCAGCAGCTGCTCGTTGGGCGCGATGCCGCTGCCGAGCGTGATCCGCGCCATTTCCCGCCCGTTTTCGTCGAGGTAGCGGATCTGGTCGTACTCGTTGTGCTGCCGGCCGAGCTGGAGCATCTCGCGGGCGAAGTAGGCCAGCTGGGAAGGCTGCCCGGTCTCGAGGTAGTTGCGGAGCGACTCGTTCTCGCCCAGGAAGCGCAGGTCGGCGGCGATCCCCTGGAAGTCGTTGGTGAAAAACCGCCCGATTGACCCGACGCGCAGCACCTCGCGGTCGCGGATGCTCTGCTCGATCTGGCGCTCGTCGCGGAAATACAGGATCCCGCAGATCACCAGGACCGCGCAGCTGGCGCCGAACCAGGCCAGGCGCCTCTTCCACGGTCCGGACGCGGGAACGGGGTGATCCATCGCGTCAAGAGTCTCCGTCCCCCGCCGGGGTAGTCCAGCTGTTTTCCGGGCGGTCCCGGCCGGCGGGCGCAAAAGCATTGGACAAGGCCGGGGCGGGTAGATTTCAGTCGGAATGTCCGCCCGGCCCCGCGAGACTGCTCCCTGTGAATTCCTCTCCCGCCCCCGCTGGAGCGGCCCCCGGCCGCGAGCCCTCCGGCTCGCCGGCGGAGGTGCCGGTCCTCGATCTCAGTGTGCTCCGGGACATGGGGATTGTCCCGGGTCCTGATGCGCCGGCGGTGCCCTCGGACCTTGTCGGGCTCTTCCTGCGGGAGGAGCGGCCCCGGGTGGAACGGCTCGCGGGACTCGCCGCGGACCGCAAGGGCCTGGAGCTCGCCCAGGCCGCCCACAACGTGGCCGGCAGCTGCGCGATCCTGGGGGCCCGCCAGGTGCAGGCGGTCGCGATCAGCCTCGAGCTGGCGGGCCGGGCGCCGGATTGGCCGGGCGCGGCGGTTCACCTGGCCGAATTGCATGCGGCCTGGGCCCGCCTGGAGGCGGCCCTCGCTCCCTTTCGGAGATCCTGAGCGGACGGTCACGGCGCGTCGGGCGGGGAGCCGGTGACCGGCCCGTTTGTTTTTTTGCCGGAGCGCACTATCCTCCAGAGCGACCATGACCCAGCCGCCTGATTTCATCCATCGGTTCCTCCCGGGTTCAGACCCGGCGGCCCCCGTCCTCCTCCTCCTCCACGGGACCGGGGGGACGGAGGACGATCTGCTGGAGCTGGGCGCCGACCTGCGGCCGGGCGCAGCCCTCCTCTCGCCCCGCGGCCAGGTCCTGGAGAACGGGATGCCCCGCTTCTTCCGGCGGCTGGCGGAGGGCGTGTTCGACGAGGAGGACCTGGTCCGGCGGACGAACGAGCTGGCGGACTTCGTGGCCGCAGCCCGCCAGCGCCATGGCCTGGGTTCCCGCCCGGTCGTCGCGGTGGGCTATTCCAACGGGGCCAATATCGCCGCCAGCCTGCTCCTGCTGCGGCCCGAGATCCTGGCCGGGGCCGTGCTTTTCCGGGCCATGGTGCCGCTTACCCCCGAGCGGCTGCCGCAGCTGGCGGGGATCCCCGTTTTCCTGGCCGGCGGCCGAAGCGACCGGATGATCCCGCCCGAGGCCACCGCGCGGCTGGCGCAGATGCTGCAGGCGGCCGGCGCGGCGCTCATCCTCAATTGGACCCCGGGCGGCCACGGGCTGGCCCCGGCCGAAATTGACGCGGCCCGCCGCTGGCTGGCCAAGAACTTTCCCTCCTGACCCGCCATGCAACTCAACGGATTTCACCACCTCACCGCCGTCACGGCGGATGCGCCCCGCAACCACGGCTTCTACACCGGGACGCTCGGACTGCGGCTCGTGAAGAAAAGCGTCAACCAGGACGACGTGTCCTCCTACCACCTCTTCTACGCCGACGGCCGCGGCTCGCCGGGCACGGACCTCACGTTCTTCGACTGGCCGGCGGCCCGGGAGCGGCGCGGGAGCCGCAGCGTGGCCCGCACGGGGCTGCGCGTCGACACCGAGGCCAGCCTCACTTGGTGGGCGAACCGCTTCCGCGGGCTCGGCGTGAAGCAGGGCGAGATCGCGGCCCGGGACGGGCGGCCGACCCTGGATTTTGAGGATTTCGAGGGGCAGCGGCTGAGCCTGGTGCAGGACGGGAGCAAGGCGGAGGGCGGCCCCTGGGAGCAGAGCCCCGTGCCGGCGGAGCACCAGATCCGCGGGCTGGGGGCCGTCGTGCTCAGCGTCCCGGCCCTCGAGCCGACCACGCGCGTCCTGACCGACGTCATGGGCATGAAGCCGGCCCGCAGCTACCCGGCCGCCTCGGGCCAGCAGGGCGCGGTGCAGGTCTTTGCGATGGCCGGGGGCGGCCCCGCCCGCGAACTGCATGTCGCGGTGGACGCCGGCGCCACGCCCGCCCGGCTGGGCGCCGGCGGGGTGCACCATGTGGCCTTTCGCACGACGGCGGCGGAATACGACGCCTGGGTGGAGCGGCTGGCCCATTCCGGCATCTCTTCCAGCGGGCCGGTCGACCGGTACTATTTCCGCAGCCTGTATTTTCGGGAGCCGTCCGGCATCCTCTTCGAGATCGCGACGGACGAGCCCGGCTTTGCGGCGGACGAGCCCCTCGCCAGCCTGGGCCGGAAGCTGGCGCTGCCGCCCTTCCTCGAGCACCGCCGGGCGGAGATCGAGGCGGGCCTGAAGCCCCTGGCCACCTGAGGGCCGGATAGCAAAAAGGCGGACCGGGTGGTCCGCCGGGGAAGAGGGCCGGGCCCGTCGGGCGGGCCCCGGGGCTACTTCTTGGCGAGATGGGGCTCGATCTGGACGGTCAGCGAGCTGCCGCCGGCGCGGGTGGCGATCATCTCGACCATCCGCTGGATCTCAAGGTCGGCATTGGACTGGCCCACGCGGGCGAGCTCGACCTGCTTCAGGAGGTCGAAGTCCTCCCGCGTCAGCTGTTCCTTGCGGGTGTGCAGCGACTGGAGCTGCTTCTCGAGCTCATCCACCTGCTGGGTGTACTTGGCGATGTCGGCATTGTAGCCGTCGGTGTCGTGCTGGATCTCGTCGCTCTGCTGTTTCCATTTCGCGACCCGGGCGGCCTCCTTGTCGGCCTCGGCCTTGGCATTGTCGGCGGCGCGCTTCACGCTGTCCTGGCGGGCGCGCTCCTCGATCTCGTGGCGGTGCGCCTCGTCGGCGGCCTTTGCGGCCGCGACGGCGGCGGCCCGGGACTCCAGGCCGGCGTTATAGCGGGCGTTGGCGGGAATATAGATGGCGAAGAACAGCGCCAAGCCGAGCCCGGGAAAGATGACGTACATCCACTTTTTCATATAAGGAAGAGGGGGAGGGTGGGCGGGGGATCAGGACTTCTTTGCGGCGGCCGCCCTGGCGGCGGCCTCGGCGGCGGCGTCCGCCGCCTGGATCCGCTCCAGCACCTGGCTGAGATTCTTGACGTTGGCCTCGGCGAGGACGACGTACTGCTTGGCGCCGGACTCCTCCTGGCGCTGCTTCTCCTCGTCCGCCTCGAGTTTGGCGATGTCGGCCTTGACCGATTCCACCTCCTTGGTGAGGCGGTCGATCCGGTTCTTCAGGCCGACCGAGTCATTGTTGGCCTTGTTGCGGGCCTGCAGGGCCGCCTCGCGGTCATCGCGCTCCTTCTGCAGCCGGTCATCGCGTTCCTTCTTCGCCTTCTGACGCTGGGCCTGGGTGACGAGGGAGTCGTCGATCGCCTTCTGGCGCAGGCGGTCCTGCTCGGCGATCTCGGCGACCTTCTTCTGGTGGATGACCTCGGCCCGCGCGGCCTCGCGCGCGTCGTAGCTGGCGTTGAATTGCCAGAAGAACGGGATGAAGACGAGCACCGCGAGAATCGGGACGGCAAAGTAAAGCAGGGAGGTCTTTTTTTTCATTGGGAAAGGGGGGAAGCTACTGCTTCGTGGTGGCGGGGGTGCCGGTGACGCTCTCCTGCTGGAGCAACGACTGCTTGATCATCTTCTTCAGGTTCTCGAGCTGGGAGCTGGTCTTCATCTGCGGGTACTCGGAGGCCTTGTTCGCGGCGTCCATGGCCTCCTGGTACTTCTCCTGCTCGTAGGCCTCGTAGGCCAGGAACTGGTACACCTGCCAGGGCTTCTCCAGGTTTCCCTTCGTCACGGCGGCCTTGTAGTAATTGTAGGCCTCGGTCGAGTTCTCGAGCTGCGCGTAGATCTTGGCGATCTCGAAGTCGATTTCCCCATTGTTGGCCAGTTCCGGCACCTTCTCGGCGTCCTTGAATGCATCGATGGCCTTCTTGGGCTGGTTGATCTGCTGGTAGCCGAAGGCGAGGTAGTCCCAGTTCTTGAAGGTGGGATCGATGATGCCGTTGTGGAGGCCGGCGGACAGGAGCTCCGTGGCCTTGCCGTACTGCTCGGCCTGGAAATACATCGTCGCCAGGCTGTAGTTGTCCTTCTTGGTCCTCATCTTGCCGAAGGCCTGGGCGCGCTCCACCGTGTTGATGGCCAGCGCATAGAACTCGCGGGATTTCTCCGGATCCTTGTCGGCCTCGGCCGCCATGTTCATATAGGTGGCCCAAAGCTGCTGCCAGTAGCCCTCCTTGTCGGGATTTTGCCGGGCGAGGAGCTCGAGGTAGCGGGCGGAGCCGGCCAGGTCGTTCGTCTGCTGGTAGATGGCGTTGATCAGGACGAGCAGGCTCTCCCGGGGATGGATCTGGAGGTGCAGCGCCTTGTCCGCGGCCGCCTGCGCCTGATGCAGGAGCCCCAGGTCGATCTTCTTCTCGTTGGCGGTCGCCTGGCTGTAGAGGACCAGGGCGTAGAAATTCTCCGTCTCGAACGTCGGCTTGGGGGTCGCCTCGAGCCAGCGGTGGATATAGTCCGCGGCCTTGGCGAAGCTGGCGCGGGCCACCGAGGAATCCTTGGTGCCCTGGCCGATCTGGCTGTAGGTCTGCGCCAGGGAAAGGATCATTTCGAGGCGCTCCTTCTCCTTGAAGTAATTCGGATGGGCGTCGGAGATGCGCAGGGCCTCCTCCCAGGCCGCGATGGCCTTCGGGGTGTCGTCCTTCTGGAAGTCCAGCTTGGCGACCGTCTCCAGCAGCAGCGCGTGGTCGTAGCTGTCGGGGGCGCTGGCGGTCATGGCGCCATTGAGGAGGGCGATCGCGCCGTCCCAGTCCTTCGCGTCGATGAGCGGCTGCAGTTTCGTGAAGGCCTCGCCCGTCTTGTCGGCCAGCTGCGGCGTCTCGTCCGGCCGGTCGGCGCGCGCCGGCAGGCACAGGAGGCCGGCGGCCAGGCCGGCCGCGAGACAGAGGGAGGAGAGGGGTCGGGGGAAGGTCACGCGTGAATCAATCGTCGTTGTTGAGCGAGAACACGATCGGCACCTGCATGCGGGTGTTGACCGCCCGTCCGCCGCGGCGGCCGGGCTTGAACCGCCACTTGCTGACGGCCTGGATGGCGGAGGCCTCGAACTCGTGCTGGGTGGAGCTTTCGGCGAAGGCGCCCTGCACGTTGCCCTCGCTGTTCAGGATGAACTCCACGACCACCTGCCCGGAGATGCCCTGCTTCTTCATGTCGTAGGGATAGACGGGATGGGGTTGGAAGGTCGGGACCGGCTGCTGGTCGAGCATCGACGGGTCGAAGATCTGGCCGCCGCGGCCGAAGCCGCCGACGTTCGCGGGCACGGTGATCGCGCCCTTGTCCACCGCCATGCCTTCCGGCGGCGGCGGCTCCAGCTTCTGCACGAACGAGGTGTCGGTGACGATCTGGGGCACGTCCGTCTGCATCGGGGGGGCGATGTCGGCCGGCTGGGTCTGCTGCTGCTGGTCCACGACCTCCTCCTGCTCGGGCTCGATCTTGGGCATCACGAGCGCGATGCGGGGGATATCCTCGACCTTCTTCGGCTTGGGCGGGCCGGCCTTGATCCAGTTGCTGAAGAGCGGCGCCCCGATAAAGATGATCAGCGAGACGACAATGCCAATGACCAGGTCGCGGCGGGCCTGCTGGTTCGAGACGGGATAGGTGGAGGCGGCCATGGGGATCAGCGGCCGGTCGGCGGCCGGGTGTCGACGGAAACCTGCGTGATGCCGGCCTTCCGCACCTCATCGAGGGCGTTCACGGCGGGGCCGAACTTGGCCTTGCTGTCGCCGGAGATCAGGACGCGGGGGTTCTGGACCGCCTTCATGTAGCTTTGAAGGCGGGGGCGGATCTCCGCCTGGGTGATCGGCTCCGTGTTCCAGAAGCAGGTGCCCTGGTCGGAGATCTGCAGCTTCACCATGTCGTCGTCCGGCTTGGCGGACGAATCATTGCTCGCGACCGGCAGCTGCACGGGCAGCGCGGCGATCCGGGCCATCGAGAGCATGAAGAGAACGAAGGTGGCGAGCAGGAAGAAGATCACGTCGATCAGCGGGATGATCTCGATGCGCGCCTTCTTCTTGCTTTCTGAGAGGATGGAACTTTCTCCGGCCATGGTGATAGGAAGGGGGGTTGGAGCGGGGGCTCAGCTGCCCGCGGGCGTGACCAGGGTTTCGACCAGCACCCGCTGGATGCCGGCCTTGCGCGCCTCGTCGAAGGCGAAGATCGCCTGGAAGAAGAACGCGTTCTGGTCGCCGTTGATCAGCAGGTGGGCGTCGGGCTCGGGATGCTGGAGATGGAAGGACTTCATCCGGTTCTCCATCTCGTCGACCGTGACGAGCTCCTTGTCCCAGGCAAAGCTGCCATCCTCCTTGACGGTGATGGTCGCGGTGCCCGCGGATTCGCGGGGCTCGCCCGTCTGGGAGTGGGGCAGGGAGACCGGCAGGCCGCCGGACCGCTGCAGCGAGAGGGTGAAGAGGACGAAAGTGGCGAGCAGGAAGAAGATCACATCGATCAGGGGAATGATCTCGATGCGGGCCCGCTTCTTGCCGCTTGCGTCTCGTGAACTGCCGCCGCCTGCCATAGTGGTGGGGGGATGGGTGGGAAGGCCGCCGGGGCGGTGATCAGCTCGTGTGGTTGTGGGTCTCGGACTTCTTGATCAGGATCTCCAGGGCATGCGAGGCGTCGGAGATCTCCTGCTTCGTCTGCTCGATCCGGGCATTGAGGATGTTGTAGGGGATCAGGCAGGAGACGGCGATCGCGAGACCGCAGCAGGTCGCGATCAGGGCCTCGGCGACACCACCGGTGATGTTGCCGACCGACGAGGCGATGTCGCCGGTGAGCGAGGCGAAGGTGCCCATCATGCCGGTCACGGTGCCGAGCAGCCCGAGGAGGGGGGCGGCGGTGATGGCGGTGTCAAGGACGGCCATGCCCTGGTTGGCGCGGGCCAGCTCCTGGCCGGAGGCGCGGACGAAGGCGTTGGAGAGGGAATACTCGCGGTTCGAGAGGCTGTAGACCAGGATGCGGGCGACCGGGTCCTGGCTCTTCTTGCCGATGGCGAGGGCGCCGTCGATGTCCCGTTTCTCGACGCACTCGAGCATCTTGGCGACGACCTCGGGCTCGCGATGGCTGTTCTCGCGGAAGAGGAACAGGACGCGCTCAACGATCACCGTCATGGCGACGAACGCGAGCAGGAGGATCGGCCACATGATGGCATGGCCGGCACGGAACAGGTCCATGAGGGTCATGGGGCTGCCGTCCGGATTGTTCAGCAGGAACGCGAGGTGGAGGGTATGCATGTTGATGATTTTAAGGAAGCGCGGTGGTGGATGGTTAAGGTAAGGACGTCAGCGTGGGGAAATAGACTCGGAATTGGCGGGGACGCTCAATCATCGGCCCGTTATTTGAAAATCGCGTCCTGTTGCAGGAAATGTGCCCCGGTGAAGGAAACCGGGACGGAACGCAGGAAGGCGGGCGGCATGTCACCGAAGGGAACCGAGGAAGAAAGCAGAATTGAGAGGGGGAGAGGGGAAATTGGCGCGAGGGTAAGTTGACTGTCAACTTACTTTCGCCGACGCGGCCTCAAATTATTTTCACGCCGCCGCCCCATAAGGGAAGCCGCGCGCCCCCTCTGTCAAATGGCTGCCCGACTAGGAGTCGAACCTAGACAGAACGAGTCAGAGTCGTTCGTGCTACCATTACACCATCGGGCAAAAAAAATTGCGCGCCGCGCTGTTGTAGGACCGCACCCGAGGGCGTCGTAGGACGCAACCCGACAGGCGGGGCGGCTGGAGCCGGCGACGGGATTTGAACCTGCAACCGCCTGTTTACAAAACAGGTGCTCTGCCATTGAGCTACGCCGGCGTGGAATGTCAAAAATCTGGTGGCTCCCCGGGGACTCGAACCCCGAACCTACTGATTAAGAGTCAGCTGCTCTACCATTGAGCTAGGAAGCCTAAGGCAGTAAAGGTTGAAAGCTCGCCAATGCGTCCCCGGTGTCAACAGTGATCCATTCTGCCACCCATGGAAGCGCCGGTCAGCCTCGTTGCCTGGAACGCTCCCGCGCCGGAGGCCGCCTTCGCCCGCCTGCAGGGCCGCGACGGGGTCTTCTGGCTCGATAGCAGCCTGCCCTCGGCCGCCGGGCGGTTTTCCATCATGGGCGGCCGGCCCTTCTTCCTCTTCCGCGCCCGGGGGCGGCGCTGCGAGACCGTATGGCGCGAGGACGGCGGCCGCCCGTCCGGTTCCGCGACCAGATCCGGCGTGGATCCGCTGGCGGAGCTGGAGGACGCGCTGGCCGCGTATCGGGTTTCCAATGACGCAAGGCGGCCGGTGCCCTTCTGCGGCGGGGCGGTGGGCTACCTGGGCTACGAGTTCGGCCGGGGCGCGGGCGCCCCGGCCGGCGAGGCCTGGGACGCGCACCTCGCCTGGTACGACGCGGCCGCGGTCTGGGACCACCGGGAAAATCGCGCGTGGCTGGTGGGCGTGGCCTGGCGCCGTCCGGCCGAGGAGGCGGTGGCGGAGCTGGCGGGCTGGCTCGCCGGCGCCGAGCCGGCCCCGCCGGTGCCGCCGCCCCCCCCGGCCCGCCTGCGGGCGGACCTCACGCGACCGCAGTATGTCGCGGCGGTGGCCGGGGTGCGGGAGCGCATCGCGGCCGGCGAGATCTACCAGATGAACCTGGCGCAGCGCTTCACCTGCACCGTGGCGGAATCGCCGCGGCAGCTCTACCGCCGCCTGCGCGCCCTGAATCCCGCGCCGATGGGGGCGTATCTGGAGGCGGGGGACTGGGCGGTGCTCAGCAGCTCGCCCGAGCGCTTCCTGTCGGTTGCGGACGGCCGGATCAGGACCTTTCCGATCAAGGGCACCCGCCCCCGCGGCCGGACACCGGCGGAGGACGCGGCGCTCCAGGCGGAGCTCCTGGCCAGCGAAAAGGAGCGGGCCGAGCTTCTGATGATCGTCGACCTCCTGCGCAACGACCTGGGGCGCATCTGCCGGTTCGGCAGCGTCGGGGTCCGGCGGCTGCACGATCTCGAGAGCTTTGCGACGGTCCACCACCTGGTCGGCGAAGTGGAGGGAGAGCTGCGGCCCGGGGTCGGCGCGGCCGACCTCCTGCGTGCCGTCCTGCCCGGAGGATCGATCACGGGGGCGCCGAAGATCCGCGCCATGCAGGTGATCGCGGAGACCGAGCCGGTGCCCCGCGGGATCTTCTCGGGCGTCCTCGGCTACTGGAGCGGGTGCGGCCGGATCGACCTCTCGATCGCGATCCGCACGATCGTCTGGCACCGGGCGGAGGCCAGCTTTCACGTGGGCGCCGGCATCGTCTGGGATTCCGACGCGGAGCTCGAGTATGAGGAGACCCTGGCCAAGGGCCGGGCGCTCCGCGCGGCCCTCGGGGCGGAGGAGTGGCCCTCGTGAGGGAGATCCGCAACGGCCGGCTGACCGCGGGCCCGGGCTCGCCCGAGCCGGCGGGCGCGCGGGGTGTCTTCGAAACCGCGCTGCTGGCGGAGGGCCGGCCGGTCTTCTTTGAGGAGCACGTCGAGCGGTTTGCGGCGGGCTGCACCCACTTCGGGCTCGCGCGCGCACCGGCCGCCGGGGTGCTGCTGGAGGCGGCGGAACAGCTGGTCCGCCGCACCGCCCTCTCCCGGGGTGTCCTGCGCTGGTCGGCCTGGACCCTCGGGCCGGCCGAGGAATGGCGCGTGAGCGTCGAGCCGCCCCGGCCGCACATGGCGGGGTCGGCGTGGCGGGTGGCCGTCTCTCCCCTGCGGCTGCCGCCCCCGGACGCCGAGACGCCCCATAAGCACCTCGGCCGGAAGCGGTGGCTTGAGGCCCTGGCCGCGGGGCGGACCGCCGGGCGTGACGAGGTGCTGCTGGCCGATCAGGCGGGCCGGATCGTCGAAGGGGCTGTTTCGAACGTATTCTGGGTCCGCCGCGGCGCACTGTCGACCCCGCCCGCCTCCGGCGGGCCCCTGCCGGGCATCGTGCGGGCCAAGGTGCTCGCCCTGGCCCGGACCGAGGGCCTGCCGGTCGAGGAGCGAGACCTCCCGCTCGCCGAGCTCCCGGCCGCCGACGAGGTTTTCCTCACCAATTCCCTGGTCGGGATCCGCCCGGTCGCCTGGCTGGAGGGGAGGGGGCTGCCCGCGCCCGGCCCGGTGACCCGCCGCCTCCAAGACGCCTGGCGCAAGCTCTACGGCTGGAGCTGACTTTCCTCCCTCTCTCCCAGCAGTGTTTATGGACAGGCCGAGGGGGTCCGAAGCCGACGTTGCGAGGCTGGGCGAGCGCAGGAGGCGGAGGGCCCCCTCGGCCTGTCCATAAACATGCCACTTTTCCCCTTGCCAACGGGTGCGGCTGCCTCTGTTTTGGACCGCTCCTGTTCATGCAAAAGACCAAAAAATCCGTCGCCAAGCGCTTCAAGGTGTCCGGCCGGGGCAAGCTCATGCGCCGCACCCCGGGATTCCGCCACCTCCTGGCCGCCAAATCCAACAAGCAGAAGCGCCGCGCCTCGAAGGACAAGCAGGTCCCCGCCGGCCACGCCGCGCCCCTGTTCCGCTGCCTGCCCTTCGGCCTCTAACCCACCTTCGCCATGGCCCGCGCCACCAACTCCCCCGCGTCGCGCAAGCGCCGCAAGAAAACGCTGAAGTACGCCAAGGGCTACTTCGGCAACAAGTCCAAGCTCTTCCGCTACGCGAAGGAGGCCGTCCAGCACGCCTGGCAATACGCCTACCGCGACCGCAAAAAGAAGAAGGGCGAATGGCGCGGCCTGTGGATCGTGCGGCTCAATGCCGCCTGCCGCGGCGCCGGCATCACCTACAGCCGCTTCATCGAGGGCCTCGCGGCCGCGGGCATCGCGCTCGACCGCAAGGTGCTGTCCGACCTTGCGATCCGCGACGAAGTGGCCTTTAACGCCCTGGTCAAGCAAGCCCAGGACGCGTTGAAGGCCAAGGCTCCCAAAGCGAAGAAAGCCTAGCCAGAGACGCGAGCCCGGGACGGGCTCGCCTTCCTTTTCGAGGACGGGCCTCCCACCGGGGCGCCGTCCTTTTTTTTGCGAATATCCCTCCACCCATGACCGAGACCCTCCAAGCCCTCCTGGCCAAGGCCGAGGCCGAGCTGCCGGCGCTGCGGACGCGGCCGGAGTTCGAGGCGGCCAAGGCGCGCTACGTCGGGCCGAATGGCGAGCTGACGGGCCTGATGAAGCGGATGGGCTCGCTGGCCAAGGAGGAGCGGCCCGCCTTCGGCAAGCTGGTCAACGAGGCCAAGGCGCGGCTGCAGGCGCAGCTGGACGCCGCCCTCGGCCGCCTGGAGGCGGCGGAGCTCGCCGGCCGGCTCGGGCCGGCGGTTGACGCCACCCTGCCGGACCCGGATCCGGGCCCCGGCACCTTCCACCCGCTGACGCTCGTCCGCGAGGAGATGTGCCGGATCCTGCGCAAGGTCGGCTTCGCCGTCGCCGACGGCCCGGAGGTCGAGACGGAGTTCTACTGCTTTGACGCGCTGAACACCCCCGCCGACCACCCGGCCCGCGACGCCCAGGATACCTTCTACTTCCCCGAGGCCGCCCGCTTCGGCAACGTGGGCAGGCGGAATCCCGGCGAGAAATACCTCCTGCGGACGCACACCTCCTCCGTGCAGATCCGCACGATGCTCCAGGGCCCGCCGCCGATCCGCATCGTCTCCCCCGGGCGGGTGTACCGCCGCGACACCACCGACGCCACCCACTCGGCCAACTTCCACCAGCTCGAGTGCCTCTACGTCGACCGCGGCGTGACCGTGCGCGACCTGAAGGCGCTGCTCGACTACATCTTTGCCTCCCTGCTGGGGCCGGAGACCAAGACCCGCTTTCGCCCGCATTATTTCGGCTACACCGAGCCGAGCTTCGAGGTCGACCTCTCGGCCCGCCACCTGCCCAAGGTGAACAAGGAGTGGATCGAGATCGGCGGCTGCGGCCTCGTCGACCCCACCGTCTTCTCGGCCGTCGGGTACGACCCCGCGGTCTGGAGCGGCTATGCCTTCGGGATGGGGCTCGAGCGCCTGGCGATGCTCCTCTACGGCATCGACGACATCCGGGCCTTCTACCAGAACGACCTGCGGTTCCTGCGCCAGTTTGCCTGATGAAGTTCTCCCTCAACTGGCTCAAGGACTACGTCGCGCTCGACGCCCCCGTCGCGGACCTCACGCGCGCGATCACCTTCCTGGGCTTCGAGGTCGAGCAGGTCCTGACGACGGGCGCCACGCCGCTGGAGCACGTGGTCGTCGGCGAGGTGCTGACCCGCGAGCGGCATCCCAACGCGGACAAGCTTTCCGTCTGCACGGTCGACGTCGGGCCGGCGGGCGGGGTCAAGACCATCGTCTGCGGCGCGCAGAACTACCAGGCGGGCGACCGGGTCTTCGTCGCGCTGCCCGGCGCGGTGCTGCCCGGAGACTTCGCGATCAGGCAGTCGAAGATTCGCGGCCAGCTTTCCGACGGGATGATGTGCTCGGCGAAGGAGCTGGGCCTGGGCGACGACGCGTCCGGCCTTCTGATCCTGGCGGACCGCCCCGCCCTGGGCGCCGCGATCAACGCCGTCCTGCCCCCGGGCGACACCGTCTTCGACGTCGAGATCACCCCGAACCGCCCCGACTGCCTCTCGCACCTCGGGCTCGCGCGCGAGCTCGCCGCCTGGTACCGGCGCGACCTCGCGTACCCCCAGGAGAAGTTCCGCGGCGAGCTGCCGGGAGACGCGGCGGAGCGCCGCGACCTCCTCGGCGGCGTCAGCGTGGGCGCGCCGGAGGACTGCCCGCTCTATTCGGCGCACATCCTCACCGGCGTGAGGATCGGCCCCAGCCCGGGCTGGATGCAGGAGCGGCTGCGCGCGGTCGGGCTCCGGCCGGTGAACAACGTGGTCGACGCGACCAACTACGTGATGCTCGAATACGGCCAGCCGCTGCACGCCTTCGACGCCCGCAAGCTGGAGGGCGCCCGGATCAACGTGCGCCGCGCGGCCCCCGGCGAGCGGGTCGTCACCCTCGACGGGAAGGAGCGGCAGCTGAACGACGGCATGCTGGTCATCGCCGACGGCAGCCGTCCGGTGGTCGTCGCCGGGATCATGGGTGGGCAGGATTCCGGGGTGGGCCCGGACACCGTGGACCTCGTGCTGGAATGCGCCATCTTCCGCCGCCAGGGCGTGCGCGCGACCTCGCGCCGCCTGGGGCTTTCCTCCGATTCCTCCTACCGCTACGAGCGCGGGGTCGACCCGCACACCGCGCTCGAGGCCGCGCACCGCGCCATTGACCTGATCCTGGCCGCCGCGGGCGGCGCGGTCGCCGGCCCGATCCACCAGGTGGGGGGCGACATTCCGTGGAAGCGCGAGATCGTCGTCGCCCCGGCTTTCATCCGCGAGCGGCTGGGCTTCGATATTCCCGACGCGGAAATGAGGGACGCCCTGGCCGCGCTCGCACTCGACGTGGTCCGCGAGGAGGCCGGCGCCGACGGGGGCGCGGTCTGGACGGTCGCGGTCCCCAGCTGGCGCGACGACCTCGACCGGCCGATCGACCTCGTGGAGGAGGTCCTGCGGCTGCACGGCACCGAGCGGATCCCGCCGGCGCGGGTGCTGGCCGTGGGACTGGTCGGGGACGACGATCCGTCGGTGCGGTACGTCCGGCGCGCGACCGAGTACCTGGTCGGGCACGACTTCCACGAGTGCGTCAACCTCACGCTGCGGCCGGGCGCGGAGCTCAGCACCTGGGTCTCGCAGGCCGCCGCCGCGGAGCTGGCGCTCGCGAATCCCTTCGTCGAGGACCAGTCGCACCTGCGGCCGTCGCTGATCATGGGCCTCCTCGAGACCCTGCGGCTCAACCAGTCGCGCGGGGTCGCGGCCACCCGGCTGGCCGAGACCGGCCGCGTATTCATCGAGCGGAACGGCCAGAACTTCGAGTGCCTCGCCGCGGCGTTCGTCATCGCCGACGACACCGAGCGCCGCTGGCTGCGGCGGGCGCCGGCGGATTTCTACACGACCAAGCACCATGCCGCGGCGCTGGCCGCGGCCGCGGGCATCGACCTCGGGCGGCAGCCGCTCGTGCCCGCCAGCACCGGCTACTACGGCTGGCAGGAGGGCCACTCGGCGGCCGTCGGCGAGATGCAGGACGGCTGGACGGCGCGCTTCGGCCTGCTGAACCTCGCCCTGGTCCGGCAGCTGGGGGTGGCCGGGCAGGTCTATGGCGGCGTCTTCGCCGTGCTGCCGGAGAAGCTGCGCGGCGAGGCCGCCCGGCGCCGCCATCGCGACTTCAGCCTGTTTCCCGCGGCCCTGCGCGACCTGGCGCTGGTGGTGGACGAGGCGACCCCCGCCGGCGACGTCCGGCAGGCCGTCGCCAGGATTGCGCGCGCCGCGGGCGGACCCTTCGCGGTGGAAGCCGTGGAAATCTTCGATGTCTACCGCGGCGAGGGCCTGCCGCCGGGGAAGAAGAGCGTGGCCTGCTCCCTCGTCTTCCGCTCGGCCGAGCGGACCCTGACCGACGACGAGGTCAACGCCGCCCTGCAGAAGATCCGGGCGGAGGTCGCGCAGGCGACGCCTTACCAGGTTCGCCAATAGCCCGGCCGCCGCCATGTCCCAAGTCCCCGACCTCGATCTCGACCAGGTGGCCCGGCTGGCGCGGATCGCGCTCACGCCCGAGGAAAAGGCGCGCTTCTCCGCGCAGCTCGGGGACGTGATCGCCTACATCGCGCTGCTCAAGGAGGTCGACGTCTCCGGCGTGGAGCCGACCGCGCACGCATTTCCCGTTTCCAACGTCTGGGCCGAGGATGTCGCGCAGCCGGGCCTGCCCGTGGAGGCCGCGCTGCGCAACGCGCCCGCGCGGCGCGACAACCTGATCGCGGTGCCGAAGGTCGTCGAATGAAGCCGGCTGGTTCCCCGGCGCTTTTCCACCAGACCGTCGCCGCGCTGGCCGCGCAGCTGGAGGCGCGCCAGCTTTCCGCCGTCGAGCTCATGCGGGCCGTGATCGCGCGGACCGAGGCGGTGGAGGAGCGGGTGCAGGCCTTCAATTCCCATGACGCCGCGGACGCGCTGGCGCAGGCCGCCGCCTCCGACGCGCGCCGCGCGGCCGGGCAGGCGCGGGGGCCGCTCGACGGCATCCCCGTGGGCCTGAAGGACGTCATCGCGGTCGAGGGCCAGCCCCTGACCGCCTCGAGCCGGATGCTCGCCAACTTCGTCTCGCCCTACGACGGCACGGCGGCGCGCAAGCTCAAGGCGGCGGGAGCGGTCTGCTGGGGCCGGCTCAACCTCGACGAGTTCGCCATGGGTTCCTCGACCGAGAACTCGGCCTTCCGGACCACCCGCAATCCGTGGGACCTCGAGCGCGTGCCCGGCGGCTCGTCCGGGGGCAGCGCGGCGGCCGTGGCCGCGGGCGAGGCGATTGTCTCCTTCGGCTCGGACACCGGCGGCTCGATCCGCCAGCCGGCGGCCCTGTGCGGCATCGTCGGGATGAAGCCGACCTACGGCCTGGTCTCCCGTTACGGCCTGATCGCCTTCGCCTCCTCGCTCGACCAGATCGGCCCGTTTGCCCGGACGGTCGAGGATGCCGCGATCGCCCTGGGCGCCGTCGCCGGCCACGACCCGCTCGACTCGACCTCCGTCCCGGTCGAAGTCCCGGACTACCGCGCCGAGCTGGCCAAGCGCCGCGGCCCGTGGAAGCTGGGCATCCCGAAGGAGTATTTCGGCGCCGGGCTGGATCCGGAGGTCGGAGCGGCGGTGGAGGCGGCGATCGGCCACTATCGCAAGCTCGGCTGCCAGGTGAGGGAGATCTCCCTCCCGCACACGAAGTACGCGGTGGGCGCCTACTACATCATCGCCACCGCGGAGTGCTCCTCAAACCTCAGCCGCTACGACGGCATCCGCTACGGGCACCGGGCCGCGGGGGCCAAGGACGTCGTGGACCTCTATTTCCAGTCCCGGGCGGAGGGCTTCGGCGCGGAGGTCAAGCGGCGGATCATCCTCGGGACGTACGTCCTGAGCAGCGGCTACTACGACGCCTACTACCTGCGCGCGCAGAAGGTCCGCACGCTCATCCGCCGCGACTTCCTTGAGGCGTACAAGGAGGTGGACGCCATCCTGACCCCCACCTCGCCCACGCCGGCCTTCAAGCGGGGCGAGAAGGCGGCCGATCCCCTGGCGATGTACCTCAGCGACACCTACACGATCGGCGTCAACCTTGCCGGGCTGCCGGGCCTCAGCCTGCCCTGCGGCTTCACCCGGGACGGCCTGCCGATCGGCCTGCAGATCATCGGCCAGCCGTTCGCGGAGGCCGAGCTCCTGGCGATCGCGCAGGCGTATGAGCGCGACCATGACTGGGTGGGCCGCCACCCGGAACTCTAGCCCATGAACTACGAAGCGGTCATCGGCCTCGAGGTCCACGTCCAGGTCCGGACGAAGTCGAAGATGTTCTCGCGGACCGCCGCGGGCTACGGCCTGCCCGCGAACACCCTGACCGACCCGGTGGTGCTGGCGCTGCCCGGGGCGCTGCCGGTGATGAACCGGGCGGCGCTCGACCAGGTGGTGAAGGCGGGCCTGCTCCTAGGCTGCGAGATCGCCGCGGTCTGCAAGTGGGACCGGAAGAACTACTTTTATCCCGACTCGCCGAAGAACTACCAGATCTCGCAGTACGACCAGCCGATCTGCGCGGGCGGCTCGGTCGAGATCGAGCTGCCCGGCGCCGCGCGCAACGTCATGGGCGAGCACAAGCGGATCCCGCTCACCCGCATCCACCTTGAGGAGGACGTCGGCAAGCTGAGCCATGACGCCGGCGGCTCGGTCATCGACTTCAACCGCGCGGGCACGCCGCTGATGGAGATCGTGTCCGAGCCGGCCCTGCGCAGCGCGGACGAGGCCTTCGCCTTCCTGACGGCGCTGA
>Ga0265320_10001400_pt1 | contig 17527 bp, 12 predicted proteins | sample 4827metaG_FD_202087 | JGI IMG/M metagenome (GOLD analysis project Ga0265320, IMG submission 202087) | Rhizosphere microbial communities from Carex aquatilis grown in University of Washington, Seatle, WA, United States - 4-8-27 metaG | ecosystem: Host-associated > Plants > Roots > Rhizosphere >...
GCTGAACAGGTTGGAGCCCCAGGTTTTGCAGCGGCTGGCCGTCCTGAACAGTCGGATCAAATTGCGCGAGGACCAGGGGCTTCCGGCCACGGTCCATGGTGTGACCTCCGAGGAGGGAAGGAAGTTGATGAATCAGGTCTGCCAGGGAATCTTGGAAATGCGGGAGGCGGAAGACCGGTTGCTCCGGCAGCGTGAACAATTTTCGGAAACCGATGCCCGGACCGGTCTGCTCATGATTTTGGCCGGCAGTGCGCTGGCCTGCGCCGTCGGGCTGGTGGCAGTCCTGGTAATCCGGCGCGACCTGGCGAAGCGGCTTCGCGCGGAAGCAGCGCTCCACGAACAGCGCGCCCTGTTGCAGGCCATTCTGGATAATATTCCCGCGGTGGTTTACATCAAGGACATCGATGGGCGTTACCTGTTTGCCAACCACCGGTTCGCGCAAGTGACCGGGCGTTCCCGTGAGGATATCCAAGGCAAGACCGTTTTTGACATTACCTCAAAAGAACTCGCCGCTGTCGCCCATCAGCACCATCAAAGGGTTCTGGCCACCCAGCGGCCGGTGGAATTGGAAGAGACGGTGATGTATCCGGATGGCCCACACCCGCACCGGGCGATCAAGTTTCCCCTGCGCGACGCAACGGGCAAAATCTACGCCACCGCCGGTGTTTCCACGGACATCACCGAGCACAAGAAAATCGAGCGGATCCACCTGCAATTCCGCGCCCTTTTCGAATCCCTGCCGGGTTTGTACGTGGTGTTGAAGCCTGACCTGACGATCGTGGCCGTGAGCGACGCCTACCTGAAGGCCACCATGACCGGGCGCGAACAAATCCTCGGCCGCGGATTTTTTGAGGTGTTTCCCGACAATCCCGACGACCCGGCCGCCACCGGCGTCTCCAATTTGCGCGCGTCCCTCGACCGGGTGCTGAAAAACGGCGCCTCCGACACCATGGCCATCCAGAAATATGACGTACGCCGTCCGGATGGGATTTTCGAGGAACGTTTCTGGAGCCCGGTCAACTCGCCGGTTTTCGACGCGGACCGCCAGATAGAATATATCATCCATCGCGTCGAGGACGTGACGGATTTTATCCGGCAGAAGCGGCGGCCGGCGGACGACGAGACCAGTTTGCACCGGCGCATGGAGCAGATGGAGGCCGAGGTTTTCCACAGTTCGCAGGCGGTCGAGGCTGCCAACCAACAGCTCCGCGACGCCAACCAGGAACTGGAGTCCTTTTCCTATTCCGTTTCGCACGACCTGCGCGCTCCGCTCCGGCACATTGACGGTTTTGTGAAGCTGCTGGGCAAACAGGCGGGTGAAAAACTGGATGAACGCGGCCATCGGTATTTGACCATCATCGCTGATTCCGCCCGGCAAATGGGTGTGTTAATTGACGATCTGCTGGTGTTCTCGCGGATGAACCGGACGGAGCTGCGGCGTTCCAAGGTGGCTCTGGATCCGCTGGTGCGTGAAGCCGTGGACATGGCGCAACTGGAAACGAACGGACGCCATATCCACTGGAAGGTCGGCCGGTTGCCGGAAGTGGAGGTGGACGAGGCCATGCTGCGCCAGGTCTGGATGAATTTGATTGGCAATGCCGTGAAATACAGCCGTCCGCGGGATCCGGCGGAAATTGAAATCGGGTGCCACGCCGACAACGGCGAATTCGTCCTGTTCGTGCGCGATAACGGCGTGGGTTTCGACATGCAATACGTGGACAAATTGTTCGGCGTGTTCCAGCGCCTGCATCGGTCGGATGAATTCGAAGGCACCGGCATCGGGCTGGCCAACGTCCGCCGCATTGTTTCCCGCCATGGCGGCCGCACGTGGGCGGAGGGCAGGGTGGATGGCGGCGCGACTTTTTTCTTTTCCCTGCCGAAAACCTCAACCGCACCGAAAGGACAACATGGCACCCTTGAAACGCATCCTGCTGGCCGAGGACAATGAGCGCGATGTCGAACTGACGCTGTCGGCGCTGGACGAACACAACCTGGCCAACGAAGTGATTGTGGCCCGCGATGGGGCGGAGGCGCTGGACTATCTGTATCAACGCGGCAAGTTCGCCGGGCATGCCAACGGCCTGCCGGTGGTCGTGTTGCTGGACCTGAAAATGCCGAAGGTGGACGGACTGGATGTGTTGCGCCAGATGAAGGCGGATCCCGGATTGAAGCATCTGCCGGTGGTGATGTTCACCTCGTCGCGCGAGGAACAGGATTTGGTGCGCAGTTATCAACTGGGGGTCAACGCCTACGTGGTCAAACCGGTGGATTTCCAGCAATTTGTCAAATCCATCAAGGAGGTCGGCTTTTTCTGGGCCATCATCAATGAGCCGCCGCCCGGCACCGTGAAACGGAGAACCTGATGGCCACGGAATTCATCCAGCGGACGGTGCGTCTGTTGCACCTGGAGGACAATGAAAACGACATTTTGCTCGTCACGGAAATCCTGCGCACCGAAGGTCTGCCCTGCGAATGGGTGACGGTCAAAACCCGGCACGAGTTTTCCGCCGCGTTGCGGACCGGCCGCTTTGACCTGATCCTTTCCGATTACTCCCTTCCGTCGTTTGACGGCCTGAGCGCGCTTGCCCTGGCGCGGGAATTGTCTCCGGAGACACCCTTCATCTTTTTTTCCGGCACCATCGGAGAGGAGGTGGCCGTGGAAAGCCTCAAAAAAGGGGCCACGGATTATGTGCTCAAACAACGCCCGGACCGGTTGGTGTCCTCCATCCGTAATGCCTTGCGCAGTGCCGAAGAACGGGCCCGCCGCCGCCGTGCCGAAGGGGAATTGCGCCAGTTGGAAGATCGTTTGCGGGTGGTCGCGGCGGCCACCAATGACATCGTTTGGGAATGGGACATCCGGACCAACAAGGTCTGGTTCAGCGCGAATCTTCAACCCATCCTCGGCCATTCGCCGCAGGACATCGGCGCCGCCCACGAACGCTGGCTGGACCTGATTCATCCCGACGACAAGGGCCGTGTGCTTTCCGGGCTGACCAACCTGATCGCCGGGGCGGGGAAGATTTGGTGGAGCGAACACCGCCTGCGCCGCGCCAATGGCACCTATACGTACGTCTATGACCGCGCCTCGGTCATATACGATGCCGACCGCAAACCCTTGCGCATGGTGGGGGTGACCATTGACGAGACCTCGCGCAAGGAAGCCGAGGAGAAAATCCGCGAACAGGCTGCGCTGCTGGACAAGGCGCAGGATGCGATCATCCTGTGCACCCTGGATGGCCTTATCCTGTTCTGGAGCCAGGGCGCCCGCCAGATTTACGGCTGGACGCCCGAGGAAGCCATCGGGAAAAATATCCAGCAGTTGCTGTTTCACAACGACCCTCCGGCACAACTGGAGGAAGCCGCCAAAAGCATCCGGGAAGAAGCCCAGTGGAGCGGCGAATTGCACGAGTTTACCAAGGACAATAAAACCGTTGTCGTCCACGGCCGGTCCACTTTGATTTGCGACGATCAAGGCCGGCCGAAATCGCTGCTCATCATCAATACCGACATCACCGAGCGCAAACAACTGGAGGAAAAATTTCTGCGGGCCCAGCGTTTCGAGAGTCTCGGCGCGTTGGTGGGCGGCATCGCCCATGATTTGAACAACGCGCTTTCCCCCATCGTCATCGGCCTGGAAATCCTGCGCGAAGAACTGAAATCACCGGAAAATGAGGGCATCCTTGAGGCCATGGATACCAGCGCCCGGCGCAGCGTTGAAATGGTCCGGCAGATGTTGACCTTTGCCCGTGGCGGAGAGAAAGACAAGGCGGTCGTCCCGGTGGACCATCTCATCCGCGAGATGGGCAAGATCATCGAGCAAACTTTTCCAAAAGCCATCACCTGCCGCGTACGGGTGGATAAACTATCCTGGCCGGTCGCCGGGCTGCCGACGCAGTTATACCAGGTTCTGATGAACCTCTGCGTGAACGCCCGCGACGCCATGCCCGACGGCGGCACCCTCACCCTCGCGACCGAAAATGTGCGTCTGGGCCCGGCCGATCCCGTGCTGCCGCCCGGCGTGCCGCCGGGAAACTATCTATGCCTGACCGTCGCTGACACCGGCATGGGAATTCCCCAGGAACAAATGGACAAGCTCTTCCAGCCATTTTTTACCACCAAGGCCCCGGGCAAGGGCACCGGCCTGGGATTGTCCACCTGCCAGGGCATTGTCAAGAACCACGATGGTTTCATCGTCGTGCGCAGCGCGAAAGGCACTGGGACGGAGTTCAAAGTCTATTTGCCGGCGACCAGCGCCGGGTCCGGCGAACCGGTGATCCGACGTGAATCCGTCATTCCGGCCGGCCATGGCGAACACGTTCTGGTGGTGGACGACGAGCAGGGCGTGCTGGCCCTCGTGCGTAATGCCCTGGAGAATTATGGTTACCAGGTGACCACGGCGGCCAGCGGTCCCGAAGCCATCGCCCGGTTTGCCGTGACGCCCGCAGCCTATGCCCTGGTAATTACCGACTTCGCCATGCCCTTGATGGATGGCCGGATGACCATCGGAGCCCTGCGCAAAACCCGATCGGACATCAAGATCATCGTGGCCAGCGGTTCCGAAAAGGAGATGGATGAAGCCTGGTATCATACCAAAGTCGGGGCCTATATCACCAAACCTTTCACCACCGAGACGCTGCTCAAAACCGTCCACGACGTCCTGGGCCGGCCGGCGTAAATGTAAATCATCCTCCGCCCCGATTTTACCGGACGTTTTGCGAAGTTGCCGCCAGTTACCGCAATAAGCCGGGATGTTCTTTCAACCAGCGTTCGGCCATCCGATATTCCGGACAAACGCGTTCCACCTCCCGCCAGAACCGGGGCGAGTGGTTCATTTGCCGCAGATGCATCAATTCATGCAGGCAAATGTAGTCGCTGACGAAAACCGGGGTTTGGATGAGCCGCCAGTTCAGGGAAATCGTGCCGCGCCGCGAACAGGAGCCCCAACGTGATTTCTGATTGCGCACGGTGATGCGGTTCACAGTCAATCCGTGCCTGGCGGCCAGTTCCAGCACCCGGGGAGGCAATTCTCGCGTGGCCGCTTGGCGAAGATGACTTTCGATGGTAGGACGCAGGTCGGTCGCCAGATTCGGAACCCGGACCGATTCGCCGCCGAAGCGGACGATTTTAACTTCACCAGGAGATCCGGCTTCAAGGCGGACCGCGGCGCCGCGCAGGAGGATTTCCGTCCCCATTTGCCAGGTCGCCGGTTTTCGGGGTTGAGCTTGGAGTCGTTGAATCTGGCGTTCCAGCCAGGCGGCATGGCGCTCGACAAATTGTCGGGCCACGGCCGGCGAACCGCCGCGGGGAATCGTAACGCGGGCGGTACCATCGGGGTGCAACCGGAGGAGATAACGGCGGGCGCGAGGATTGTGCACCAGGAGGAGTGGCAACGTTTGCATTCCCGCCGGCAAAAGCACAACCGGGGGGCCCGGTGGCGGTTTGGGTCCGAAAATCCGTTCAAACAGCATGGCGCACTAACCGCAGGTGGTGGTAATTTTTGTTTTTGACCAGCCGGCCGCAGGCCATTGTTGGCCCCCGGTTTGCGGGAGTCAATCGATTCATGTTTCCCGGCAAATAAGTTTCCCCGAAACCACCGGCGAAAGTTTTATCAGACTGAAAAAAAAACAACAGTTGTTTTAATTTATCCTGCTCAGGAAATTCACGAATCAGGGCGATTTTGAGAATTGTTCCCGATTTTTGTGGACGGCACACCGGCTGCTTAAGGGCCGGCAGGTTGGTAAGTGTTGTTGGTTTTGGGTGGGGAACCTTGGCAGCGTCGGACCGGAAACAAGGAGGCGGTCCGGCAACCGCTGTCAGGTTTTTTTGGAGACGGACAAATACGTTTGTCCGGGAGGAACACGACACACGCGCCTGGCCGGGTTTTGCCTGAGAACCGGATCGTGAATTGGAGCGACAAAGGAGGTCGGCGGTCAGTTACAGTTGAATCTGGTCGGGGCGCGTGTGGTGCGTGTAAAAATATCTGGGGAAAATGTCCGCAGGGCCATGCGCAAATCTTCTCGTCGTGACAGTTCGCGTGGCGTGGTTTAGGCTGCGTTCATGCAGCAAACGACGTTGACACTCGGCCATTCACCTGACCCGGACGACGCCTTCATGTTCTACGCGCTGGCCAAGGGTTTGATCCCGGTGCATGGCTTCCATTTCGAACATGTTTTACAGGACATCCAGACGCTGAATGAGCGCGCCACGCGGGGGGAACTGGATATCAGCGCGGTCAGCGTCCACGCCTATGCCTATGTGAGCGACAAATACGCGTTGCTGACCAGCGGCGCAAGCATGGGGGATGGCTATGGCCCGATGTTGGTGGCCAAACAAAAGTTTTCCCGGGACGGGATGGCCGGCAAGAAAATCGCCGTGCCTGGCACCATGACCAGCGCCTTCCTGGCGCTGCAACTCTGGCTGGGCAAACCCGCGAAGGAGTTCAACCATATCGTGGTTCCGTTTGACCAGATTTTTCAGGCGGTCCGGTCGGGCGCGGCGGATGTGGGCCTCATTATTCACGAAGGCCAGTTGACCTATCAAAACGAAGGTCTGGTCGTTTGTGAAGACCTCGGTGCCTGGTGGGGCGCGGAAAATGATGGTCTGCCACTGCCACTGGGCGGAAACGTCATTCACAAGAAATTCAATCCGGCAATGCGCCGGGAAATCTCGGATATTCTCACCGCGAGCATCCGGTTCAGTCTCGACCACCGGGCTGAGGCGGTGCAGCACGCATTGCAATATGCGCGTGACATGGGACGCGACCTCGCCGACAAGTTTGTAGGGATGTACGTGAACCACTGGACGCTCGACTACGGTGAGCGGGGCCGGGAATCCATCCGCCGGTTTTTGGAGCGGGCATTTGAGCGCGGATTGATTCCGCACCGCCAGGAACTGGAATTTGTGGTGTGACGGGCTGGGGCCAATGAATTTGTCCGAGCAACCAAACCAGGCGGGCTTGAGGTTTGAATTCATCCGCTTCCTCGCGCGTCCGGTCATCCCCTGCCTGTTGCTCGTGGCGGTGACGCTGGCGGTTTATTGGCCGGTCGTTCATTGCGATTTTGTCAACTTCGATGACGGGTTCTATTTCTCGGCCAATTCCCACGTCCAAGCCGGTCTAAACCGGGCCGGTTTGGCCTGGGCTTTCACGACAATCTACGCTGACAACTGGCACCCGATGACGTGGGTGTCGCTGATGCTGGATGAAACGCTGTTCGGCCGGGGGCCTGCCGGCCCGCACCTCACGAATCTCGTGCTGCACGCGGCGAATGCGGTTTTGCTGTTCCTGCTGCTCCGCAGTTGGCTGGGATCGGGACCGGGTCAAGGTACCGGGCCGGCTGCGACCTGGCAAAGCGCCGTTGTCGCCGTGCTGTTCGCCCTGCACCCGTTGCATGTGGAATCCGTGGCGTGGATTGCGGAACGCAAGGACGTCTTGAGCGCCTTCTTCGGATTGCTGACCTTGCTGTGTTATACGAGCTATGCACGACGGGTGACGGATATCGAAGATACTGCGGTTGCGCCCGTCTCCGTGCGCGTCGCGCGCCACGCGTCACGATTTTATGGTCTGGCGCTGGTTTGCTTTGCCCTCGGCCTCATGAGCAAGTCGATGCTGGTCACCCTGCCGTTGGTGATGTTGTTGCTGGATTGGTGGCCGCTCAATCGGGTGCCGGGTGCCAGGTGCCGGGTGTCGGGCCTCCGACGTTTGGTGGTGGAAAAGATTCCGTTTTTCCTGCTCTCAGCGGCAGCGTGCGTGGTGACGTTCATCGCCCAACAAAAGGGCGGGGCGGTCGCCTCATTGTTATACTTTTCCGTTTCGGAACGCATCGGCAACGCCTTTGTTTCCTATGCCCGGTATCTGGGCAAGGCCTTCTGGCCGGCCGTTCTCGCCACCCCGTACCCGCATCCGGGCCACTGGCCGCCCTGGCTGGTGCTGCTGGCCACGACGTTGTTCGTCGGCCTGGGTGTGCTCGCCGTCGCGTGGATTCGAAAACATCCTTATGTGCCGGTCGGCTGGTTTTGGTTTGTCGGGATGCTGGTCCCCGTCATCGGCCTGGTGCAGGTGGGCGATGCGGCACTGGCCGATCGTTACACGTATCTGCCATTGATTGGCATCTTCCTGGTTGTGGTGCGGGGTGCCGGTGAATTGTGTGCGAACCGTCCGGCGGCGGGGACCTGGCTCGGGCTTGGGGCCGCCCTCGTCCTGGCGGCCTGCGCCTGGCGGACGCGGATTCAAGTCGGCTACTGGCAGGACAGCGGGACGCTTTTCCGCCATGCCTTGGCGGTGACAGAAAATAATTACGCCGCGTGCAACAATCTCGGCACCTGGCTGACGCGTCACAACGTGTTCATCGAGGCGGAGAATTGTTTTCGTGAATCGCTGCGCATCAAACCCGGCAACCCGGATGCACTATATAACCTGGGGAACATCAACGCCCGGTTTGGCCGGTGGGATGAAGCCATTGATGATTATCGCCGCGCGCTGCAAATCACTCCGGACCAGCCCGACATCCTGACCAACCTGGGTCTGGCGCTCACGGCCCGGGGACAATTGGCTGAGGCGACCATAAATTTTGAAGCGTCGCTGAAGCTGGACCCGGATTCCGCCAGCGTCCACAACAATCTCGGCACGGTGTTACTCATGGAACACCATGTCGAAGAGGCGGCGCGGCATTTCCGTGAGGCCTACCGCCTCGCGCCTGATAATTCGCAGATTTGCGCCAATCTCGGCGATGTCCTGGTCCGGTTGGGGCAGATCTCAGAAGCTGCAAAACATTACGAGGAGGCACTGCAGCTTAATCCTGCTGACGCCAAAACCGAGGGAAAACTGCGGGCGCTGGGTGCGAAAAACTCAAATTAAAATCCGGATGGTGCCGTCCCGGGCAAGCTCCGCGGTCAAGGGAAAGAAATCCGGTTGCAGGCAAAACGCGACGTCGTCGCGCAATTCGGGGATCGCCAGCAACCGCTGCGCGTTTTCAGCCCCGGAAACCGCTGCGAATAGATTGGACTTGGCCTTCCGCCAGGAGTCGAGGGCGGTTTCGACGGAATCGGAAACCACGCACCCGGCGGAATGGGGCAGCAACATTTCAGCCAAAGCGCCTGCGGCCAGCACGTCCTCGGTGGCGATGTTTTCACGCGTACCGGCACACACGAGCAGTATCTTCGCCGGCCGAAGTTGCCGAATAAATTTTGCCGTTGCTGAGAGGTTCAAAAACGACGCCGCCAGGACAGTTTGCGCGCCGGCGCAGGCGCGCAAGGCGCGGGTGCCGTTGGTGGTGGTGGAAACGATGGTTCTGCCGCGGACTTTTTCCGGCGTGTATTCGCGCGGCGAATTGCCGAGGTCAAAATCAATGCCGCCGGCTTGTGCCGCGCGAATTTTCACGCCGTCCCGCTCGCCGCCGAGCAGGACATCCGGTTGTTTACGGTGAAGGGCCAGGGCCTCGGCGATTTCGGCGACGGGTACGATGGCTTTCGCGCCGTGATGCAACGCGGTGACGAATGTGCTGGTGGCGCGGAGCACATCGAAGACGACACACGTGACATTACGCAAATCGCGTTTGGCGAGCGCGGGCAGTTCCGCCGGTGACAGGATGACTTCAAGGGAGTCCATTTCACGTCGCGCCAGGTTATTTCATTTTCGTCCGCATGTAATGAAAAAGGTACTGCTGGGCATAGCCGGCGTGAGGTCCGAAATGGGTGGCGGCAAAATGCCGGAGCCGTTTACCCGTTGCGCGCCGGCGCGGAAAATACAGTTCCTGCAGCGCGCGTTCAACCCAGACGTCCACCGGAAACGCGCCGTCAAAACCATGGGCGAAAAGCAGGACGCAATCGGTTATCTTGCAGCCCACGCCGCGCAGGGTCATCAATTCTTCGCGCGCTTCCGCCAGTGGCAGATGGCGCAGTCGTTCCAGGTTTAATTGGCCCCCGGTAATCCGGCGGGCGGCCGCGAGCAGATGCGGCGCGCGAAAGCCCATTTTACAGGCACGCAAATCGGCTTCGGTGACGCTGGCAATGCGTTCGGCGGAGGGAAAGGCAAAGCAAAGCCCATTTTTCTCCCTCGCCCCGCCCAAGCGGGGAGAGGGTCGGGGTGAGGGGATTTGAACCTCGAAATAATTGGCCTCCTCAGCCCGGCCCTCTCCTCCTTTGGTGAAGGAGAGGGGGATTGGCTCCCCAAACCGTTCACAGAGCAGGGAGACGATCTGGCGGATTTGCACGATTTGTTTGGTTGAGGACAGGATGAACGACGCGAGACATTCCCACGGATCCTGGCGCAGGAGGCGCAATCCCCGGCACGCTGCCACTGCATCGCGCATGGGCGCATCATCCGGAAATGTTCTGAGCACGGCGCACAAATCCGTCGCGGTTTGCAGGTAGTCGTGCAACCATTGCCAGTCGTTGACGGAGCGGGCGGTTATGGCGTGAATGCCGTTGCGGGTCCGGGTCAGTTGCACCCGGTGCCGGCCGATGACACCGGTCCAGGAACCGTTGGCGGGTTGCCAGCGGAAAGCCTGCCCGGAGTCGAGCGTCGCATCCAGGTCGTAGTTGGAAACGCTTAGAAAGGTTTCCTTCGCTGGTTTTATATTTATGACTGAGGACATCTTTTCAGAAACCACGAAATACACAAAAAGGTTCGTGAAACGTAATGCGTGAAACGTGAAGCTTTACCAGAGTCCCACGCATCACGTTTCACGTTTTAAGAGTCGTACGTGTCATTTGTGTGTTTCGTGTTTAAACATTCATTTCAGATTATAGCACGCCCAGAGATGCACACGGTGGAAGACCCGGCCGTCGTACTTGATCTCGAATTCGCCGAGATCGGTGACAGATTCAAATTCCTGCTTCATGCGCAAGGGCAGGGGAGGTGCCGGGAGTTCAGTGTCATCGACGGGTTGGTGCCTCAGCCATTTCCCGAACCAGCCGGATACGAGCGGGTAGGCACCCAGTTCCTTGACAAAAATGGCATTTTGCCCCCGGCGGCTTTCCCGGTAACGGTATTCGGGCCAGAAAAAGAACTGGTTTCCAGGTTCCTCGGAATCCACGCAATAGACCAGCGGCCCGGATTTGAGCGCGGTTCGGGCCGGCGGCGAATAAAACGTGCACAGGCCGGTGATGCCGTAATGGTCGCCGACGATGAACGCGGGTTTTTGCCCGGCCTCCAGTTTTTCACGTTCGCTTTCAACCAGCGCGGCGGTGGATTGCCACGCGCGCACGCGACGTAACGGGTCGATTTTGCCCGGCAATGGTTGTCCGGCAATTTTGCCGACAAAATTGCTCTGGTGCATGACCGCCGCCGTCAGGCAGCCCAACGCCAGGCCGATGGCCAGAAGCGGTTTGACACCCCGCCGTCCATTCCAATGCGCGACCATCAGGCAGAACAACGGCAGGACGGCGGGGGCAATCCAGTTGGGCTGGACGCGTGAGTGAAACGTCCAGAGCCAGTAGCCGAGAAAGACCGGCGCGCCCATGCAAAAGAGGTACAATCCCAAAGGCTGTTCCCGCCGTTGGCGCCACAAGGCAAACATGACCCACAGCGCGCCGAGGAAAAAAACCGGATTCAGCAAACCCATCTCGGCGAAAACGAATTCCCAAAAATAACGCAGTGTCGGTTCCCATTGGCCATTCAAACCCGCGTTGCCTTCGACGTGGCGGACGGTGATCCAGCCATGTTGGGCGTTCCAGACGATGACCGGTATGGTGCAAGCCAGGAAAATCAGCAGTGCCAGCCACGGGCCGGGCCGGCGCAAATGCATGCGGGCCGCCGGCCAAAATGCAAACAGGATCGCCCAGCACACGATTTGAAAAGCCGCGCTGTATTTGCAGAGAAAACCAAGTCCCATCGCCAGTCCGACGACGAGCCAGTGTTTTGCCTGTCCATCGGACTGCACGGCGCGCCAGCCCGCGATGAAGGCCCACGTCCAGCACAGCACGAGCGGCGGATCAATGGTCATCAAAATGGCGCCGCCGTCGAGCAACGGAGTGGCCGCGGTAATGACCAACAGCCAGAAACCGGCGCGCGCGCCGATTTCGCGGTCCAGGAAACGCAGCAGCAGCAGGCTCGTGATGGCGCCAAACAAAGGCGAAAAAAACCGCACCCCGAAGGCGGTGTCGCCAAAAAACAAGGTGCCGGTGAATTGAATCAGGGCGATGCCCGGCGGCTTGCTGTAATACGACAGGGCCAGGTGCTTCGACCAAAGCCATTGGTAGGCTTCATCTTCACTCAACTCCACGATGCCGCTGGCGACGTAAAACCAGCGGGCAATGAGGATGACGAATATCAGGAGGTAGCCAAGGTGCAGCCATTCCATGTCGGCTTCGGCCGGATTTTTGGCGATGAAACCAGGGCTTGGCGTTTCGGATTTTGGGTTCAACAAGGATGGCACCCGTTGATGCCAGAGAGGGAACCATTTTTTTCCGATCCATTGCCAGGCGGTTTGCAGGGCCACCGCCCCCGCCGCGGCATAACCCGCGCCCACAATTGCGCCGACGAGCACATCGCCGGGATAATGCACGCCGTTATAGACGCGCGAGAACGCAACGGCGGATGCCAGCGGCAGCATGAACCAGAGGCTGCGCCGGTAAAAAATGAAAAGGATCATTGTGGCGGCAAACCAGTTGGACGTGTGCGAGGAGGGCATGCTGTTGTAGTTGCCCTTGTTGGCGGACATGTCCACACCCTGGTCATTGATTTCCGGAGGGACATAGACTTTGCCAACGGTGCCGAACAATCGCGCCTCCGGCAGGGTGACGAACGGGCGCGGGCGGGCGACGGCGTGCTTGAGGGTGTTGGTGACCAGGCCATCACCCAGCGGGAGGATCAACAGCAGGAACAGCAGGCAAAGGCGCAGGCGGACGCTGCCTTTCCATAGGAACCCGACAACCAGCAGGATCAGCACGGGAAAGAAGAGGGCATTACCGCTCAGTATCGGCATGAGCCAGTCGAAAAGCGGATTGCTCAACGAGCCGTTGATGAAACGGAACAGGCCGGTGTCAAGCGCTTGCAGCCAGTGCATTGCCGACACTGTAACGAAAACCGCGAAGTTGAAAACTCATTTGCGTGCTGGTTGGAGTTCAAGCTTCAGCTTGCCGGGATGCAAAAGGAGGGGCGTAAAAGTGCTTGATCGCCAAAACTCGACAAATGAGATTATTTGCCGCAAAAGAGCGCAAAGAGCGCAAAATTTTTGACTACAAAGAAACAGAAATTTGCCGCCTAACCGTCCGTTAATAAAGTAGGAGACGACGTGAGGGTGGCGAGGGATGGTCGTAGCGGCGATTCGGAAGAACGCCGCACTTCTTCACCGACGGCACTCCGCCGAGATGCCGCTACGGGCTTTGGCTTCTCGCAACGATTGGCAATCTTCGTCAATACGGTATGCGCCCGTTTCAAATGAGCGAGATTGGAGGCCTGGTTGCTGACTTTGGCGGTGATGATCTGCCGCCACATGGCCGTTTTCCATTCCGGCGTCCATTCAATCTGGCGGCGGAGCAGTTCCGTGTTTGTGGGGCGATATCCACATTTCCCGTTTGAAGCTGTGAGGCATTGCTACGCCTGCCTTTTGGCGGAGGCCATGATCAGTTGATCCTCCGTTGCCAAGCGATGGAGGACAGGAGGTTGAAAGCAAGTCAGCGCGGACGCCAGACGGGGATTTTTTGCCGGAAACGCTGAAGTTTTACGCTTTGAAGGGACCGGCCCAGACGACGGGCAACTTCGTCGTCTGAGGCCGTGCCAAGCAATGCTACTTCATCGGCTTTCCAGAAGTTCCGGCCTAAGGGTGGAATTCCGAGGTCGGTTCGGCGCTGCCATATAACCGACCGATCCAGGTTCAAGCGCCGGGCAATGACCTTGTCGAGGTCGGTGCCGAGGAGAGATTCTTCTTCCGGCCTCCAGGAGTGGAAACGGGAATTGGGCTGGGGAAGGCCCAGGGCGAGGCGCCTATGCGTGACTGCCTTGGCCGAGTGGCCGGTGCGGGCAGCAACTTCTTCGTCCCGCATTTTGCCCACCAAGGCCTCTTCGTCCGGGGTCCAAGGCTTCCAGTCCGGGTTCAGCGGCGGACGGTTGAAAAGGTTGCGACGTTGTCTGACGGAATACTCCGGGCGTTTGAGGCGGCGGGCGATTTCTTTGTCCGGACCGGTGCCGACAAGTTTATCTTCCGCCGGCGTCCAGGGTCTTTGTTTCTGCGTCGGGCGACGGGAGGCAATGCCCAATTTCAGGCGCCGACGGGAGACTTCATGTTGGGTGCGATCCAAACGCCGGGCGACCTCGCTGTCGAAGAAGCGGCCCAACAGCTTGATTTCACGAGGAGACCAAGGGCGGTGGGGGCGATGTTTGGGATTGGGTTTGGGAATCCCAAGCTTGCGGCGATGGCCGGCCACTGCTTGTTCTTTGCGATGAAACTGACGAGCCAGTTCCGCGTCAGGAAGCGTACCGAGCAGTTTGATTTCGGCGGAAGTCCACCGCTTGATTTTGGGGTTGGCATTCGGAATTCCGAGTTTCAGTCGCTTGTCTTGGACAGATGTGCGGTTGCGGTTCAAACGCCGCCCCAATGCAGCGTCCGGCATCGTTCCCAGAAGTTTAATTTCAGCGGGTTTCCAGTAGCGAGTTTTGACGCGAGGGTGCAGGGAAGGGATGTTGAGGGAGGCGCGCTGCGCCTGTACGTTCCAAGCCGGGCGACGGAAACGGCGAGCCAGTTCGGCGTCCGCAAACTTGCCCAAGAGCCGGATTTCGCGGGCCGTCCAACGTCTTGGTGCAGTCACCATTTTGATGCGCCGGTGCTCGCGCATGGCGACGACTTCCTGGATGGTGCGGCCGGTGCGGCGGGCGAGGACGGAGTCGGGCGTTTTGCCGAGACGTTTTAATTCGGCCAGCGTCCAGGGGGCGCCCCAGCGTCTTTTGACTCGCCTTTTTTTCCAGGTGGGCATGGCTTGATTAAACCGCCGGTGCCGGCCGGCAATCCCCCCGCTCGGGCTTGCACTGCCACCGGGGGTCAATAAACAATGATGGAACGCACCGGGTATCCCTTCAGCTTTTCGCGGCCATTCAGGAATTTCAGCTCGATGAGGAAGCCGATTTCGAGAATCTGCGCGCCGAGCTTTTTCACCAGCAAGGCCGCGGCGGCGGAAGTGCCCCCGGTGGCCAGCAGGTCGTCAATCAACACCACGCGCGCGCCCGGCTTGAGCGCGTCCACGTGCATGGCCACCGTCGCCGAACCGTATTCGAGCGCGTAGTCCTCTTCAATGGTTTTATAGGGCAGCTTGCCCTTTTTGCGGACGGGCACGAAGCCGGCCTTGAGCTTGGTGGCGGCGGCGGCGGCGAAAATGAATCCCCGCGCGTCGATTCCCACCACCGCATCCACCGACCCGGATTTGAAATTCGCCGTGAGCAGATCAATGGCGCCGGCAAAGAGCCGCGCCTCCGCCAGCACGGGCGTGATGTCCTTGAACTGGATGCCCGGTTTGGGAAAGTCCGGAACATTGCGGATGGCCGATTCGATTTCCCCGGGAGTGGCGGCGGCTTGGGACATGAGGTCAATTTTCCTTGTGTTTGGCGGCTTCGAGTTTTTCGATCATTTTGCGGAGCTTCCGCAGGGCCAGGTTCTGGATCTGGCGGACGCGTTCGCGCGTGACGCCGAATTTCTCGCCGACTTCCTCCAGCGTTTTTTCCGTGCCGCCATCGAGCCCGAAACGATAGCGCAGAATGGTCGCCTCGCGCGGATCGAGATGCTTGACCATGTCCTGCAACATGTCGGTGACGGTCTTGTCTTCCAGATTGTCGTAGGGCGACGTGGCATTTTCATCCTCGACCACGTCGGAGAAATTGTTCGAATCGTCGTCGCCGATGGGCGCGTCGAGTGAGGCCGGACGAATGGAGGCCATGCGCATCTGCCGCACGCGGGTGGCGGTCATGTCCAGTTCATCGGCCAGCTCCTCGTCGGTGGGTTCGCGGCCCAGCTCCTCCTGCAGGCGCAGCCCGATGCGGCGCATCTTGGAAATCTTGTCCACCAGATGCACCGGCAGGCGGATGGTCTTGGACTGGTTGGCGAGCGCGCGTTTGATGGATTGTTTGATCCACCACGAACCGTAGGTGGAAAGCTTGCCGCCTTTTTTGGGATCGAACCGCTCGACGGCCTTCATCAGGCCGATGTTGCCTTCGCTGATCAAATCGAGCAACGGCAGGCCGATGCCTTCGTAATCGCGCGCAATTTTCACGACCAGGCGGAGGTTGGCCTTGATCATCTGTTCGCGCGCCTTTTTGTCGCCCTTCTTGATGCGGGCGGCGAGCTGGATTTCCTCCTGGGGAGTGAGCAGTTTCACCTGGCCGATTTCGCGCAGATAAAGCTTGATGGCCGTATCCCCGTCGTAACGCATGCTTTCCCGGCGGAAAAACTGTGTGGTGTCCCCTTCCGTGACCGGCTGGGGCGGGGCGGGTTCGGGAGCGACTGGTGCGGGCTCGGGCTCGGGCGCGGGCGCGACAATCTTTGCGCGGCGTGCCGCGACCGTTGGCCGGGTCACCCGTGATTTCAATTTGGCTGCCTTGCGTTTTTGCCTCTTTACCGCCATAGAGCGGAGGGAACCTTACGGGCTAAACTTCTTCTCGCAAGAAAATTAACACCACCACCCCATGAATTTTCGGCGGTGCAGGCCTTGGAACCTTAAAACCAAGGTTTCATTGAGCCCGGTCCTCCGAAAACTACCTGCGGTTTCCCTGCGCCCGCAGGATAAAATATGCCAATTCCAGCACCGAGGTGACCAATGCCGCCACGTACGTGAGCGCCGCCGCGTCCAAAACCCTGCTAACACCCGCGCGTTCCTGCTCATGTACGAGGCCCAACCGGAACAATTGTTCCTTCGCCCGGCGGCTCGCGTCGTATTCCACCGGCAGGGTGACGAGTTGGAAAAGTGTCATCACCGCGAAAATCGCGATGGCAATGAAGAGAAACTGCGCGAACATGTGAAAAAAAGCACCGGCCAGCAGAATACCCATCCAAGCCATGCTCGCGAACTGCGTGATCGGCACCAAGGCCATCCGCACGTTGAACAGTCCATAAGCTGCCTGGTGCTGGAGTGCGTGACCGGCTTCGTGCGCGGCTACACCAACGGCCGCCACCGTCCGGCCATTGAAATTATCCGACGAAAGAAACAACGCGCGTTTGGTCGGATCGTAATGATCGCTCAGCCGGCCGGGAATTTCCTGCACCGGCACACTGCTCAGGCCGGCCTGGTCGAGGATTCTGCGTGCGGCCTGGGCGCCGGTCAGTCCGGACTCAACCGGCACCTCGCTGTATTTTCCGTAAGCCGAGTGCAGTTTCAACTGCGCCCAGATGCCGATGAGCACCCCGGGCAGAATAATGACCAGATATAATGGGTCGAAAATCATAAATCAATCAATGGACAGCACGTTTGCTGTTTTCATTCAATCAGCCAGTCACGTGCCAACTTGATTTCCTTGAATTTACGGGCCTTCCGTTCGGGCGAAAATATTTTTTGCGCCAGCGTGGCGCAGTTGAGACAGGCGTTTTGGCGCAGTGCTGCAAACGCA
>Ga0265320_10001401_pt1 | contig 17521 bp, 13 predicted proteins | sample 4827metaG_FD_202087 | JGI IMG/M metagenome (GOLD analysis project Ga0265320, IMG submission 202087) | Rhizosphere microbial communities from Carex aquatilis grown in University of Washington, Seatle, WA, United States - 4-8-27 metaG | ecosystem: Host-associated > Plants > Roots > Rhizosphere >...
GCTCAAGGCAGCAGTCGCGGTCGCCCTCCACCTACGACTACGGGCAGACCCCTGCCAAGGAGGAGAAGGACAATAACGCCCCTGCGGCCGTCCAGGGGACGGCTGCGGAAAAGCCTGCCCCACAGTACGCTGCACCGCGCCAGTCTTCGGCTGGGGTGGTGCTGAATGTCCAGGGCGCCTCGCTGATCGACATCGTCGACATGCTCGCCAGACAGCTCAGAATCAACTACATTCTCGATCCTCGTGTAAAAGGATCCGTGATCATTAATACTTACGGCGAGATCCGGAACGTGGGCGCGCGAGCGCTGTTGGAAACCATCCTGCGCATCAATGGCGCCGCCATCGTCCAGGTTGGGGACATCTACCGCATCGTGCCGGTGGGGGATGCAAGCCGGCTGCCGATCGAGCCCCAGGTCGACACCAAGCTGTTTCCGGACGATGAACGCATCATGTTGAACCTGGTCTTCCTGAAGTACGCCACCGTGGGAGAGCTGTTCAAGCTGCTCCAGCCGTTCGTGGGGGAAGGTGGCACGATGACCAGCTATGAGCCCGCTAACCTTCTTCTGATTATGGACAACAGCCGCAACATGCGGCGCACCATGGAGTTGGTCCAGATGTTCGACAACGACACTCTGGCCAGCCAGCGGGTCCGCCTATTCGAGGTGCGGAACGGCCGCCCTTCCGACCTGGCCCGTGAAATGGAGACGGTCATGAAGGCGGTGTCGCTTGGGGAGAAAGAGAGCGCCGTCAAGTTCCTGCCGATCGATCGCATCAATACCATCGTCGCCATCGCCCCCAATCCGGGGGTTTTCGACCAGGTGGGTGCGTGGCTGACCAAGCTGGACATCGCGCCCAAGGCGATCGCGGGCACTAAGAGCAATTATGTCTATCGTGTGAAATATGGATGCGCGTCGTCTCTCGCCTCCGCCATCATGCAACTCTATGTCGGTTACGGCTACGGCGCGGGGATGGGCATGGGTATGGGCGATAACTGCAATTTGACCAGCTCCTCGTTGACCCCGGCGGGACTCAGTGGCGGGGGCGGTGGTTATGGCGGCGGTGGTTATGGCGGCGGTGGTTATGGCGGCGGCGGTTACGGGGCCGGTGGCTACGGTGGCGGCGGTTACGGTGGCGGCGGCTACGGCGGCGGCGGCTACGGCGGCGGCGGCTACGGTGGCGGTATGTACGGTGGTGGTTACGGCGGCGGAATGTACGGCGCCGGACTGGGCTCGCTGGCCGGAATGGGGCAAGCCAATGCAGTGGCAGCCGGAGCGGTGGGGGCTCAGACCCCGAACGCCGGCGCCGCAGTGACACCTATGTCCTCCCCCGATCAGACGGGTTCCTATCTTGGGTACGGAGCCCAGTTCCTTGGGCCGGGGTCGAAGGTGCCTCGGGTGATTCCGAACCCCATGGACAATACCCTCCTGATCCAGGCCACTCCCCAGGACTACCAGGAGATCCTGAAACTCCTCCAGGAGTTGGACGTGGCTCCCCGGCAGGTGTTGGTGGAAGCGAAGATCTACGAGGTCAACCTTCAGGGCGAGTTTGCCAGCGGCGTACAGGCGTACTTGCAGAGCCTGAGCGCGGCGAAGCCCTCCGGATGGACCAGTAACGCGTTGCAGGCTATCTCCAGCGGTACAAATATGACCCTGACGGCGGGTATGCTGGTGGGGAACAGCCGGCAGTTGCTGGCGGTGCTGACGGCCTCTGAACAGCATCAGCGCGTCAAGCTGGTCTCGGCTCCCAGACTGATCGCAACCGACAGCATCGCCGCCACGATGAACGTGGGCGACACGGTCCCGACCCTGAGTTCGCAAGCCGCGGGCGGCATTACCGTCGGCGGGAACTCCACGGTCTTTCAGGGGATTTCGAACGTTCAGACGGGTGTCACGCTGAATGTGCTGGCGCGCGTCACGCCGGGTGGCATTGTTACCATGAAGATCCAGCAGGACGTCAGTGCGCCGGTGGCGCCCACGGCGGGCGCGGGGATCCAATCCCCATCTTTCTCGCAACGCTCCTTCAGCACGCAGGTTACCGTGCAGGACGGCGACACCATCGCGATCGGGGGCATCATCTCGGACAGCGATACGTACTCGACCTCCGGCATCCCGCTTCTGAACCGGATACCATTCATCGGCGCCGCCTTCGGAAGCAAGAGTGTCAGTAAGACCCGGACCGAGATGGTGGTGCTCATGACTCCCCGCATCATCTACGACACCAACCAGATAGTGGAAGCGAGCGATGAGGTGAAGTCGGGCTTCAAGAAGCTCCGCACCCTGATGAAGGAGTAAGCAGCTCCAGGAGGCGAGAATTCGTCGGCAAGGGCGAAATGGCCGGTTTTTGTCATCGCCCCCGGCCACGAAATGTTCTCCTGTGTGCGTTTTCGATTGGCACCGGAATTGCGAGCTGATGCCGGTATGAGAGCATCAGGCACAGCAAACCACCCGCAACACCACATTGAACTGTCTTCCCAAGCAAGATTGTGGTACGGTTCAAGCACTCCCAAAGGCTTCGGCTCCCTGCTGAGCGAATTCGGGACTTCAAGCGCCCACAAGTCTTCCACGACGCTGGCAGGCACACCGGCAACCGCAGCAGCACCCCCGGTGCAAGGAAGTTCCGCAACGGCTCAACTCGCCACTAACTCCGCCACCTCAGAATCAGGCGCCACGGAGGCCTATCAGTACGTTGCGCCCGTCGCGTACGGCATCAACTTAGGTCCGCAGGGGTCCTCACTATCTCCGGAAGAAGCGGACGCGAACCAGGCAGCCAGGCTGGCGGCGGCAAACCAGGCAGTTGCCGCGAAGGCAGCGGCGCGAAATCTCACCATCTCGGACTACCTGGCGCCCGGCGACAGTCTGAGCAACTATCCGGACGGAATCACGATCGCGCAATTGATACAAGGATATAGCTGCACGGCTGCTAACGCAGCCGATCCGAAGTTCAGTGAATACGCCACCACCGGACGAGTGATGGTAAACGGTGCAGCCATCACCGGCCTGGCGCCAGACCCGTACGGCGGTCCCCCGGCGCCACTAGGATCGAAAGCGGCGGCGATATTCGTCACGGGGTGACACCCTCCGTCGTGGGAGTGAACGCACTCCGAGCCGCAAATCGCCAGGCAACAGCAACGGCCCGCGAGCGGGATGTTTCGGTCTGTGACGTCCAAGAGTGGCGCCTCAGATTTCGCGCGTTTCGCTATAGAACTTCCTTCCTAGTACTGCGGTCACCTAACGCCAGAAAAGCCTTCGGCTCGGTGGAAAAGTGTTGACATGTAACGTCTCCCGTGGTCTAATACGGCACTGATGGGTGTGTGTGGGAGTTTGATCGGGGAAGGAGGGTTAGAGGACAGAGAAGGCTTGACAAGGGGTAGCACTGAGAGAATAATTAGGGTTGCACTGAGAAACTTATGAGACCCCTGCCGTGTTTCACGACGGGAGACGTTATACTCAGCTTGAATTCCGCGAGCGCTTTGGCGAACAAGAAAAACAAGAGCACGTGACAAGATCCAGAACGAAGATGGGTGACCGGCGGGTCGAGTTGTAGGCCGAGTGCCCGTCTTTAGATCGAGATCACAGTTTAGAGGCTCAGGTCACAAAGAGACTTCCACCAATTCAAATTCGAATTCCACTAAGGAGAAGGAAATGGCAGATTTTCGAAAATGGTTCATGGTGATCGCCGTAGTGTTGCTTGCTGCGGCTACCGCCAATGCCCAACCAAGTGTCACAATGCCGTGCAGCCTGACTTCCAGCCCGGAGCTAATGCGGGTTGGCGGCCTGACTGAGCCGGTTGGCGAGATCGATCTGGCTTGCGATTCCACCAAGCTGTCGAGCCTCGGCTCTAGCGTGACGGCCCAGTTTACGCTGCAGCTTAACGCCATCGTGACGAACTCGATCGACACCGCCAACAGGACCATGGCCGGCGCGCTTGTGCAGTACAGCTTGGCGCCGTTCGCGATCCAGAGCGCTGTCCAGGGAATCACGGCCGCACCGACGGCCCCTGGCGTGTTGCTGTTCCCGAACGTCGTCCTGCCGACCGGGACCACGTTCACCGTGCGCTTCGTCAACGTGCGCGTGGCAACCACGACGCTCACCAACGTGACGTTCAGCCCGGGCGGGTTTCCGCAGGTCGTAGCCGCGTTTTCCGCGAACTCGTACAATCCGACTTCGTGGTCGATCGGCTTCAACCAGCTCGTGTCAGCGGCCATCGTGGGCGAGGTCGCAGAGGACTTCACCTTCGCCGTGACCGACTGCAAGGGTGCGGCGGGTCCGGCGAACATCCCGTTGCAGCAGTGCATCAACTATGGGCTAAACAGCCCCGACATCATCGGTAACACGGCCGCTCCGGTATTTGGTGTGACCTTCACGGAGCTGGCTCCGTTGAGCGTCGGCGAGTTCAAAAACATTACGGAGGAAGACGGAACCACCATCCCGAACGTCGGGCTGGCCGGCGGACTCAATGCAGCCCCGGCGGCCCCGAACTACCTGTTCAATCCTCCCAGCCCGAATCCGGCACTGGATCCCGTTACTACCTGGACCCCGGGCTCGAGCGCGACCATCTGCGACACCGGTCATAGGGGCGTCGGGGACGTTGCGCCTGTACTGGAAACGAACCCGCCCATCCCGAATTGCACGACCAACGCTTGGGTTTCCAACGGCACGAGGCTTGTAACGACGTTTAAGCTTGCCGACTCGCGGTTGGTGGGCAAGGTTCACATCTGGGTCAGCCAGTACCAGACCAACAGCAAGTCCGGTGCGGTGGCTGAACTCGCCACGATCCATAGCGCCACTGGTGGCGGTAAGGTCGATTACACGCCCACGGCATTCAGGATCTCCTGCTCGCCGAACACGGGCGGCGCCCCCAGTGTCCTCAATCGCTGGGTTGAGCTTCCCGACTCTGCCTCTGAAGTGGCCTCTTGGGAAGTCCTCAGCGACAACGTGTCCGCTCAGGACGACCTGACCTTCGCGTGGGCCCTCACGTACGATGAAGGCTCCCTGCCTTCGCTGTCCGCCGGCTCCACTTTCAGCCCGGTCTCGATTTCCGGGAACATCGGTCCGATTTCGACTCTTGCTGCCGCTTCATTGCTCGGAACCGGCGCAACTCCTGCAACGGAAGCCTCCGTTGTTCGCTTCAACCACACGCCGACCACCAGCCCGGTTAACGTGCTGATCAACCACTGCGTGACGAACCTGCTGTTCCCGTACGTCACCAACGTCGTCGGCTTCGAGACCGGCATCGCGATCTCCAACACGTCTCTGGATACGGCTTGGAATCTCGTCGAGCCGCCTCCGGCGACTCTTACGGCGGCCATCGGCGCAGGCGGCGTCCTGGCTAACTTCGGGACGGCTGCCAACCCGATGCCGTACAACACGACTCCGCAGGCCGGCCCCTGCAACCTGTACCTGTTCGGTTCGGCGTCCGCTGTCAACATGACGACGACGACTGCCAGCCCGGTGCAGGCCATCGCATCGGCCACCACGCCCAGCGTCGCCGCGGGGCAGACTTTTGCCGACACGCTCACCACGATCTTCGCGTTGAACGGCGGCACGAGCCCGGTCACGATGAGCGGTTACGTGATCGCCCGTTGCGAGTTCCAGTTTGGGCATGGGTATGCCTACCTGGTCGATCCGAGTGGCCGGCCCCAGGGTTACCTGGCGCTGATCATTCCGGATCGCAACATTCTGAACGGGGACACTTCTTCCCCGACCGGATTCACCAGCACGCCGATCCGCATTGCCCAGCCTTTCAGCAATGCGATCTTCGACGAGCAGGGTGAGATTCTTGCTCAGTAGCTCAACCTAGTAGTCAAGCCGATGAGGGAGGGGAAGAAATTCCCCTCCCTTTTTTTTGTGCCCGGGGACGGCATCACGGCCGCTGGGCGAGGCGGGCGCCCGGCGCTTATGCGCTGGCCGACGGCGCGCTCATGGCCGCCAGCTTGTTGAGGCCGTCGATGAAGGCCTTGGCGCTGGCTTCGATGACGTCGGTCGAAGCGCCGCGGCCCATCACCTTGCGGTCTCCCTGCTCGACGTGAACCGTCACCTCTCCCATGGCTTCCGTGCCGCTGGTGACGGCGCGGATCTCGTAGCTCGCAAGCCGGGCCGAGACCTCCGCCGCCTGGCAGATGGCCCTGCAAACCGCGTCCACCGGACCGTCTCCGATGGCGGCTCCCTGCTTGATCTGGTCCCTCGCCGTCAGGCGAACGGTGGCCGTAGGAATGGTGGAGGTGCCGCTGGCGACCTGCAGGTAGTCGAGATGGAATGTATCGGGCACCGGGTGAAGCTCGTCGTGGAGGATGGCGACGAGGTCCTCGTCGAAGACTTCCTGCTTCTTGTCCGCCACCGCCAGAAAGCGCTCGTAGGCCTGGTCCAGATCGGCGGGCGAAAGTGAGTACCCCAGCTTCTCGACGCGGTCCCGCAGGCCGTGCCGGCCCGTGCGCGCGGTCAGCACCACCCGGCTCTGGGAGAACCCCACGTCCTCGGGGCGCAGGATCTCGTAAGTCTCGCGCTGCTTCAGGAAGCCATCCACGTGGATGCCGGAGCTGTGGGCGAACGCGTTGCCGCCGATCACGGCCTTATTGGGAGGGACGGACATGCCGAGCATGTCGGCGACCAGGCGGCTGGTGCGGTAGAACTCGCGCGACTCGATGCCGGTTTCGAATCCGAAGTAGTCGCAGCGCGTGCGCAGGGCCATCACCACTTCCTCGATCGCCGCGTTGCCGGCCCGCTCGCCGATCCCGTTGATGGTGCCTTCCACTTGGCGCGCGCCGTTGAGAATTCCGGCCAGCGCATTGGCCACCGCCAGTCCGAGATCGTCGTGGCAGTGCACGCTGATGACCGCCCGGCCGATGTTCGGCACCTTCTCGCGGATGGACCGGATCAAAGCGCCGAACTGCTCCGGTACGGCGTAGCCGGTGGTGTCCGGAATGTTGACCACCGTGGCGCCCGCATCGATGGCGGTTTCAATCATCTCGAACAGGTAGGCAGGGTCGGCGCGCCCGGCGTCCTCGGCGTAGAACTCCACGTCGTCGACGTAGCGCTTGGCCAGCTTGACGGAGTCGGAGGCCATTTGCAGAATGCGGGCCCGCTTCTCCTCCAGGGTCTTGCCGTACTTCTCGTCACGGAACTTGCCCATGACGTGGACGTCGGAGACGCCGATGCCGGTATGGATGCGAGGCTTGCGGGCCTTGGCCAGCGCCCGGCCGCAGGCCTCGATGTCGCTGGGCACGGCGCGCGAGAGGGCGCACACGGCGGGGCCTTCCACTTCCTGCGAGATGCTTTCGACAGCCTGGAAATCCTCGGGCGAGGAGTTGGGGTAACCGGCCTCGATGACGTCCACTTTGAGCCGGGCCAGTTGCCGGGCTATGGTAAGCTTTTCCCCGCTCCCCAGGCGCGTTCCAGCCGCCTGCTCGCCATCTCTCAAAGTCGTGTCGAACACTGCAATCTTGTCGGCCATCGCTGCTCCTGGATGTTCTTTCGAGTTTACGACAGTCGCCCGTCGCCCGTCGCCCGTCGCAACTGAGGTCTTCGTGCGCTTCGCGATGGCGAGTCGGCACGCTGCGGAGCAGAAGGATCCGGCCGTGATTCCGACGGGGGACGAGCGACAAGCGACGAGCGGGCGACGCGCCAGAGCGCGCCGCCCTGTGACAACATAAGAATAGTGAAACCCTCATCGCAGGATCCGCGCCAGCGCCTCACCCAGTTGCGGAACGAGTTGCTGAAGCTGCACGCGGTTCTTCTCGAATCCGAGCGGGCGCAGTACGACCGCGACATCCAGCGCATTCGCTCCAGCCAGCACTTCCTGGAACTGGCGCTCAACGATCCAGCCTTTGCGTGGCTGCGCGTGCTCTCGCAGCTGGTTGTGTTAATCGACGAGACCCTGGATGCGAAGGAGCCTCCCACCCCCGCCGAAGCCAGCCGCCTGGTACACAGGGCCCTCGATCTGCTCTCCCCGGGCGAGCCGAGCGGAGCCTTCGAGAGGCCCTACCTGGAGGCGCTGCAGCGCGATCCCGACGTGATCCTGGCCCACGCCGCCGCACTCAAGCTTTTTCGCCGCTTGGCGTGAAGGCCGGCGCGGTTGACAGTACAATGGCGAGAGGCGCTATGAGGATTCTTGCCTTTCACGCTCACCCGGACGACGCCGAAGCGCTGGCGGGCGGCACGCTGACGCTGCTGGCGGGGCAAGGCCACGAGATCGTCATCGCCACCATGACTCCGGGCGACTGCGGATCCGCGGAGCACCAGCCAGAGCAGATCGCCGCCATCCGCCGCCGCGAGGCGGGAACGGCCGCCGCCCTTTTGGGCGCGCGATACATGTGCGCGGAGTTCCGGGACCTGGCGGTCTTCAACGACGAGCCGTCGCGCCGGCGGGTCACCGAGATCCTGCGCCGCACCCGGCCGGACGTGGTGCTTGGGGCCGCGCCCGAAGATGCGCAATGCGACCACCAGGCGGCCGGCAACCTGGTGCGCGATTGCGGATACGCCGCAGCCACGCCCAACTATCGCACCGGGGCCCCCAACGCCGCGGCACCGCTTCCCAAGATCCCGCACCTCTACTTCATGGATCTGCCGGGCGACGACCCGCTGCCGCCCGATTTCGTGGTGGACATCGCGGCCGCCTTCCCGCGCAAGCAACGGCTGGTGTCCCAGCATCGTAGCCAGCGCGAGTGGCTGGCCGAGTTCCTGGGAGTCGACGATCCGCTGGCCCGCGTGGAGCGTTGGGCCTGCCGGCTCGGCGCGCTCGGAGGCGTCGAGTTGGGAGAAGGGTTCCGCCGCTGCCGCGCTCAGGGCTATCCGCAGACCCCTCTGCTCGAGGACCTGCTCGGGGACGACGTCCACCCCGTGGTGGCCCCGTGAGCGACGCTGACTACGTTCACGGCTATTCTGATCGCGAGAGCCAGCGGCTTTCAGACCAGGCCACCACTCTCGGCGCCCTTCTCCACCACGACACGCGCTACCCGCCCGGCAGCCGCGTGCTCGAGTGCGGATGCGGAACCGGTGCGCAGACGGTCTTGCTCGCCGCGTCGAGCCCGGGGGCGCGCATCGTGTCGGTGGACCTTTCGCCGGCGTCCTTGTGCCAGGCCCGGAGCCAGTGCGCGGGCCACTCGAACGTGACCTTCCTGGCCGCCGATGCGTTCCATCTACCCTTCGAGGACCGGACCTTCGATGACATCTTCGTCTGCTTCCTGCTCGAGCACCTGGCCGAGCCGGTCCGTGCCTTGCGAGCGCTGGCGCGAATGCTCCGCCCGGGCGGCGAGATTACGGCGATCGAGGGCGACCACGGGTCGTGGTATTGCCATCCCCAAACGCCGGAGGCCTCGCGGACGGTCGACTGCCTGATCCGTATCCAGGAGCGGCTGGGCGGCGACGCGCTGATCGGCCGCCGGCTTTATCCGCTTCTGGTCGAGGCCGGGTTCCAACAGGTCGAGGTCAGTCCGCGAATGGTCTACGTGGACGCCAGCCGGCCGGAACTGGTGGAGGGTTTCTCGAAGAACACGTTCATCGCGATGGTGGAAGGGGTGCGCGAGCAGGCGCTGGAGTGGGGCCTGATCGATGCCTCCACCTGGGACCGCGGAATCGCGGACATGCTCCGCGCCACCGGCCCCGGCGGCACGTTCTGCTACACCTTCTTCAAAGCGCGTGGGACTGTCCGCTAGCCTATTTGTTTGCGTACTGCGCCGCACCCAGAAAATGGAGCGAGACGTATGGCGCATCACCAACCACCCAGCTATCGTGACCGGGCGGCCCGGGTGGAATGTAAAACAGAGTGCCGGCCGTGAGTTCGTGGACCGTGCCGTCATCCATCGCAGCCGTGGCACAGCCCGAGAGCACCAGCCCAACGTGCTCGACGTTGCAGCGCGAGGCGCCCACCGTGGGCCCGAAGTGAACGGACCACTTCCACCCGGGCTCGTAAGTCGCGCGGCCGATGGTCATACCGCCGATTCGAACAAGCTCGAACTTCCCTTTTTCGAACGTCCGTACCTCGTCGGGTTTCTCAAAACGCTTCAGAACCGTTTCGAGCATCGCCGCCGCGTCTCAGCCGTGGGCCGTTGCTCTTTGGGCGGCGCGCCGCGCGATTTCTTCGGGCGCCACGTCCTCGATGTGCGTGCCGATCCACCAGACATTACCGGACGGGTCGCGGACTCCCGCGTTGCGGTCGCCGTAGAACTGGTCGGCCGGTTCCATGAGCGAAATGCCGCCCGCCTTGAGCGCGCGCTGGTAGCAGGCATCGGTGTCGGGCACATAGACATAGACGGTGGCCGGCATGGGTCCGAACTGGCCTACGGGCTCGCCCAGCATGATGGGCGAGTCGCCGATTCTGACCTCGGCGTGCATGATGGCGCCGTCGGGCCGGCTCATGCGCTCGGTTTCCTTCGCGTCGAAGGTCTCCTTGAGGAAGTCGATAACCTTGGCCACGCCGGGCACGATCAGATACGGCGTGGCGGTGTGGTAGCCTTCAGGAACGGGTTTCACTGCCATGGTGGTGCACCCCCCTGGCAGCCAATATAGCGTGAGGGGAGCGCGGCCGGCAATGCGGGTTCGAAGGTACGGAGAGTTGGGGCCGTTGGTGATTCTGCTGCACGGCGGGCCGGGAGCGCCGGGCTACATGGCCCCGGTGGCGAGGGGTCTGGCGGACCGGTTCCAGGTGCTCGAGCCCTTCCAGCGAGGGAGCGGCGGCGAGCCTCTGACCGTGGCACGGCACGTGGCCGACCTGCGCGACCTGATCGAGTCGGAGGCCGGGGGCGAGCGGCCGGCGCTGGTGGGGTCTTCGTGGGGTGCCATGCTGGCGCTGGCGTTTGCGGCCGCACACCCCGATCTGGCGGGGCCGCTGGCCCTGGTGGGCTGCGGCACGTTCGACGCGGGCGCGCGCGCGCGCATGCAGGAGATCATGGACGTCCGCATGAGCCAGGCGTTGCGGCTGCGGCTGGCGAACCTGGCGGAGGAGCACGCCGACCCGGACCGCGAACTGCGGGCCAGGGCCAAACTGATCCTGCCGCTGTATTCCTGCGATCTGGCGAGCGAAGAGCAGGAACTCGGCGAGTGCGACGCGCGAGCCCACGACGAGACCTGGGACGACATGCTGCGGCTGCAGCAGGAAGGCGTGTATCCGGCGGCATTCTCGGCCATACGCAGCCCGGCGATCATGCTGCACGGAGCCGTCGATCCGCATCCCGGGCGGATGATTCTGGCCAGCCTCAAGCCGCATATTCCGCAGCTGGAATACCGCGAGTGGGAACGCTGCGGGCACTATCCCTGGCTCGAAAAGGCGGCGCGGGAGGAGTTCTTCGATTGCCTGCGGCAATGGCTCGTCGCGTGTCGCCCTTCGCCCGTCGGCGGTTGATGCCTTTTCGACGAGGGACGAGCGACGAGCGACGACCGTTTACTCTTTAAGCGCGAACTTCCCCTCCAACTCGATCTTGGCCGACGAGCTTCCAACCAGGATCGAGAAATCGCCCGGCTCCGCCTTCCACTTGTGCCCGGTGGGGTCGAAGTAGGAGAAGGCGCGGCGGTCCAGCGTCAGGCGCACGGTCTTTGTCTCGCCCGGCTTCAGACTAACTTTGGCGAAGCCCTTCAGCTCCTTCGCCGGCCGTTCGATCTTGGAATGCCCGTCGCCGACGTAGAGTTCGGCGATCTCGGCGCCCTCGCGGCCTCCCGTGTTCTTGACGTCGAAACTCACTGCCGCCAACGCATCGCCGCCGGAGGCGGGAGCGACCCGCAGGTTGGCGTATTGGAACGTCGTGTACGAAAGTCCGTAGCCGAACGGAAAGAGCGGCTTGATCTTGTCCTTGTCGAAGTGGCGGTAGCCGAGGAAAACTCCTTCCGAGTAGGAGACGCGATTGGTGCCCGCCGGATCGAGATAGCTGTTGAATGTGGCGTTGTCTTCCCAGCGCCGCTCGAAGGAGGCCGGCAGCTTCCCCGAAGGGCTGTGTTGGCCGAAAAGGATCTCGGCCAGCGCGGTGCCGCCTTCTTCGCCTGGATACCACGTGTGAATGAGCGCGGGCGTCTGTTCGATCCAGGCCGTCATGTCCACCGCTCCGCCTGCGGTCAGCACGACGACGGTCTTCTTGTTGGCCGCCAGGATGTAACGGATCAAGGCGTCGTGGTTCGGCGGAAGGCCGAAAGTACGGTCGGCGCCTTCCCCTTCGGTCGAGGCGTCGAACCCGACACACAGGATCACCACATCCGCCTTGGTGGCCGCGGCCTTGGCTCGCTCCAGATCGCCGTTGTCGGCCGGAGCAATGCCGAAATCGATGCTGACGTCGTCCCCGAACTTGATGGCTTCGACCTGGATCTTGTGCGGGCCTTCCTGCATGGCGAACGCGTCGGGCGGCGCTATGAACGACTGGCCGTACCACCTCTGGGCGATCAGCCTGTCGTCGACATAAACGCGGTAGCCGTTGTCGGCCGCGACATGGATCGCGTAGCTACCGGACGCGTTGGGGAAATAGTAGCCGCTCCAGCGCACCACGAAGTGATCCGCGCCGCCTTCCTTGTAACTCTTGGTGAATCGGAAATGGACCTGGCGGTCGGTCCTGACCAGGGCGGGAGAGCCCTGGAACCGGCGATCGAAGTACTCGCCCTTCAGACCGGGCTCCTGGCGGCTCTGGTCGGTGAAGAACTGGGTGGTTTGGGAGACCTCGGATGGCAGGGTGAGGCCGGAAGCGTAGACCACCTCGGCGCGGGATCCCACCAGCTTCTTCACGCCATCGAGAAAGCTCACGGCGGAGAACGGCTGGACATGCGAGCTCCCGCCGCCACCGGTCACAGGGACGGTGGCATTCGGCCCAATCACGGCGATGGTCTTCAGCTTGTCCGCCTGCAGCGGAAGCAGGTTGCCCTCGTTCTTCAGCAGCACCATGCTCCCGCGCGCGGCCTCGAGAGCGACTGCCCGCGCCGCTGGGTTGTCGAGCGGAATGCTCTTGTCGGTCTGATCGCGATCGAAGAAGCCGAACTGAATCGCCTTGCGAAGGATCCTGCGGACCTTGTCGTCGATGAGAGCGGTGGTAACCGCGCCCTGCTTGATCGCCGGCAGCAGATTCGCCCGATTCATGTATCTGCCCGAGGGCATCTCGAGATCGAGTCCCGCGTCGGCGGCCTCGGCGGCGGTGTGGGTGGCGCCCCAATCGGACATGAGGATGCCGTCGAAGCCCCACTCCTGCTTGGCGATGCCGATATTGAGGAACCCGTTCTCGGTCATGTGCAGGCCGTTGACCAGGTTGTAGGCGTCCATGATGGCGCCTACCTTGGCTTCTTTGACGGCGGCCTCGAAGGCGGGCAGGTAGATCTCGCGCATGGTGCGCTCATCGATATCGGAGCTGATCCGCATCCGTCCCCACTCCGCGTTGTTGCCCAGGTAATGCTTCACGGTGGCAATCACGCTCTGGCTCTGGACGCCTTCGATGTAGGCGACGGCCATCCGTGAGGCCAGGTAGGGATCCTCGCCGAAGTACTCGAAATTGCGGCCGTTCATAGGGGCGCGGTAGATGTTCACGCCGGGCGCGAGCAGAAAGTTGACTCCGCGCGCGCGGGCGTCGCGGCCGAGCATCGTGCCCACGCGCTCTACCAGCGCGGTGTCCCAGGAGGCGGCCATGGCGATGCCGGCCGGATAGGCCGTGCTGGGGCCCCATGTCCTTACGCCGAGCGGGCCGTCCGACATCTTGAGACGCGGAATGCCGTACTGCGGGAGGGCGCGAATGAACATCTCGTCCACGCCGCCGATGTAGTCGATCTTGTCTTCCAGCGTCATTTTCGCGAGGATCGCGTCGACACGTTTGTCGATCTCGGCTGGCGTACTTTTCTTGGCCTGCGCGCAGACAAGCTGCCCCGCTATGAGCGCGGCTATCAGGGCAAGAGATCTCACGGGCGACATTTCTTTATGATAGCCGAAGGGACCGGACCGGCCCGTTCAGTACTGAGCCGTGTCAGTACTGAGCCGCGACCGCGAGGGAGCGGACCGCTTCGCTTGCATGTCGCGGTATCCTCGGGAAAGCTGGAACACACTCGATGAGCGGACTCAAGAAGAACTTGTTGACCGTGCTGCTGGCCGTGCTGCTCGCGGCCTGCCTGGTGGCGGCCTACCTGATGCGCGGCGCCGGAACGGCGCGCTTGGTCGCAGGCGGTCAGGCGGCCGGTAGGACCTGGAACGTGGACCAGCACCTGATCCAGACCGCCCGCCAGGTGGCCCCGCTCGCTGACACCGCCGCCGAAAGGGGCCTCGCGGAGGAGGCGCTCCGGCTGGCCGACCACCAGACGGACCAGGCGTTCGCAACCGCTCTACGCGAGGCGGCGGCCGCCAGCGCCCCGACCTCGGGCCCGCTGAAGCAACTGGCCGATCACATCGCGCAGTTGAAAGACAAAATCGCGAAGGAACAGGACCGCATCGCCAAGCTGACCCCGCAGGCGGACGCCGGCAAGGAGAACGCCACCGACCAGCTCGAACTCATCAAGGCACAGATAGCTCTCGATCAGGACGAGCTCGACGACAGTAAGCAGGACCTTGCGCGACAGGGCGGAGATCCGGAGGATCGGCTCCAGCGCGAGCTGGATGCGTACCAGACCGCGCAGAAGGTGGCACAACCGCCGAAGGTGGCCGTGGCGCCGCCCACCGGGACGCTCCAGGAACAAGTGGTTGCGTGGTTGTCGCTGAGGAACCGCGAGCGCCAGCTGGAAGACGCCCGGCGCGAGGCCGCCAGCAGGGCTTCGAGGCTGTCGCGAATGCACGACGCCCTGGAGTCGATGGTTTTCAAGAAGCCCGCGGCGAGCCCTGCCCCACAAGCGGCGGCGGAACAGGCGGCCTCTTCTTCGGGCGACGGCAGCGACGAGGCACAGATCGCCCAGCAAGCGACGGCCAGAATGGTCGCTCGGCTCAAAAACCTGTCGGACCAGAGGAAGACGCTCACTGAGCTGGACAAGCGGATTCAGGATGTGGATCAGCTGGTCGGCGTCTACAAGAGCTGGGGCGATCTGGTCGAGAACAGACGGCGCGGCCTTGTCAGCCAACTCCTGGTCTTGCTTGCGATCGTGCTGGCGATCGTGCTGGCCGCGGTCGTGATCACGCGCATCATCCAACGGTCTTTCCGGGATCCTGGCGACAGGAAACGCCTGCACCAGGTGAGAGTGGTCGCCGAAATCGCCGTTCAAGCCACCGGAGTGCTGGCCATTCTGCTGGTGGTTTTCGGGCCGCCGACGCAGCTTTCCACCATCATCGGACTCACCACCGCCGGCCTCACCGTCGCCTTGAAGGACTTCATCGTCGCTTTCTTCGGCTGGTTCGCGCTGATCGGCCGCAACGGGGTTAGGATCGGCGATTGGGTGGAGATCGAGGGCGTGAGCGGCGAGGTCATCGAGATCGGTCTGCTCAAGACGACGCTGCTCGAGATGGGGAATTGGGCCAGCACGGGCCATCCCACGGGACGCCGCGTGTCCTTCATGAACACGTTCGCGATCGAGAACCACTATTTCAATTTCTCGACCGTTGGGCAGTGGCTCTGGGACGAGCTCCACGTCACGCTGCCGGCCGGCTGCGACCCATATGCGGCCGTGGCCGAGATCCGAGCGCTCGCGGAGAAGGAGACGGAGGCGGACGCCAGGGCGGCCGAGCAGGATTGGGAGCGGGTTACGCGCCAGTATGGCTCGCATTCCTTCTCGGCCAGCCCCGCCGCGGACCTGCGGCCCGTGGCGGAGGGGTTGGAGGTGATCGTGCGCTATATCACCCGCGCACCGCAGCGCTATGAGATGAAGTCGAAGCTCTTCGCCGCCATCGTGGACCTTCTGCGCAAGCCGGAGGCGGCCGCCAGCACCGAACCGCACCCGTGAGGGAGCGGACCGGGCCGTCACAGCACTATCCTGTAAGAAGGAGTGGCGTCGTTGTCCTCAATCGTTTCCAGAAGGCAGTTCCTTGAAGCCGCAGCATTGGGTGGCGCCGTGGCCCGTTCGCTGGCTGGCGCGTCGGCGATGCCTACCCGCACCCTGGGCCGCACGGGCGTGAGCGTCTCGATTCTCACCTTCGGCGCGGGGAGCCGGTTTCTGGGCCTGAAGCGGGAGCCTTCCATCCGGATGCTGAATCGCGCGCTGGACCTGGGCATCAACTTCGTCGATACGGGAGAGAGCTACGGCAACGGCGAGAGCGAGCGCCGCATCGGCGAGGTCCTGAGCACGCGGCGGCGCGAGGTGTTCCTCGCCACCAAACTCGGCCAGCGCGATCTGGACGGCGCCCTGCGTGCCATGGAGGGGAGCCTGAAGCGCCTCCGCACCGACCAGGTGGACCTGGTGCAGATTCATCATCTGGACGGACCGGGGGACCTGGACAAGGTCAGCGCGAAGGGCGGAGCCTACGAGGCCGTCGCCAGAATTCGCGACCAGAAGATGGCGCGCTTCATCGGGATCACGTCCCACTCCGATCCCCAGTCGCTGCGAACCGCGCTCGAGCGCCACGATTTCGACTGCACCCTGATGGCGCTCAACGCCGCGCAGCGTGGGGGCGCGGCAACCGGTATGCACGCCGGCTTCGAGACCACGGCTTTGCCGGTCGCCGTGCGCAAGAACATGGGCGTCATCGCCATGAAGCTCTTCGCGCAGGACGAGCTGACGGGCGAGGCTCCGGCCCAGAAGCTGATCTACTATTCGCTGTCGCTGCCGGTGGCGACCGCGGTGATCGGGATGCCTTCGCTCACGATCCTGGAGCAGAACGTGGCCCTGGCGAGGGAATTCCGACCGCTCCCGCGGGAGGAGATGGACCATCTTGCGGGAGAGCTATCGCGGAAGAAGAAGGTAGCGCTCGATACCTTCTTCGATCGTCACGTGGACGCCTGACGTTCGCCCGGCCTTCGTCCCCCAATTCGTGAGATAGTCCTCGTCGTTAACTAACAGGGCGCCATATTCGTCTTCTAACGGAAGTGTGTCACTTGAATCGAGCGCGTCGCCACCGTCAGGCGGGCTCCAGGAGAGAAAAGCTGCCGCTCCGCACTCGTAGTAGCACGCAACATCCCGGTCATAACGAAATGTCCTGCGCTGAATGGAGGAGGCGAAACCGACGGTGGCGGTTACAAGTGTGGAGAGCGCTTTTTCCGCGAGTACGTAAACGGGACCGGCGTCGGCATGAGCGGTGGCAAACAGCCAGAATGCCAGACCCAGAAGGGCGGGGCGAAAGGAACGGCTTGTTGGCAGAAGGACGGCTCCTTCTACCGTCAACTCTGGCGACATAGATTGCTGGCCTGCTGAAAAATTACCATGCTAGTCGCAGAGCGGCGAACCGTCAAGACTGCTTGGGCGGGGCTATCCCTGGGTGTGATACGGGGTGAATGCGAGGACGGCGGGGGGCATGGACGGGGCTTCCTGAGGGCGTCAGGGACCGGCCCACTTGCGCAGACCGGTCCCCGGTTGAAGCGATAACGTTCGACGGCTAGCCGCGAACCGCGCGCATCATCGCGCGCATTACGATCGAGCGCAGAGCCTCGTGATGGCTGCTCTGCTCGGGCGTCAGCGTCCAGGACATCTTGGTGCCATCCGCCGCGATCTCGTCGAAGCTG
>Ga0265320_10001403_pt1 | contig 17502 bp, 34 predicted proteins | sample 4827metaG_FD_202087 | JGI IMG/M metagenome (GOLD analysis project Ga0265320, IMG submission 202087) | Rhizosphere microbial communities from Carex aquatilis grown in University of Washington, Seatle, WA, United States - 4-8-27 metaG | ecosystem: Host-associated > Plants > Roots > Rhizosphere >...
GACCTGGTCCTCCGCTACGTTGAGAAGAAGTACGGCGCCGACCACGTCGCGCGGTTGGGGTCGGTCATGATGTTCAAGCCCAAGTCCGTCCTCTCCCGGATAGGCATGGCCCTGCGCATCCCGTCCTGGGAGATAGACGAGCTATCGAACACCGTGGTCAAGCGGTCCGGCGGCGACTCTCGCGCGTCCCAGACGATCATCGACACGTTCCGGGACACGGACGTCGGACGGAAGATGTTCGCCGAGTATCCGGAGGTCGAGATCGCGGCGCGGATGGAAGGGCATCCCAACGCCGCCGGCCAGCATGCGGCTGGCGTGGTCATAACCCAGGACCCGGTGCTGTCCGTTGTCGCGGTCAACGGGTCGAACGGCGCCACGATGTGCGATAAGCGCGACGCGGAAGCCCTGAACCTCCTGAAGATAGATGCGCTCGGCCTGACCCAGCTGTCCGTCTTCGAACGCTGCCTCGAGCTGATCGGCGCGGACGGCTATTCGCGGTTCCTGGAGCGCATCCCTCTTGATGACCCGGCGGCGATGGATATTCTTAACCAAAGGAAGTTCTGCGGCGTCTTCCAATTCGTCCCCGGTTCCGCCTCCGCCAACCTGGTAACGGAACTGGTCGCGAGCCGCGGTGGACGGTTCGAGAAGTTCCAGGACATCGTCGACCTCACGGCGGTGGTGCGCCCCGGTCCGCTGGGCTCCGGGCAGACGGACAAGTGGCTCGACCGCCGTGCCGGCCGCGCCCCGGTGGAGTTCTTTCACGAGAGCGTCCGTCCCTACGTCGAGGAGACGCTCGGCATTATCGTCTACCAGGAACAGGTGATGCAGATAGGCCGCAACGTCGGCGACCTCTCCTGGGACGACGTTACCGCCCTCCGGAAGGCGATGAGCAAGTCCCTCGGCAAGGAGTATTTCGATAAGTGGGGCGACCGTTGGAAGGCGGGAGCGCGCAAGCGCGGGATGACCGCCCCGCAGGCGGACGAGTTCTGGAATGCCCTCTGCCAGTTCGGAATGTGGGCCTTCAACAAGAGCCATTCCGTCGCCTACGCGACGGTAAGCTACTGGTGCCTCTGGCTCAAGGCCCACCACCCGTTGGAGTTCGCTGCCGCGACGCTCGATGCGGAGAAGGACCCGATGGCCCAGATCACCATCTTGCGGGAACTCCGCGCGGAAGGCGTCTCCTACGTCCCGATAGACCCGGACCACTCGACGGATAAGTGGATGGTGGACCGGGAGGGCGGACGGCTGGTCGGTCCGTTGACCTCCATCCGCGGCATCGGTCCGAAGAAGGTGGCCACGATCCTGGATAACCGCCGGCTCAACGCCGCCGCCCGGAAGAAGGGAGAGGACCCGGTCCCGCTGCCGCCGGGGCTGCGCAAGTTGCTGGCGGAGTGCAAGACGGAAATCGACAGCCTTACGCCGGTCTCCGATGCCATCGCCCGGCTGCACCCGGACGGCGCCACCAAGACGCTGCCGGTCCCGATCGCGGAAGCCGTCCCGCGGGTTCACCGCGGCAAGGTTGTGATCGTAGGGCTGATCAAGCGCATCGCGCCGCTGGACGAGAATGACGCCGGCCGCGTCGCGAAGCGCGGCGGCAAGCGGATAACCTACGGGCCGACGGCGGCACTCAACTTCTCGCTGATGGACGACTACGGCGCGGACATCTTCTGCAAGATCGACCGCCACCAGTTCGATGCGCATCCCTTCGGACAGCGTATGGTCGAGCAGGCGCGGGCAGGCAAGTCCCTCTATGCGGTGCAGGGCACGATACCGGACTACTTCCGGATGATCAAGGTCACCAACGTCAAGTACCTGGGAGAAATAGACGATGAGCGGACGGTGGAAGGTAAACTGGAAGGACCCGGAGGTCCTCAAGACCTACCGGCGTATGACCGACGCGGGGAAGTCGGCGGAGCAGATAGCGGCGGAGATACCGGGGGCGACCCGGAACTCGATCGTAGGGATGTGGCATCGGGACCCGCTGCGGACAAAGGCGGCGCCAAAGGAGAAGACGCCCCCGCACGTCCTATCCGCGCAAAGGGCAGAGCGCCGCGAGCGGCAGCGGCAGGCGGCCCGCTTGGCAACGGCAGCCGTGCGAAGGGACGAGGCGAAGCGCCTGGAGGCGGTAGCGGTGCCCCCGGTCGAAGCGAAGCGCCTGGAGGCGGTAGCGGTGCCCCCGGTCGAAGCGACGCCGCCCCTCCCGGCGGGAAACGTCGCGCTCGTGGACCTGCGAGAGGAGCACTGCCGCTGGCCGATAGGTGATCCGCGCTCCCCGGATTTCCACTACTGCGGCGCTCGCCGCGAGTGCGTTCCGGGCACGGCGGATAAGTGGGTCTCCTCCTACTGCGCGCTCCATCACCGTAAGTCGGCGACGCCCGCAACCGGCGGCCGTGGCGGCGCGTGGAGGTTGAACGCTCCTCCGGGGACCGCGATCCGTCCGTGATCGACGGCGGCCTCTCCGCGATCTTCCGTCGGCATCTGCCGGAGGCCCACTGGCAATCGGTGGAGACCTCCGGCACCGGCCGCGGCGTCCCGGACCTCAACTATTGCCTCGACGGGCGAGAGGGGTGGATAGAGCTCAAACTGGTCTCCGGCTGGCGCATCCCGTCCATGCGTCCCGAGCAGGTGGCCTGGGCGGAACGTCGCGCCCGGGCCGGTGGCCGCGTCTTCCTCGCCGGCCGCAAGGGCGGCGCGCTCTGGCTCTGGGACGCCTCCCTCGCCGCCCGTGCCCTGATCGACGGCGGCGACGTGCGCGAGGTCCCCGCCCTCCTCCGCGGCCTCGGCGGCCCCGCCCGCTGGCCGTGGGCGGCCATTGCCGCCCTCCTCCGCTCCGCTCCGGCCGTTCCGAAGAAAATTTCAAAGAGGGGCTAGACTTTCTTTCTTTCTCTCTCTATCTTTCTTGGCACGGGGTTGAGGTCCTCTCCTCCGCCGCCAATCCGGGCGGGCTCTTTGAAAACCGCATAGCTGAAACGGTTGGAAAACCGCGGGCGTGGAGCGAGGCGAAGCAGTCTCCGCGCGGCGAATGGAGTACCCTCCGGAGTAAGTTCTATTGACGGGCTATACGGAAATATCGGTTTCTGCCGCCTGCTGGATTTCCAGCGCAGTACCCTGAACGCTTGAGGAGTTAGGGGGACCCGCTGGGAGGTAGCCGGAGAAGTCGCAAGTGAAACGGACGGCGCCGCTCGGCGGACGCTCCCTAACCCTCCTCTTCCTGATGACAATGGATCGGCCCTCGGTGGCGATTGGCAGGAGAGCAAGGAGATTAGGGGAGCGTCCTCCCGGCGGCGCCTGCCGTAGTCCCGGGGTGGCTCCCGGGGCCTGAAGATCAGCCAAGAGAGAGGATACGAACATGCCCGCGAAGAAAACCAAGTTGACCGTCGCCGTGACCCAGACCAACCCGGCCCTCGAGGCCGCCAAAGGCGGTGCGGTCACCGAGGCCCCGAAGATGAAGCGTGCGCCGAAGGCGAAGGCGGCGGCGCCGCATACTGCGGTCGCTGCTCTGGTCGGCGGCGCTACGTCTCCGGCCGTTCCGCCGAGCAAGGCGAAGGCCCGGGCGGAGGCTGCCGCGGCGGTCGCCGCGAAGCTGGCGGAGGCGGAGAAGAAGGCTCCGGCTGCCGCCGGCAAGAAGACGCCGGCCGTCAAGGCGGCTCCGGCCGCCGGCCCCAAGCTCCGCGAGGGGACGAACAAGAGCCGAGCACTGGCCGCACTGGCCGGCGGGAAGCCGGTGGCGGTCGCGGACCTGATCGCCGCCGTTTACGGCGATGGCAAGGGCTTCGCGGAGCACAAGGCCGGGATTGCCGGAGTGCTGATCGGCTGCGAGCTGGCCGCGAAGGCGGCCGGCGCGAAGTGGATCAAGGCCGGTAAGGGCGCCGAGGCCACCTACGCCTACGTCGAGAAGAAGTGAGGAGGCGGGCGTGTATCCCCTGAAGATGTTCGCCTATCTGGAGACGCGCGGCCCGGTCCGGAAGGAGGACCGGGCCGCGTACTGCTACATGAACGCGCGGTTCGCCATGGACGTGGCCGCGGGATGCGAGACCACCGAGGGGCGCGAGGAAAATCTCGCTGCGGCGGTCCGCTGGCAACTGGATGGAGCGCGGTACTCGGCGCTCGAGAGAGGAGAAGCGAGATGAGGAAGGCGTTCGCATTCGACGTCCAGGCGGCCATCCGGGCCGCCTGGGACCTCCTCTGGGCCGACGCGGTCCGGATGCGGGGGACGGACTACCGGGCGAGCCACGACTACTACCTCACGGCGACGGACGTGGAGCGCGCGGTCCGCGGTCTCGCGGACCTTACCGCGGAGGGGAAGCCCTGGCCGAAGGACAAGGCCCCCGAGTGGTACGGTTACTCGCGGGTCCGGTTCCGCGGGAACCTGAACGGGCAAGTACGCGACTGGCTCTTCGGCGAGGTTCGCCGGGGGCGGCTTACGTCGTTCAACTTCGGCCGGGGGCATATCTCCGGCGCGCGGTTCCGGCCGGCAGGCGAGCCGGTCACCGAGACCGAGAAGAAGACGATGGCCGCGAAGGAGGCCCGAAAGGTCCATCCTCGCCTGGAGCACATGCGGGATAAGGGCGGCCTGCTCTGCGTTCCGCGGCGGAGCGTCTACTCCTCCCATCGCAGCAAGGCATGGAGCACGACGGACCGGAGTAAGGTAACGTGCCCGCGGTGCCTGAAACTTCTGAAGGAGGGTCTGAAATGCGCGTAGGGAAGAAGAATGAGCCGGCGGTCGTCCTGACCGCCGGCAGGAACCCGGCATCGGCGTTCTACGCCGACTGGGAAGAGACGGCGGACGTAAAGTCCGCCTTAAGCATCGCCCGCAAGGCGGAGGCGGAAGGCCTGCTCAAAAAGGCGCGGGCCTGGACCTCCATCGCCCGCCAGCGGGTCGAGGCGCACCTGAAGGAGTTAAAGCAATGTGGCTCTGCCTGAACGACGCTTTCGTCTCCGCGGTCCAGGACCCTCACCGCCGGGACTGGCTGATGGTCCGGGCTCGGAAGCGCGCCCACCTGAGCCGGCTCCTGCCCGGCCGGAAGATCACGGAAACGCGGCTCCGCGACTACCGCTTCCGGGCCTTCGTACCGAAGGCGACGTTCGGCGAGATAGTGGCGGAGCGGGTGCTCTCCATCAACTACGGGAACTTCAAGGACTCGGTCAAGGATGACGCACTGCACGACCTCTATTCGCGGTTCTGGCAGTTGCACCACGCCTATCAGGCGGAGCCGGCGGCGCGGAAGAGGACCGCGGCCCTTGCCGCCTTCGCGGAGTTCGACGAGAAGCGAGACCGCATACGGCCGAAACGCGGGTAGGCCCCGCGTCGCTCCGGGGTGGTGCCCGGGGCCTGATGATGGCAGCCGAAGGAGAGAGCGAAATGAGTAGAGAGAAGAAACCAGAGCCGGCGCGGAGCAACCGCCGGCAGGACCCGGTGGCGTCGAGCGACGCGCAATGGTACGCCCACCGCGAGACGCGGGGGCCGAGCTACATGCACGCGCCGTCGGAGGTCTACCGTCGCCGGCTCGAGGTGGAAGAGGTCCGGGACGTGATCCGGGAGATCGGCCGCTGGGGGAGCTACTAGGATGCGCCACCCACATGTGATGGGGATCGCTGCCCTTATCAACCGCGAGGATGCGCTTGCCGAGCTCCTGAAGGAGCCGTTCGTCGCGGAGCCCGGACGGATAACCGACCCGGCGGCGATGGAGACGTTTGTCCTCGCCGGCAACGCCACCTTTACCCTGCGCGGGAAGGCGGTCCGGTACACGTACCGGGTGCGCAAGTCGGAGGACGGCAAGGTCCATTTCGTATCCGTCCTCGCCGGTCCGGATAACGAGTCCGACTACGTCTACGTCGGCCGGCTGCGGAACGGCGAGTTCGCCCTGACCGCAAAATCGAAGCTGGGCGAGGACTCGGGACCGGTCCGGGCGTTCCGCTGGTTCTGGATCGCTCTGAGGCGCCGGAGCGCGGCGCACCTGGCCCAGCTGGAGTTCTGGCACGAGGCCCGGTGCTGCCGCTGCGGGCGGAAGCTGACCGTTCCCGGTTCCGTCGCCTCCGGCATCGGCCCGGAGTGCGCGAAGATGATGGAGGCGGCGTGATGATGCCGGTCTATACGTTCGTTCGCCGGAGGGCGGACGGCAGGCATTGGGTTATCCTCCGGGACGGCGACGACGTCGGCTGGATACGGGAGGGCGAGGGGAAGGACGGCCGCTGCGTCGCCGTGCTCGCCGGCTACCCGGAGAGCCGGCGGGAGGCCCACGGCCCGGACCGGGCTCTAGAGCTGGCCGTCATGGCCGTCGAGCCGATGGCGAGCATCGTAACCGTCGAGCAGACGGAAGGCGAACCGAAGAAAGGACGAAAGAGATGATCCTCCAAGACGAAGAATACAAATACTGCGTAGCCCTGGTCGAGAGCCGCGGCGACGCTCTCGTCGGGAAGGACCCGAAGAGCATCGCCACGTACCTCCGGCTCCAGGCAGCCACCTACTTCCGCATCGAGCAGTGGGAGACCGCCGCGCGGCTGGGACGTGCCGCGACGTTCATCAACGAGGATGCGCGGAACTCCCACGAGCCTCACTGGAACTTCGCGCTGAAGGTGCTGCGGCCATGAAGGCGGCCAGGACCATGACCGGGCTCGACGAGAGAACGCCGCTCCGCTACGTCGACCGCGTGTGGATGATCTGCTATCCGGATAGAGCCGGCGTCGTAATACTCCCCACCGGGGATGTCTGCCGCGGAGGCCTGGAGCAAGCTCAAGGCCGCGGACCGGGACCTCTACGTCTGGGCCCGGAGTAAGCGGATGGTCGCCCGCCGCGTTGAGATATGGGCGGAGATAAAGCAAGCGAAAGCCCGCATATAGCGGGCTCGTTCCGGGGTGGCTCCCGGAGCCTGACGAGCAGCCAAAAAGAGAGGGAAGACGCATGGCAATCACGCACGAACTGAAGGGCGGCAAGCTGATCATCACCGTGGACGTTTCGGACGCGGCGATCGAGAAGGCGCCGCTGAGCAGCAAGGGGAAGAACAAGCTGGTCGCCTCGACCGGCTCCTTTCTCCGGGTCAACGAGCGTCTGAGCTTCGGGCTCAACGTCATCGCCAAGAAGGAGGCGGCAGAGTGAACGCGGAGCGCAGAAAGGCAATCGCGGAGGTCCAGGCGTACCTCGATAAGCTATCTGAAGCGCGGGAGAAAGTGGTCGCCGCGCGGGCGGCCCTGGAGGCCGCGGTAGAGGAGAAGCGGGCGGCCCTGGTCGCGGCGCTCGATGGGCTCAAGGGCGAAGTCGCGGAGGCCCGGGAGAAGATCAAGGGCTTGCGGGACGAGGAGCAGGAATACTTCGATAACATGCCGGAGGGCTTCCAGAACGGGGAGAAGGGAGAGGCGGCCACGGCCGCCGTCTCCGAGCTGGAGGACGCCATCTCCAAACTGGAGGACATCGAGAACCTGGACCTTCCCGAGGTCGAGGTTCCGGACGTCTCCGACGATATAGATGGCATCGACGAGGCGGTCGCCTCGCTCGACACCGCCGCCAACGGATAGGAGGAAGGGAAGATGAAACTCAACAACCTAAACGTCCCCGGCGAGCTGGTCCCGGCGGTCTCCGCCGGGAGGGGAGAGCTGGTCCGCCTGGTCTCGCCCCACCCGCTCTCCGCGGCGGAGCACAAGGCTTATCTCGATCTGATCGGCGGCCTGATCGAGCAGTGGAGCGAGAGCCACCGCGACGCGGGAGCGGCTAAGCAGGAGGTCCGCGTCCTGCGTAAGCGGCTCTCGGAGGGGGCGGCATGCATGCGCAAGACGCTCTCCGCCCTGATCGCTACCGCCTCGGCGGAGGACGCTGAGCTGGCTTCCCTCTCCGCCGGGGAGAATACGGCGTGAACCCCAAGCACGTGGTAGCGGTCAGCGGAACGCAGGAAGGGGCCACGCCGGCGCAGCTCAAGGCCCTCGGAGTTATCCTCCGCGCCCGTGCGAGGGAACTCCGCCACGGCGGCTGCATGGGCGTCGACAAGCAGGCCGACGTCATCGCCGCCGGCCTGGGAATACCGCGAACCGTCCACCCCGGAGACACGCCGGCCAAGCAGGCCCCCTGCCCCGGCGCCGTCTACCTTCCCATCCGGCCTAACCTGGACCGGAATACGGACATCGTGCGGGCGGCGGACGAAGTCATCGTGGTCCCGAAGGAGGACCACGAGATACTGCGCTCCGGGACCTGGTCAACGTGGCGGCGGGCGGTCAAGGCCGGGAAGCCGGTGACCGTCATCCTTCCCTCCGGAGAGTTGAGATGAAGACCGCGGTCATCGACCCGGAGATGCCGGCATTTCTTCGGCGGTTCCCGGTAAATCCAAAGAAAGAGGCGGCGATAGACGCCGCCTGGAAGGCGCGGGCAGTACAACTGCGCGAGGCCCAAGCATCTATGGACATTGATCTGGAGAAAGGGAATAAGATGGTTTCGTTGGTACGCATCTGGCCGGTTGGCATCCCCCGGCTGGGCGATAAGCCCCGGGACGTGAAGTTGCTCGCCCTGGGCGAAAAGTGGGCGCGGTTTGATAGCGGTCCCCCGAACGGGACCTCTACCGTCCCGCGGAAGATGTGGGATGATTGGAAAAAGGAGGTCCTGGTGACCAATCTCGATACTGCCGGCGGCGATACCGCCGTAACTGCCGCTCCCGCCACCCCGGCGGCCCGGAAGAAGAAGGAGGTCGCGCCGGCCCCTGCGGCCCCCAAGGGACGCGGGAAGAAGGCCTCCGCTGCTCCGGCCCCGGCGAAGGGCAAGGCGGCGGCTCCCAAGGCCGAGGGCGGGCCGTCCAAGAAGGATGTTCTCTGGGCCGCCTTGCAGAAGGCCGGCGCGGCCGGCGTCTCCTACGCCGCGGCGTGCAAGGCGGTCTACGGCGAGGCGGATGTCCCCGCGATCGGCGGCGTCCTGATCGGCTGCGGCATCCGGGCCGAGGAGCAGAGCCTGATCCTGGCGAAGGAGGGCAAGGGCAAGGACGCGAACTACGTCCTGCGCAAGAAGCGCAAGGGCGAGTAGCTACTCCCGCATGGAATGGGAGAACTGACGCTCCGGCCGGAAGCCGGCTCCGCACGGTCCCTCGGGAGACTGTGCTCTGTGGGGAGCCCGGCGGACGGCGGGACCGCAACAGAGGAGGCGGAGATGAAGTTCTAGTCGGTCGGCCAAGCGGCGTCTCCCGGGAAGGGCGGCGCCGCTCTCGTTTTATCCCCTGAGAGAGGAATGCGAAATGCTTACTGGAATCGTAGACGCGGGACAGAAGGGCGTGCTCGCCCTCCGCAGCCTGGCCGCCCGCCTGACGGCGGAGAAGGCCATGAAGCTCGACCTGATCGGGGATACGTCCCTGATGGAGATGGTCGTCCATGAGGACAAGGTCCTCTCGCTCGGCATCCGGGAGCTGGGGACCTATCCCCTCCGCCCGCTGGCCCACGAACAGATCGCCGGGCGCTTGAAGATACCGAAGCCATACTACGACCGGATGCTCAAGGAGGACCCGCACCTGCTGGCGACCAACGTTGACGCTTGGTTCTGGAAGTACCCGGAGAAGCGCCTGGTGCGGACCCTCGGCGGCGACGCGCGGGCGTTCCTCTCCAACTCCTACCAGAGGGTCGACCACATCGACGTCGCCGAGGTGGCCATCCCGGTACTCTCCGATATCCCGGACGTGGAGATTGCCGCCGTTGACGTGACCGAGAGCCGGATGTACATCCAGGCAGTCTCGCCGCGGCTGCGGGCGGAGGTCGGCGTCGGCGACGTGGTCCGGGGCGGCGTGATCATCTCCAACTCGGAGGTTGGCCTCGGGTCCATATCCGTCGCCTCTTTCTTCGATCGACTGCGCTGCAAGAACGGCATGGTCGCCCTGGAGAAGTTCCGTCAGCGCCACGTTGGCCGGCAGATAGACGACTCGGAGACGCTGTGGCGCGACGACACGCGGCAGGCGGAGGACCGTGCCATCCTGCTCAAGGTCCGGGACATGATCCGGGCGGCAGTCGACGAGACGCGGTTCGCCGGCAACGTCGATAAGATGCGGTCCCTGACCGGGACGCGCGTAGTGGGCGATCCGGCGAAGGCCGTCGAGGTCCTCGCCCAGAAGATCGACGCCACGGACGCTGAGCGCGGCGGCATCCTCCGCGCCCTGATCGAGGGCGGCGACCTCTCCGCCTGGGGACTACTCAACGCGGTAACGGCCCAGGCGCACTCCGCCGCGAGCCACGACCGCAACGTCGAGTTCCAGGCGGCCGGCGGCCAGCTCCTCGAGCTCTCCGCCGCGGAGTGGAAGCCCATCCTCGAGGCGAAGTAATGGACTGGGAGAAGGTCATAACCAGCCTTCGCCTCCAGTCCCGTGCCGCGGCGCGGGCAGTGCATAACCTTCGGGAGCGCGGCGGTGAGCCGGAGCACGACAAGATGATCGAGCGTCATCGGATCAACGCCAACTTCTGCGATGCCCTGGCGACGGCGCTCGAGGAAGGAATGCCAAAGGGCGCCTCCTCCGGATGACGCTCCGCTGGTCCTCCGACGCGGAGGGCGCATGGACGGCGGCTACGGCTGCCGTCCATTTTGACGTCTACACGTGCGGCACGCGGGAAGGTCCGCGGTGGCGCTGGATCGCCTGGGACCGGAAGACGGAAGCCGTCCTGGCCCACGGGCTCGCCGCCACCCGCCGCGAGGCAGAACAGAAAGCAGAGGAGAGCATCGCATGAGAACGACGGTAGAGACGGTGACGCAATTCCGCGTCGGCAAGGCAACATTTGAAACGTTGCAGGAAGCCCAGGAGGAAGTCCGGCGCCTCGATTTCTACGAGTGGTGCGAAGTGAAAGGCCACTCGCAGATGGACCAGGAGAACTGGGCAGACCTGCTCTGGGAGAACCGCACAGCAGTCGCGGCAATGCTGGCGCCGTGAGCCTCCAACGCGAGATGCGCAAGCTGGTCCGGGCCGCCCGCGACCGTGGCTGGACGGTAGAGCTTACCCGGAACGGCCACTGGCGGTTCCTGCGCGACGGATCGCCGCTGCTCTACTCCTCCAGCACGCCACAGGATAACCGGACTATCGCCAACACGCTGGCCATGCTGCGCCGGTACGAGAAAAAGGAGAATATGAAATGAAGGGAGTAATCCTGGCCGAGATGGAGGTCCGTCAGGCCAAGGCCGCGGTGAAGGAGGCCGAGCGCAAGGTCCGCGAGGCGGAGCGCGACGCGAAGCGGGCGAAGAAGACGGCCGCGGTAGAGGCTCGCAAGGAGCGCGAGCGCCAGGCCGTCTGGGCGGCAGAGCTGTCCAAACAGCAGGCGGAGGTCCGGGACCTTCTGCGGCCGTTCCTCGCGCCGGGCGTTACCGTCGCATATGATCCTTCGGCAGAAGGTGTCCTGACGCTTATTTTGCCGGAAGGACCCGGCGGCGAGGTCCGGACGGTGACGTTCTCCAGCTTCGGAGATGATCACTCATGCCTGAGCATCGAATGATGCCCGGCATAGATCGCAGCGGCGGCATGCGCGGGACGGTGGTCGCCGTCGCGCCGAACTCTACGCACGAACTCATGTGGATAGTGGAGACGGATGCGGCGCGGTCGCACCTGCGGACACTATGGATGCTGGACTACCAGCTCAAGGCCTTCGGGGACTTTCCCCCGGAGGTCGGCGACAAGATCATCCTTCGCTTCATCGGCGAAGGACGGCAGGCACGGTGGGAGGGCTTCCCGGCATGAGGGAGCGGAAGATGATTGACGGCCGCCAGTGGGTTAATACCCGCAAGCACGGCTGGCTCCCGGAGGGGGCAGTATGGGTGGACGACGGCCGCGGGACGTTCATCCGTGGCCGCTTCCGCCACGTCTTCCTGGAGAGCGACCCGTGGACGTGCCCGGCCTGCGGCGAGCGGATGGAGGCGGTCATGATCCGCCCGCGGGCATCGGACGCGGAGCGTCTCCTCCGCTATCGCCACCGGCGGAGCCGGGGACATATTCACCCGAAGACGGGGTGGCCGACCGACGTCCCGCGCCCGTGGGTCTGGCTCTGCCAGCAGTGCAACATTGAACAGAGCGGCAAGACGCTCTGGGAGTGGCTCGCGGTCCTCCGGGAGAAGAGGGACCCGCGGGCGGAGAGGCTGGCCGTTCTCTGCGAGCGGCTGGCGCAATATGAGAAAGGAGCAGCGTCGTGCGATACCGTCACCCCTGCGAGCGGGGGAGCTATACCCAGCGCATCCTGACGCTATGGTTCCGGCCGATGATGACCAACTCCTTCTGGAAACGGCATACGGAACCGTGGAGCAAGACGCGCGCCGGCCGGCTCCGCCGGCAGGAGAGACGTTTCGTTGTCAGACAGAAAGAGGAATATGCCCGCACCCCACCAGTGGACGGATAGCCAGATGGCGCGGCTGCGCCACCTGCACCGGAAGACGGAACTGACCGCCCAGGAAATTGCGGACGACCTGGGCGTAACGATCAACGTCGTCCTGCGGAAGGCCCAGCAGATCGGGCTGACCTGGTACGGCCGCGGGACCAAGAGCCGCGGCATGGCGCGACAGAGGAGATAGGGAATGAACGATGACTTCAAGGCAACGCATCGCCACTACAAGGGCGGGCTCTACCGCGAGATTGGCCGCGGCAAGATCGAAGCGGACCAGACCCCGGCGGTGATCTATGCGAACGAGTTCGGCGAGGTCTGGGTCCGGCCCGCGGCGGAGTTCGACGGACCCGCACCGGACGGCGTGAGTCGGCGGTTCATACCGCTGCTGACGAACGACACGTTCGATCAGGCTGCCGCACGGTTTACGGCTCGAGCCCACGAGGCGGCGCACTGGAAGCACAACTATCCGGGTGCGACCTACGGGTCGCGGATCAAGCAGGCGATCGTCGTCCTGCGCCAGGCAATCGAAGAAGTGGAGAAGCATCTATGAGCGGAGAACGCGAGCGCTGGGACATCTGCCAGGCCCGGCCGAAGAGCAACGCCCGGGACGGGGAGAGCGACGTATGGTGGCACAAGGTCGGCTCCGGCTACAAGAACGACAAGGGCCAGCTGGTCCTCTTCTTCGACTCGCTGCCGCTCCCGAACAAGGACGGCGTGGTCCAGGTGATGGGCTTCGTTCCCAAACCGCGGGAGGAAGGAGCGGGCGCGGGCGGCGGAGGCCGCACGGCTCCGGCCCGCGGTACTGCCACCGGCCGCACGGCTCCGGCCCGCGGCCGGGGACGCCCGGCGGAGGACGATGATGAGGTTCCATTCTAAGGAGGAACGCATGAGCGACCTGACGCTGGAAGAGAAGTTGCGCTCGGCCGAGGGCCGGGCGCGGGAGGAGGTGGCGGAGCGCCACTTCTACGAATTGAACCGTCCGCATGTCTGCCGGTGGTTCTCAATCCAGAAGCGTAACGAGAACCACTGGGACGTGGCCGCGCCGCGAGCGGTCGGCTGGGTGGCGGCGTTCTACGCCGCCCACCTCCCTGGGAGCAGCACGTCGGCAAAGGAGGGCGACACGGAACGTGCCTTCCGCATCCGCGGGGAGCCCGGCGACGTTATTGTGATCGATGAGCGGTGGGACCCGACGCGGCCCCGCTCGCGCGAGCCCATGAAGTTCCGCTCGATCGCCATGGCGATGGCCTGGATCGCGGAGGAACTCATGGCAGAACCGAAGAAGGAGATTGCATGATGAAGCTCTCTGAGAAGGAAAAGGAACTCCTGGACGCCCTGCCGATCAGCGGCAGGTGGGTGACCAGCACCGAGCTGGTCGAGGCGGTATTCGGCAAGGAGCCGCCGTTCAACGCCCGCGGGCTGCTCCGCTCGCGCCTGAACTCCCTCGCCGCCAAGCTCGAGCGGATGGGCGGCAAGGGACCGCGCGTGGCGAAGTCTGCCCGCCGCGGGCCGTACCCGACGGAATACCGGAGGGCCCAGGCATGAAAATCATACGCTGCGATAACTACGACCGGGAGGGACCGGGACACGACGATGTCCTGGTCGCCTCCGGGATCACCAGCATCAAGGAAGCCAAGGTCATGCTGGACGCTCTCCGCGAGAAGTGCCGTCCGGCAGAAAGCGAGCATTATTACCAGCTGCATGAGGACGCCTATGTTCTGAAGGAGTTCAAGCCGTGAGGACACTCAGAAAGCCCCGCGCCCACCAGAAGGAAGGGCTCGCCGCATGCGCGGGCCACGAGGCGTTCGCCTTCCTCATGGCCATGCGGACCGGCAAGACGTGGTTGACGTTGGCTGATTACGTCCGCATGCACCGGACCGGCACGGTGGGCGACCTCGCCGTGATCGCCCCCGGCGGCGTCTATGAGACCTGGGCCGGAGCGATACCGCTGGAGATTGGCGAGCCGCCGGAAATCCACGTCTGGCACTCCGGCGGCAGCGCGAAGGAGGTCCGCCGCCGGAAGGAGTTCCTTGCCGGGGAGAGCGGCCGTCCGCGGGCGCTGATCATGAACGTCGAGGCGCTCTCCATACCGACCACGGGGGCGCGGGAGATGATGTCCCGCTTCCTCCGCCAGTCGCCGGTCTACCTGGCCATCGACGAGAGCACGTCGATCAAGAACCCGAGGGCTAAGCGGACCAAGTTCATCGTAGACAAGCTCGGGCCGGAGGCTGCCGTCCGCCGCATCCTGACCGGGCTGGTCTCGCCGCGCTCGCCTCTGGACGTTTATTCGCAGTTCGCGTTCCTCGACCCGCGGATCATCGGCCACCGATCCTACTTCACCTTCCGGGCGCGGTACGGCGTGCTCAAACTCAACTACTTCGCCGGGCGGAAGGTGATCACCGTCGAGGGCTACCAGAACCTCGAGGAACTGCGCGGGCTCACCGCTCCCTATTCCTTCCGGCGAACGCTGGAGGACTGCTACGACATGCCGCCCTCGACGTACCAGGTCCGGCACGTCCGCATGACCGAAGAACAAGAGGCCGCCTACGCGGACATGCGGGACTACGCCACGACCATGCTGGCCGGTCTATCCCACGTCACGGCGACTATCGTAATCGTCCAAATGCTCAAGCTCCACCAGATACTCTGCGGCCACGTCAAGGATGAGGGCGGCGCCGTGCGGGAGGTTGCGGAGAACCGGACGCGCGCCCTCCTGGAAACCCTGGAGGAACACGAGGGCAAGGCGATTGTATGGTGTTCCTACGGCCACTCGATCGACAAGGTCTCCCGGGCCATAGAGGTTGGCCTGTCGAAGAAGGGCAAGAAGGTCGGCAGCCGTAAGCTGACCGACGAGGAGGGGATCACGGACCCGGTCAACCGCGGGTTCGGCGAGGGGAGCGTCGCCCGGTTCTGGGGCGGCAATCGCAAGGACCGCGAGGCGGAGGAGCATCGCTTCAAGACCGATCCCCGCTGCCGGTTCATGGTCGCCACGCCGGACGCGGGCGGCAAGGGCCGGACGTGGGACGTAGCGGACCTGGTGGTCTACTACAGCTCGACCAACAACCTGGAGTTCCGCTCGCAGTCGGAGGAGCGGCCGAAGGGCGTCGGCAAGACAAAATCTATCGGATACGTTGACCTGATCACCCCGGGCACGGTGGAGGAGAAATTCCTCGCCGCGCTCCGGACCAAGATGGACCTCGCCGCTCAGGTGACCGGCGACGCATGGAGGGAGTGGATCGTATGACCATCGCATTCACCGGAGTTCACAAGCCATATGGGTGGCTCGGCAATATGTCGCCCCATCCCGTCCGCTGGCTAGGGCTGGACTGGCCGCGGGCGGAGCATCTCTTCCAGGCCCTCCGCCTGCCGGAGGGCCATCCGTCGCGGGAGATGATCCGCCAGACTGCTAACCCCATGATCGCAAAGCGACTGGCCCGGGCGATACCGGAGAGCCAGCTCCGCTTCCCGCGTCTCTCCGAGCAGGACCTGGAAAGCATGCGCCTGGTGCTGCGGCTGAAGTTCGCCCAGCACCCGGACCTCGCTGCGAGCCTTCTTTCAACGGGCGATACGCACCTCGTAGAGGACTGCTCCAGCCGGCCCCACGGCTCCGGTCTCTTCTGGGGCGCGAAGGCCGCCGGCAACGGCGGCTGGATCGGAGAGAACCGCCTTGGCCGCATGCTAATGGACCTCCGGGCGGAACTGCGCCTTGCCAGCGCGGCTGCGGAGGCCGTCGTAGACCTAGCCTTGGAGACGAAGGAGCGTAACCGCCTCGCCGGAGTGCCGCGATGATCCCCCCGGCGGATACGATATGCGGCCGGTGCGGCTACACGTGCGCGGATAGCGTCCCCCGGCCGTTCCGCGTACCGGGGGAATGCGTCTGTCCGGACCCGCCGCTCACGTGGCCGGGCGTGCCTGTTCACGATATGTTCCCCAGGGCCGCGGGGAGCCCCGTAGGCGCGTCCAGAAAGGGGAGCGAGGGTAAGGGACTGCCGGGGAGGTTTCGGCGCGTCCTGGGGCTCCTGGCAGGGCTCGCGGGGGCGGTTCCGGGGACCTCTTCCCCGGCCCTGGGAGCCTCCTGGGGCCATTGTGTGCTCTGGGCCCGGGCGGAGGCCGCGGCGGATGCGGCAACGATGTCCCGGCCTACGGCGGAGGCCCTGGCGGCGATGTACCGGGACGCCTTCGCGAACTGCTACACGGCGGACGGCGAGCCGCCGCTCCCGGCCCTGGAGCCGGACGCGGCGTTCCTCGCCCGGCTGCTCGCATCCCTCGGCCCCGGTCCATCCGGGGAGCCGACGGGATCGCCGGCGTGGCGGCGGTGGTGTGCTATGAACTTTCCCCGGTCCTTTCGCGAGGCGGACGGAACGGTCATACTCGAGGCAAGTGGCAAGGGACGGCGGACGCCGTGCCCGGGATAGGAGGAGAGGGAAATGGGCCAGGTAATGCGCACCCAGTGGCACCGGGCGGTAGAGCACGCCCGACACGGCCACATCGCTCTGCGAGCCGGCAGTGGTGCCGTGCTTGACGAATTGGAGAAAGTGGCAAAAGTCGATCCGCGGCTGCTCCTCCGCCGCGAGGCACTGATCGATCTTATGGATGACCTCTCCGATCCATCCATCCCGCGCTACGTCTTCGATAGAGAGCTGATCGACATGATGCGGACGCGGGAGGACGTGGCGCGTTCGCTGCGCGCGATCCACGAGGCAGGCCTCGCCCGTCTGCCGTTCCCGCGGATGACCGTTGAGTGGGACGACGTAGACAAGGATAACCGGCCGGTTCGCCGGATCGTGGTCCTGGAGGAGCGGAGCGAGGCGGAGCGCATCCGCGGCGAGGAGCGCCCCCACCCGTTCCGCGCCCGCGTCTTCGACGTGCGAAGGTTCGACCACACGCCGGCAGGAGGCCAGGAGGGGATAGGCGTTTCGCCGTCCGTCTTCTTCATCGCCTTCGCGGAAGACGCCGGCCCGGAGAAGGCGTTCGGCATTGACTGGCACGCCTGCCCGTCCGGATACGTCGAGGAGATAACTGCGGTGGAGCACGCCGCCTGGTCCACGGCGGAGGGAGAGGTCATAGTTGCGGATAAGGCCCTCTCCGCCGCCGTGCTGCTTCTCAATACCAAGGGCATCGCCAAGGAGGTTATCGAGCCCGGGGACGGTCTGCGCAAGGCCCGCGAGCGCAGCGGCAAGCCACCTATCCCGC
>Ga0265320_10001405_pt1 | contig 17495 bp, 24 predicted proteins | sample 4827metaG_FD_202087 | JGI IMG/M metagenome (GOLD analysis project Ga0265320, IMG submission 202087) | Rhizosphere microbial communities from Carex aquatilis grown in University of Washington, Seatle, WA, United States - 4-8-27 metaG | ecosystem: Host-associated > Plants > Roots > Rhizosphere >...
TACTTGAGTTTCAACGTGCTCCCTGTCTAGGTGTCTCCTGAGCAGTGGCGCCGGGTCGTGGTCGCCCGTTGCCGCTATCACCACGCCGGGCCGGTCCCAGCGCCACTGCTCAGGAGACCGCCGAAACGGTCTCGCTGATCTTGCCTAGATGTCTTCGCTGTCGTCGAAGCCGTCAGCGACCTCGACTGACTCACTTGCCGGTGCCGCCGCACGAGCCAGCTTTACCGACCAGTTCTTGTAGGTCGCGCTGCCGCTCTTGTTGGCCTTCTCGCCCAAGAACTTAAAGCCGATCATGTCGCCGACCTCGGGAGCCAGCTCCTCGACCTTGTTCTTGCACACGGTGTCCCAACACGCCACGTTCCAGGCGTCGCCGTTGCTGTCGAGCAGCGTGACGACGGTGTACGGTCCCCAGTCGCCCTCACGGGTCGAGATTGCCTCGATCTCGCCTAGCACGCTGTCGCCCGCCTCGGGCTCCCACGGCTCGGGCTCTCCGGCATCGAGCTGTTCCTGCAATGACCTTGCCATATTGCCTGCCTCTTCCTGTTTGGTTGCGATGGTTGGGCCGTCCTCACTGTTTCGCCTGGCCCTGGCACAGCACGTCGTGAGGCTTAACGAGTCACTGCCTGCCGCTCTCGCAGTGACCTGAGCCGAAGTCGTTGCACGGCGGCTCGCGAATAAGACTCTAGCATACTCAGTGACTAGAGCGGCGAGGTCTCGCCGCCCCTGTTGCATGTTGCACAACAAAGCAAACCGGCGCGCAGGTCGATAGGGTCGCGCAGATCGCCGCACCAGCAGCGCCACGAGTCGCCGCGCCGTTCCAGCGTGTACCGCTGCTCGGGCGTAAGCCCGGCATAGATGCCGAACCGCTGCGACTCGATCGTGCCGACCTCGTGCACCATCGCGGCGTCGAGGCATTCGCGCCGCTCGCCGCACGTATCGCACAGTGCGCGCGCCTCGGTCGGGTCGAACGGCAGCACGCCCGCGATGTCGTCGAAGTCGGCAAAGAACAGGTGCGCCTTGCCGGTGCAGAGGCTCACGGCCGCCGCACCCGCGTGACGTAAACGTCGCCGTTAATGGCCGCCTTCATGTCTTCATACGGCGCAGCGAGGCGCCGGTACAGCTCCAGCTTGGCGCACTCAAGAGCGCCGATCACGTCGTTAATCGCCTGGTAGTCGAGGTTGCAAGTCAGGTAGGCGTCAGCGAGGCACGTTATCTGATAGTTCAGCTCGCCAGCGGTCATCGCCTCGCGCACACCGTGCTGCTCCAGTAGGTCTCGGTCTTCTTGAGCGATGTACGGCACGTTATGGCCTCGTTCCTAGGATTGCGGATACGACACTTTCCTTACGCCTGAGCGCCGCCGACACGACTGCGTCGTACGTGTCGTCGGCCACGAGGTGCGTGACGTTCACGGCCGACCGCTGCCCGCTGCGGGCGAGGCGCGCAATAGCCTGCTCGTTGCGCGCTGGCGTCCAGTCACGATCGACCATGACGAGGTGGCGCGCGACCTGTAGGCCGTCGACACCTTCGCCGAGCGTGCCGATAGTGCCGACGAGCACGCGCGCAGCGCCCGACGTAAACGCCTTGATAGTGGCGCCGCGCGCTATCGAGCCGATGCCGCCGTGATAGGCGACCGCCTGCCCGTCGAGCGCGATCACGATGGCGTCGGCCGTGTGCCGGAAGGCGCACAGCACGAGCACTTGATCTGGCGCCAGGTCGTTGACGAGGTCGACAGCTGCGAGCCCTTTGGCGCCGAGCTGCGCAGGTGCTACGTCACGTAGCACCTGCGTGAACGCCGACCAGTCGCTCGACAGTTGGCGCAGGCGTAACGACTGCGTGATCTTGTAGGGCGCCTCAAATACCTCGCCGCCGTGCTCCATCCAAAAGCGCGAGCGCATCGAGTCGTACATGCGCCGCTCGGGCGGGCTGAGCTGCACGTGCAGGTAGGTCTCGGTCACCGGCGGCAGCTCGGGCATCAGCTCTTTGAGCGGGCGCTTCACCAGGTAGGCGGCGAGCTGCTGGCGGATGACCGGAGCGGCGCCCGGCTTCATGCCCTTGACCTCGCGCACGATGCGCCCGCGGTGCCTCGGCATCTCGATGTCGAAGAGCACCGTTGCCCAGCGCCAAAAGCTGGCGTACCGCTTCGGGTCCATCATGTGTAGCGAGGTCCACAGCTCGTCGGCACTGTTAAGCAGTGGCGTGCCGGTCACCAGCGCCAGGCGTGGCGTGCGGCGTGCGAGCTTCGCAGCGGCCTTGAGCACGAGCGCCTTGCGGTTCTTGAGCCTGTGTGACTCGTCGAACACGACGGCGCCCCACTCGATCTTCAGCAGCTCGTCGATGTCGCCGCGCATACATTCGTAGTTGACGACGATGGCGCCACCGTCAGCGACTACCCCGAGCCGCGCGAGCTTGCGCTTCGCTGGCGTGCCAGTGCCGACGACGGCGGCGATGCCGCCCCAGCGGTGCAGCTCGTCTGCCCAATGCTGAAGTACCGGCCCGTTCGGCGCAACGATCAGCACACGCAGCGGCGTGTCGAGCCCGCCCAGCCAGCTAGACACGGTGGCAGTCTTCCCGGTGCCCGGCGGCAGAGCGATAATCGCTCGGCCGCTGGCTGCCAGGAAGTCGACTGCCTCCCTCTGATAGTTACGTAGACCGGGCACGAAAGGGACGATAGCCCCTGTCACGCTCGCTGTCAAGCGGCGTTCGGCACTGCGTAGACACCGGCGGCCACGAGCACGGCCAGGGCCTTGACGTACCAGACAGTGTCGGTGCCGACGATGAGGCCGACAGCGGGCACGGCTACGATCAGCGCCTTGCGGACACGGTTGATGAGAGCAGGCAGTTTTGTCATGGAGCCAGTATACCAGTTGACCGATCAGCCATTCGACTGACCGGCAACCGGCGGCGGCGGCAACGTACCCCTGAGTGCTGATATCTCAGTCTGGAGTGCGTCAATAGCCTCGTAGGCGTGCTCTAGCCGACCGTCAACGCTGACTTTAATCTCGTTCTGTGCCATGTGCAGCCGAAAACCTACGAACAGCGTTACGGCAGGGCCGACGACGATACCGAGTACGCCAAGCAGTAACGGCATCAGCGCCCCTCGTCGTCTGTGCTACGTATCGACGCTTCGATGTCGACCCACTCTGTAGCCTTCGGCACAGGTAGCCACCTGACTAGGGCGCGCCCATTAGCCATAGCGAGCACCACGCCGAAACGTCGGTAGTCCTGGTATATACGGTCGCCGGTACGCATGGCGCTAATGGATATGGGGAGCGATGAAAACGAAGTAGACAGCCAGAGCGATTAGAGCTGCCACAAATACGCCGAGATAGTTAGTCATTACCGAACCGCCCGTGTGCTAGTCGAGAATCGTCACTAGCCAGGGTCCAGGGCTAACGCATCTATCATACCACAGGTCGTGCCTTGCCGAAGGCGCTGGCATCCTTGCCGCGTAGGATGCCCCGCAGCTCGCCGAAGTGCTCGGCGTCCTGCACGGAGTGGTCTACAAACTGGTCGGTCAGCTTCGTGATCGCCTCGGCCAGCAGCCGGTTCGTCTCGGCGTTCGCAGCTGCGTTCGTCGAGGCAGCGACCGCCAGTGCGTCTACCTTCTCTTCAAGGCGGCCGTAGCTCTTGGCCCCCCTGAGCGACGAGATATATACGGGCACCATCATCACTACCAGCGTGCCTATGGCAATCCAGGTGCCCGGCGAGGTGGAGGCGGCGAGCATCACGACCCCTTCAGCAGCGCCAGGGCGGCCAGGCGGCCGCATACTTTCCCATCCAGGTTGGACAGCTTGCGGGCGGCCTTGAAGAGCGCCAGCGCCAGGATCGAGTCATTGCCGTACACGTCACCGGCGCACCAGGGGTAGCCCCGAGCGACCAGCAGGGCGTTCATGCGGGCGACCTGCGGCCCCTTGTCGCCTGCGTGCAGCGGTGAGGCGCTCACAGCCTTCAGGAACGCCGCCAGCGCCTTGAGGGCCGCTATGACGCTCGGGCTCGGCGGCGCAGGCACGGGCGAAAGCAGGGCAGCCACACGGGCAATGAAGGCGTCGATGGGGAAGCCAGCGCCGGGGTCGGTGTGCCCCTGGCTGTGCGGGTCGTGGTCGTCGGCGTGCTCGGCGATGCCGCGGCCGGTCGGCGCCTGGCCGGGAGCACCGGCGGGCACACGCACGGCGGGCACGTTGTACTGGCGGCACCAGGCGGCCACAGCCTGTGCGCCGCGCTCCAGCATGGCAGCGCTGTAGGGCGTCTGCCAGTCGGCCAGGCTGAAGGCGGCGTAGCCGATGAAGCAGATGCTCAGTGCGTGCGTGTTGTCGCCGCCCTCGGCCCACACGATCACGTCGTCGCCAGCGGCGCGCACTACCTCGGCGTCGTCTACAACGAGCTGGTAGCCGCCGTCCTCGCGCGCGAGGTAGCCCACGAGGTTGCGTGCAGCGCCCGGCCCCTGCGGACCTTCGTTCGTGTGGACGTAGATACGGTCGATGACTGCGCCGTTACGGGGTGAGGTCTGCATCCACCTAGTCTACCAGGGATGATGACTAGGACGCCCTACCAGTTACCGTCAGCGAAGCCCTCTACGTCATGGCTGAGCAGCCGAGTGAACGCCTCGACCGACAGCGTGCCGCGCTTCTCGTTGCACAAAAGACATGCCGGGATCAGGTTCTCGATGTCGTCGGTGCCGCCCTCGGCCACCGGGATTATGTGATCGGCCGTAGCCTTCTGTGGGTGCGTAGGCGGCAGCTCGGTGCTGATTTCGCACGTGCAGTACGAGCAGTGCGTCGCCGTGCGCAGCAGCACCTCGCGCGCCTCGCGGTACCGGCGCCCGCGCTGCACCGTCACGGCATACCGGGCGTGGCGTTAATGTCGTCGAAGAGGTGGCGCTGCACATACGCGCTCTTCAGCCACGTGTCGTACTGGTCGGCGGTGAGGTCGGCCTGGTGCGGGAAGTTGGCGAGCAGGTCGTCGATGTCGGCGGCCGTCAGCGCCAGCAGGTCAGCATTGCTGCCCGTGTACTGGTAGCCGTCGTGCAGGATGCCAGTCGTGATCGTCGCCTGCGCCCCGCCGTACTGAAGTGCCATGCTCAATGGTACCAGTCGCTGCGCTGGAGCCTGCCTAGCCACGCCTCAAGCGCCGCCGGTGACCGGCCGCCGCCGGTGACCGGGTCGTAGCAGTACCGATTTTGTGCGTCGCGCGCTATCTCGTAACCGTTGCCGTAGTCGTGCTCGACCGCCGCCACAAACTCGGGCATGGTGCGGCACCGCTGGCCGTTGATGCCGTTCTGTACGGTCTCACTGAAGGCGCCGAAGTCAGAGGTAATCGTGGGCACGCCGCGTATCTGTGCCTCGACCACGACCTTGCCGAAGGGCTCGACGTAGACGCTGGGCACGAGCAGCGCGCGTGCGTGGCTCAGTAGGTAGCTCTTCGCCTCGCCGACCACTACGCCAACGTGCCGGGCGTCGGGCGCCAGGTCGGGCGGGCCTTGCCCGGCTGCGATGAGCGGCAGGCCGGTGCGGCGCGCGATGTCGTTCGCAATGTGCAGCCCCTTCGACTCGTTCTTGCGGCCGAGAAAGAGCAGGTACCCGGCGTCGGCGCGCTCAAAGTCGCCGGGCAGCGGGAAGGGGTTAGGCACGACGCTGTCGTACCAGTTAGCGAAGCACATATGCCCGAAGCCCTCGCAGTGGTTGCGCCAGGCGTAGCTCGTGTAGTTGGCGTGCTTCGTGTAGCGCCGCTCGGGCGGATAGCCCACCATCCACTCGACAGCGAGGTGGTCAGGGAAGGCGTCGACCACCTCGGCGTGTGCCTGGCCGACGATGCACATGATCACGTCGCCAGGCTCTAGGCGAGCGCGCAGCTCACGAATCGTGCGGGCGTTGAACGACCGCCACCAGGGCTGGGTCTCGTCGAAGAGGTTGGTTGGCATCAGGCAGCTGTGGTCGGTGCCGAACCAGTGCTCCTGGTCGCCCGCCGACACGCAAGGCACGTGCTCGGTGCAGCTCGCCTCGTTCTCGGGGCCGCCGTACACGAAGACCTCGTGCCCGCGTAGGTGCAGCATCGTGGCGCCGTGCATTACGTCGGCGGTGAAAGCGCACCACGCATACGCCTCGGTGGTCGACGTGTGCGGCAGGGCGAGAAAGTGAAGACGCATCGGCGTACTCTAGCAGGCTCCCTGCTTAGTTCTTCGCCGTGCGCACCTCGCCGGTGAACTTCGCCTGGCCGCCTTCCATCGTAAGCACGAAGTGACAGCCTATCATTTTAAGGTCTGTGTCGACCGTCTCGCCGCTCGGGTGCACCCAGTGCGTGGTAAGGGTCGCCTGGTTGCCGATGCCGGTGCTTGCCATCTGCGACAGGATGCCGAAGAGGCGAACCGGGTCCTGGTCGGCGTCGACCTCGATCTGGCTCACGCCGAGGTAGTCGCTCTTCTGCTGCGCCAGCACGGCACGAATCAGCCGCCTCACGTCACCGTCGTCTTGCAGCAGCAAGTCATTGTGCGGCCAGCCGAGCGCCGTTTCCTGCTTCCCGTACGCCGTGATGCTCGCGGCGTCTGTGACCGTCTGTGCGTTGCCGTTCTTACTCGTCATGGTGACACCTTCAAGGTTCCTGAGTCGTTCCAGAGCTGGCCGGATACGCCGGGGTCGCTCGTCGGGAGCGTTACGAATACGGCACCGTCAGGGGCCACGGTAAACACGGGCGTGCTGCTGTTATCGCGCAGCATTAATACCGGGCTTGTCTGACCTGATGCCGCCTGGCCGAATATCTGCACGTCGGTGGCTGTCGCCAGCAGCTCGGCAATACCGGAGCCACCAGCCGCCGATACGGCCGCACTCGTGCTGTCTGCGAACACTTCGGCGACAATCGACGCCGAGCTGCCAAAACCGGCCGTGATGTCGCCAGCGCCAGCGTTCGCAAGTAGCGTGACCCAGCCAGCCGAGTCGTCACCGGCGACGGGGTCGACCCAGCCGGGTTCTGACCACGCCGGTACGTTCGTCAGGAAGTTGCCGATGGCCGACATGTCGACGCCGGGGCCAGCGTCGCCCTTGTCGCCGTTGCGCTCGTACGTAATGAACACGCTCTCGCCATTAACGAGCGGGTCGACGCCCGACGAGCCGACGTTGAATATCGGGCAGTTTTGGTAGCCAGTCTGAAAGTCGACAGGGCCGCCGTAAATCTGATACATGACCCAGCGCGTTTCGTCGGCTACCGCCACGAGCCGGATGAGGCCACGCACGAGACTGCTACTCGTGTCGAAGAGGCTGAGGGGCGTGGTCCAATCTACCGCCGAAGCGTCTATGTAGCTCGTGCGCAGCGTCGTAGCCGATGCCTGCGTAGCGTTGTCGAGGCGGAAAATGCCAGCGCCGGGGTCGCTGTCGGTGGTCGTAGTGTCGTACGTCCACGTAGATACCCACGCACCGCCAGCGCCACCACCGCCGCCACCGCCGGGCGCTCCCGTACCGCCGGTGCCACCCGTGCCGCCCGTGCCACCTGTACCGCCAGTGCCGCCGGTGCCACCTGTACCGCCGGTGCCGCCAGTCGGGCCGCCGGGGCCGCCCGTGCCGCCGGTGCCACCCGTGCCGCCCGTGCCACCTGTACCGCCAGTACCGCCAGTCGGGCCGGTTGCACCAGTCGCACCGCCGCCCGAAGGCGTAGCGCCGACCCACACGCCGCCGACGCGTGTCAGCACGTTGCCGTCAGTGTTGCCGGTGCTCGGGTTGACCTTCTCGCCCTGAATCTTCACATGGCCGGTACCCGCGGCGTTTAGGTTGACGTGCGCGCCGCCAATCGCACCGATGACCGTGTCGACGTTCTCACTCGTGAGGTTCACGCCGCCATCGGTGGCGTACACATTGAAGGCGCCGAACGTCGTAGTGTGGCTAATGTCGCCCGAGTTGACGGTAACCGTGTGGTTGCCGCTGTCGACCGTGTGCACCGAGTCGCCACTAGATACCGCAACGGTGCGGTCAGCATTCTCCGTCGTGTGGGTAGTGGCGTAGTTGATCGAATAGACGTTCATCTCGCCGTTAAAGGCGCCGATCGTCTGATTACGGTTTATTACCTCTAACTGCACCGAGGTCGGCTGCGCCGCCTGGCCGGTGACCACGTTCAGAATACGGTCGGTGGAGGCGTACGGCGTTATCTCGACCACTGGGAAGTCGTCGCCGGTCGGTGCGTTTGAGAACGTGCCAAAGTTAGGCGAGCCGTCGACCGCCGGGCCGAAGCGCTGGGCGATGATACAGCCGCTTGAGCTGGCGTAAACCATCACGTTGCAAGCGGTGCCGATGTCTTGCGCAGCGGCGAGACGGTTCTGTGAACGGTCGGGCGACTGAAGCTGTGCGGTAGTCCAACAGGGGTCGAGCGGGTCTACCGACGTAACGCCGTCGATATAGCCGAAGCCGAAGCCGATGTCAGTCAGCAGGCCCGGCAGCATGTCGCGGCCAACAAAGTTGGCGTAGATATCTTCGTACGTCTCAAAGGCGTCACCGTCGCCGAAGCCGAGGTCTCCCAGCACGTCGTTCGCGCCCGAGTGCAGTACGTAGGTCGACGAGCCGGGAGCGACGACAGTGAGCAGCAGCCCGATAGTCGTAGCCGTGGGCGTGATGATGAGGCTCAGCGGATTCGGCACCGAGTTGACCGCAGCCGCGACACCGGCGGCAACATCGGCCGTCGTCGTGTACGTAAACGTCAGGAATATGTCGCCGTCGCCGAAGCCGAGGTCTCCCAGCACGTCGTTCGTCGCCGCAGTGTGCAGCGTGTAGAGGCCGCCGGTGCCGCCAGCAATCGCCGTGAAGCGGATATTACCGGCGTGCGTGGTGACATTCACGAGCGCCGAGAACGCAGCGCCGCCCGACTTCGTCGCCGCACCGATGGCCGTAGCCAGTGCGCTCAGCGTCGAGTACGTGCCGGTCGCAAGTGCGTACGTGTCGGTGCCGAGCTTGAAGTTTTTATTCGTGCCGGTGATGACGACGGGCAGCGTCGGGTTGCCCTCTATCCACAGGTTGTCGCTAACGCTGGGCTCGATCGTGTAGGTCGTGGCGCTGACGACAAACTCATCATTACTGCCCACCGTGATGTCAAGCGGGAACGTGATGGCCTCGCCGATGATCCAAGCGTTAAGCGCACCGGGGCCAGCGCCCATGAACGTACCGTGCTCGTGCGCAGCGAGCGACGCCGCCACGTCTACCAGGTTCAGCGTCACGTACGAGTCGACGTTGTCGACCGTTGTCTCGGGCATCGTCTCGATACGGCCCGAAAAGAACGGTAGCCAATGCGTCTCACTGTGGTCGGCCGGATTCCAACGGTTGACGCCGAAGCGCACGCATGTGTTCGCAACAATCTTTGAGTGGTCGGTACCAGCCCACGGGCTTACCGTCGTGTTCCACGCAGAGTACTTAGCGGTGCGGTTGTCGAGGGTGACACTCGCCGTGCCGACGCTCGGCTGCACCAGGTTGTCGGTAGCGCCTCGATCCCACTCCAGCCCGCGCACGTCGTCGGTGACATCGTGCCAGGTCCACGTACCGCCGCCAGAGTCATACATAGCAATCTGCACCGACAGCAGGCAGCCGTACTCGTCGTCGGGCGACAGCGCAACGCCGACCGAGCGGTCAGTAGTCTCAGCCATCAGGTCTTCAAGCGACGACTGCGCAGTAAATCCCATGACTTAAAACTTCCTGAAGGTGCGTAGGTTGTTGCGGCCGTTACGCTTTGCGTGCCGGTCAATGACAGACTTCGTCATGGACGGCGTTGGCTGGGCGTGCATGTTGATGGTGACGTTCGGGCGAGCTGCGATTGCCTTCATGACCTTCGCCACGTCGGCATCGTGCTGCTGCTTCTGCCACGCCGTGTAGAGCAGGTCGGCGCCGGTCGGCGTTACCGACGTGTTCGGCGCCGTCTTCCCACGCTTTGCGCCAGGCGCACCGATCTGCGATACGCCGGGGCCGTTGTCGATCGGCGCACCCTGGTTGATCGGCTTCCCGTTCTTGTCGCGCGGGATACCGAGGATCGTATTACCCTCTTTGGCCGAGCCCGGCGTGAAGCCGAAGAGCCAGTCGACCACGGGGTTGCTCGTGATGTCGGCGTCGAGATTCTGGAATATGCCCTTAAGCCGTACGGCGCCGCGCTGCACAGCGGCGACCACGCCGAGCATGTCTTCGCCGACGTGCATCTTGAGCTGATCCCACAACGCAATCTCGTCGCGTATCTGGCCCTCGGTGGTGGATGCCTGCGAGGCAGCCTGCCCGGCGTACTTTTTCTTCAGCGTCGCCGTGACTATCGCACCGCTTGACGCAACGTCGTTGTAGTTCTGTTCCTTCACGGCGAGCGTGTCGAGGTCGCTCTTCAACGTGTCGCGCGCGGCCTTGCCCTTGAGTATGCCCTTACGCACGGCCTCCTGGTCGTCTTTCAACTTCTGCTGTGCTTTGCCCCACGCTTCAAAGGCGACCTTGACCTTCTGCGCCGACGAGGCTACGACAGGTATGTCGATGCCCATAGCCTTCAGGGCCTTGATGTTGCCCTCGCTGCCCTTCAGCGCGGCCGTGTACGCCGTCGCCAGGTCGAGCGTGCTACCGGCGTGAATGTCCTGTGCTTCAGCGAGTAGGTCGGTCGCCTTCGTCATCGAGCCCGTGGCGACGACGCCCTGATTCAGTAGGGCGAGCGTGTCGTCTTCCTTAGTACCGAAGACGATATTAGCGTCGATCGTATCCTGGATCGACTTTGCGTACGCCTGGTGGTGAAGCCCGGCGTCGTCGAGCGTCTTATTCAGTTTCGTGAGTGCATCCTCGTAGCTAAAAGCCGACTTGACGGCGTCGACCACGATAGCGCCAGCGGTAGCCAGGCCAGCGAGGCCCGACGCTGCCGATAGGCCCATCTTGCCGAAGGCGCCGCCGGTCTTTTTCGCCTCGCTCTGCGCTCCCTTGAGTGCGCGCTTAGCGCCCTCGCTGTCGCCGGTGACGATGACCTTTACAATGTCACCCAATCCCATGACCGAACACCCTTCGTTTAATCGACTCGATGCGGCGCGCGTATACCTCGGTGATCGCAGCACGGCTTATGTCGAGTGCGTGCACGAGAAACTTGTTCGCAGGAATGCCCCGGCGTGCCCAGCCCCAGTGAATCGGTGCGGCGTACGGCACAGCGCTGCCACCGGCAGTCACGGCGCCGCCCTTGCGGGTCGCACGCGCGCGCAGCGACGCTGCCAGGCGGCCAGGGTGCGGGTCGACGTTCGGATCACCGACAGGCACGCGCGGGCCAGCAGCTCGGGCGACCACCATGGCCGCCTCAAAGCCCGCAGCCTTCAGCTCTTTGTCGAGCCCGGTCTCCAGCTTCTTAAGGTCGCGCTCAAGCTTGTCGAGCCCCTCGATACGTACAGCGTTGCCGCTACCCTGCGCAGGCATGGTGCCTACGACGTTGCGCGCGTCGGGGGTCCGGTCATTGGGAAGGTGGCCGAGCCGGTAGACAGCGCCTGTGACGCAGCTCCCAGCGACGCCTCAGTCACGACGAAAGAGCCGTACCACTCGGGATTCGTGCCGCCGACAGAGGCTGCACGCATCTTGCCCGAGAACGTGAGCGTGCCGCCGAGCGCCGCCCACAGTGCGCGGAACGTCGAGCCCGCCAGGTCGTTCGACAGGTAGCTAATCGTGATGCTGTAGTCGGCAGCGCCGCCACGGCTGTGCTCGTCGCTCGTCATCGTGGCAGGCACGGTGATTTCGTCGACACTCGCAGTGATCTTGAACTGCGTGCACTCGCCCGACACGTCGGTGCCAGGGGTCTCGTCGTCGCTGCCCGTGCCGCCCAGCATCAGGGCGCCGGTGAGAACTAGTGCGGACATGTCACGCCTCGTTAATGGTCGGTGCGCCGGTCAGGCCGCAGGTAAGCGAGCCCTCTGAAAGCTCTTCGACGTTGCCGCCCAGGTCTGCGCCGGTCACCACGAGGGTGCCCGACCAGCTCGGGTTCGTCGGCGACTCGGCACCGGGCCGCAGACGCACCGTGAAAGGCAGCTCTTTGGAGGCGGTGCCTACGGCGGTCCACAGGATGCCGAAGAGCGTCGCCGTGGTTGAGCTGTCGTCGCTCAAGTAGTCGATCTGAATGCTGTACTTCCGAGCGCCCGCTGCGTGCGTTACGCCGTTGGTCAGCGTCGCAGGCACCTTTACGTCGTTCGTCATGCCCTTGAGGATCACGCCCGTCGTCTCAGCCGAAACGTCGACCGAGTTAAGCGTGAAGGTGCCTCGGCAGACGAGGTCGGTGGGCGAGTACGTCATGTGCGTGCATCCTTTACAGGGTGGCTCGCGGGGCCGGTTTTACCCGGCCCCGCGATCTTGGCAGGCTGCCTGACTAGGTCAGGAGGCCCGGAACGGGCTCAGCCCCTGCGTGTACACGTTCGCCGCGACGTAACCGCGGTAGGCGTACTGCACCTCAAGCGTGCTGGGCACGTTGATGCTGAGAAGCCCCTTGTTCTGTTCGTAAAACTCGCAGAGCTGCGAGACCGCAACGATCCACGAGTTGCTCGCGAAGTTGGGGTCAACAACGACCTTCAGCCCCATGATCGAGAAGCCGGTGAAGCTCGCCACGCCGAGGCCGTTGGAGCCCGCAGCGTTGAACGCCGAGCCCGACAAGGTCGGGAAGAGCGGACGCCCGTCAGAGTCAACGAGGCTGGCGAGGACGGCCCAGCGGTCAACGCTGACGAAAAGCGTGTCGGCGAGCTTTTTGGCGTTGCCGTAGACCGTGGCCGCCGCCGAAGCGATTGCGGGCACGAGGTCGTCGGAGGCGGGCGTCAACGACAAGATCGTCTTGTTGGCGTAGGTGCCGACCGCAGCCGACGTGCTGATCGCGTCGGTCAGCGTCGTGTCGGTGGCGATGGCGTACTGCTCGGCCAGGTCTTGAATGGCAAGGCCCAGCATCGCAGGGTCTGTCCAGTCGATTTCCTGCTCGGACAGTGCGAGCACGCCGCCCTTCGTGAGCTTCGTGACCGTGTCGCCGGTGTTCTGCAAGCGCTGGCTCGACAGCACGTCGCCCTCAGTCGCCTGCGTGGCTACGGTCGTGTGCTGCGTCAAGCGCGGGCGCTTGAACGTCGGCGCGTGGTTGTCGGGCAGCGGCAACGCACGAGCTGCATTGACGGCGTAGCGCTGGGCGTCAACGAACTTGATCAGGTCGCCCTCGATGGTGACCGGCGCGGTACCGTCCGCAGCGACACCGTGAGCAAGCGCACGGCCAAGGATTTCGTCGCCAGCGTCACGCGTGATGCGACCGTTTGCGATGTCGAGGCCGACCTTCGCGCGGGTCTTCAGCTCGGTGCCGAGGTCTTCGACAACGACCGCCGGGCGGTACGGCTTCGATGCACTCGCCGGGTCGTAGGTGACGAGCGAGCGGTCGACGACGTTCTCGGTGCGGGTCTTGACGCCTGCGCCGGTGATCGTCGCGGTGACATCGGCGACGGCGTCGTGCCGCTTGCTGGCGGCGTTGACCTTCTCGATGTCAGCGGCGATTACGTCCATGCGAGTGATCGCACCGTCGTAAGCCTCACGCTCGGTGGCGGTGAGGTCGCGGCCTTCGGTACCCGCGAGAATGTCGAGGTAGTCGAGGCCCGCCTTGTTGTCGGCAAACTCTTGCGCAAGCGCAGCGAGTCGGGGGTTAGTCTTCATGGTGTTACACCCTTCGGGGAACGTAGTACGGGAGAATGGTTGTATTGCGCCGTACTCGTTCCGCCTAATGGGGTGTGCGCCGAGAGGGGCGTACTCGTTCACCGGCGGGGGTGTACCTGACTAGCTTAGCACACTCGCTGTCTAGGCCGTGAACGACAGCACGACCTCGACCGCCAGGGCGGTGCCGCTGCCAGGCAGGGCGACCTCGTGGTACGGCCCGGCCTGCACGAAACGCACCGAGCGCCAGGCGGGCTCGTCGACCGGCTTAACGCTCAGCAGCCAGTCGAGAAAGCTGTCGGCGGTGCCGATCGACAGCACCATATCGAGCGTGGCCGTGGCGTCTTCGTTATCGGCTGCGTTGGCGTAGAACGTGGCGGATATCTCGACCTCAACGCCGCCGTCGATCGTAAGTATTCGCATCGAGCGTACGCCGCCGACCACCATCGCAGGCAGATGCTGCGGGTCGTCGGGCTCGACGTTCCACGCATTGAAGCCCGCCGAGGCGCCGACGACACTGAGGTCCGTGCGTAACTGTCGGAGGTCCACGTCAGCTCGTGTGGTGCTGGTGGTCGAAGATGAAGCGCAGCGCTCGCCGCACATGGCGCAGCGCGCGCTCGCGCAGTGGCAGGTACTTAATGAACGAGCCGCGAGATACCAGGCCGTCAGTGCGCGCGTTCACGAGAAGCCCCCCATTTTCAGCCAGCGGCGAATGCACCGCTCGATGTCGTAGTCGGTGCCCATAATGCGCACCGAGATGCCCAGCTCGCTCATACCGGCGACGCCCTCGGGCGACGAGCTGCGCTTGCGAAAGCGCGACGCCTCCATCATCACAGCGAAGCGCAGGCGCGGCGGGTAGTCGGTCGTGCCCTCGTCGAGCGAAAAGCCGTCAGCCTCTACGAAGTCGGCCGAGATGCGCGACTCCAGCTCGTCGATAGCTGCGGCCATCGCCTCGTCGTACAGCGCCATCGCCCGATCGCTCGGGTCAGTCTGTAGCCCGAGAAAGCCGGGCATGTCGTCGGCTGTCGGGCGCTCTGCCATCGGGTCAGCTCGCGGTGTCGAACGAGATACCGGAAAGCGTGATATAGCTCGACGCCGTAAGGTCGGTGCCGCCGACCTTGACCGTGCCGTCAGTGTCGATCACGACCTGCCCTGCGTTGTTGCTCGTGGCGGCAACCTCAGCCTCAACCACGAAGGTCTGCTTAGCGTGCGGCCGGTAACCGGCTGGCAGCGTCGTAATCAGCGTTCCAGCGGTCTTCGTACCGCTGTCGATGACACCACGCAGGCGCACGATACCGGAATCGCCCTTGCTGTACTGCGCCGCCTGGTAGCCGGTCTTCGTTGCCCAGCTCGCCTGGAGCGTCGGCACTGCCGCCCACACGAGCGGAGCGACGTTGCCAGCGATGGCAGCAGCGGTAGGCGGCGTCTGATCGCTGGTCAGCGTCGAGGCGAAGCTGCGGCCGGTGCTGATCGGTGCGGCGCCGTGCGCGAGTGCGAGCGGGCCGGTCACGCCGAGCGTGGCAAGAATGTCGTTCGACGTGCCAGTGTCGAGCGCCAGCGTGTTGACGCCAGCGGCCGCCGCTGTGAAGCGGATAGCGCCGAGCGTGAACGGCGAAGCGCTCGCGCGCACGACGGTCGTGATCGCCACGAGGCCAGTCGACACGTCGACCGCTGCGTTAATCGCAGCGATGAGCAAGTCCAGGTGCGTGTAGACGCCGGTCGGGATCGTGTAGTCCACGCTATCGAACTTGAAGTCACAGTGCGTGGCGTCGATGGTGACAGGCAGCGTGACAACAGCGCCATCAGCGAAAGCCTTGTTGTCGCCTGGGCTGCCTACGGTCGGTGTAGCCATTTCGTGTGATCCTTCGTGGTTGCAGGGAGACTGATTAGAACGTCGGGAGCTGTGGCACCAGGCGCGCGGTGATCCGGCGCCGAGCGTCGATGGCGAACTGCATACGTACGAGCGCTTCGACCTCTTCGACCTCTTCGACCTCTTCGCCCTCGGCACGCACGGCGAGCACGCCAGCCTCGGCGTACTGGCCGAAGCCGGTAGGCGCTAGGCTCAGCTCGCGCAGTGCAACCTCAGTGCGGTACGCCTCGACGCTCGTGCGGCCGATTGTGCACTGTGTCTGATGCAGCGGCCTGAAGCCGATCGAGACCGAGCGCATGGCGCCGTCGTTGACCAGCTCCAGCTTGTCGTCGGCGTCGCGCGTCTTCGACAACACGTACTCGAATAGCAGCGCCTCGGAGCTACGGTGAAACGTGACTACGCCGAGCGGGTCCTTACCGTAGTCGTGCCGTACGAAACCTGGAAAGTTGGCGCGTTGGCTGAGTGACACATCAGCCGATGTGGGCGAGAATGCCTCGACGTACGCCGGGCCAGTCAGGTCGCGCACGCGCGTCGGCGTGTCCCACGGCATAGCTATGCCCGACAGCGTACGGCCAGTGGCCTCGCCGATTTCCAGCGAGCGGTAGAGGGTCTCAGTCATCGTGCTACCAGTCTACTAGACACGGCTATTCCTTCACCTTCACGGGCGTAGCCATGATGTCAGTACCGGGAACGGGCGTAGGCGACTCCACGCCACCACCCGATACAGGATTCTCGCCGCCAGCGGCGCCAGGCGCTACCGGCGGCGTCGGCGTGTGCACAGGCGAGCCGTCAGGGTTGACGCGCGTAGTACCGGCGGGTATGTGCTGGTACGGAAGAGGCCTCCGCCCATCGCGCTTGCGCAGCTCGTCGGTCGAGCGCATCGACGTGCCAACCTCTAGCTGGTCGACCTCTGCCTGCGTCTTGCTGTCTGTCCGCAGCAGGTTGCGCGGGCACAGCTTTGCCGAGCCCTTGCCGGGTATAAGGTCGGTCCACTCTTGCTCAAAGCGCAGCATCCACGGTGCGTACGTGTCAGTGATTCGCTGCTGCTGACGTTGTTCTATATTAGCGTACGTCATAGACGCACCGGCCAGGGCGGCGCCGAGGTCGGTAGGGTCCATGTTGAACATGTGCGCTATTTCGCCGATCGTGTGGGCTTCCTGGTTGAGAAAGTCCATGTCGAGCGGCGACCATGAAATAGGTTGAAACTTCATCGTGTTCGGCAGCACCGCAGGCACGCGCCCGCCGCTGTGGTTCGTTAGCCACTGCGCCTGCACGTAATCGCTCTGCCGCTGCTCTACTTCGGGCAGGTCGAGCGTTATCGTGCCTGTCGGCACCGAGCCACTGCGGAACGTGTCGGCAGCGTAGTTCTGTTCGTCTAGTGCCTTGCCGAGTGCGCGGCGGAACTGTTCGACGACGCCGACGCCCATAGGCTGCTGTGGCGAGCCGTTCGCGCGAATGTGCACGACCTGGTCGCGCGAGAGAATCGGGTAGCCCGACACCGAATACACCTGATAGCCGTTGCCGTCGATGTATGACAGCCAAAAGCCTGGCGCAACTGGCACGATCTGCTGTGCGTAGCCGTCGCCGTCGAAGTCGGCTTGAATACCCAGGAAGTTGCCACGCACGATCGCCAGCTCGGTCGCCATCTGGAAAAAGTCGAAGCACGTGTAGACGACGTTCGGCCGAACGAGAATGTTCGGCGGGTTGTCGGCGATGAATCCGTCAGCGCCCCACATTTCCATCGGCGCCATCTGCGCCACGGCGTTGCTGATGAGCGACTTGGCGCGGTTCGCAGCAGGCAGCCCGAGTACCGTTGTCGTCGATGCGAGAGGGAGAGGGATCGACCCCCACTGGCCCGAGCTAGGGAAGATCGAGCTACCGGGCGAAGCCGCGGGCAGCTCTTGCCTGGTACCGCGCGGCCGCGACCGTGTGAACCAGCTCATGCGTTAGTCACCTAGTCGGCCTCCTGGTAGGTCACCATTCTAGCAGGGTCACTGACTAGG
>Ga0265320_10001407_pt1 | contig 17491 bp, 14 predicted proteins | sample 4827metaG_FD_202087 | JGI IMG/M metagenome (GOLD analysis project Ga0265320, IMG submission 202087) | Rhizosphere microbial communities from Carex aquatilis grown in University of Washington, Seatle, WA, United States - 4-8-27 metaG | ecosystem: Host-associated > Plants > Roots > Rhizosphere >...
GGGCGTGGTTCTCGCCTTCGAGACCGATCCGGAGCTGGGCGCGATCGGCGCGCGCGAGATGCGCCTGGCGCTGAAGACCCTGCCGCAGCAGATCGCGCCCGGAACCGTCGTGCTCTGCAATGTCGGCGCCGGGCGCCTGTGGGGCACGCCGCAATACTTCACCCAATTCCGCGGCATCGGGCCGGATGCGCTGGAGGTGCTGTTCGCGCTCGGCGTCCGTGTGGTAGGCACCGACGCCTTCGGAATGGACCCGCCCTTCCACCGCATGCTCGACGCCTATCGCGCGACGGGCGACAAGTCGCATCTGTGGCCGGCGCATGTCCTGGGCCGCTCCCGCGAATATTGCCAGATCGAGCGTCTGGGCGGGCTCGATGCCTTGCCGCGCGCGTCGGGATTTCGCGTCGCGTGCTTTCCCATCCGATTGGAGAACGGCGGCGCGGCCTGGACGCGCGCCGTCGCGATCTTCGACGACGAGCCCGCGCCATGAACCATCGCATCGACGAACGCATCGTGGTCACCGGGCTGGGCGTGGTCTGCCCGGCCGGCGTCGGGCTCGAAGCCTTCTGGCTGTCGATCCTGCGCGGCACGTCGTCCATCCGGGAGAAGACCTTCTTCCCGAACGCGGGCAGCCGGGGCCGGGCCGCCGGCATCGCGCAATTCGAGCCGGCCACGCAATTCTCATGGTCCGATATCCCGAAGGCGGAGGGGCAGGACCGCCTGTTCCGCATCGCGCAGACCGCGATCGATGAGGCGCTGGCGCATGCCGGGCTCGCCGGCGCGGCGGGGGCGGGTGATCGGGCCGATATGGGCCTCTATATCTCGTCGGCGATCGGCCCGATGGCGACGATGGAAGCCATCGTCCGCGAACGCCTGCGCGGCGATCTCAGAGATCCGGGCATCTGGCGCACCTTTTCCTTCGGGCGGATCGCCTCGCTGCTCGCGTCGCGCTGCGACCTCGGCGGGCCCTATGCCGTCCTGCCGACGGGATGCGCGGGCGGCTGCGACGCGCTCGGCTACGGCTTGAGCGCCATCCGCTCGGGCGCGGTCGACCGCGCCGTGGTCGGCGCCTTCGAGGCGCCGGTGACGCCGCTGGTCGAGGCGGCCTTCGCGCGCATCAACGCGACCTCCTCGCGCGATTGTCCGCCCAAAGGGGCGAGTTGTCCTTTCGACACCAAGCGCGACGGCTTCGTGCTGGGCGAGGGTGGCGCGGCGCTGATCCTGGAGCGGGAATCGGCGGCCATGGCCCGCGGCGCGCGGCCCCTGGGCGTGATCGCGGGCTTCGGCTCGTGCTGCAGCGCCTTCCACATGACCGACATCAACGGCGCCGGCGATGCCATCGCGACGTCCATCGAACTGGCGCTCGGCGACGCGCATCTCACCGCCCACGAGATCGATCACGTCAATCTTCACGGCTCCTCGACGCCGATGAACGACGTGGCCGAGGCCAACGCATTGCGCACCACGATGAACGGCGCGACCAAGACCATGCCGGTCACGTCCCTCAAATCGCAGAACGGGCACGCTCTCGCCGCCGCCAATGCCATCGAGCTCGCGGCCGCGGTGATGACCGTCCACGAGCAGGTCATCCCGCCCACCGCGAACCTGACGGAGCAGGATCCGCGCGTGGGTCTCGCGGTGGTCTCGCCCTGGCCGAGGCCCGCGCCGGTTCGCAACGTGCTCAAGACCTCCAGCGGCTTCGGCGGCATCCACTCCGCAATCGTGGTGGGGCGCTATGACGCTTGAGAGGTCCTCCTGCGCCGTCACCATCGCCGGCAGCGCCAGCGTGCTGGCAGACGCGGCGGGCGACGGCATCGTGCGCACCGTCGATGGCGCGCGGATCGAGGGCGCGGTGCGGCCGCGCCTGCGCAAGAAGATCGACCGCTTCACCCAGATCGCGCTGATGGCGACGGACCGCCTCAAGCCCCATTTCGACGGCGTGGCGCGCGACCGCGTCGGCATCTTCCTCGGCAACGACCTGGCGGGATGGAACTATGTCCATGCGCAGCTCGAACGCCTGATCGAAAGCCGCGATCCGCTGTCCATCGATCCTTATGTCGCGACCGCGTGGTTTCCCGCCGCCGCGCAGGGCGAGATCACGATCGCGCACGGCCTGCTCGGCCACAGCAAGACGTTTTCCGCCGGCTATCTGAGCGGCGGCGTGGCGCTGGAATACGCCGCGCGCCGCGTCGCCGACGGATCGCTCGCCGTCGCGCTCGCCGGCGGCGTCGAAGCGCCCAATGCGCCGGCGATCCTGGATGCCTTGACGGCGGAGGGGCGCATCGACGCCGGCCATCCTGCCGGCGAGGCGGCGGGCATGCTGACGCTGCGCTCGCGCGATCAGCTCGGCATCGCCCGCATGACGATATCCAGTCCGCGCCGCCGGCTCGAAATCGCCGTCGACGACGTGGTGGACGCACTGGGCAATGCCGAGACGGTCTATTGCCTGATGCCGTCGGTTGCGCCCGAAAACCATCGCTGGAGTCGCGCCGTGTCGGACATCGAGAGCGTTCTGACCGCGCGGTTCGGCTCGCGGTTGACGCGCGCCGCCGCGCCGCAACGCGACATGGATGTCGGCTCCGCCAGCTTCCCGCTCGCCGCGATCGCGGCCAGCGAGATGGCGGCGAAGGGGCAGGCCGTTCTCGTGGCCGGCGCGGATTTCGACGGCTTGTTTCTGGCCTCGGCGGTCACGCCGATGCACGCGGGAGAATGCTGATGCGCGACTATCTCGCCGTATCGACAAGCCGGCCGCAGACCCGCGCCCTTGCGGCGATTTCCGGTCTCTGGATGTCGCGCTTGGTCGGCTTCGCGGCCAAGACGTGCCTGTTCGACACCGTCGCCGCTTGCGACGGCGACCCGGCCGAGATCGCCAGGGCGACCGGTCTTGCGATCGATCCGTTGGTGCGGGCGTTGGAAGGCCTCGTCCATCTCGGCTTTCTCGCCAAGGCCGATGAGCGGTACGCGCTCACCGATACCGGCCGGCTGCTCTGCGCCGGGCCGGACGGCGGCTTCCGCGACATGGCGGTCTTGTGGAACGACTATTTCGACGGCGCCTGGAGCGAACTCGACACGACCTTGCGCACCGGTCAGTCCGGCTTCGAGGCGCATTTCGGCGAACCTTTGTTCGCCCGGATCGGCCGCGATCCCGCCGCCGCGAAACATTTCGATGCCGCCATGCGCGGCCTGTCGCGGCTGATCGCCCAGGAGGCGTCCGCGGCGATCGCCGCGCGTGTTCGCGCGATCGGCCACAGCAGCATCTGCGACGTGGGCGGCGGCGACGGCACGCTGATCGCGGCGCTGGCGGGCCAAAATCCCGCGCTGCAGTGTCTGTTGTTCGAACAGCCGCATGTCGTCGGGGCCAACGCCGCCGCGCTCAAGAAACGCGACGTCGCGACGGCCGGCGGCTCATTCTTCGAGAGCGTGCCGGAAGCGGACGCGCACATTCTGTCCAACGTGCTGCACGACTGGTCGGACGACGATGCCCTGCGAATCCTCAAGACCGTGCGCCAGGCGCAGACGCCGCGTTCCACGCTCTTCGTGCTGGAGATGATGCTGGGCGGCGACAGCGAGCCGCTGCTCGCGCGTTCGACCGACCTCAACATGATGGTCCTGACCGGCGGCCGCGAGCGGACGAAATGCGCGTTCGAGGCGCTGTTGCACGCGGCGGGCTATCGCATCATCGGAGTCCAGCCGCTCGCGGAATTGACCTGCCTGCTCGAAGCGGTGCCGGAGCCCTAGCCATGTTCGCACAGTTCACCATTCAAGGGAGATCGAGATGAAAACCTACAAAGCCAGTCACTCGGAATTGACGACCGCCAAGCCGGAAGACGTTTGGGCCGTGTGGTCCAAGGTCGACGAATGGCCCCAATGGGATGAGGGCATCAGCGCCGCCAAGCCCAACGGCAAGTTCGAGGTGGGCCACACCTTCATGCTCACGCCCAAGGGCGCGCCAAACGCGCTGGAGGTGAAGTTCGTGGACGTGGTGCCCAATGAGCGCTTCGTCGACGAGACCGTGCTGCCCTTCGGCAAGATCCGCTCGTCGCATTTCGTGAAAAAGGAAGGCGACAAGACCCGCGTCACGCACGTCATCGAGGCCGAAGTGGCGCCCGAGCAGGCCGATTTTTTCGAAAAGGCGATCTGGGCGGGGATGGAGGACGGCGTGGCGCAATCCGTCCGCAACATCACCCAGCATGCCGAGGGCAAGAAGACGTAACCCGCGACCCCGGAGGGATCGACATGACCGTGCAAACATCGGATGCGCCCATCGCCTTGGCGCGGGCGGCCGGCAAAGTCCCTCCGGGGCCGTCGCCCTTCTTCTACATCGCGCGCGCCTCGGCGCTCGCCGATCCCCGGCGCATTCTCGGCGTCTTCCGCGAGATCGCGCAGCGCTGGGGCGCGGTGTCCTCATCCGCCGCGGGATGGACGGGCCGCAGCTACATCGTCGCCGACTACGCGACGGCGGACGCGGTGTTTCGCAATCACGAGGCCTTCACAAAATATCCCCATCCCACGGCCGATCTGGCGAAGCTTCGCGCGCTGATCGGCAAGGGCATGCTGGCCACGCACACCGACGGGGAATGGGCGAGCCACCGCCAATCCATGGCCCGCACCTTCGCCAAGACGGCCACGATCAAGAATTTCGGCGAGATCGTGATGCGCCACGTCGATGCGCTGCTCGACGAAGCCTCGGCCTCGGGTCCGCAGGTCAGCAACATCTCCGAACTGGCGATCCGTCTGTCGGGACGGGTGATGAGCGACATTCTCGCACCTGGCCATCCCTTCGCCGACGCGAATTTCCTCGAGATCAAGCGGCTGCTCGACGAGTCGATATTGGTCTTTCACCGCTGGAATTTCGAACGGCGCGCCAAGCCCTACAAGCGCGCGCTGCGCGCCCAGGCGATGATGCTGATCGACACCGCGGCGGTGTCGGAGCACGGCGAAGGTCTCGTCCAGCGCATGATGGCCGACGAGCCGCTGTGGCGCACCGACGACGCGGCGCGCGAAAGGCTGCTCGACCGCACGATAAACCTCGTCGTCGCCGGCTTCGAGACCACCGCGACGACGCTGAACTGGGTCGCGCATCTTCTGGCAAGCCACCCCGACACGCAGGCGGCGCTGCGCGGGGAAATCGATGCCGGGGTCTATGGCGACGGAACCTCGCCGGCGGCGTTCGACGACGGCGCGCTGCTGCGCCGGGCGATCTTCGAGGCGATGCGCCTGCATACGGTGCTGTGGTTCAACATCCGCTACGCCACGCAGGACGTCGAGATCGGCGGCGCCCGGTTCGTGAAGGGCGCGCGCGTCATGCTCCTGCCGTTCCTCGCCAACCGCGAGGCGCAGGTCTACGCCGATCCCGATGCCTTCGATCCCGCCCGCTATCTGCGCGGCGAGCCGGGTCCGCTTTTTCCCTTCGGCAACGGCTTGCGCGTCTGCATCGGGCGCACGCTGGCCGAGCTGGAGATGCAGGCATTCGTGGTCGGCCTGCTGAGGCGCTTCGACATCGCGCCGGCGAGCACGCCTGAGGCCATCGGCGGCGTGCTGCTGCAGCCGGACCGCGACGTGATGGTCCGGCTGGTTCCGCGCACGCCCGACACGCGTCGATCGTCCGATTTCGACAGTGACCCGATAATGTGAGAAGGTCCGCGCGGGGAAACGCACACGGACACCGTGACCGACGAAACGGCCGCGCCGATCATCGATACGCTTGCGCCGGGCGTGCCGCGCGCCGCGCCGCATCCGCCTGCATCCCTGGCGGCGCAGATCGCCTGGCTCTTGCTCGACGCCTCGCGCAGCCCCTATGTCGCATTCGTCAATATTTTCGTCTTTTCGGCCTACTTCACGACTGTCGTGGTGCCCGATCCCGTGCGGGGACAAATCCTGTGGAGCTACATCACGGTCGCCACCGCCATCGGGCTCGCGCTGGGCGCGCCGCTGCTGGGCGCCATCGCCGATGCTGGCGGGCGGCGCAAGCCCTGGATCGCCGGCTGCATCGTGATCGGCATCCCCTGCATGAGCGCGCTGTGGTTCGCGACGCCCGGCATGACGCACGGCATCTCCTGGGTGATCGCGGCGCTGATCGTGGCGAACCTGGCGTTCGAATTCTCCGCCGTCTTCTGCAACGCGATGCTGACGTCGATCGCGCCGCCCGGCGGCATCGGTCGCCTGTCCGGCTACGGATTCGCCGCGGGAAATTCCTTCGGCATCCTTTTGTTCCTGTTCTTCCTGTACGCGTGGCTGTGGAATCCGCACCCGGTGTTCGGATTGAACCTTGCCATGCACGAACCCGAGCGTGCGGTCGGCTTCATCGCCGCCTTGTCGCTCCTGCTGTTGGGCCTTCCGGTGTTCTTCCTCGCGCCCGACACCCCGGGCACCGCCGTCGGCGTCGTCGCCGCGATCGCGCGCGGCGCCCGCGCGCTGGCCCACACGATCGTCAAGGTGCGCGAATACCGCAACGTCGTGATGTTCCTCCTGGCGCGCGTCGCCTTCAACGAAGGCTTCGTCGTCATGGTCATCTTCACCGGCGTGTTCGCCGCCGGCATCCTGCATTGGACGGCGGACATGGTGATCATGCAGGGCATCTTCAACAGCGTCACCGCGGTGCTGGGCGCCCTGGTCGCCGGTTGGATGGACACGCGCTTCGGTTCCAAGCGCAGCACGATGGTGTTTGTCGCCCTCATCATGCTGCTCAACGTGACGCTGTTGTCGCTGGCGCCGGGCCGGATGTTCTTCATCGACGTTTCGCATATGCCCGGTCCCGGCGGCATGTACCCGACCTGGCCCGACGTCGTGTTCTTCTGCACCCAGTTGCTGACCGCGTTTTCCGTCACCGGCGGCTTCGTGACGTCGCGCGCGCTGATGGCGAAGCTGTCGCCGCCGGCCATGATGAGCGAGTTCTTCGGCCTTTATGCGCTGTCCGGCACGGCGACGTCGTTCGTGGCGCCGCTCGCGATCGGCGTCATCACCGCCATCTTCCAGAGCCAGCGGGCGGGCGTCGCTGTGGGAATCGTGTTCCTGGCAGGCGGGCTCGCGCTGATGCTGCCGGTTCGCGAACCACACATGGCGGCGTGAAGCGGTTCGCGCATTGCCGTGAAGGACTGCGCCTTGGGTGCAGACCGATGCAGGCCGTCAGACCGCTCTTGGCGATTGCGCGCGCCGGGAGGACAGTATCCGCGACGCGAGGGAGCGGATCGGCATGACATCCAAGGGCGTTCTCGGCGGCCGGGTCGCCGTCGTCACCGGCGCGGGGCGCGGCTTCGGCAAGGCGATCGCCGAACGCTTCGCGAAGGAGGGCGCCGCGGTCGCGCTCTTGGCCCGCAGCCGGGGAGAACTCGACGCGGTGGCGCGCGAGATTGCCGGCGCCGGCGGCAAGGCGCTCGCGCTGCCCACCGACATCACCGCCGGCGACGACATCCGCGAAGCGGTGCGGCGCACGCAAAGCGAACTCGGCCCGGTCGATCTCGTCGTCAGCAATGCCGGCGTGCCGTGGCCGTTCGGGCCGATCTGGGTCAACGATCCCGACCGATGGTGGAAGGCGCAGGAGATCCACATCAAGGGTCCGCAGATGCTGCTGCACGCGGCGATGCCGGCCATGGTCGCGCGTCGGCGCGGTTGCATCATCTTCGTCTCGGCCATCGCCTCGCGCATGACGGTGGCGGGTTTGTCCGCATACATCCTCGGCAAATCGGCGCAGCGCCGCCTCGCGGAGATCGTGGCGATCGAGGGCCAGGAGCACGGCGTGACCGCGTTCTCCATCGATCCCGGACTCGTCGCGACGCAGCTGATGGAAGACACGCTCAATTCGCCCGATGCGCAGCGCTGGCTGCCGGGCATGGTGGAGCGCCTGGGCAAATTCCGCGAGTTGCCCGATACCGACGGCGATCTGGCGCGCTGCGCCCAGCGCTGCGTCGATCTCGCATCGGGCCGCTACGACGCGCTGTCGGGCTGCTACAGCGAACTGACCGACGATCTCGACAAGATGCTGGCCGAAATGCAAGTGGCGCCATGACGGTCGAAGCGGAATTGGCGGAGTTGCGCGCCGAAGTGGCGCGGCTGCGCGACCAAGTCGGGGTGCAGGACGACATCCATGCCGTGCGCACGCTGCAGTTCAAATACGGCTACTACATGGACATGACGCTGTTCGCCGAGATCGTCGAGCTGTTCGCCGACGATTGCGAGATCAACTTCCTGGGCGGGCTCTATCGCGGCCAGGCGGGCGCGCGGCGGCTCTATGGCGGCGCCTCGGGCCTCAACGGCCCGACCGACGGGCTGCTGTTCAGCCACGTCATCGCGCAGGACATCGTCGATGTCGCGCCCGACCGGCAAACGGCAAAGGGCCGCTTTCGCACTTTCATGCAGGGCGGGGTGCATGAGAGCAAAAAGGACGCGCCGCCCAATCTGCCGAGCCAGTTCTGGGAAGGCGGCGTCTATGAGAACCAGTATGTGAAGGACAATGGCGTGTGGAAGTTCAAGGTGTTCGACTATCGCGTGATCTACCAGGCGCGCTACGAAGACGGCTGGGCGCATTCGCCGATGACGCCGCTGATGGTGTCGGAGCCGACGACCACCTTTCCGGAAAACCCCCGCGGCCCCGACGAATTGCGCGCCGCGCCGCCGCGCTGGCCCAAGGCCGTGGTGCAGCCCTTCCACTATCCCAATCCGGTCACCGGCAAATGGTGGCGCGGCGCCTGAGCAGCGGCGTCTATTCGCCGCCGACCGGTGCGCCGCCGCCGCTGACCGTTCGGCGCGCCATCCACACCACCGCGATCATCGCGATGCTCAGCCAGCCGGAGATCCAGAACAGATCGTCCGCCGCCAGCAGATAGGCCTGGCTCGCGACGCTGCGCGCCAGCGAGCCATAGGCCTGCAAATCGGTGAAGCCGAAGCCGTGCAGCCGGTCCACCGCCTGCTGCATGACGGGATTGAAGGCGCTGGATTGGTCGGAGAGCCGGCTCTGGTGCAGCGCCTCGCGCCGGTCCCACATCGTGGTGACGATCGAGGCGGCGAACCCGCCCGCCGTGATGCGCGCGAAGTTCGAGATGCCCGACGCGGATGGGATGCGCTCCGGCGCTACGCCGTCGATCGAGATCGCGAGCATCGCGACGAAGAAACAGCTCATCGCGATGCCTTGGACGAGCAGCGGCATGACCAGGTCCCAGAAGCCGGCATCCGTCGTGTAGCCGGAACGCATGAAATAGGAGATCGCGAAGGCGACGAAGGCGATGGTGGCGAAGATGCGCGCGTCGAAGCGGCCGATCAGCCTGCCGGCGAACGGCGTCAGCAGCACGGCGACCACGCCGCTCGGCGCCGCGACCAGCCCCGCCCAGGTCGCGGTGTAGCCCATATTGGTCTGCAGCCACAGCGGCAGCAGCAGGATGTTGGCGAAGAACACCGCATAGCCGAGGGAGAGCGCCAGATTGCCGAGCGCGAAATTCCGGTTGCGGAACAGCGTCAGGTCGACCACCGGATGGCCGTCCGTCAACTCCCAGATGAGGAAGGCGATGAAGCCGACGATCGCCACGATGGCCTCGACCACGATCACGGGCGAGGCGAACCAGTCCGCGTCCTTGCCCGTGTCCAGCATGATCTGCAGCGCGCCCACCCAGATCGCCAGCAATATGACGCCGACCATGTCGATGGGCAGCCGCCGCGTCGGCGTCTCGCGGTTCGCCAGATTGGTCCAGCTCAGAAAGGCGGCGAGCAGCCCGATCGGCACGTTGATCAGGAAGATCCAGCTCCAATGGATGTTGTCCGAGATGTATCCGCCCATGATCGGTCCGACCACCGGCGCGGTCAGCGTCGTCATCGACCAGATGCCGAGCGCCGTGCCGCGCCGCTCCGCCGGAAAGATCGCGATGAGAAGCGCCTGCGAGCCCGGGATCATCGGCCCCGACACCGCGCCTTGCAGGATGCGGAAGACGATCAGCGAGCTGAGGCTCCAGGCGATGCCGCAGAGGAACGAGGCGAGCGTGAAGCCGAGCACCGCGACGACGAAGGTCCGCACGACGCCGAAACGGCCCATCAGCCAGCCGGTCAGCGGCACCGCCACGCCGTTGGCCACGGCGAAGGAGGTGATGACCCAGGTCCCCTGATCGGTGGAGGCGCCCAGATTGCCGGCGATGGTGGGCAGCGACACGTTGGCGATGGTGGTGTCGAGCACCTGCATGAAGGTACCCAGCGCCAGCGCGATCGCGGTGATCGCCAGCGGCATGCCCGACAGCGGTTCGTTCTCGTACGGGACGCCGCGAGCGCTCACCGCGCTAGGCTCCGTTGCGCCGCAGGATGGAGCGGATCAGCGCCCCGACATCGGCGCCGCCGTCGTCGTTGCTGATATCGCGCAAGGTTCGCACCGCGGCGGTCGAGCCGATGGCCGAACCACTCCTGTCGGCGATATCGACGCTGACATTGACCGACAGGCCGACGCGCAGCGGATGCTGGCGCAATTCCCCCGGATCGAGCGCGATGCGCACCGGCACGCGCTGCACGATCTTGATCCAATTGCCCGAGGCGTTCTGCGGCGGCAACAGCGCGAAGGCGCTGCCGCTGCCGGCGCCGAGCCCCAGGATGCGGCCGTGAAAGGTCACGCCGCCGCCATAGATGTCGGCGGTCACGGTCGCCGGCTGGCCGATGCGCATGTATTTGAGCTGGCCTTCCTTGAAATTGGCATCCACCCACACGTACTGCAGCGGCACCACGGCCATCAGCGGCGTGCCGGGCGCGATCTGCTGGCCGAGCTGGGCGCTGCGCTGCGCCACCACGCCGTCGACCGGCGCGCTGATGCGCATATGCGCGCGCACGATGGCGGCCTGGCGCAGCCGCGCGATGGCGGCGAGCACGTCGGGATTGGTCGCGACCTCGGTGTGCTGGACCGACGCCAGCGATTGGGCGAGGCCGCTTTCCGCGACGCGGACATTGGCCCCGGCCGAGGTCAGCGCGTCGCGGGCATGGCTGAGTTCTTCGTGCGACACGGCGGCGCCGGCGCCGGCGCGGCGGCGGTAGTCGCTCTCGGCCTGGGCGAAGGCGACATGCGCCGCCGCGAGCTGGGCGCGATATTGATCGACCTTCGAGAAATTGGTGCGTACCGCCCGCACGGTCTGCCCCAGATCCGCCTCGGCGGCCTCCAGCGCGACCTGCGTCTTGACCGGATCCAGCTCGATCAGCAATTGGCCGCGCCGCACCGCCTGGGTGTTGTCGGCGTGCAGCGCCAGGATGGTGCCGGGCTCGCGGCTGGTGATCGTCACGATGTCGCCGCCGACATAGGCGTCGTCGGTGCTTTCGTAATAGCGCGCGTAGAGGAAGTAGTAGAGCGCATAGAGAACCGCCGCGACGGCGACGACGACGGCCAGGATGGTGAGCCAGCGGCGGCGGTTGTCGATGCGGTGGCGGCCGACGGGGGTTGCGTCGCTCATGGGTGCGGGTCCGCTGCGGAAAGGGTGGTTGTCGGTTCGCCTGGCGTGAAGCCGCCGCCGATCGCCATCAGCAGGGCGATGCGGGCGGAAATCGTATCGGCGGCCAGCGCGGCGCCTTGGGCGCGCGCCTGGATCAAGAGGCTCTCGGCGTCGAGCGCGTTCTGTTGCGGGCTGAGACCGCTGCGATAGCGCTCGCGCGCCAGATCGAAGCTCGCCTGCGCATCGGCCAGCGCCGCGCGCTGATCGGTTTGCTGCGATTGCAGGCTGCGAATTTGCGTCAGCGCATCGGCGGTCTGCCGCACCGCGGTGACCACATCGGCGTTGTAGTCGGCGACGGCCGCGTCGAGCGCGGCGGTGGCGCCGGCATAGTCGGCGCGCAGCTTGCCGGCGTCGAAGATCGGCAGATGGATCGCCGCGCCCGCGCCGTATTGGATGGAGGACGAGGAGAGCAGCGGGCCCAGGCCGATCGCCGCCGTCCCGGCCAGCGCGATCAGATTGATGTCGGGATAGAACGCCTTGCGCGCCACTTCGCGGCCCTGGAATGCCGCCTCGATGCGCGCCTGCGCCGCCGCGATGTCTGCGCGTCGTGCCAGCAGGTCGGCCGGCAAGGTCTCGGGCAGGGCGAGCACGGCATCGTTCATCTGCGGCGGTTTGAGATCATAGGCATCGGCGCCGCGCCCGATCAGCGCCGCGATCTGGTGCACCGCGACCTCGCGCGCCGCCTCGGCCCGCGTCAATTCCTGGCGCGCGAAGTCGAGCAGCGCGGCTGCCTGCTTCTGCGACGCCTCGCTGTCCAACCCGGCGCGCGTGCGCCCGGCGGTGAGCGACAGGATGGCCTCGCGCTGCGCCACGGTCTCCCGATCGACGTCGAGAAGAAGATCGGCGCGCCACAATCCGACATAGGCTTGGCTCACACTCGCCGCGAGCAGCAGCCGCGCCGCCGTCGCGTCCAGCGACGCGGCTTGCGCGTAGGCGCCGGCGCGCGCGATCTGTGCGTCCTCTTTGCCGAACAGATCGAGCGACCAGGACAGATTCGCCTGCGTCGTGCCGATCCAGCGGTCGGTGCCGGCGAAGGGCGGCGGGATAATGTAGCTCTTGCTGAAGTGCTGATAGGCCTCGTTGCCGTCCAAGGTGATCTGCGGATAGGTGAGCGCGCGGCTGCCGGCGAGTTCGGCCTGCGCGGCGCGCACCCGCGCCAGCGCTGCGGCGAGCGAAGGATTGCCGGCGATCGCGCGGTCGACCAGCGCATCGAGCTGCGGATCGCCGAAAGCCGTCCACCAGCGGTCGGAGATCGTCGGCGCCGCGGCCCCGTGCAGTCCCAAACCGTCGCCCGGCAACGGGACCTCGCGCGGCGTGGTCGATGGCGTGGCGACGCAGCCGCCGAGCAGCGTCGCGGCCAGGACGAGCGCCGCGCCGCGCTTCATTGGGCGGCGGCCATGGCGGACGGTTCGACGGGGATCTGCTCGACGCGCGTGAGCAGCCGCGTCAGCAATTCGATCAGCGTTGCCGCTTCGGCGTGACTGAATCCGTCGAACGCCGTGTTCCAGAATTCCATCAGGCGCGGCGAGAGCGCCGCGGCCATCGCTTCGCCCTCAGGCGTCAACGACAGATGCACCACGCGGCGGTCGGTCTTGCTGCGGTTGCGGGTGAGAAAGCCGCGGGTCTCCAGATGGTCGACGATCCGCGTGGTCGCGCCGCTGTCGTAATTCATGTGGCGCGAGATGTCGGCGCAGGTGGCGGCGATGCCGTCGCGCACGCACACCAGCGTCACCCAGTGCGAAAAGCTCAAATCCTCGTCGGCGAAGCAGGCTTCGGCCCGCGGCGTGGACACATTGATCAGCCGGCGCAGCAGGCAGCCGATCGAGTTGCGCGCGCCGAAAGTCTCCTGCCGGTAGAAGGGCTTGCCCATGATTGCCTGTCCAGTCACTGCCAAAACAATAACTGTCTAGACAGGTAATGTCAAGGCGAATGACGGCTTATCGGTCCTCAACGCGCGATCGGCAAGGCGTGCCGCGCGCCCGTCGCTCACTTGGCCTCGCAGGCCGGATTGCCCAGCGCCGCCGCGATCTGCGTCGGCGCCAGCTCCGGCGCCGTCAGGCTCTTCAGATACTTGCAATAGATTCCGAGCGCCCGCCGGCGCCGCGCGGGATCGAGCGGCGTCTGCGCAAGATACCGGGTCAGCACGCTTTCCAGACCTTGGATGGTGTGGAGGTTCGACCAGCCTTCGAAGGTGAGGGTGTCCAGATAGGCCGACAGCGAGTCGTCCGGCATGTCGTGCGCGGCGTAGAGAAAGGCGAGATTGTGATAGGCGTCGGCGAAGCCGGGTTGCACCGCGATCGCCGCGTTGAATTTCGCGATGGCGTCCTGCCAGTGCCCCTCGTCGTCGAGCAGATTGCCCAGGTTCGAATAGGCCGGCGCATAGCTCGGATCGAGCGCGATCGCATCCTCATATGTCTTCTTGGCGTCGTCGGTCCGCCCCAGATGGCGCTGCGCGATCGCGAGGTTCGACAGATATCGCGCGTTGCGCTGAACCGCGACGGCCGCCGAGAACTCGGTCTCGGCCGTCTTGAAATCCTTCAACAACAGGTACAGCGCGCCCAGATTGGAGTGTATGGATGCATTGATCGGGTCCTGCGCCGGCGCCAGTTGAAGCGCCCGCCGGTACTTGTCGATGGCGTCCCGGTAGCGTTCCTGGCCCCGCAGGATGTTGCCCCACAGATTGAACGCCCACGCGTAATGACGGGGCGGAGCGTCGGCGGATTCCAGATAGCGGCGCAGGAGCGCGACCCCCGCATCCGGATCCTTCTTGCTCAGATAGAGCGCCGCGATGTCCGGTTCGTATTCGCTCTCCGCCAGCAGGGCCACGACGCGCAGCAAATCCGGCAGCCTATCGACGGCGAATGGCGGGGTCGCCATATCCGGGAAGATCGGCGTGCCGTTGATGCTGCCGCGGAACACGTATTGTCCTTGCGAGACCTCGATGATGTCGCCGGTAATGCGCGCGTGCGAGAGGCCGAAGACTTCGCGCAGATAGGCGGCGAGCGTCACCAGCGAAATGTTGGAGTCGGGAACGGCCAGGTCCGGAAGCTCGTCGAGGTGGCGCAGGGGGCGGTAATCCACGGAGTCGGGCGTCGTGCCGGGTCGCTGGCTTCGAATGGTCAGATTGAATTTCTCCGAATACTGCACGCCCCCGCCGAACGCGATCCGGCGTATCTGCTCCAATTGCGTCCTCAGCCCATGCGACACGGTGAACTCGGACGCGCCGGCCTTCTTCAGATCGTCGGGCAGGCCGATCGGCGCGATGTAGTACTCGCTGTTCCGGGTCATCGAGACCCCGACCCACACCAGAAGGATCGCCAGGCCCGCGAAGGCCAACCCGGCAATCGCCTTCTTGAGATCGTCCAGGAACGGAAGAAATCCCTTCGCACCCGCTTGCGCCCAGATCGCGAGCTGTAGGCCGCCCGCTTTTATCGGCGTCCACACGGCGTAGGCTGCTGCCTTTGCCGCTTTAAGCGCGCGACGCTCTTTGGGTTTGTGCCGGGAAGCCATGCGACGGCTCCTGTTCGGACAAGCCATCCGAACGCATGGCCCATCGACCATAGCACATTGCCGGCCGGCCGACAGGACGTGCGCCGGGCGCCTGCGAGGATCGGGGCGATAGGGGCGACGTCGCGTCAGCCAATTTACCCCTCCCTCGGACCGGCATGGCCGTGTAGCCTTGCCTCGACTCGCGCCGGGCAATGCGCGCGGGCGCCAGCAGGGGGCTTCCATGATCTTGCGCCGCCACGCCTTTATCGCCGCTTGTTTCCTCGCCGCGCTCGCCGCCTGCGGGCCGAGCGGGGGCGACCAGCAAAAGCCGGCCGGCGCAGCGACGCCGCCCAAGCCCGTCGCGCCGCAGGGCGGCGATCTGGCGTCGCGCCTCGCCGACGCCGCGAATGTCGATGGCGACCGCATCATCCACGCCGACGCCACGCCGGGCGACTGGCTGAGCAACGGCCGCACCTATGGCGAGCAGCGCTTCTCGCCGCTGAAGGACATCAACGCGAATTCGGTGAAGGATCTGGGCGTCGCCTGGGAATTCCGCACCAACACGGTGCGCGGCCTCGAAGCCACGCCGATCGTCTCCGACGGCATCATGTTCGTCACCGGCTCGTGGAGCAAAGTCTGGGCGCTCGACGCCAAGACCGGCCGCCAGCTTTGGTTCTACGATCCCGAAGTGCCCGGCCAGTGGGCGCGCTATGCCTGCTGCGACGTCGTCAACCGCGGCGTCGCGGTGTGGAAGGGCGCGGTCTATGTCGGCACGCTGGACGGACGTCTTGTGAAGCTGGACGCCAAAACGGGCAAGCCGGTGTGGGACATCAACACCATCGACAAGAGCCGCCCCTACACCATCACCGGCGCGCCGCGCATCGTCAAAGGCCTGGTGCTGATCGGCAATGGCGGCGCCGAATTCGGCGTGCGCGGCTATCTCACCGCTTACGACGCCGACACCGGCAAGCAGGTCTGGCGCTTCTATGTCGTGCCCGGCGATCCCAAGCTGCCGCCGGAGAACGCGGCGATGGCGCGGGCGATGAAGACCTGGTCGACCGGCGGCACGCAGAACAAATGGTGGGAGCAGGGCGGCGGCGGCACGCCGTGGGATTCGATGGCCTACGATCCCGATCTCGACCTGCTGTATCTCGGCACCGGCAACGGCGCCTCGTGGAACCGCAATCTCAGATCGCCCGGCGGCGGCGACAATCTCTATCTCTCCTCCATCGTCGCGCTGAAGCCCGAGAGCGGCGAGATGGTCTGGTACTATCAGACCACGCCCGGCGACGATTGGGACTTCACCGCCACCCAGCACATCATCCTCGCCGATCTCACCATCGACGGCGTGGTGCGCAAGGTGCTGATGCAGGCGCCGAAGAACGGATTCTTCTATGTGCTCGATCGCACCACCGGAAAGCTGATCTCGGCCAAGGCCTACACCACCGTCACCTGGGCCAAGGGCGTCGACATGAAGACCGGCCGGCCCATCGAGAATCCGAGCGCGCGCTATGGCGCCCGGCCCTCGATCCAGCTCCCCGGACCGATCGGCGGCCACAATTGGCAGCCGATGGCGTTCAACCCCGGCACCGGCCTCGTCTACATTCCGGTGATCGACGGCAGCTTCATCTACGCCCAGCACAAGGTGCTCAAATACAAACCGGGCGCCTGGAACGTCAGCGACTTCGCGCAGCTCGGTCAGATCGTGCTCGACGCGATCAAGAAGGGCCAGCCGCCGGCGCCGGCCAAGGGCTATATCCGCGCCTGGGATCCCATCGCCAACAAGGTGGTCTGGCAGGCCGAATACACCGGCGGCTGGAACAGCGGCGTGCTGACGACGGCCGGCAATCTCGTTTTCGCCGGCGGCTCGGACGGCATCTTCAACGCCTTTGACGCCAAGACCGGCGCCAAGCTGTGGTCGCTCGACCTGAAGACCGCCATGAGCGCGCCGCCCATCACCTACACGGTCGATGGCGAGCAATACGTCGCCATCGCGGCGGCGTTCGGCGGCTCGGGCGGCCTCGGCGCCACCAGCGATCCGGACACCGCCTTGCAGAAATGGCGCAACAACCAGGGCCGCATCTTCGCCTTCAAGATCGGCGGCACCAAGACGGTCCAGGCCTTCCCGGCGGACATCAACGCGGACGTGCCGCAGCCGCCGGCCGAGAAGGTCGACGTCAAGCTGGCGCAGAAGGGCTTCGTGCTGTTCCACCAGAACTGCGCGGTGTGCCACGGCGTGCTGATGATGTCGTCGGGCGAGGTGCCGGATTTGCGCACCGTCAATCCCGACATCTGGAACCAGTACGACGCGATCGTGTCGAACGGCGCGCTGGCCGACGCCGGCATGGCCGCGTTCAAGGACATCCTCAGCCCCGACGACGTGACGGCGATCCGCGCCTACGCGCTGCAACAGGCGCAGGCGCTGTATGCGAGCAAGCATCCGGTCGTGCCGGCGACAACAACCGGACCGACGCCGACGCACTAGTGATCCTCCCCCACCTTCGGTGGGGGAGGGGGACCATTTGCTGAAGCGAAGCGGAAGCAAATGGTGGAGGGGGCGG
>Ga0265320_10001410_pt1 | contig 17472 bp, 18 predicted proteins | sample 4827metaG_FD_202087 | JGI IMG/M metagenome (GOLD analysis project Ga0265320, IMG submission 202087) | Rhizosphere microbial communities from Carex aquatilis grown in University of Washington, Seatle, WA, United States - 4-8-27 metaG | ecosystem: Host-associated > Plants > Roots > Rhizosphere >...
CTTGTGGTCCTTGTCCAGGAGCGGGACGTCCACGCTCATGGCCTCGGTCCACTGGATGACGGTCATCAGCGTCCCTCCCGCCGGCTGAGGAAGGCCAGGCGCTCGAACAGGTGAACGTCCTGCTCGTTCTTGAGCAGGGCGCCGTGCAGCTTGGGGATCAGCGAGGCCTTGTCCTTGGCGCGCAGATCCTCCGGGCTCAGGTCCTCGGACAGCAGCAGCTTGATCCAGTCCAGCAGTTCCGAGGTGGACGGCTTCTTCTTCAGCCCCGCCACCTCGCGGATGTCGAAGAAGGCGGTCAGCGCCTCGTGCAGCAGGGCCGGCTTGATGCCGGGATAGTGCACGGCGACGATCCGCTCCATGGTCTCGCGGTCGGGGAAGCGGATGTAGTGGAAGAAGCAGCGGCGCAGGAAGGCGTCGGGCAGCTCCTTCTCGTTGTTCGACGTGATGATCACCATGGGCCGCCGCACCGCCTTGACCACCTGCTTGGTCTCGTAGACATGGAACTCCATGCGGTCGAGTTCCAGCAGCAGGTCGTTGGGAAATTCGATGTCGGCCTTGTCGATCTCGTCGATCAGCAGCACCGGCGGCGTGGGGGCCTCGAACGCCTCCCACAGCTTGCCCTTGACGATGTAGTTGGAGATGTCGTGGACGCGGGAATCGCCCAATTGCGAATCCCGGAGGCGCGCCACCGCATCGTATTCGTACAGGCCCTGCTGCGCCTTGGTGGTGGACTTGACGTGCCATTGCAGCAGCGGGCGGCCCAGCGACTTGGCCACCTCGGCGGCCAGCACGGTCTTGCCGGTGCCCGGCTCGCCCTTGATCAGCAGCGGGCGCTCGAGCTTAAGCGCCGCATTGACGGCGACCAGCAGATCCTCGGTCGCCACATAGCTATCGGTACCCTTGAACGACATCGGCTCACTCCTTACTCGATGAGAAAGGTAGGAGCCCGCGGCAATTCGGTCAAGCAATGCCGATTTAAAATGGGCAAAGAAAAAGCCCCGGCCTTGGGAGGGAGGCCGGGGCTCGTGTCCGTCGTCGCAAATGTCCGGAAGCAGCGGGATGGGGGGGAGAGCCCCGGACATCATCAAGCGGCGGCGGTCTTTTCGATCCAGGTCCGGACGAGGTGGGAGGAACCTCGCCGGGCCTTAAGTCGGATCGAATTAGGCGGCAACCTTGGTCAGCGCGGCGAAACGGGCCTGGATCGGCTCGACCGCGGCGGTGAGCGCAGTGGTCGACAGCTCGGCCAGCTTGCGGCCGTCGGCGATGGCGCCCTCGATGGCCTCGCGGGCCAGCTTGCCCTGCAGGTCGGCCAGCTCGGCCGGGCTCTTGACGGAGAACAGCGCCTTGACGGCGGCGTCGGCCTTCTTGACGTTCTCGGCGATCAGGGCCTGCTGGGCCTTGGCGATCTCTTCGAAAGCCTTGACGGTGGCGGCGCCCGACTTGGCGAAAGCGTCGGCGTTTTCCTTGCCCAGGGCGACGAACTTCTCGAAACCGTCGATCTTGATGGTCATGTGCGTATTCCTTATCAGAGGTGGGCGCGTTGTGCGCTGCAACATGACGTCAATCTAACAGAGCCTCGCTGCAGTGCAACATATTTTTTGCACTGCAACATAACTGTCGCGCATGGGTGGGGACGCAAAAAAGCAAACACCCCCGGAAACCAGGGTTTCCGGGGGTGTCGGAGATTTCTCGCCGAGCCTTGTCGCGTGAAAGCCTCAGCGGGTGGCGGCCACGTCGCGCAGCACGTTCATCTCCATCTGGGCCTCGGTCAGGCGGAAGTTGACCGCGTCGCCGATGGAGACGATGCCGATCAGTTCGTCCTTTTCCAGCACGGGCAGATGGCGGATGCGGCGTTCGGTCATCACGCCCATGATGGTCTTGACGCTGTCGCCGGGGGAGCAGGTCACCACCGGGCTGGACATGACGTTGCGTACCGGCATTTCCAGGGCGGCCTTGCCGTACTGGGCCAGGCCCTTGACGATATCGCGCTCGGACAGCACGCCCTGCAGCTTGCCCTTGGCGTCGCAAACCACGGCGACGCCGACCTTCTTGTTGGTCAGCAGGGCGGCGGCATCGGCCACCGAATGCTCGGGACGGATGGTGAAAACGACGCTGCCCTTGGTCTTCAGAATGGATTCTACGGACATTGCTGGTCCCCCTTATGCCTTGAACTTTGCTTTTGTGGAGGGGTGACCGGTCCCAGACCCCTACCTTCGAATGATAGTAGTCTGGAACCGAAGCCGAAGAAATTCAAGCCGCCATCAGTGAGTATGTCCCAGACTCACGCCGCTGGCGGCCAACTGATCGGAGAGCGTCTGGCGCAGGTGCTTCAGCCCCTCGGCACTGGCCGCCTCGCAGCGGGCCACCAGCACCGCCTGGGTGTTGGAGGCGCGCAGCAGCCACCAGCCGTCCGGGGTGTCGACCCGCACGCCGTCGATGGCCGAGAAGGTGGCGCCCTCGGCCTCCAGCCGGGCCTTGACCTCGGCCACCACGGCGAACTTGCGTTCGTCCGGGCAGTCGAAGCGCAGTTCCGGGGTGTTGACCATGTGGGGCAGCTTGTCGCGGCGCAGGCCGATGGTCATGTGATCCCAGCGTGCCACGATACCCAGCAGGCGGACGGCGGCGTAAAGGGCGTCGTCGAAGCCGTAATAGCGGTCGGCGAAGAAGATGTGGCCGCTCATCTCGCCGGCCAGCGGCGCGCCGGTCTCGGCCATCTGGGTTTTGATCAGCGAATGGCCGGTGCGGCCCATGAGGGCCGTGCCGCCCATGCGGCGCACCTCGTCGAAGAATACCTTGGACGCCTTGACATCGGCGATGATGGTGGCGCCGGGCAGGGTTTTCAGCAGATCCTCGGCCAGGATCACCAGGATCTGGTCGCCGTAGAGAATGCGGCCTTCCGCGTCCACCACGCCGATGCGGTCGCCGTCGCCGTCGAAGGCGATGCCGATATGGGCGGATTCGGTCAGCACCTTGTCTTGCAGGGCCGCCAGATTGTGGGGCTCGGTAGGGTCGGGGTGGTGATTGGGGAAGTGTCCGTCGATCTCGCCGAACAGCACGGTATGGGTGCCGGGCAGGCGCTTGATCAGGGCGTGCAGCACCTCGCCGGTGGCGCCGTTGCCGCAATCCCACACCACCCGCAGGTCGCGCAGCCCGTCATAATCGCCGGCCAGCCGCGAGACGTATTGCTCGAACACCGAATCCTCGACGACCTTGCCCTCGCCGCTGGCGAAGTCGCCGGCACTGGCGATGGTCCCCAATGACTGGATGTCGGGACCGAAGAACGGCTTGCCGGCCAGCACCATCTTGAAGCCGTTGTGGTTGGGCGGATTGTGGCTGCCGGTCACCATGATGCCGCCGTCGGCGTCCCGCACCTTGGCGGCGAAGTACAGCATGGGGGTGGGGCCGCGCCCGACGCGCCTGACGGTGCAGCCCGCCGCCGTCAGCCCACGGGTCAGCGCCTCGGCCATCTCGGGGCTGGACAGCCGGCCGTCCCAGCCCAGGCAGACCACATGGCCGCCATTGCGGCGCACGCGGGTGCCGAAGGCCCGGCCGATGGCTTCGGCATCCGCCGCGAACAACGTCTCGCCGATAATGCCGCGGATGTCGTATTCGCGCAGGATGGTGGGGTGGAAGGTATGGGTCATGTCAGGTAATCACCGTCGGTTCCTTGCGCCCGGTACGGGCTTCGATCTCGGCCAGATCGCGGGCGATCTTGATCAGGTCGGCAAGGGCGACCTGGGGATCAAGGTGGTGCTTGGCGGAATCGGGCTCGTAGCGCTCGATGTAGACGCGGAGCGTGGCGCCCTCGGTGCCGGTGCCCGACAGGCGGAAGACCACGCGCGAGCCGTCCTCGAACACCACGCGGATGCCCTGCTTCTTCGACACCGAGCCGTCGACGGGATCGGTGTAGGCGAAGTCGTCGTTGAAGGCGACGGTATAGGCGCCAAGCTTCCGGCCCTTCAGCGACAGGCCGCGCAGATGCTCCATCAGCCCCTCGGCGGCGGCGCTGTCGATGCCTTCGTAATCATGGCGGGAATAGACGTTGCGGCCGTATTCCTTCCAATGCGCGGTGACGATGTCGGCGACGCTCTGCCTGCGTACGGCAAGGACGTTCAGCCAGGCCAGCACCGCCCACAGCCCGTCCTTCTCGCGCACGTGGTCCGAACCGGTGCCGAAGCTTTCCTCGCCGCAGAAGGTGGCAAGCCCGGCGTCCAGCAGGGTGCCGAAGAACTTCCAGCCGGTGGGGGTCTCCCAGGCGGGAATGCCCAGTTTGGCGGCCACCCGGTCAGGCGCCGCGCTGGTGGGCATGGAGCGCGCGATGCCCTTCAGGCCCTTGGCATAGCCGGGGCACAGGGTGGCATTGGCGGCCAGTACCGCCAGGGAGTCGGACGGCGTCACATAAAAGTCGCGGCCGAGAATCATGTTGCGGTCGCCGTCGCCGTCCGAGGCCGCACCGAAATCGGGGGCGCCCGCGCCGGTCAGCGCCTCGACCAGATCATGGGCGTGCACCAGATTGGGGTCGGGATGGCCGTGGCCGAAATCCTCCAGCGGCACGCCGTTCATCACGGTGCCCTTGGGCGCGCCCAGGCGGCGCTCCAGGATTTCGGTGGCGTAGGGGCCGGTCACCGCGTGCATGGCATCGAACCTCATACGGAAACCGGCGGCGAAGGCTTTGCCGATGACGTCGAAGTCGAACAGGCTTTCCATTAGCTCGGCATAATCGGCGACGGGGTCGAAGACCTGCACCTCCATGCCGCCCAGGATGCGGGTACCCAGCGTATCCAGGTCCATATCCGCCGCCTCGGCGATCCTGTACGCCTCGATCACCCCCGTGCGGGCATAGATGGCCTCGGTGATGGCCTCGGGGGCCGGGCCGCCGGCCGGAATGTTGTACTTGATGCCGAAATCCTCGTCCGGGCCACCGGGATTGTGGCTGGCCGACAGGATGATGCCGCCGAAGGTCTTGTACTTGCGGATGACGCAGGAGGCCGCCGGGGTGGACAGGATGCCGCCCTTGCCCACCATCACACGGGCGAAGCCGTTGGCGGCGGCCATCTTCAGAATGGTCTGGATGGCGGTGCGGTTGTGATAGCGGCCGTCGCCGCCCAGAACCAGGGTCTTGCCGGCGATGTCGCCGCCCGCTTCCCCTCCAATCGTGTCGAACACCGCCTGGACGAAATTCTCCAGGTAGTGTTCCTGCGCGAAGACCTTGACCTTCTTGCGCAGGCCCGAGGTGCCGGGCTTCTGGCCGGAAAAGGGGGTGGTGACGATCGTCTTCACTGCGGCCATGGCGCTGGGTTCCCTCCCGACATGTTCCCTGCGTTGATGGCCGATGGCGCAACGGGTGTCAATGGCCGCCGCGAGAGCCGGAAGAGAGGGCGCTGTAACCTAAGCGATAAATTTTATTGCAATACTATCGCTTAGGAATAGGCTTCTGTCTTCTTCACAAGCGGAGGGAGATCGATGGGCGGAGAGACGGCCGTGGATGGGTTCGAGCCCGAGGCGCTGGCGGCGGCGGGATTGGTGATGGCGCCGGGCGATCTTCCCTATCCCGCCATGCCGGCCCCGGCCTATCGTCCGGTGGTGGCGGCCAACTGGCGGCTGGATCGGGCCTTCATTGTCGCCGCGCCCGGCTATTTCACCGGGCCGCGTCCCCTCGACTGGATGAATGCCCTGCTGGTCCGCGACGGACGGACCTGGATGAGTCTGGTTCCCGGCGAGATGGAAAGCCAGATGCCCCATCTGGCCGCCGCGCGGGGAACGGTGGTGGTGTGCGGCCTGGGCATGGGGGTGATGGCCTATGCCGTCTCGGCCCGTACCGCCGTGGAGCGGCTGGTGGTGGTGGAGAAGGACCCCGAGGTCGTCGCCATGTTCCACGAATTCGCCGGCTTCGAGGCTTGGCCGCAGCGGGCCAAGATCGAGATCGTCGAGGCCGACGCCCGCGAGGTGCGGGTCGACGGCGTGGATTTCCTCTATGCCGATATCTGGCCCTGTTACCGCATGGATTGCATGGTGCCCGACATGCAGGCCATCCAGGGCAACATCAAGGCGCCGCGCTGCGGTTATTGGGGCCAGGAACTGGACATGGTCGACCGGGCGCGGGCCAAGGGCGTGGCGTTCGAGGATTTCGGCGCCGCGCATGTGTGCGATTTCATCGCCGAGACCGGCCTGCCGCTGATCGGGCTGGAGGAGCCGCGCTATCCCGAACTGTGCCGGCGGGCGGCGGCCAATCCCGCCATCGGCGCCAAGCGGCGGCCGGTGGCGAGAGACTGAGGGCCAAAGAAAACCGCCTCTTTGAACCTTTCAAAGAGGCGGCAAGGGCAAGGCCCGCCGCGGCTTATGCCGCGAAAGCCAAGCGCGAGCGCCCGGCGACTGAGGGCCAGATATTACGGCCGGCCGATGCTGGTGTAGGTGAAGCCCAGTTCGGCCATTTCCTCGGGAACGTAGACGTTGCGCAGGTCGACGATGGCCGGCTGGGCCAGCAGCGACTTGACCTTCTTGAGGTCCAGGGCGCGGAACTCGTTCCATTCGGTGATCAGGACCGCGCAATGGGCGCCCGGCATGGTGGCGTAGGCGTCCTTGCAGTACTCGACGCCCTCGGGAAGCAGCTTCTTCGCCTCTTCCATGCCCTCGGGGTCGAAGGCCTTGATGACGGCACCCGCCTCGATCAACGCGGCAACGATATCCAGCGACGGCGAATCGCGCATGTCGTCGGTATTGGGCTTGAAGGTCAGGCCCAGCACCGAGATGGTCTTGCCCTTCACCGAGCCGCCGCAGGCGGCGACCACGCGCTCGGCCATCTGCTTCTTGCGGGCGTCGTTGACGGCGACCACCGATTCGACGATGCGGAGCGGCGCGTCGAAATCGCGGGCGGTCTTGACCAGGGCCAGAGTGTCCTTGGGGAAGCACGAGCCGCCATAGCCGGGGCCGGGGTGCAGGAACTTCTTGCCGATGCGGCCATCCAGGCCGATGCCCTTGGCCACGTCGTGGACGTTGGCGCCCACCTTCTCGCACAGATCGGCGATCTCGTTGATGAAGGTGATCTTGGTGGCCAGGAAGGTGTTGCCGGCATACTTGATCAGCTCGGAGGTGCGGCGCGAGGTGAAGACGATGGGCGTCTCGATCAGGTAGAGCACCCGATAGAGCTGCTTCATCACCTTGCGGGCGGCATCGGACTCGGTGCCGATGACCACGCGGTCGGGGCGCATGAAGTCGTTGATGGCCGAGCCTTCGCGCAGGAATTCCGGGTTGGAGACCACGTCGAACTGAGCGTCGGGGCGCCGCGCCCGGATGATGCGCTCCACCTCGTCGCCGGTGCCCACCGGCACGGTGGACTTGGTCACCACCACGGTGTAGCCGGTCATGGCGTCGGCGATTTCCTCGGCCGCCGCGTAAACGTAGGAGAGGTCGGCGTGGCCGTCGCCGCGCCGGGACGGCGTGCCCACCGCGATGAACACCGCGTCGGCATCCCTGACCGCCGACTTGAGGTCGGTGGTGAAGGCCAGCCGGCCGGCTTCCACGTTGGCGGCGACCATGTCGTCCAGGCCCGGCTCGTAGATGGGCATGATGTTCTGGTGCAGCTTCTCGATCTTGCCGGCATCCTTGTCGACGCAGGTGACGTCGATGCCGAATTCCGAGAAACAGGTCCCCGACACCAGGCCCACATAGCCGGTGCCGATCATGGCGATGCGCATGGCGCTTTAGTCCTTAGCCGTGAAAGCGGGTGATCAGGTCGCGGGCGGCCTCGGCCATGTCCTCGCGGGCCAGGGCGAAGGCCAGATTGGCCTCCAGCCAGCCCACCTTGTCGCCGCAGTCGAAGCGGGTGCCCTCGAAGCGCAGGCCGTGGAAGGGGACCATGCCGATGGTCTGGCTGATGGCGTCGGTCAGCTGGATCTCGCCGCCGGCACCCTTCTCCTTCCTGTCCAGCACGTCGAACACCGCCGGATGCAGGATGTAGCGGCCGATGATGGACAGCGTCGAGGGAGCGACCTCGGGATCGGGCTTTTCCACCAGGCCCTTGGCGCGGGCCAGGCGGCCGTTGTCGTGTTCCACGTCCAGGATGCCGTAGCGCTTGGTGTGCTCGCGCGGCACGTCGGAGACGGCGACCACGTGGCCGCCCACCTCGGTGTGAACGGCGGCCATCTGCTTCAGGCAGGCGGTCTTGGACAGGATCAGATCGTCGGGCAGCAGCACGGCGAAGGGCTCGTCGGCCACCAGATCGCGGGCGCACCACACGGCATGGCCGAGGCCCAGGGGCTCGGACTGGCGGGTGTAGGAAATCTGGCCCGACTTGGGCATCCACGAGGTCACCGCCTCGACCAGATCGAACTTGCCGCGATCCTTGAGGATGCGTTCCAGCTCGGGATTGTGGTCGAAATGGTCCTCCAGCGCGTTCTTGCCGCGCCCGGTGACGAAGATGAAGTGCTCGCAACCGGCCGCGGCCGCCTCTTCCACCGCGTACTGGATCAGCGGCTTGTCCACTACCGGCAGCATTTCCTTGGGCATCGCCTTGGTGGCGGGCAGGAAGCGGGTGCCCATGCCACCCACGGGGAACACGGCCTTGCGGACTCGACGAGTCATCGATCACTCCTGAAGCTTTGTCTCGGCCGCCCGGCGCTTTATCGCGCCTCGTTACGGTCGCGGCATGTTTTGCCACGCCCGCGTGACGGACGCAACGGTTTGAGCGCGACTCTATCCCAGCAGGATGTCGCGGGCCTGATTGAGGCGGGTGGCGATCCAGGTGGAGCCGCCGGCATCCGGGTGGGCTGCACGCATCAGGCGACGATGGGCCTCGCGGATTTCATCGGGCGTGGCGCCGGGCTCAAGGCCCAGCACCTCGTAGGCCTGGGGGCGGGTCATGGCGGCGTCGGCGGGCGGAGAGGGCGGTGGCGCCTCGGCGGCGGCGCCTCGGCCGGTCATGCGGCGGATGGATTGCCAGAGCTGGTGCAGGCGCATGGCGCGGCCGATCCATGGCGACAGGCCGGCCAGGATGGCGAACAATCCGGCCAGCTTGCCGGTCACCACCAGTGCCACGCCGCCGATCACCAGGGCGGCGAGCCCGGCGCCGATCAGTGCCTTCTTGGCTTTTTCGGGCGGCGCCTTGGACCACCAGCGCAACCCCCACCATAGAGCGAGCAGGGCGCCGACCGCCAGAAGCAGGCGCAGGGGCATGGGCTATTCGAAATCGAAACTGGAATGGCCGTCGGTCAACTCGAACAGGCGCCGCACATTGCCCGACGCGCCGCGCAGGGTGAGGTGCCGTCCCTTGCCGACGATTTCGTCCTTGGCCAGATGCAGCATTCCCAATCCCACGGAATCCACCCGTCCCACCCTGGCCAGGTCGAAGACGACCCGGGCCGCCGTGATCGAATTGATGTCGGTGATCAGGCCGTTCATCTGGCTGGTGACGGTATAGTCCATGGTCCCGTCGAGCCGGACGGTCAGGGTATCGTCCTGGTGGGAGATGGAAATGTTCATGGGAAACCTGAATTCCTCGATTGGGTAGTCGATGATTATGCTACGACTTCGCCTGTCGCTCCAGGGATTGAATCAGGCAAATTGTGTCTCGCGTATAGGTGTTTGCCGCAAGATCAACCCTTGGCGCCACTGCGGCTTCGCGGTAAAAACGAACAGATGATCGTAAATGTGGAGGTAGCATGTCCGTTCTGCTGTGGCAACCGTCCAACGAGCGTGTCGAAGCCTCGGCGCTTGCCCGGTTCATGCGCCAGGCCGATACCCGCTTTCACGCCGGAGCGAGCGATTACCAGACGCTGTGGCGCTGGTCGGTGGACCGCCCCGATCAGTTCTGGTCCCTGGTGTGGGACGAGGTGGGGATTGTCGGCGACGGGCCGGGCGGCGTGGTGGTGGACGATGCCGGCCGCATGCCGGGCGCCAGATGGTTCCCCGAGGCACGGCTGAACTTCGCCGAGAACCTGCTGCGGCGCGACGATGCCGGCGACGCCATCGTCTTCTGGGGCGAGGACAAGGTGAAGCGGCGGCTGTCCTTCGCCGATCTGCATGCCCTGGTGTCGCGCATCCAGCAGGCGCTGAAGGCGGCGGGAGTCGGACCGGGCGACCGGGTGGCGGGCTACATGCCCAATATGCCGGAATCGGTGGCCTTCATGCTGGCGGCGGCCAGCCTGGGGGCCATCTGGTCCTCGGCCTCGCCCGATTTCGGCGTCCAGGGCGTGCTGGACCGCTTCGGCCAGATCGCCCCCAAGGTGCTGGTGGCCGCCGAGGGCTATTTCTATTCGGGCAAGGCCCACGACTGCCTGGAAAAGCTGGCGTCCATCGTGCCGGGCATTCCCTCGCTGGAGAGCGTGGTGGTGGTGCCCTACACCCGTGAGGCGGCGGATATCTCGGGCCTGCCCAAGGCGGTGCATCTGGGCGACTTCCTGGCGCCGTATACGCCCCGCGCGGTGGAGTTCGTCCGCCTGCCCTTCGATCATCCCCTCTACATCATGTATTCGTCGGGCACCACCGGGGCGCCCAAGTGTATCGTCCACTCGGCGGGCGGGGCGCTGATCCAGCAGTTGAAGGAGCACCGGCTGCATTGCGACGTGCGCCGGGGTGACCGGGTCTTCTACTTCACCACCTGCGGCTGGATGATGTGGAACTGGCTGGTGGCCGGCCTGGGGGCCGAGGCCACCCTGCTGCTCTACGACGGCAATCCCAGCCATCTGGGCGGCAACATCCTGTTCGACTTCGCCGATGCCGAGGGCATGACCCTGTTCGGCACCTCGGCCAAGTGGATCGACGCCATCGCCAAGATGGGCCTGGAACCCATCAGGACCCACTCGCTGACGACGGTGCGCACCCTGTGCTCCACCGGCTCGGTCCTGGCGCCCGAGGGCTTCGACTACATCTACGGCAAGGTGAAGGCGGACGTGCAACTGGCCTCCATCTCGGGCGGCACCGACATCATCTCGTGCTTCATGCTGGGCAACCCGCTGGCCCCCGTCCATCGCGGCGAGATCCAGTGCCGGGGCCTGGGCATGAAGGTCGAGGTGTTCGACGAGCAGGGGCGCTCGCTGGAGGGCGAGAAGGGCGAACTGGTCTGTACCCGCGCCTTCCCCTCCATGCCGGTGGGATTCTGGAACGACGATGACGGCGCCAAGTACCGTGCCGCCTATTTCGAGAAATTCCCCGGCATCTGGACCCACGGCGACTGGGTGGAGCTTAATCCCCGGACCGGCGGCATCATCGTCTTCGGCCGCTCGGACGCCACCCTCAATCCCGGCGGCGTGCGCATCGGCACCGCCGAGATCTACCGTCAGGTGGAGCAGATCGACGACGTGCTGGAAAGCCTGGTGATCGGCCAGGACTGGCAGGCCGACGTCCGCGTGGTGCTGTTCGTGCGGCTGCGCGACGGGGTGACGCTGACGCCGGAGCTGGAGGCGCGCATCAGGAAGCGCATCCGCGACAACACCACGCCGCGCCATGTGCCGGCCAAGGTGGTGCAGGTGGCCGACATTCCCCGCACCAAGTCGGGCAAGATCGTCGAACTGGCGGTCCGCGACGTGGTGCACGGCCGCGCCGTCAAGAACAAGGAGGCCCTGGCCAACCCGGAGGCGCTCGATCTGTTCACCGGCCGCTCCGAGTTGGAGGAGTGATAGACGGCCGTCAACTTTGACGATAGCCTTTCCCTTCGAGTTTGTTTGACGGGAGGGGCAGTCATGGATCGTCGTTCATTCCTCAAGGGGGCCACGGGCGCTGCCTGTCTGTGCGGCACGTGCGGCGGTTCCATCGCCCAGGCGGTGGCCGCCGAGGGAGCCCACTGGGCCTATGAGGGCCATGGCGGACCGGCCGAGTGGGGCATGCTGTCGCCGGAATACGCCGCCTGCTCCATGGGGCGCGAGCAATCGCCCGTCGACCTGTCCAAGCCCATTGCCGCCATCATCGGCGATCCGCTGACCGCCTGGCGGCCGGTGCCGCTCAGGGTGCAGAACAACGGTCACACCATCCAGGTGGATTGTGGCGGCGGCGGCAGTCTGATGCTGGACGGCAAGTCCTACGACCTGCTGCAGTTCCACTTCCATCACCCCAGCGAACACACGGTGGACGGCGCTTTCTTCGACATGGAGTGCCACTTCGTCCATAAGGCGGCCGATGGCGGTCTGGCGGTGCTGGGGGTGATGATCGCCAAGGGTGGCGCCAACCCGGCGCTGGAGGCCATCTGGCAGGTGATGCCGGGCAAGGGTGGCGAGAGCGTCACCGGGTCGTCCATGCTTGACCCCTCCATGCTGCTGCCCAAGGACCCGGTGACCTTCCGCTATGCCGGATCGCTGACCACGCCGCCCTGCTCCGAGGTGGTGCAGTGGGTGGTCTATCGCCAGGCCATCACCGCCTCGGCCGAGCAATTGGCCGCCTTCGCCAGGCTGTTTCCCAACAATGCCCGTCCGGTCCAGCCGCTCAACCGCCGCAAGCTGCTGCTCGATGTGATGTGAGGTGGGTGAGATGACGCATCGCTTTCCGCTCGCTCTCCTGCCGCTGGGCGCCGTGGCTTTGCTGGCGGGCTGCGCCGCCTCGCCCCAGCCCATGGACGGAGGCTGGTACCAGGGCACCTGGATCGTCACCGACGCCTTCCCCTCGGGGGCCGTGACCGACGCCGCTTCCGCGCCGCGTGGTCAGGCCGTGCCCATGGACACCGCTCGGGCCGGTGACGCCGCCGGCCGTGTCTGCCCGTCGCCGCGCTACAGCGAGGACCGGGCGCCGTTGAGTTCGGTGGTCGGGGCGGCGGCCGCCGACTGGCCGGGCATGTCCGATCAGGTCACGGTGCTCAATGTGGACTGTGACGGCCGGCCTTTCGCCCGCTATGCGGTGATGGCCGACGGCGCCCTGATGGCCCGCTACGGCGGCTGGGTGCTGCGGCTGGAGCACGGCGAGAAGCTGGCGGCCAATCCCGCTCCCATGATGGCCGAGCCGGCGGCGGCACCCATGGCGGTGGCGCCTCCGCCTCCGCCTGCGGTGACGCCGCCCCCGCCGGTTGCCGAGGCGCCGCGCAGGCTGGTCTATCTCGCCTCGTACAAGACCGAGGCGTGGGCTCGCAAGGGCTGGGGCGTCCTGGCCGGGCACTCGGCCGCCCTCAAGGCCTCGGAGCCGGTGCTGAAGGACGTCGAGATCAAGGGCAAGGGCAAGTTCGTGCGCCTGTTCGCCGGGGCCAGGGACGACGGCGCCGCCAAGACCATCTGCAAGGAATTGGGCAAGGCCATCGCCGAATGCGGCGTGGCGGGGCGGGAATAGGAGCGGGCGGCGGTGCGCGTCACATCCGACGCGTGATGATCTAGAAGCGGTAGCCCAGGCCGGCGCCGAGCGTCAGGCCGGTTCCCGGCTGATCGGTGCCGCTGGCCCGGTTGGCGCCGGCCATGCCGCCGACGCTGAAGGACGGGCTCACCTGATGGATCAGGCTGAGCGACATATTGATTTCGTTGCCGTTGGGGCCGGTGCGGTAAGGATCGGCCAGGGTCAGGGCCGGATGCTGGGAATTGGGGCTGATATAGCCCCAATCGGTGCGGTTGACGCCCAGGCTGAGCGATGCCCGGCTGTCGGTGCCCAGGGCTCCGCCGGCCCACGAGGCGGCGAGGTTGGCGCCGCTGCTGGCGCCGTCGCTGCGCAGCGACGAGGACAACTGGACATTGGCGCCGCCATAGGCGACGTAGCCGCCCACCGCCAGCGGGCTGCCCGGCAGGCCGAAGGCCAGGGGCGAGCCGGACAGGCCGGCCGATGGCCCCGACACGGCCCCCGCCGACAGCTTTCCCGACGACATCAGGGGCAGGCGGGACTCGCCCAGGCCGAAGGCGGGTGCCTCGGCTCGCGCCGCGCCGCCACCCGGCACCAGCCGCGCGGCGGGGGAGAGCTCGGCCGAATCCGCCGGTCCCGCCGCCCACAGGGGCAGCGCCAGGATGGAGAACAGAACGGAACGAGCGGAAGTCATGGCCTGAGACGGGTAAAGGTGTATCGCTTCAGGAAGATATAGGCGCCGGTCCGGCCGTGGGGAAGTCCCTGGAACGGCTGTCGTTTTGATTCTTTGCAAGTGTTGCAGTTTTGCACTGCAATATCGGGAGAACCCCCTACGTCTTTTCGGCGATCAGCTGGCGAATGGCGGTGCTGCCGGTGTCGGGGGCGACGATTGCGGCCAGCCAGGGCAGGACACGCTCCAGGCTTTCCCGCAGTTGCCAGGGCGGATTGATCACCAGCAGGCCGCTGCCGTTGAGCCTGAATGGGTCCTCGGCCGGGCGCAGCAGCAACTCCACGGCCAGGGCTTCCGGGCCGCCTTGGTCGGCGATGTCCCGATAGAAGGCCTCCACCGGCTCGCGGCCCTTGATGGGATACCAGGCCAGATAGATGCCGGTGGGCCACAGCTTGCGGGCCCGGCGCAGGGCGGCCAGCAGTCGCTCGAACTCGTTCTTGACCTCGAAGGGCGGGTCCATCAGCACCAGCCCGCGCCGCTCGGGCGGCGGCAGCAATCCCTTGGCGGCGGTGTAGCCGTCCAGATGGTGGACGCCGACCCGGCGGTCGCCGTGGAAGCGGGCCCGCAGCGTCTCCACGTCCTCGGGGTGCAGTTCCACCAGGGCCATGCGGTCCTGGGGGCGCATCAGGCCGCGCACCAGTTCGGGCGAGCCGGGATAACGGCGCAGCGTACCGTCCGAGTTCCAGGCCCGCACCACCGCCAGATAGGTCTCCAGTTCAGCGGGCGGGCGGGGCGCGTCCAGGACCTTGGCGATACCGTTCAGATATTCGCCGGTCTTGTCGGCCTGGGGGGCCTCCAGGTCGTAGGCGCCGATTCCCGCATGGGTATCGAGCACAAAGAACGGCGTGTCCTTGCGCTTCAGTCCGGCGATGACCAGCGCCAGGATGGCGTGCTTCATCACATCGGCGAAGTTTCCTGCGTGGTAGGCGTGGCGGTAGTTCATACCCTGCTCTCGGACCCTTGGCTGCGGTGGCGCGAAAGCATAGAGGGCGTCGCCGCCAGGGGGCAAAGGGAAAGCGCCATAAGTGGACTTAAAATTAAAACTATTAAAAATAAAGAATGAGTGGGGTGTTTACTGTAGCCCGACTAATCAAGCCATTATTCCAATGGTATAAGCGGTAATACCAACGAATGGTATAAAGGCTCGGCAGAGAAATTGATCAGTGGCATGGAAAGGCGGCAGCTCCATCGACTCCTGTGATTTATGACGGATGACCCTTTTGTAAAAGACACATTTTGATGCATCTTCGTTCATCCTTTTCGAAGGGATTTGGTGTAGTGTCCGCTTCGGAGCGGCTCCAATGTGGGGCCGGGGCTGCATTGGCCGGGTGGCTGCCCGGCATTCTGCTTGCGCGGGGAATAGTCATGTCGCGTCCTGGTGTTTACTTGTCCGGGGTGGAGCGCACATTCGGCGCCGACGAGATCATCGTCAGCAAGACCGATACCAAAGGGCGGATCATCTATGCCAACGAGGTGTTCCTGCGGATGGCCGGTTTCGCCGAGGGCGAGATTCTCAACCAGCCGCACAGCATCATCCGCCATCCCGACATGCCGCGCTGCGTCTTCAAGCTGCTGTGGGACACCATCGAGGCCGGCAAGGAAATCTTCGCCTATGTGAAGAACCGGTCCAAGAACGGTGACCATTACTGGGTGCTGGCCCATGTGACCCCCACCTTCGACAAGGCGGGAAAGATCGTCAGCTACCATTCCAACCGCCGTTCGCCCCGGCGGGACGCGGTGGAAAAGGCCGAGGGCCTCTACAAGGAACTGCTCGCCATCGAGAACGGCCACGATGATCGCAAGGTTGGCATGGAAGCCGCCTTCCAGGCCGTGGTCGCCAAACTGCAAGGCGCGGGAGTGCCCTACGATGAATTCGTCTTCTCTCTCTAGGGCCCTGGCCGCCGCCATTCTCGCCGCGGTACTGTGCGGAATCGGCGCGCTGATCGCCCTGAGCCGCGGCGCGCTGCTCGATGCGGGAGCCATGGGGCTGGCGGCGCTGGGGGCGCTGGCCGTGCTGTATTACGTGAACCGGGCGCGCGCCAGCATCCACCGGGCCTGCCAGGTTCTGGGCGAGGCCGGAGCGGGCCGCCTGGACGTGCGCATCATCGGTATCGTCGAGGGCGGGACCCTCGGCCGGTTGGACAAGGCGATCAACCGGTTGCTCGACCTGACCGAGGTGTTCACCAAGGAGGCCGACGCCGCCATGGCGCTGACCTCCGAGGGCCGTTATTTCCGCCATATCCTCACCGACGGCATGGTGGGCGAGTTCGCCGACCATGCGCGACTGATCAACAAGGCGCTCTCCGGGATGGAAATGCGCGCCAATGCCTTCAGCGCCGAAGCCACCGGAGTCGGCAACACCATCAAGCACGTCACCCAAGTGGTGGCCGCCACCGCCACCGAGCTGGAAGCCACCGCCCAGCAGATGTCCGACATCGCGTCCCAGACCAGCGAGCAGTCCACCAAGGTGGCCGGTGCCGCCGAGGATGCCTACACCCATGTGGAAGCGGTGGCGGCGGCGGCCGAGCAGGTGTCGTCGGGCATCCGCGACGTGGCGGCGCGCATCCAGGATTCGGCCCGCATGGCCCAGGAAACGGTGCGGGTCGCCACCGAGACCGACGAGGCCATCAACGGCCTCAACATAGCGGCGCAGAAGATCGGCGAGGTGGTCAACCTGATCACCGAGATCGCCAGCCAGACCAACCTGCTGGCCTTGAACGCCACCATCGAGGCGGCGCGGGCCGGTGAAGCCGGCAAGGGCTTCGCCGTGGTCGCCAACGAGGTCAAGCATCTGGCCAATCAGACGGCGCGCGCCACCGACGAGATTTCCAGCCAGATCGACGGCATGCGCCAGGCCACCGGCCAGGCGGTGGGCGCGGTGCGCAACATCGCCGGCAAGATCCGCGAGATCAACGACAACGCCACCGGCATCGCCGCCACCACCGAGCAGCAGAGCGCGGCGGTGGCCGAGATGAGCCGTTCCATCCGCACCGTCGCCGCCGACGTGCAGACGGTGGCCGACACCATCGGCGAAGTGGCTTCCACCGCCGGCACCGCCACCGACGCCGCCGGACAGGTGCTGGTCGCCGCCGGTGATCTGGCCAACCGCACGGTCAGCATGAACGACGACATCGACGCCTTCATCTCGCGGGTGTGCTCGGGCATCAAGGGGGCGTAGGGCGGGGACGCCCCTTTCTCCTTGCGTGGCGGAACGGCTTCCGTTAAAGCTACGCTTCCGATGGAGGAAACCATGTTCGTCTGCTTGTCCAAGGCAAACGCATTGCGCGTCCGGGGCTCTGCCTCGGCGGCGGCCTTCATCACTACCAAAACCGGCGCCACCAAGACCGCTTGAGCGGGCCGGTTCGTCACGATTGCACGAAAAAGGCCCGCGGAAAGCTTCCCGCGGGCCTTTTCGTATCTCGATAAGCGCCAGGGAACCAAGGGCTCTGGAAAACGGAGAGGACAAGATGGGTTACAAGGTTGCTGTAATCGGCGCGACCGGC
>Ga0265320_10001413_pt1 | contig 17459 bp, 9 predicted proteins | sample 4827metaG_FD_202087 | JGI IMG/M metagenome (GOLD analysis project Ga0265320, IMG submission 202087) | Rhizosphere microbial communities from Carex aquatilis grown in University of Washington, Seatle, WA, United States - 4-8-27 metaG | ecosystem: Host-associated > Plants > Roots > Rhizosphere >...
GGGCCACCGGCGGCTCCTCGGACAATTTTGTCGGCTTTATCGACGAGGTGCGCATCAGCAGCACAGCCCGGGGACCGTTGGATTTTTATTTCACCAACGATTCCGACGGCGACGGCCTGCCCGATGACTGGGAGATCACCTGGTTCACCAACCTCACCGCTTACACCGGAACCGACGACCCCGACGGCGACGGGTTCTCGAACCTGGAGGAATTCGAGGGCGGCTCCAACCCGATGCTGGCTGCGTCCACTCCCTATGACACCGACGCGGACGGCCTGCTGGATTTCTGGGAGGATTATTATTTCGGCACACTCGCGTATGGCGCGGCGGATGATCCCGACGGCGACGGCTTCACCAATCTCGCGGAATACGAGGCCGGCACAAATCCGACCAACGCAGCATCGACCCCCGCCGACACGGACGCCGACGGCCTGCCGGACGCGTGGGAGATGTTGTATTTCGGCACGCTCAGCTATGGCCCGACCGATGATCCCGATGCCGACGGCTTCACGAACCTGCAGGAATATCAGGCCGGCACAAATCCCGCCATCGCGAACTCTCCACTGCCGGCTCCGGCACTGCCGGCCACCACGTTCATCCCCATTGACAACGGCAACACCAACACGAGCGAGTTTGGTTACGCCGGTTCTTCCGCGATCAACGCCGTGGCCTTCATCCGGTCCGGGTTGATGACCGTGGGGAATCAGCAGTTCATGACCTGGTATTACCGCAATGCCACAAATGCGAGCGATACGAACAATAACCGGATCGCTGTTGCCCGGCGCAATCTGGACACGAACCGGTGGGAAATCTTTCACGTGCCTTACACCGCCAATGACATTACGGATGGGCACGACGTGATCAGCTCAGGAATCGACGGCGACGGTTACCTGCACATCTCCTGGGGCATGCATGGCAATTCCTTCCTCTATGCCCGGTCCACGACGCCGGTGACCGGCAGCCAGCCCATCGCTTTCGGCGCGCCCACCACGATGACCGGCGGCGAGAATAATGTCACCTACCCGCAGTTTCTCACCCTGCCCAACGGCGACCTGCTTTTCATCTTCCGCGAAGGCTCGTCCGGCGCCGGGGATACGTTCATCAACCGTTACGACCACACGACCCAGGCCTGGACGAACCAGCAATACAACGCCGGGCAACAACCGTTCGTCAAAGGCACCTGGCCGACCAGCTACAACTGTTACCCGAATATGCCGTGCCTGGATGCCGCGGGTAATTTATTCTTCATCTGGGTCTGGCGCGCCACCCCCGCCTATGAATCCAACCATGATTTCAGCTATGCCCGGTCCACCAACGGCGGGCTGACCTGGTTGCGTTCTGACGGGACACCTTATGCGCTCCCCATTTCCGCCAACGGGGAAAATGGCGACACCAACACCACGGCGGAACGCGTGCTGACCATTCCCCAAAATTCCAGCCTGATCAACCAGGCGGGCATGTGCCTGGATACCAACGGCCAGCCGGTGGTCGCCACCTGGTGGGCCCCGGGCACACCCACAAATAATTTTCGCCGCCAATATATGGTCCTCTTCCGCTCCACAAATGGCTGGGCGGTCCGCCAGGTCTCCAATCGGACCAACGACCCGCCCGGCACCATGTTTCTCGATGGCAATGTCCGCGATCTCGGCCGCCCGGTGGTCGTCACCGACAAGCAAGACCGCATCATCGTGCTTTACCGTGATAATCAGGGCTTCAACGGGCTGACCGTTGTCAGTTCATTGCCCCGGGCGGTTGACCCCGACCGGTTGCTGTGGACGAGCTTCGATCTTACCGCCACCAACCTGGGCAATTACGAGCCGGTGATTGATCTGGCGCGCTGGCAGCGGGACAACGTGATGGACATTCTTTATCAACCCAGCAGCGGCCTCGGCTACATACCGCCCGCCAATAACGCTTCACCCATCGGCGTGCTGGAGTGGAATGCCGCCGCCTGGTTTGCCCACCAGCCCGCAGTGCAACTGGCGGTCGTCAATTCCGGGCAGGACGCCGCCGTTTCCTTCCCCTCGCAAACCGGCTGGGGCTACCGGCTCTGGGCCAGCTCGAATCTCCTCGCGAACTGGCAGTCCGCCGGCACCATCGTCGGCACCGTCACCGGCAATGGTTCGCCGCTGCAGATCGTTCACACCAACGGCGCGGTCGGCCCGCAACGCTACTGGCGGCTGGAAATCAAGGAAGGAGGATTTTGACGTGATTCACTCCCGGGCAGTTCTTGGTGGGCGAAGATTGATTTTGACGGCGCTCATCGTGGCTCCGCTGATGGCGGCGGGGCAGACCTTGAGCATCACCAACGGCATCCACACTTACAGCTCCCTCGCCAACACCACGGTCGACCTGACCAATCGTTCGGAGTTGCACATTACCGGCACCAACAGCCCGATTCCCGGTTGCGTCATTAATCTGAACTCGTCCGATGCCTGGTTTTTCCTGGACAGCATCCCGCCCGCCAGTGTCGTTTCCAGCTATCTCGGACAGATCACGGTGAATGGCGCGGCGGCGGTGGTGAACAGCAATGTGCGCGTGGTCGAATATGCCATGGGAACGGTGGTGATCCCGCAATCACCCGCTTTTCTGCCCTTGCAGGTTTTTTCCGGAAGCCAGTTCACCGGCGCTTCCATGCAACTGGGTCTCTACACCTATTACAACAGCGGCAATCTGGGCGTGATGAATAACGCCATCACCTCCTTCAAGCTGAAACGCGGTTACATGGCCACTTTCGCGCAACAGGCGGATGGCAGCGGCATCAGCCGGGTGTATGTCGCCCAGGACGGCGACCTCGAGGTGGGAGCGCTGCCCGGCAGCCTGAACGACGCGACGGGATTTATCCGGGTTTTCCCCTGGCGCTGGACGGGCAAGAAGGGCTGGTCGGGCGCAGTCCAACCGCTGGTCAATCCACTCTGGAGTTATGACTGGGACAATTCCACGACCTCGACGCGGAATACGGAGTACGTCCCCATGCGGCACGACGCGAATTGGAACGCGTATGCCAACATCAACAACAAGCAGGATTCCACCCATGCGCTCGGTTTCAACGAACCGGATTCGGCCTCCCAGGCCAATATGACCGTGGACCAGGCGATTGCCGCCTGGCCGAACCTGATGGCCTCGGGCCTGCGCCTGGGTTCGCCGGCGCCCACCGACGGCGGGCAGGCCTGGCTGTACAGTTTCATCGACAAGGCGGACGCTTTGAATTACCGCGTGGATTATGTGGCGTTTCATTTTTACCGGTGCGGCTATACGGCCACCCAGTTGCACGACCTGCTCTGGGGCATTCACGTCCGGACTCATCGCCCGGTGTGGGTGACGGAATTCAACAACGGCGCCAACTGGACCACCTGTGCCGTGCCGACCCTGGACCAAAATGCCCAGGTTATCGGTGATTTCATCAACATGATGGACCAGGCGCCGTTCGTGGAACGCTACGCGATTTATAACTGGGTCGGGGACACCCGGGCCATGGTGGACGCCAGCAATGCGTTGACTCCGGCGGGCGTGGTTTATCTCAATGAAGTCTCCCCCAATGCTTACCTGCAAGAGTTCCCAGCCGGCGTCGGCACCGAGGCGAACTACCTCTTTGACGGTGATGGGCGGGACCGCACCGGCGGCGGCAACGACGCCCTGCTGGGCGGAGCGCCGGCCTTCACCACCGGCCCGTCCGGCCAGGCCATTCAACTGGACGGCGTTCACGATTTCATCCAGGTGCCCGCCAACGTGGGCGACAGCTCCAATTTCACCTTCGCCGCCTGGGTCAACTGGACCGGCGGAGCAAACTGGCAGCGCATCTTCGACTTTGGAGCTGATACCGGCCAATACCTGTTCCTGACCCCCAGTTCCGGCGCCAACACGCTGCGCTTTGCCATCACCACCGGCGGCGGCGCCACCGAACAACACCTGGAAAGCAGCCCGCTGACTCCCGGCGTATGGACACATGTGGCCGTCACGATCAACGGCACCACCGGCAAACTGTTCGTCAACGGCGCCCCCGTTGCCACCAACAACAGCCTGACGGTCAACCCGGTCGCGGTAATGACCAAATACAATTATCTCGGCAAGAGCCAGTTTCCCGCTGACCCGCTCTTTGCCGGCCAGTTGGATGGCGTCTTTATCGCGGGGTATGCCCTGACGGATGCCCAGGTGGCGGCCCTGCCAGGCACTCTGCCACCGCAGTTTGCCAGCGACCCCATCCTGAAAACGAATGCCTACTGGAATCAACCCTACAGCGGCTCGATCACCGGCGACGCGAGCGATCCCGCCAGCAGCACCCTCGCTTTCAGCAAGCTGGATGGCCCGGCATGGTTGGTCGTGGCCGCTGACGGCAGTTTGAGCGGCACCCCGGGCCTGCCTGATCTGGGAACGAATACCTTCACAGTCCGCGTCGTCAACGCCGGCGGGATGGCGGCCATCACAAGACTGACGATTGCCGTAAGGTCGCTCACACCACAACCCGCGAACCCCGGTTTCGAAGCGCCCGCCACCGCAGCCTACGTTTATAATCCGGTCGGCGGATCATGGACGTTCAGTGGCGCTCCCGGCAATGGTTCGGGAGTTACCATCAATAATAGCGGGTTCACGGGCGGCAATGCCGCGGCGCCGGAGGGGGTTCAGGTCGGATTCCTGCAGGTCAACGGAACGATTTCACAAACCATCTCCGGGTTTGTTCCCGGCACCAACTACACGGTGAATTTCATGGCTTCGCAACGCCAAAACAAGGGCGGCGGACAATCGGGGGAAACATTCAATGTCACCCTGGACGGCTCGGTCATCGGCAGCTTTGCGCCGCCTCAATCCGGAGCGGCCTATCTGCAATACTCGACCAACTTCATCGCGACAGCGACGACCCACACGCTGGCGTTTGTCGGCACCGACTTGAACGGCGGGGACAACACGGTGTTTCTGGACAACGTCGCCATTGTTCTGACCTCCGCGTTGCCACCGGCGCCCACGAGTCTGACCGCAACGCCGGGGAGCGGCCAGGTCAGCTTGAATTGGCCGGCCTCGCCCGGTGCGACGGGCTACCGGGTCAAGCGCGCCACAGCGAGCGGCGGGCCTTACACGACGATCGCCAGCCCGGCAACCACGAGCTTTACCAACACCGGCCTGGTCAATTATATGACCGGCTATTACGTGGTTTCCGCGACAAACAATGTTGGCGAAAGCGCCAACTCGACGGAAGCCAGCGCCGCGCCGGCGATCATCCCCGGCAACTTCGGATTCGAGACGCCCGGCACCGCCACCTACATCTACAATCCGGGCGGAGGTTCATGGACATTCAGCGGCGGCGCCGGCAATGGCTCGGGCGTCACCGCCAATAACAGCGGGTTCACCGCCGGCAATGCCGTCGCGCCGCAAGGGGTGCAGGTCGCATTTGTGCAGGTTAACGGTGCCGTTTCCCAGTTGATTTCCGGGTTCATCCCCGGCACCGCCTACACGGTTAAATTCATGGCCTCCCAAAGACGAAACAAGTCCGGCGGCCAGGCGGGCCAGACCTTCAACTTGAAAATAGACAACACGGTCATCGGCGGCTTTGAACCCAATCAGGCCTCGTCGAATTATGTGGAATACACGGACAACTTTATCGCCACCGCCACCGCGCACACGCTGGCGTTCGTCGGCACCGACCTGCACGGTGGTGACAACACGGCATTCCTCGACAATATCCGCATCACCGTGCCGCCGCCTGCCATCGTGCCCACGAATCTGTCGGCGATCGCCGGCGACGCACAGGTCGCGTTGAGTTGGGCGGCTGCGGCGGGAGCCACCAGCTACAACATCAAGCGCGCCACGGTCGGCGGCGGTCCTTACACCCCGGTTGCGACCGGCGTGAACGCCACCAATTTCCCGGATGTGAACGTGCTCGACGGTGTGGCCTACTACTATGTCATCAGTGCGGTGAACGCCAGCGGTGAAAGTGCCAACTCAGCTGAAGTCACCGCCCATCCCACTTCAACCATCCCGATCCAGGTCGACTACGTGTTGAATGGCAATCAATTGGCGATCACCTGGCCGCAAGACCATACCGGGTGGCTGGTGCAGGTGCAGTCCAATCCGCCGGCCGCCGGCCTCGGAACAAACTGGGTTACCCTGTCCGAAACCATCGGCACAAACATTTACTATGCACCCATCGATTCCGGTGGTGGCAGTGTTTTTTACCGGTTGATTCGCGAGTAAGGGTGCAGATGAGATGGATGACCCTCGCTGGCACGGTCCGGTCGAATTGCGGGTTTGCCGTACTGAAATGACTTGTTTTAACGCCTCCCGGTGCGCAACGGCGATGGCCATGTTGTTCTGTTGCTGGCTTGCCGCCGATTCTTTCGCCGCTCCGCCCGCCGGTTATTATCTCGTCTGGAGCGATGAATTTAATGCTGTTTCATTGGACGCCATCCGGTGGGATTATTGGCTGCCCGGCAACCGGCGCGATGCCGTCAACGTGACCAACGCCGTTTCGCTCAACGGTTCCAATCTGGTCATCACCACCTACTCCCTCGGCGGCGCCAATTATTCGGCTTTCATCGCAACTGATAAAACCTTCCGCTCGCGTTACGGTTACTGGGAGTCGAGGATCAAATGGAGCGACAGCAACGGCATGTGGTCGGCCTTCTGGATGCAATCGCCCACCATGGGAGCCGACCGCAACGACCCGCAAGTTTCCGGCTCGGAAATTGACTTCACCGAACACCGCCTGGTGGATGCCGCCACCAACGACATCGCTGGCCAGGTTCAGATGAACATCCACTGGAACGGCTATGGTTCCGCCGCCAAAAGTTCCGGCAGTGGCAACGTTGGCAGCGGCCTCGCTGGCGGCTTCCATACTTACGGATTTTTGTGGACGACCAATTCCTACTCCTTCCAGATTGATGGCTCGCCGGTTTACCACGGCGGCTCCGCCCCCGTCTCGCACAGCACCGGCTGGGTGGCGCTCAGCAGCGAAGTGGACGACACCTCGACGAAGTGGGCGGGGTTCATTCCCGCCGGTGGTTATGGCGACCTTGATACCAGCGCCGCGAAATTGACCGTGGACTATGTTCGCTATTATGCGCCGACAAACGCCCTGTTCTGGACGGGCGCGCTCTCAACCTCCTGGACCGAAGCCGCAAACTGGAATTCCAACCGGTCGCCCACCCCGGCCAGCGACCTGACGTTTTCCTATTTAAGCGGCTCCAACCTCGCCACCACTCCCGGGCAGGATTACAGCGTTCACGGACTTGTCTTTCTCAACACGCAGGACGGAATCTTCATCAGCGGCACCAACCGGTTGACCATCGGTACTGGAGGCGTGGACATGGTCGCTGCAAACCGCAACGTCACCCTGTCAATGCCCGTCACCATCGGTACAGCGCAAACATGGCTCATCGGTCCGAACCATCCCGGAAACATTCTGATTCTCAACGGCGATCTTTCCGGCGCCGGCGCCTTGAGCAAGGCCGGCCAGGGCACCTTGATTTTGAACGGCGCCAGCAGCTTTTCCGACGCGCTCTACGTGGACGCCGGCACGCTTCTGATCAATGGCTCGCTGGAGACCACCTGTCTGACGGTCAGCGGCGGCACGCTGGGTGGCAACGGCATTATCAATGGTCCGGTAATGGTGCGACCCGAGGGCAGGTTGGCGCCGGGAAATTTCACCGGCGCGCTCACCGTCAACAATTCCCTCGCCCTGGAGGGAACGACCTTGATTGAGCTGAACAAATCCGCGGCCACCAACAACGTCATCTGCGGCCTGACCGCCATCACATACGGCGGCACGCTGATCGTCACCAACCTGAGCGGCACATTGGCAGCCGGGGACAGCTTCAAACTGTTCAACGCTGACAGTTATTCCGGCGCGTTCACCAGCCTGTCTCCGGAGGCACCGGCTCCCGGGCTGGCTTGGAACACAAACACGCTGGCAATCGATGGCACGTTGCGCATCGCGGCCGCGGAACGGTCTGCCAATCCGGGTAGCCTGACAAACATCCGGTTGTTTTTCACCATGACGATGCCGTAAAGTCTGCGGCGTGACCCGTCGGACCGCCAAACCATAAAACATAACGACCCTCCATCACTCAACCTATGAATTCATTTACGGGGAAATTCTGGCCCATCCTCGCGCTGGGCCTGGTCAGTTCCATTGCCCTGGCAGCGGGTCCGGCTTCGCCGCGGGAACGCGTCTCACTGGATGCCGACTGGCGCTTCAGCAAGGGCGATCCCGCCGAAGTCACCAACCAACTGGCCTACACAAATATCCAGGATTGGGTGGAGGCCACCGGCGCTGAGTTCAGCACCAACGCGAACCTGACCGCGAAGAAGCGGCCCGAGGGAAATCCGGGCGGCGACATTGCCTATGCACAAAATGATTTCAACGACAGCCAGTGGCGCCTGCTGAATCTGCCGCACGACTGGGGTATCGAAGGGCCCTTCCAGCAGGGGCTTCCCGGTCAAACCGCCAAACTGCCGTGGTCGGGCGTTGCCTGGTATCGCAAACACCTGGAAATCCCCGCTTCCGACCAGGGCAAAAACATCTGCCTGGCTGTCGATGGCGCGATGGCTTACGCGACGGTCTGGCTTAACGGCCAGTTCGTCGGCGGCTGGCCTTACGGCTACGCCTCCTGGCAGGTCGATCTGACACCGTACATCAAATTCGGAGCGGAAAACGTCGTCGCCATCCGTCTCGACAATCCGCCGGATTCCTCGCGTTGGTATCCCGGCGGTGGCATCTACCGCAATGTGTGGCTCGTCAAGACCGGACCGGTTCATGTGGCTCATTGGGGAACCTATATCACCACCCCCTTGGTCGGTTCGCGAGCAGCCACCGTTGCCGTCCAGACCAGTATTGACAACGAATCTACGAACGACGTGGAGATCAATGTCGAAACGAAGTTTTACGAATTGGATGCCCAGGATGCCCGCCGGGGTGAACCGGTGGCCGCGCAGTCAACGCAGATGAAAGTGACCGCCGGGACGAATGCGACCGGCCGAATCACCGTGACCGTGGCGAATCCCAGGCTTTGGAGCATCGATCAACCCAACCGCTACCTGGCAGTGACCACCTTGAACCAGGACGACAAAGTAGTGGATGTGGTTGAAAATATTTTCGGCATTCGCACCATCGAATTCACAGTCACCGGCGGTTTCCTCCTGAACGGCAAACGCGTTCCGCTGAACGGGGTTTGCGATCATCACGACCTTGGCGCGCTGGGCGCGGCCATCAACACTCGCGCACTGGAGCGCCAGATCCAGATCCTCAAGGAAATGGGCTGCAACGCCATCCGCACCAGCCACAACCCGCCGGCGCCGGAACTGCTCGATTTATGCGACCGCGCGGGCATGCTGGTGATGGACGAATCCTTCGACTGCTGGAAGCACAGCAAGAAAAAGAACGACTATCACCTGCTCTTCGATGACTGGCACGAGAAAGACTGGCGCGCGGAATTGCGCCGCGACCGGAATCACCCCAGCATCATCCTCTGGAGCATCGGCAATGAGATCGACGAACAAGGCTCCCCGACGCAACATTGGATGGCCGCCGAACTGACCGCCATCGCCCACCAGGAGGACCCGACCCGACCCACCTCCGCCGCGTGCAACAAAATCCCGGCCGGTTACAACGGATTCCAAAAGTGCGTGGACGTTTTCGGTTATAACTACAAGCCGGCCGAGTACGCCAAATTCCGCCAGGCCAATCCCAGTCAGCCGTTGTATGGCAGCGAAACCGCCTCGTGCATCAGCTCCCGCGGCGAATATTTCTTCCCCGTCAGCACCAACCAGGATGACGGCAAAGCCGACTTCCAAATGAGCTCCTACGATCTTTACGCGCCGCGCTGGGCTACGATCCCGGACACCGAGTTCAAAGGCCAGGACGAATGCCCTTATGTCGCCGGGGAATTTGTCTGGACCGGCTTCGATTATCTCGGCGAACCGACGCCCTACGACAGCGACCTGACCAACCTCATCAATTACTCCGATCCCGCCGAAAAGGCGCGCGCGGAAAAAGAACTGCAGGAGATCGGCAAGATTCGCTCGCCGTCGCGCAGCTCCTACTTCGGCATCATCGATCTGGCCGGTTTCAAAAAGGACCGATTCTATCTTTATCAGGCACGCTGGCGACCAGGCTTGCCCATGGCGCATATCCTCCCGCATTGGAACTGGCCCGACCGCGTCGGCCAGGTCACACCCGTCCACGTTTACACCTCCGGCGATTCGGCGGAACTGTTCCTGAACGGCAAATCGCTCGGCCTGAAGAAAAAAGGTCCGTACGAATATCGCCTCGTATGGAACGACGTGGTCTACCAACCCGGCGAACTCAAGGTGGTTGCCTATAAAAACGGCGAAAAATGGGCAACCGACGTCATGAAAACCACCGGCCTGGCGGCCAAACTCACCTTGTCGGCCGACCGCGACAAAATCCGCGCCGACGGCCAGGATCTGTCCTACATCACGGTCACCGTGACGGACAAGAAAGGTTTGCTCGTGCCGCGCTCGAAAAACCACATCCGGTTCCAGATTGAAGGCCCGGGCGAAATCGTGGCCACCGACAACGGTGACGCCACGAGCTTCGAATCATTTCAAGCGCCGGAGCGGAACGCCTTCAACGGCCTGGTGCTGGTCATCGTCCGCGCCCAACCCGGCCGGCCGGGGAGCATCAAACTCGCCGCCACCGCGGACGGTCTCGCCGGCGCCTCAATCAAAATCAAGAGCGATTGATGCCAGGCACGGTGTTGCTGCCGCTTCCGGGCAGGCCCGGTCAACCGGAAAAGCTATTTTAAGGTCCAGCCGCAGCTGTCGCTGACCCGGGCGCCGTCCCGGTCGGCGCGGGCTTCGACCTGGTTTTTGCCGGGACTCAGCGTGATATCCTTCCAGATGAAGACGGCGTTGCCGTCGTTGTCCCGCGTGCCGCATGATTTGCCGTTGAGGAACAGTTCCGTGCGGGCAGCGTTGGAATAAACCTTCACCTCGGTGACGGCGTTGGTGCGTTCGGTGAACCGGCGGCTGGTGATGTAAATCGTCGGCTCGTCCGACCAATTGGCCTTGTAGAAATAAAAGGCATCCTTTCTGATTTTCCGGTCGTAGGTCACCAGTCCTTTGTCATTGCGGCCCAACATCCCGCCTTCGTGACGCCAGTAGCTGGTGAAGTCGAACATGTTCCAGACAAACGTGCCCCAGACCCAGGGACGGCCTTTCAATTCTTTCCAGGCAACTTCATGCACGATCGCCTGCCATTCCTCGGGATGCCATTGGCCGCCAGCCTTGGGCTCTTTCGGATTCTGCTCGTGTTGCGTGACGTTCGCACCGGCGCCGTATTCGCTGACGCAAAAGCCGCCGGACCGGCTTGTCGCCCGGTATTTTTCCGCCGCCGCAAAGTCCGCTACCGGCCCCCATTCGGGATACCAGCCCGGATAAATGTTCCAGCCGAGCAGGTCTGGAATTTTGTTCATCTGCGGCCAGCCGCCGGTGCAGGTGGCGGCAATCGTAGGCCGGGTGGGGTCTTCGCTGTGCGCCAGGTTGTCCAGATCCTGCAACTCGCGATGCGGATCGGGATTGCCGGGACGCAATTCGTTGAACAGGCTCCAGCAAAAGATGGACGGGTGATTGATGTTTTGCCGGATCAGATCGAGCAACTGGCTTCGCGAGGTCTCTTCAAACTTCGGGTCACTGCCAATTTTATCCACCTGCGGCAGCTCCGCCCAGACGAGGATGCCGGCCCGGTCACACAGGCTGTAAAAGTAATCGCTGTGCTGGTAATGCGCGCAACGGACGACCGTCGCGCCGATTTCCTTGAGGAACGCCAGGTCCTCGTCCTGGTCGGCCTCGGAAATGGCCCAGCCCTTGTCTGGCCGGTCCTGGTGCCGGTCGACACCGTGCAAATGATAGGGTTTGCCGTTCAGGAAAAATCCCTGGTCCGGGTCCACCCGGAAAAACCGCAACCCGAGCGGCTGTTCCACCGAATCCACTGCGCCATTGGTCGAACGCAATTCCACCACCGCGCGGTAAAGATACGGGTCCAGGCGACCGTTCCACAAATGCGGCTGCGGCACGGCCAGCCGCAACGAAAACGGAGCGGTAACATTGGGCATCAGGGTAACGGCTTGTTCGCTGGCCGCCACCCGGTTGCCTTTGGCGTCCAGCACGCTGGCAACCAGCGTCAGCGGCTGGTTGCGTTTTGTCCCGTTCGAGATTTGCGCCGTCACCTCCAACGCCGCCTGCGTTGCGTCAACGCTTGTTTGCAGCCAGGCAACACCCGGCGAACCGTGGTCCGTCAACGTGAAATTTTCGTCGCCGGTCACGATCAAATGCACCGGGCGATACAGCCCGCCATAAACCGGGAAGTCGCCGCTCAACGGGGCGAGGTCCGCATCCGGCGCATTGCTGACCCGCACGGCCAGCAGGTTGGTTCCGGCGGGAGCGAGGGCCCGGGTGATCTCGAAACAAAATGCGCCGAAGGCGCCGCGATGTTCGCCCAGCACTTTGCCGTTGAGGTAAACTATCGCCGCCGACCCGGCGGATTCAAAACGCAGGAAATAGCGCCGTCCAACCTGCGGCTTCCCGATATTCAGTTCATGGCGATACCAGCCCGGTTCGCGCAGGTAATTGTCCCCTCTTTGCGCCTGTTCCCATCCCCAATTGTGCGGGAGCGAAACCGGCTGCCAGTCGGCCGCGTCGTAGTCGGGTTGCTCGGCTCCCCGCGCATCGCCTTGCTTGAATTGCCAACCGGACTGGAGCAGCGTGTTTTCACGACCGGCAGCCGGGATAAAGCCGGCGGCAAACAGGCAGAGAATGGAAAGGAAAACAGATAAGCGGCGCATAATCCGATGTGTCCGGCAGCTTACCCAAAATGCGGTGCCGGGTCATTCATTTTTTCGGCTCAAACGACGAAAGCTCCCACCGGTCCTGCCACGGAATCGAGCAGGAACCATTGGTCTGAATCATCAGCGAGAGCCACACGTAGCGTGACTCGGCCAGATGCGCCGGGTTCCAACGGTCGGCCATGAAAATGAATCTGCCCGGCAGGACCGGCAGCACGAACGTGCTCTGCGAAACGAAGGTCATCCCCGCCTCCGGCCCGGTGCAGGGATTGCCTTGCGACTGGTAGGGACCGAGCGGATTGCCGGCCACCGCGCAATCGGCTTCGTTGGGCTTCCAGCCCGTGCAGGCCGAAGTGATCAAGTAATAGTGGCCTCCGGATTTGAACGGCGCGGGCGCTTCGCGCATTTTATGGACCAGGATCCGCGCCCACGTTTTGTTTTCCACCACCGGCGTTTCCGGGCCGGTAAAGCCGGCATCCAAACGCACGACGTACATTGTCCAGTTGCCTTCCGAGGCGTAGAAAACATACGCCCGGCCATCATCATCCATGAACAGGTTCAAATCACGGACCGTGCCGCCGGATTCCCGCTGGCGGTCAGCGTCGTTTTCTTCAAATCTGGACCCGTCGGTGATGGGGCGAAACGCCTTGAGAAAAGTGAACGGGCCGGACGGCTGGTCGCTGGTAGCAATCCCGGCGCGGGCGAAATGATAACCCCGTTGTTCCAGGTGCATCCACATCACAAATTTGCCGGTGTGCGGATTGAACAGGACCTTGGGCCGCTCCACAAAAGTCGGCCGGCCGTCGATTAACGGCAGGGATTCGCGCGACAGCGCCACCCTTTCACGTTTCCAGTCGTAAAGATTGGTTGAGGAATAACAAGCCACAGCACCTTGCCCGCCCGGGGTCCGGTCCTCGCCATACCAGTAATACACGTTGCTGCGCACCAGGATCCCGCCGCCGTGGGCTTGGATGAGATCACCGTTGATGTCCGACCAGGCTTCACCCGGACGGAATTCCGGTTTTGCCAACGCCACCTGGCACAGCAATATCGCTCCGAGCCAGACCGCGGATGAGCCTACCTTTGATTTTGAACGCTTTTTCAACTGGATGAATCGGTTTCGGCGGCGCCCGGGCCCAGGATGCGGCGGAGGCAACCTCTTCTTCCGTACCCGGCCAGCAACCAGCCCGACAACAAGAGCATCAGGACGTTCTCCAGGAGCTTGCGGCAGATGAGAACCTCGCCCGTGCCGCAGCCACAATCGAACTTCACCGCGCAGAACGGGATGGCCAGCGCCGACTGGATGGCCAGTGCCCGCCGGAACACCAGCACGGTGAACGGCACCAGCATCGCGATCAGCAACAAGGCCGTGCCGCGTACCGCCACCCCGGCCAGCAACAGCAGTCCGCAATAAATTTCAAACCACGGCAGGACGGCGGCGACGGAATTCAACAGCAGGGAATTTGGCACCAGGTCGTACTGTCGCATCAATTTCAGGAACTCAACCGGATGCAACGCCTTGTTCAGGCCAAAGTAAAGGAAGGCCGCCCCCAGCGACCATCTCGCCAGTACGGCAAAAATGTCCGCTGCGCGGGTCCGGGCTGACGGGTGGGCATTCATGGTTTCAGGGGACGCAGGTCCCGGCTGTTTCTCCCGCCGGTCTCAACCGGCAGGCCGTTGGTGATCCACTCCGGAAAGCCGCCGCCGTAAATGAATAGTTTGTTGGTGGCAATCCCCACATCCCGGAGCGTCAGGGCTGCGGACTCGCTGTCGTCACAATCACCCCCATTGCAGTAAATCACGATCTGTTCCGCCGCCTGGCAAGGTGGCAGCGCCGTGAGAAAGTATTTCTCTGGATAGTAGGGATCGAACTCGCAGGCGCCGGGAATGTGGCCCTCGCGGTAGTGCGCTTCGTCGCGGGCATCAATGAAAACAATGCGTCCCGCCTGGAAGCGCGGGTCATGGAACAGCTGCGCCGCCTGGCGGCCATCCACCAATTGGAACCCCTGTTCCTTCAATCGCGCCGCCAGCAGTTCCCCCGGTGCCGGCGACACGGAATTGGTGGCGGGCCGCGCTGGACCGGTTCCCGCCGGGAAATAGTTCCGCGCGAGCACCAGACCCCGCGGCGAAATGTGATTGGCCACCAGCGCAAAAGCGAGGCCGGCAGCCAGCACCACCACGGCCTCCCGGAGGATTTCCACCGCCCCCGGACGCCGGGACGTTCCAGACTGAATCGCTTGGTCCTTCAAAGGAATTCCTGAACAGCGTGGGCCATCGACCGGCGCACGACAAACACTATTTTTCTCCGATCCCGCCGAAAAGGCGCGCGCGGGAAAAGAACTGCAGGAAATCGGCAAGAACCGCTCGCCCCCGCGCAGCGGCTGGCGCACTCCAGGACGTTTCACGTCGATCGCAGCCGGGCGGTTCATGTCGCATGGTGCGACTCAGGGGCTGCTTTTCTTCAAAACCATGTCACCGACCGCTACGTTGGTAATTTGAATGGTGTTCGTCCAGGCGGTTTGCCAGGATCTGCCGTCAGGTCTTATCGCCGTTGCCTGGTCGTCCACGTACCATCTGACTTGTGTTTTCGGCGGCACGGGGTCGTTCGTTGAATTCACCACCACGTACACGTCAATGGCCGAACCGCGCTGGTGGATGGTATCGATGAATTTCAGTTCAAAGCCACTCGTGAGGCAGATCATGCTGAAGAGCAAACCGGAAGCGCAGATGAATTTTTTCATAATCAGGAAAGGAGGAGTCACCGGATTTTATCAACCCGGAAACAGACGCTGTAAAACGTGTTGGCGGACGGCGACGCCGAAATGACGGCGACGCTGTTTGACGGCGAAGCCGGGTCGGCAACGATCCAATAGGCATTCGCGGCCGAGGCCGCGCCGGCCGGGGAGTTGGTGCTCGCGTTACTGACGCCGTTGACGAACAGGGGATTGCTCGTGGCCGGTACACCGCCATTCCACAAATTGGTAATGGTGATCACGGTGGTCCCGGAAACCGGGGGGGTGGCATTATTTGACCAGGACAACTTCATCACATCACCCCGTCCAAGAATCGAGGCGTTGGCAATGTAGATGGCGTTGCTGCGGACCACCGGCGTGGAACCGGCGCTGATGAGTGTTGAAGCTTGAATCGGCCCCACCAGGTTGGTGGCCAGAATATTGCCGCTGCCGTCGTCCCAACGATGGCCGTTCACCTGGATTCCCTTGTAGAGCATCAGATAATCGTAAGTGTACATCGTATAGACAATGTTTCCGGACCAGTTGAATCCATCGTCCAAATTGATTGAAACCACGTTGGTTTTGCCGTCGAAGTTGTGGCCGCTGGGCATGCCGCCGTTCCAATCATACTCGTACCACGAAGCCACCGGGCTATGGTTGCCACCCGATGCCTGCCTGTCCCAAACCGTCACCTGCCAATAAGCCTTGGCGTTTGCTGTCTGATTGGCCGCGTTGGTCACGGCTATCTCGGTTTCAACAAATGGGCTTTGGGGGTGGTATCTATTGGTGGTAACTCCGGTTCGATACCAGACGATGTTCTGCCAGTCGGCATAACTCAGAAAGACATCCTGGATGTTTCCCCCGACGCCATTATTGGTCGGGTAGGATTGATATTCGGATGGGTAGTGGCCGCCATGAACTTTCACGGCCCGGGTGGCTGAAGTCCCGTAAAATATCAGGTTGGTTGCCACCCCGTTGTTCGTCAGCACGTTGCCGGGGTAGTCGCCATCCAGGGTCACTCCGCTGGCATTGTTGGTCACCACTTCTTCGGGCAGGAGTTCCAGCGGGATCGTACCCGACAGCTGGCTCGCCGGAATGGCACTGAGCAAATTCGCCGCCGTCGTGGCAAAGGCCGCATACGGCGTCGGCGTAATGGTCTGGCGCGGGGCGAGCGTGGTAAAATCGGTCCCGCCATTGGTGCGCACGCCGATTTCCAGCCAGTAACTGGTGCCGTTGAAAACTTCCGCACCAAAATCAATCGTTGTGCTGAACAGCCCGTTGACCACAGCGGCAGCGGCATTGGTGACCGGGCCGGCGATAGCCGTGCCGTTGCTGATCGCCGCGTAAAGTGTGAACGTCAGGTCGTAACTTCCATTGGCGGGACTCACCCCATCATGAAGTCGGCCTTGATACGTGAATGCTGTGCCTTGAGCCCGGACAGTTGAGAGTGGTTGGTCAATGGTGGAAAGCAGTGCGAACAATGCCATCAGCTTCAACATATATTTCATAGCCGGGAAACCTCCGAGTAAAAAATTTAAGCACTGCATAAAACATGCTCATGACGGGCCTAAAAGAGCAAACCGGCGAAGTTTTATCAAGGATTATCCCCAAGGCAACACTCTCAAAGTTCGGCTCCAACTTGCCATTTTATCTGATGGGCCGTCCGACGTGCGCTTTGGCGCCGCCCGGCATCAGGATGAGGCCGAGGCAACCTTCGCTTCCCCACCCCGCCAGCAACCAGCCCGACGATAACAGCAACCGGACGTTCTCCAGAAGCTTGCGGCATAGAAAACCTCGCCCGCGCCGTAGCCAGCAATATTAACGTCAAAACTGTTTTTCTTATATCAAAATAGGTTCACTTTCAGGGTAATAATTCGGACCGGTTAAGCTCAACTGTCATATGCCCTTATGTTCCATCTTGTTTAATACTGTT
>Ga0265320_10001416_pt1 | contig 17431 bp, 12 predicted proteins | sample 4827metaG_FD_202087 | JGI IMG/M metagenome (GOLD analysis project Ga0265320, IMG submission 202087) | Rhizosphere microbial communities from Carex aquatilis grown in University of Washington, Seatle, WA, United States - 4-8-27 metaG | ecosystem: Host-associated > Plants > Roots > Rhizosphere >...
GAGGCGCATCGCACCTTCTTCGGCTATTGCAACTCGGTGATCGAGCCGTGGGACGGCCCCGCCGCCATCTGCGCCACCGACGGCCAGTGGGCGGTGGCGGGCGTCGACCGCAATGGGCTCCGCCCCATGCGCTTCACCATCACCCGAACCGGCCTGCTGATCCTCGGCTCCGAGACCGGCATGGTGAAGGTCAAGGATTGCGACGTGGTGGAAAAGGGCCGCGTCGGACCGGGCCAAAGCATCGCCATCGACCTGGACGCCGGCAAGTTCTACCGCGACGCGGAGATCAAGGACCTGCTGTCCTCGCGCCGCAACTACTCGGCCTGGGTCAAGCGCATCACCGAACTGGACTCCCTGGTCAAGACCGGGGCGCCCGAACCGGCCGAACTCTCCTCGGACGAATTGCGCCGCCGTCAGGCGGCCTATGGCATGACCATGGAAGACATGGAGCTGATCCTCCACCCCATGGTCGAGGACGCCAAGGAAGCCATCGGCTCCATGGGCGACGATACGCCGCTGGCGGTGCTGTCGGCCGGCTATCGCGGCCTGCACCACTTCTTCAAGCAGAACTTCAGTCAGGTGACCAATCCGCCCATCGACAGCTTGCGCGAATCAAGGGTGATGAGCCTGCGCACCCGTCTCGGCAACCTGGGCAACATCCTCGACGAGGATGAGAGCCAGTGCGACCTGCTGCAACTGGAAAGCCCGGTGCTGTCCAACGCCGAGTTCGCCGCCATGCGCAAGTACATGGGCGAGGCGGCGGCCTCCATCGACTGCACCTTCGACCCCAAGGGTGGGGTCGAGGCGCTCCGCGATGCCCTGGCCCGCGTGCGGCGCGAATCGGAAGAGGCGGTCAGGGGCGGCTGTACCCATCTGATCCTCACCGACGAGGGCATCGGCGAAACCCGCGCCGCCATCCCCATGATCCTGGCGGCCGGTGGTGTGCACTCCCATCTGGTGCGCCTGTCCTTGCGCACCTGGACCTCGCTCAACGTGCGCTCGGGTGAGTGCCTGGATGTGCACTACTTCGCCGTGCTGATCGGCGTGGGCGCCACCACGGTCAACGCCTATCTGGCCCAGGAGGCCATCGCCGACCGCCAGCGCCGGGGCCTGTTCGGCTCCATGGCGCTCGAGGAATGCGTGCGGCGCTACAAGTACGCCCTGGACCAGGGTCTTTTGAAGATCATGGCCAAGATGGGCATCTCCATCGTCAGTTCCTATCGCGGCGGCTACAATTTCGAGGCGGTGGGCCTGTCGCGCACCCTGGTGGCCGAGTTCTTCCCCGGCATGACCAGCCGCATCTCCGGCATCGGTCTGGCCGGCATCCAGAAGAAGAGCGTCGAGCAGCACGCCACCGGCTTTGCCGGCCCGGCCCCTGCCCTGCCCATCGGCGGCTTCTACCGCATGCGGCGCGGCTCCGAGGCCCATTCCTTCGACGGCAGCCTGATCCACCTGCTGCAGATGGCGGTGGCCAGCGATTCCTACGCCACCTACAAGAAGTACTCGGACGGCATGCGGAGGCTTCCGCCCATCACCATCCGCGACCTACTCGACCTGAAGCCGGCCGGTGCCCCGGTCAGCCTGGACGAGGTGGAAAGCATCACCGAGATCAGGAAGCGCTTCCTGACCCCCGGCATGAGCCTGGGGGCGCTGTCGCCCGAGGCCCACGGCACGCTGAACATCGCCATGAACCGCATCGGCGCCAAGTCGGTGTCGGGCGAGGGTGGCGAGGACCGCGAGCGCTATCGCCCGCGCCCCAACGGCGACAACGCCAATTCGGCGGTCAAGCAGATCGCCTCGGGCCGCTTCGGCGTCACCGCCGAATACCTGAACATGTGCCGCGAGATCGAGATCAAGGTGGCCCAGGGCGCCAAGCCCGGCGAGGGCGGCCAGTTGCCCGGCTTCAAGGTGACGGTGGAGATCGCCAAGCTGCGCCACGCCACGCCGGGCGTCATGCTGATCAGCCCGCCGCCCCACCACGACATCTATTCCATCGAAGACCTGGCCCAGTTGATCTACGACCTGAAGCAGATCAACCCGCACGCCCGCGTCACGGTGAAGCTGGTGTCGCGCTCCGGCATCGGCACGGTGGCGGCCGGCGTCGCCAAGGCCAAGGCCGATACCATCCTGGTCTCCGGCCATGTGGGCGGCACCGGCGCGTCGCCTCAGACCTCCATCAAGTTCGCCGGGCTGCCCTGGGAACTGGGCCTGTCCGAGGCCCATCAGGTGCTGACGCTCAACCGCCTGCGCCACCGCGTCAAGCTGCGCACCGACGGCGGCCTGAAGACCGGCCGCGACATCGTCATCGCCGCCATGCTGGGCGCCGAGGAATTCGGCATCGGCACCTCGTCCCTGGTGGCCATGGGCTGCATCATGGTCCGTCAGTGCCACTCCAACACCTGCCCGGTGGGGGTGTGCACCCAGGACCTGTCCTTGCGCGAGAAGTTCACCGGTTCGCCGGAGAAGGTGGTCAACCTGTTCAGCTTCATCGCCGAGGAGGTGCGCGAAATCCTCGCCTCCTTGGGTGTGCGCTCGCTGTCCGAGATCATCGGCCGCGCCGACATGCTGCATCAGGTCAGCCGGGGCGCCAGCCATCTGGACGACCTGGACCTGAACCCGCTGCTGGCCCAGGCCGACACCGGCGGCTTCCCCCGCTATTGCGTCGAGGACAAGACCCAGGAGGTCCCCGAGACCCTGGACGCCCAGATGATCATCGACGCCAAGCCCGCCCTGGAAGATGGCGAGAAGATGCAGTTGGACTACAACGTGCGCAACGTCCAGCGCGCCATCGGCACCAAGCTCAGCCACAAGATTTTCAAGCGCCACGGCATGACCGGCCTCGAGCCCGGCCACGTCACCGTGCGGTTGCGCGGCTCGGCGGGCCAAAGCCTCGGCGCCTTCGCGGTGCAGGGCCTGACGCTGGAAGTGTTCGGCGATTCCAACGACTACGTGGGCAAGGGCCTGTCGGGCGGCACCATCATCGTGCGGCCGCCGGTGGCCTCGGCGCTGAAGAGCAACCAGAACACCATCATCGGCAACACCGTGCTGTACGGCGCCACGGCGGGCAAGCTGTTCGCCGCCGGCCAGGCGGGCGAGCGCTTCGCCGTCCGCAATTCGGGCGCCGAGACGGTGATCGAGGGCTGCGGCTCCAACGGCTGCGAGTACATGACCGGCGGCACCGCCGTGATCCTGGGACCGGTGGGCGCCAACTTCGCCGCCGGCATGACCGGCGGCATGGCCTTCGTCTACGATTCCGACGAAAGCTTCGCGCGGCGGGTCAACCCGGAAAGCGTCATCTGGCAACGGCCCGAGACGCCCCATTGGGAAGGTGTGCTGAAGGCCCTGGTGCAGGAGCACGCCGCCGTCACCGGCTCGGCCTGGGCGGAATCCCTGCTGGCCGACTGGGACCGCGAGCTGCCCCGCTTCTGGCAGGTGGTGCCGAAGGAAATGCTGTCCCGCCTTACCCATCCGGTAGGCCGCGACCGCATGGCCGCCGCGGAATAGCCTGAAGTATAAAGCCGCTACGCCGGAGGGGAGTCCCCCCTCCTCCGGGGTAGCGGCACGGCTACCCGTTTACCCCCATCAACATTGCGGCCTTCCCGAGGCACTCTTAACAAAGGGTAAATTCGGGGGCGAAGATGATCGCCATTTGGGACGCGCGTTTCTCGGTGGGTAATGTCCAGGCCGATGCCGAGCATCGGCAGGTGATCAGCATCCTCAACGAGATCGACGTCGCCCGCTCGGTGGGAGCGCCGCCCGAAGTGGTGGAACAGGCCCTGGAAACCCTGGTCCGGACCATCGTCATCCATTTCGCCCATGACGAAGCCCCGCGCAGCGACCACATGGCCATTATCGCCTCGGCCCGCCGCCTGCTGGATTCGTGGAGAAACGGCACCCCCGGCGCGCTGGAACGCCGCGTGCTGGTCAACCTGGCCCGGCGCTGGATCAACCACATGGGGCGGCGCGAAAGCGCCCCCCCCTCCCAGCGTATGGCCGGTTAAACGTCCAGGTTCGAGACCTTCAACGCGTTGGTCTGGATGAAGTCGCGGCGGGGTTCGACCACGTCGCCCATCAGGGTGGAGAACACCTGTTCGGCGTCGTCGGCCTGGGCAACCTTGACCTGCAGCAGCGAACGCACCTGCGGGTCCAGGGTGGTTTCCCACAGCTGTTCGGGATTCATCTCGCCCAGGCCCTTATAGCGCTGGATGGCGATGCCGCGGCGGCCCTGCTCCATCACGGCGGTGACCAGGGCGACCGGCCCGGCCAGGACCGTCTCGCGCTCCTTGACCACCAGGGTGGCGGCCTGATCGAAGGTTTCGCGCAGGCGCGGCGCGAGGTCGTGCAGGCGCCGGGCCTCGGCCGAGCGGATCACCGCCGAGTCCAGGTGATGGGTCTCGGTGACGCCGCGCAGGGTGCGGGAGAACGAGTAGCCGTCGCCTTCCACCCAGGTCCCGGTCCAGCCGCGTTCCAGTTGCGGCTCGAGGGCGTTGAGGCGCCGGGCCAGATCTTCCGCCATGGCCGGACCGCGGGCCTGATCGGTCAGCAGGGTCGAATCCAGGGCGTCGGCGATGGCCGCCTGCTCCAGGAACTTGAGCGGCAGACGCCGGGTCAGCGGGTTCAGCAGATTACGCACCGCACGGGACTGCTCGACCAGGGCGCGCAGATCGGCGGCCGCCACCTGGGTACCGTCGGCCAGACGCAGCACGGCATCGGACAGGCCGCCGTCGATCAGGTATTCCTCCAGCGCCCGGTCGTCCTTGAGGTAGACCTCGCTCTGCCCGCGCTTGGCGCGGTAGAGCGGCGGCTGGGCGATGTAGAGGTAGCCGCGCTCGATCAGCTGCGGCATCTGGCGATAGAAGAAGGTCAGCAGCAGGGTACGGATGTGGGAGCCGTCCACGTCCGCGTCGGTCATGATGATGATCTTGTGGTAACGCGCCTTGTCGACGTTGAAATCCTCACGCCCGATACCGGTGCCCATGGCGGCGATCAGGGTGCCGATCTCGGCCGAGGACAGCATCTTGTCGAAGCGGGCCCGCTCCACGTTGAGGATCTTGCCCTTGAGCGGCAGGATGGCCTGATTGGCGCGGTTGCGCCCCTGCTTGGCGGAGCCGCCGGCCGAATCACCCTCGACGATGAACAGTTCGGACAGCGCCGGGTCGCGTTCCTGGCAATCGGCCAGCTTGCCCGGCAGGGTGGCGATGTCGAGCACGCCCTTGCGCCGGGTCAGTTCGCGGGCCTTGCGCGCCGCCTCGCGGGCGGCGGCGGCCTCGACCACCTTGGTGACGATCTTGCGGGCCTCGGAGGGGTGCTCCTCGAACCACTCGGCCAGCTTCTCGCCCACCAGATTCTCCACCAGGGGTCGGACCTCGGAGGAGACCAGCTTTTCCTTGGCCTGGGAGGAGAACTTGGGGTCGGGCATCTTGATGGACAGCACGCAGGTCAGGCCCTCGCGCATGTCGTCGCCGGCCAGGTTGACCTTTTCCTTCTTGGCGATACCCGATTCATTGGCATAGGCGTTGACGGTTCGCGTCAGCGCGGCGCGAAAACCGGCCAGATGGGTGCCGCCGTCCTTCTGCGGCACGTTGTTGGTGAAGCACAGACAGGTCTCGTGATAGCTGTCGGTCCATTCCATGGACAGTTCCAGACGCACCACGTCGCGCTCGGCGGAGACCAGGATGGGGGCGTGCAGCGCCTCCTTGGAGCGGTCCAGCCACTGGACGAAGGCCTGGACGCCGCCCTCGTAATGCAGGGTGACGTCGCGGGGGTCGGCGTGGCGCTCGTCCTTGAGCGTCAGGGTGGCCCGCCAGTTGAGGAAGGCCAGTTCGCGCAGGCGGTGCTCCACCGTGTCGAAGTCGAATTCAGTGTGCGAGAAGGTCCCCTTGGACGGCAGGAACATCACCTGGGTGCCGGTGCGGTCGCCGGACTCGCCCACCACGGACAGCGGCGCCTCGGGCTCGCCGTGGCGGAAGCGCATGAAGTGCTCCTTGCCATGGCGCCAGATGCGCAGTTCCAGCCATTCCGAGAGCGCATTGACCACCGAGATGCCGACGCCGTGCAGGCCCGACGAAATGCGGTTGGAGTTCTGCTCGAACTTGCCGCCGGCATGCAGCTTGGTCAGCGCCACCTCGGCGGCCGAGATGCCTTCCTCGGGATGGATGTCCACCGGGATGCCACGGCCGTTGTCGGTGACCAGCACCGAGCCGTCGGCGTTCAGCACCACGTCGCAGCGGTCGCCGAAACCGTTCATGATCTCGTCGACGGCGTTGTCCACCGCCTCGTAGATCATGCGATGCAGGCCCGAGCCGTCGTCGGTGTCGCCGATATACATGCCGGGACGCTTGCGCACCGCCTCCAGACCACGCAGCACCTGGATCGAGCCGGCGCCGTATTCCTCGGCGCCGTTCGCGCTGGCGTGAGGATCGTTGGGGATCATGGGTTCGGTGCTCATCACGTCTCAACCTTATCTGGGGCGACCGTTGCGTCCGTCACCCGGAAAAACTGGGCCCTTTCCCCGAAGCCGGCGAACAGCAGCGCGTCGGTTCCGGTCATCCAGCTCTGCGCCCGAAGGCCGCACAGCTCGTCGAACAGGGCGGTGCGCCGGACGTCGTCCAGATGCGCCGCCACCTCGTCCAGCAACAGCAGCGGCGCCCGGCCGCCCGCCTGATCCTGGACCCGGCCCTGGGCCAGCACGATGGACACCAGGACCGCCTTCTGCTCGCCGGTGGAGCATTGCCCCGCCGGCAAATCCTTGGGCACGTGGCGCACCAGCAGGTCCGAACGGTGCGGACCGCAGGTGGCGGCCCCGGCCGCCTCGTCGCGCGCGCGCGCGAATCGCAGCGCGCTCTTGAACCTCTCCCCGGCCTCGTCGGGAGACGATCCCCCGGCCAGCCAGCCCTCGATCTCGCCCTCGACCGCCAGACCGGCGGCGGGAAACGGCCCCAGCCCGGCGCGGCAGGCCGCGTCCAGGCGGCGGATACTTTCCACCCGGGCCAGCGCCACGCTGGTGCCGTGGCGGGCCATGCCCTCTTCCAGCGCCGCGATCCAGGCCGGATCTGCCCTGGGACCGCCATCGCGGGCGGCGCGCAGCAGGCGGGTGCGCTCGCGCATGGCGTGCTCGTAGGCACCCGATTCAGCGCCGTGACCGGGCACCAGCCCGAAGACCAGACGGTCGAGGAAGCGCCGCCGTCCGCTCGCCCCCTCGATGAACAGCCGGTCCATGGCCGGGGTCAGCCACAACGCCGAAACCAATCCGGCCAGATCGCCGGGCTTGGCCGGCTTGCCGTCGATACGCACCGAGCGGCGCTCGTGGCCGGCTTCGCGCCCGGTGCCGATCTCCACCCGTCCCGCCGGTCCGTCGAGGCTGGCCGCCACCGCCCAGGGAGAGCCGGCGGGCAGGCCGTGACGGCTGATATCCGCCGCCCCGGCGCGGCGCAGGCCGCGTCCGGGAACCAGGAAGGACAGCGCCTCGAGGATGTTGGTCTTGCCGGCCCCGTTGGCGCCGGTGAGCACCACCGGCCGGGTATCCGTCTCGAGACGCAACGTCCGATAACAGCGGAAGTCGGTCAGCGACAGGCGGCGCACCGCAGGCCGCGACGCCGGGTCCGCGCCGGTCACCAGGCCGCCGATCACACCCTCATGGGCATCAGCACGTAGATGGCGCCGCCATCGGTCACCTCGCGCACCACGGTGGGCGAGGCGGCGTCGGCCATGGCGAAGCGGGCGGTATCGCCCTCCACCTGGGCCAGGATGTCCATCAGGTAGCGCGAGTTGAAGCCGATCTCCAAGGGCGTGGAGGTGTAATCGGCCTCGATCTCTTCCACCGCGCTGCCGTTCTCGGCGCTGGAGGCCGACAGCGTGGCGGTGCCCTTCTCGAGCGCCAGCTTGATGGCCCGGCTCTTCTCGGTGGAGATGGCCGACACGCGGTCCACGGCCTGGGCGAAGCTCTTGCAATCGACCACCAGCACCTTGTCGTTGTCGGCGGGGATCACCCGTTCATAATCGGGGAAGGTGCCGTCGATCAGCTTGGAGGTCAGCACGGCGTCGCCGAAAGCGAACTTCAGCTTGGTCTCGGACAGCGACACGGTGATCTCGCCATCGGTCTCGTCGATCAGCTTGCGGATCTCGGCCACGGTCTTGCGCGGCACGATCACGCCCGGCATGCCCGACGCGCCATCCGGCAGGGTGATCTCCACCCGGGCCAGACGGTGGCCGTCGGTGGCCACGGCGCGCAACACCTCGACGCCCTCGCTGGTAGCGGCATGCAGGTAGATGCCGTTGAGGTAGTAGCGGGTCTCTTCCGTCGAGATGGCGAAACGGGTGCGGTCGATCAGGGTCTTCAGCTCGCCGGCGGACAGCGAGAAGCTGAACGGCAGATCGCCCCCCGACAGGACCGGGAAGTCCTCGACCGGCAGGCAGGCCAGCGAGAACTTGGACCGCCCGGAGCGCAGCGTCAGCTGGCCGCTCTCGGCGTCGTGCTCGATCTCCACCTGGCTGCCGTCGGGCAGCTTGCGCACGATCTCGTAGAAGGTGTGGGCCGGCGCGGTGGTGGCGCCGGGGCGCACCACATCGGCGGGCACCGCCTCGATGATGTCGAGATCCATGTCGGTGGCGTTCAGCGACAGCTGGCCGGCACGGCCCTCGAGCTTCACGTTGGACAGGATCGGAATGGTGGTCCGGCGTTCGACGACGCTCTGGACGTGGGCCAGCGACTTCAACAGCGCGGCGCGCTCGATGGTCAGTTTCATGGCGTTTTGCTGACTACCCATATGATTCGTTACTGCCCCCCTTAAGGCAGGGCTGGGCAGTATATCACAGGCGCCAGAGTCCAAAAGCGATTTCGGGGGCAGGGATCAGCCCTGCAGCATGCGGCGCAGCAGTTCCACGTCCTCGGCGAAATTCTGGTCGCATTCCTTCAGCTCCTCGACCTTTTTCACCGCGTGCATGACGGTGGTGTGGTCGCGGCCGCCGAACTTGCGGCCGATCTCGGGGAGCGAACGGCTGGTCAGCTGCTTGGCCAGATACATGGCGATCTGGCGGGGCCGGGCCACCTGGCGCGAGCGCCGGGCCGAGGACATTTCCGCCAGCTTGATGGTGAAGTGCTCGGCCACCTTCTTCTGAATCTCCTCGATGGTGATTCGGCGGTCCGAGGCGCGCAGCAGGTCGTGCAGCACTTCCTGGGTGGTCTCGAGCGTGATGGTGCGGCCCACCAGCTGGGAATGGGCGACCACGCGGTTCAGCGCGCCCTCCAGCTCGCGGACGTTGGAGATGATCTTGTGGGCCAGGAATTCCATGACCTTCTGGGGCACGATCACCCCCATCTGCTCGGCCTTGGACTGAAGAATCCCCAAGCGCAGCTCGTAGGTGGTGGCGTGGATGTCGGCCACCAGACCGCAGGCCATGCGCGACCGCAGGCGCTCCTCGATGCCTTCCAGGTCGCTGGGCGACTTGTCGGCCGAGATGACGATCTGGCTGCCCTGATCCACCAGGGCGTTGAAGGTGTGGAAGAACTCTTCCTGGGTGGCGTCCTTGCCGGCGATGAACTGCACGTCGTCGATCATCAGCACGTCGACGGAGCGGAACTGCTCCTTGAAGGACATGGTGTCCTGGCCGCGCAGCGCCCGGATGAAGCGGTACATGAACTTCTCGGCCGAGAGGTACAGCACGCTGCGCTCGGGGCTGCGTTCACGGATATGGTGGGCGATGGCGTGCATCAGATGGGTCTTGCCCAGGCCGACGCCGCCATAGAGAAACAGCGGGTTGAACGATACCTGATCGGCCTCGGCGACGCGGCGGGCCGCCGCCCAGGCGAATTCGTTGGGCTTGCCCACCACGAAGTTCTTGAAGGTGAAGCGGTTGTCCAGCGGGGCGCCCAGCTCGTCGGCGTCATTGCCCGGCGCGGCGGCCGGGGCGCACGGCGCGGGACGGGCAACCTCGACCGGACGGGCTTTTTCGGCGGAATGGGCCTTCTCGGCGGCGGGGACGGCCTTCACGGCGGCGGTGGCCATCTTGGCGGCGTTCTGGGCGACGGAGACGGCGCGGGCGGCCTCGACCACGATCTCGACATTGCGGATGGCCGGGTTCTCGGCCCCCCACAGGGTGCGGATGCGCTCGGCATAGTGGGTGTTGACCCAGTCGCGCATGAAGCGCGTGGGCAGGGCCAGCTTGACGGCGTCGTCCGTCATGCCGTGCAGGGTGATGGGCCGCAGCCAGGAGCGATAAGCGGCGTCGCCGACCTCGTCCTTCAGCCTGACCTTCACCCGATCCCACTCAGACTTTACCATTGCCGTCCCCGAATCCTTGACCCATCGTTTTGCGATGCCGTGAAACCTTGCCTCGACACCGACCTCTTTTCGCCGGCGGCGACATCATGTGATGGGGTCCCCTCCCCGGCGGGCCGCGAACGACCCCTGCACATGCGGCTTTGCCACCCCTGATGTTGGTCGCGCCGAGTCATACTCCGGTGTGACCAGACTGTAAATATACCCAACCATCCATATTACAAAAAGTCATCAACGGGCTGTGACCTGCTTCACACAGTAGTGCGAAACAGAGAACAAATAAAAAAGGCAAAATTCTATTGATTTCGCGGCGCCGCTTTATTGCGACCAGCGAGGTTCGCGACTCTACCGACCCGCTTGTTGACTCGCAACGTGATCGGAACGCGAACACGGAAAATTTTTTGCTTGCAATTCCAGACTCGCGGATTCGCCTTGAATCACAAAAACGACAAGGGCCGCGCACAAGGCGCGGCCCTTGAAAATCGCAGGAAGATCAAGCCATTGGCACTAGGCCAGCGGCTTCATCTCCTTGACGCGGGCGACGAGGCGGGAAACCTTGCGCGACGCGGTATTCTTGTGCAGCACACCGGCCTGGGCGCCCTTCATCAGCTCGGGCTGAGCCTCCTTGAGGGCGGCCTGGGCAGCGGCGGAATCGCCGCCGGAAATGGCAAGCTCGACCTTCTTGACGAAGGTGCGGATGCGGCTCACGCGGGCGCGATTGACCTCGGTGCGACGCTCGGTCTGGCGGATGCGCTTCTTAGCCGACTTATGATGGGCCATGGATCAGAACCTTGGAACACGGTTGCAAATTCGAAGGCGCGTTTATATGTCCGCGCCGGGAGGTCGTCAAGCGTTGAATCGGAGCCCGGCGGATTCACCGGGCTCCGTCGCCGTTCTACCTGTTCTTGAAAGCCGGGGCGCGCTTCTCGACGAAGGCGGCCATGCCTTCCTTCTGGTCAAGGGTGGAGAAGGTGGAATGGAACAGCCGGCGCTCGAAGGTGATGCCCTGGGCCAGCATGGTCTCGAAGGCGGCGTTGACCGATTCCTTGCACAGCATGACGATGGGGCGCGACAGGGCGGCGATCTTGGAGGCGGCCTTGACGGCCTCGTCCACCAGTTCGGCCACCGGCACCACACGGCTGACCAGTCCGGCGCGCTCGGCCTCGGCGGCATCCATCATGCGGCCGGTGAGACACATCTCCATGGCCTTGGACTTGCCCACGGCGCGGGTCAGTCGCTGGGTGCCGCCGGCGCCGGGAATGGTGCCGATGGTGATCTCGGGCTGACCGAACCTGGCATTGTCGCCGGCGATGATGAAGTCGCACATCATGGCCATCTCGCAGCCGCCGCCCAGCGCGAAGCCGGCCACCGCCGCGACGATGGGCTTGCGGCACTTGGTGACGCGCTCCCAGCCGTCGGTGATGAAGTTGGCGAGGTAGACGTCCATGTAGCCCTTGGAGGCCATCTCCTTGATGTCGGCACCGGCGGCGAAGGCCTTGTCGGAGCCGGTCAGCACCACGGCGCCGATGGCGTCGTCTGCCTCGAAGGCGTCGAGCGCCTGGCCCAGCTCGCTGATCAGGGCGGCGCAGAGCGCGTTCATGGCCTTGGGGCGGTTGAGCGCGATCAGGCCGACATTGCCGCGAGTCTCGACGGTGATGTTCTCGAAAGCCATGGAAGTTCCTCTTCGCTGGAGTGTCGATTGGAGAGTGTCACTCGGGGGAAATGGTGAAGCGCAGGGTCGTCCCGGCGCGGTCGTGGGACGTCTCGAGCCGCAGCACCTCGGCCTCGCGGCGGTAGAGCCGGTCGCTCTCGCGGGTCCAGCCCAACTGCGGCAGGGTGGCGGCATAGAATTTCAGGATGTCGGCGGCCTTGGCGGCGCCGTGGGCATAGGCCTCGACGATCCGCCCAGAGGGAGAATCGAAGGACACGCCCGACCCCATCGCCTCGGTCAGGCCGGGGGGCAGCGGCAGATCCTCGTAGGCGGACAGGAACGCCTCGGCCCGCGCCGAACCGGCGCCGAGCAGGAGGGTAAGCACGAAAGCGGTAGCCAGACGCCGAAAACGAGCCATGGAAAGCCTATACCATCACCCTTGGCGCTTCGCACAATAGAAAGTGGAGCGGCCCGCCTGCGTAATCCGGCTGATGCCGCCGCATTCCGGCGCCCCGGGACAGCCGGGACAGCTCTCGCCCTCGCGGCCGTAGACCTGGAAGGAGTGCTGGAAATACCCCAGTTCGCCGTCGGGGCGGGCGTGGTCGCGCAGGGTGGAGCCCCCCGCCGCGATGGCCTCGCGGAGCACCGCCTTGATCTCGGGAAGCAGGCGGCCCACCTCGGCCCGGCTCAGGCCTCCGGCGGCACGCAGCGGCGAAATGCCCGAACGGAACAGGCTTTCGCACACATAGATATTGCCCAGCCCCGCCACCACCTTCTGATCCAGCAGCACCGTCTTGATGGGCCCGCTCTTGCCCGCCAAAGCTTCGGCCAGCACGCCGGCATCGAAGGCGTCATCCAGCGGCTCGGGCCCGATGCCGGCCAGCAGCGGGTGGCTTGCCAGTTCGGAAGCATCGCACAGGGTCATCAGGCCGAAGCGGCGGGGATCGGTCAGCGTCACGCTGATGCCCTGATCGGTCACCCATTCCACGTGGTCGTGGGGACCGGGCGGAGCATTGCGCAAGCTCCCGATGGTCATGCGCCCCGACATGCCGAGATGGCCCAGCATCACCAGCCCGCCGTCGAGCCGCACCACCAGATACTTGGCGCGGCGCCCGACCTTTTCCACGGTGCGGCCGGTCAGGCGCTTGGCGAAGTCCCGGGGGAATGGCAGGCGCAATCCGGCGCGCCGCGTCTCCACCGACACGAAACGGCGCCCGTCCCACACTTGGGCCAGGCCTTTTGCGACGGTTTCGACTTCGGGCAGCTCGGGCATGGCCGTCAGTATAATGGAGGCGCCGCGCCAAGTCCCCTCCCTCCTCGTGACAGCGCCGAAATTCCGCGATAAGGTGCCGCACCATGACGAACAGCCATTCCCACAACGGCGGCACCACCCATTTCGGCTTCAAGACCGTGGCCGAGGCCGAGAAGGTCTCGCTGGTCCGCGGCGTCTTCGATTCGGTGGCGTCCAAATACGACCTGATGAACGACCTGATGAGCGCCGGCGTGCATCGCCTGTGGAAATCGGCGTTCCTCGACATGCTGCGTCCCCGCCCGGACCAGACCCTGCTGGACGTGGGCGGCGGGACCGGCGACATCGCCTTCGGCTGGAAAAAGCGGGGCGGCGGACCGGTCACCGTCTGCGACATCAACCGCGAGATGCTGGCCGTCGGGCGCGACCGCGCCGTGGACCGCAATCTGCTGGGAGGACTGACCTGGGTGTGCGGCAATGCCGAGGAATTGCCCATACCCGACCGGTCGGTCGACCGCTATACCATTGCCTTCTGCCTGCGCAACGTCACCCATTGGGACCGCGCCATCGCCGAGGCCTACCGGGTCCTGAAGCCGGGCGGGCGCTTCATGTGCCTGGAATTCTCCCGCGTCATCGTACCGGGATTGCGCGAGGCCTATGACGCCTACTCCTTCAACGTGCTGCCCAAGGTGGGCGGCATGGTCACCGGCAATGCCGAGGCCTATCAGTATCTGGTGGAAAGCATCCGCAAGTTCCCGCCCCAGGAGGAGATGGCCGCCATGGTCGAGGCCGCCGGCTTCGCCCGGGTCGAGGTGCGCAACCTGTCGGCGGGCATCGCCGCCATCCATTCGGGCTGGCGGCTCTGATGCCGGCGAACTTCATTTTCGCCGGCATCCTTGCCGCCATTGAGGCGGCGGCCAAGCGCCCACACGGGCGCGCCCGGCGAGGGGCGCATAAATGATCCGTTCCGTCCGCAATCTCAACCGCCTGCTGACCATCGGCCGCGTCCTGGCCCGCCACGACGCCCTGTTCCTGCTGGAAGACTACCTGCCCATCGCGCGCTTCGGCTCGAAGCTGCTGCGCGGCGGCCGCTCGCCGGTCAGCACCGGCCGTCCGGGCCTGCGGCTGGCCGCCGCCCTGGCCGAACTGGGACCATCCTTCATCAAGCTGGGCCAGGCGCTGTCCACCCGCGCCGACCTGCTGGGCGAGGAAATGGCCGCCGACCTGTCGGGGCTGCAGGACGAATTGCCGCCGTTCCCGCCCGCAGAGGCGCGGCGCATCGTCGAGGAGGAACTGGGCGGGCCGCTGTCCGATTTCTATTCCACCTTCGACGACGCACCGGTGGCGGCGGCCTCCATCGCCCAGGTGCATTTCGCCACCACGCGCGAAGGCCGCGAAGTGGCGGTCAAGGTGCTGCGTCCCGGCGTCGAGGCCAAGTTCCACCGCGACATCGACCTCTTGTATTGGCTGGCCGAGTGGGCGGAGCTGACCATTCCCCGCATCCGCCGCCTCAAGCCGGTGGAGACGGTCAAGACCTTCGAGGAATCCGTCACCCTCGAGATGGATCTGCGCTTCGAGGCGGCCGCCGCCTCCGAGCTGGCCGAGAACTTCCGCGGCGACGACAATTTCAAGGTCCCCGAGGTGGACTGGCTGCGCACCGGCAAGCGCCTGCTGACCCTGGAGCGCGTCTCGGGCATTCCGGTGGACGAGACCGACCGCCTGCGGGCCGCCGGCATCGATCCCGTCGACGTGCTGGCCAAGGCCGCCGAGGCCATGTTCAACCAGGTGTTCCGTGACGGCTTCTTCCACGCCGACATGCATCCGGGCAATCTGTTCATCGGCGAGAACGGCACCCTGATCGCCATGGATTTCGGCATCATGGGGCGCGTCGACAAGCGCACCCGGCGTTTCCTGGGCGAGATGCTGCTGGGCTTCCTGTCGGGCGACTACCGCAAGGTGGCCGAGGTGCATTTCGCCGCCGGCTACGTGCCCGCCGACCAGTCCCTGGATACCTTCACCCAGGCCTGCCGCTCCATCGCCGAACCCATCCTGGGCCGCCCGCTGCACGAGATTTCCATCGCCAAGCTGCTGGGCCAGCTGTTCCAGGTCACCGAGACCTTCGCCATGGAAACCCAGCCGCAATTGCTGCTGCTGCAAAAGAGCATGCTGGTGGCCGAGGGCGTCGGGCGCATCCTCGACCCCAACATCAACATGTGGCATCTGGCCCAGCCGCTGATCGAGGGCTGGATGCGCGAGAATCTCGGCCCCGAGGCCCGGGTGCGGGAAACGGTGACCAGCGTGGTCGGCTCGCTGGAGCGCCTGCCCCGCCTGCTGGCCGAGACCGAGAAGACCTATTCCATGCTGGTCAACCACGGCCTCAAGCTGCATCCCGACACGGTGAAGACCATCTTCGCCGACCAGGGCCGCATCCGCCGCCCTTCGTCCCTGATAGCCTGGGTCATCGCCGCCGCCCTGGCCGTGGCGCTGTACCTGAAGTAGCTCGGGCCAAATCCCACGGCAAACGAAACATCCGGCCTTCCGGCGGATGCTTGTTCGTTGGTTTCGTTTGGGAAAGCGTTGGAGCGGGTGAAGGGAATCGAACCCTCGTCGTAAGCTTGGGAAGCCGTCTAGAGCCTCCAGCGGTTCCGCATGGTTCGAGCTAGTTCATTGAAAGTATGGTTCTTTGCGGTTCGCCCGAGTTCGGAAAAGTTCCCTGAAGTTCGCCCTTCGTGGTCCAAATTGGTCCAAGGATCGGCTTGCTGGTTCCTCGCGGTTCTGCTAATTTTAGTTCATCCCAATATCGGGCGGCCGTCAGGTGTCGCTCGATGTGTGTCGGACCAGGACCGCAAGATTACCTGAGAACGGCAGCGGGGCGATGAGTAATCGCCAGAGCCGATAAGAAGGCCCCCTCGCAGGGGCGCACCTCAGGGCACTACGGCCGTCTGGCAGCCGCAATGCGGCTGCAAAGCCTGGGTGTCGTACACCAAGCTGTGGACTCTGTCTGTGGGATGGGCAGGTCGCAGCAGAGGTGTGCGACCGTAATGGCTCCATCAGACTTCAAGACGCGGCGCGAGATCGCCGCACTTTATGGCCACATTATTCCCTATTCGCGGCTGAAGAAGCTGGGGATGAAAGACTGCGTCAACGGTCCTCCGGTGATTCGGAAAAGCGGCCGGATTCTCTACCACGTACCGACATTCGAACGCTGGCTTCTGGAAGGCCTGTCCGCCACGCCGCCAGCCACACCTCCCTCGCCACCTTCTCCTTCGTCAGCCCCGAAGAAGCGGGGGCGGCCAACGAAGGCTGAGACCATCCGGCGGCAGCAAGAGGGCAATACGTCAAAAGCCGCAGAAGCTTTTGACGTAGGTGCGGGAGGGGTGAATGCCTGAAGACCAACACTCCCCAAGTCGCCCAAAGACCGACTTAGGCTGGATTCACCTTCTGCGGGCTTTCTTCTTCTGCGGAGATGCCGCGCGGCTGGGCCCTCACGCTTCCGTCGTTCTGTTGGCGATCAAAAGCCACACCGACTTTCAAACCGGTGACGCTTGTCCATCGGCATCGCGGCTCAGTGACCTGACCGGGGTATCTCGGCGCGAAGTAATTCGCTCACTGGGGCGCCTTGCGGAGGCCGGATTTCTGGCAAAGGAGGCAGATGGACGGCGGATGCGTTACCGAGTCCGTGAGCGCTTGGCCGCCTCGGGTTCAGTGGTCACTTGGGACTATGCATCCGCACGCCAGGGGCAGTTGCTTGAGCAGATCAAGGCTGCTCTTGCGGCCAAAACACTGCCAGCACCTGATACGAACGGCGTCATCCACATTGATCACCTGGAAATCAACGTCGCCGTCCAGGTCGTTCAGCCTGGCGGTATCGGCATCCAGGTTGCGGGCCCAGGCGGCCACGACACTGTCCATACCGCCAAGGCGTTGCGCTACCTCGATGCGGCAGATTTTTCGACAAGGCGGCGCTGGCATAAGCGGGCGCTGGAACTGGGCGCCCCGCAAGCTGCTCCTTGCGCACGCGAGGCTGTACCGGTTTGGGGGCCATTTGTGGCAGAGGAGATTGCCCATGAGCACCGACTTTGATCGGTGCCACATGGGCACCGATCCATTGACCTCCTTCGGATCAGTGCCAGGGAGTCACCAATCAGGGGCAAATTGGTGCCGGGTGGGCACCGATCCACCGGGGCAATCGGTGACTCGGTGGCACCCTAACTATATCTATGTATTAGATTCTTTTAGAGCGTCTGCGGCCTC
>Ga0265320_10001417_pt1 | contig 17428 bp, 12 predicted proteins | sample 4827metaG_FD_202087 | JGI IMG/M metagenome (GOLD analysis project Ga0265320, IMG submission 202087) | Rhizosphere microbial communities from Carex aquatilis grown in University of Washington, Seatle, WA, United States - 4-8-27 metaG | ecosystem: Host-associated > Plants > Roots > Rhizosphere >...
AACATCTGATTTCCGGCGACAAGGAAGGCGCCACCGCGCTGTTCAAGAAATCCCTCGACACCGGAGAGAAGGGTTGCGCGGAATATGTCAGCGCCACGACGGAGTTGGCCGCCCTGAAAAAGTAGCACCTGCCGGGAAGGCAGAGAAGCGGAGGGTGTCGGGGATCGGGCGCGTTCCCATTCGTGCGTGTTGTCTCAAAAGCAGGTGAAAAAGTGGCATTAGGATGAAAAAGGAGTATATTAGGCCGGCTCTGATGGCAGACCGATCTGTGCATTTGGTTCCTCCGATGTTCGGGTTTTAGCCTGTTATCAGGGCCGTCTGCCAGTAACGGCTGAATGCTAAAATCTAAAGGCTAATAAAGAGAAAACATCGAACCCCGAGGAGGAGAATAATTACTTTAGCCTTTAGCGTTTAGCCTTTAGCTTTCCTCGCCATGAGCGAGAATAAACGCATCCCCACCGATGGCGGACAAGGGCTGAGTCACAATCCTTTTGCTGCCCTGTCCAGCGCCGGGTTGCCACCCGCGCCGGAAAATCCACCGGTGGACGTGCCACCCTCAAAACCAGTACGGAAGAATCGTGGGCGTGTGGACATCATCCGGCAGACGGCTGGACGCGGCGGCAAGACGGTGACGGTGGTGAAGGGCTTTGTCGGCATCGGGTTGCCGGAAAAGGAACAGCTGGCCAAGGCGATGCAGCGCACCTGCGGGACCGGCGGTACGGTCAAGGACGGCCAGATCGAAATCCAGGGTGACAAACGCGTGGAAGTGGCGCGCATTCTGACCGAGGCCAACTTTCGTCCGGTCTTCGCGGGAGGCTGAGGAATAATGCCGAAGGCTTCCGCTTTCACAAAAGGGTGTGTTGCCAAAACTGTTTTCCGCCTTGCCTGCGCGAAAGGCGGCGACCAGAATCAGGGCAACCTGAACCGGTTCGATTGCCTAATGTACCGCCACGCCTTCAAGATGAAACTCAAGCCGGGCGCAGCTGCCGAATACAAACGACGTCACGACGAGATCTGGCCCGAACTGGCGGCGGAACTGCGGGCGGCTGGTGTTGCGGATTACTCGATTTTTCTCGATGAAGAGACGCTCACGCTGTTCGCGATGCAGAAATTGTCGGACAACAACACCGCCGCCGCGCTGCCTTGCGCCGCCATTGTACGCAAGTGGTGGGATTACATGGCCCCGCTGATGGAAGTGCAGCCGGACAACGCGCCGGTCACCAAACCGCTCAAGGAAGTTTTTCACCTGGATTGAACATATACCGCCCAGTTTGCCCCTTGCCTGCCCGCGCTACTCGCCTTGAAATCCATCGAATCAAAACCGCATGACCAGCCTTTGTAAAATGATTTTCCTGTGGTTGCTCGCAGCCAGACTGGTTGCCGCCCCACATTTTCGCGCCATGGCCTCGGAGGCTGCATCCATCAACCTCGCCGGCGAATGGCGTTTCGCCCTCGATCGCAGCACGGAACAGCTCCTGCCGCAAAATGCCGGCCACGAAACCCCAAGTTTGTCGCCAGGCGACGGAGTCGCCCAGGAATGGTTCAGGCGCGATCTCCCCGACAAAATCCAGCTCCCCGGCATTCTCCAGGCCCAGGGTTACGGTGACGACATCAGCACCAACACTCCCTGGGTGCTCGGCCTTGGCGATGCGTGGTGGAAGTTGCAGCCGGCGGAATTGCGCGGGCGTTTTTCGCAGCCGGGCCACGTTGAGGTGCCGTTCCTGTCCCAACCGCCAAAACATTACCTCGGTGTCGCCTGGTATCAACGCGACATCGATGTCCCCGCAGATTGGCAGGGTCGTCATGTCACCCTTTTTCTCGAACGTCCGCACTGGCGGACCACCGTGTGGCTCGACGACAAATGTTTTGCGGCAAATGACAGTCTCGTCGCCGCGCACATCACCGATCTCGGCTTGCTTTCTCCGGGCAAACATCGCTTGAGCATCCGCGTTGACAATCGCACTCAACTGCCGGCGGTGGGCCACCAACTTGACGCCCACAGCATCTCCGACGCATTGGGCGCGGCCTGGAATGGCATCGTTGGCCGCATCGAACTGCAGGCCACCTCACCCGTCTGGATTGATGATGCGGAGGCATTTCCCAACCTTGTTGAAAAATCCGTCCTGATCCGGATGAAGATTGGCAACGCCACTGGCCGGCCCGGTTCCGGCACCATCTTGGCCGGAACCCATTCCGCCGCGGCAACCTGGGCTGCCGACGGTGGCCAGGCCGAACTGGAAGTGCCGCTCGGAGATGAGGCCCGGACTTGGGACGAATTTCATCCGAACCTCCAGCATTTCACGGTCCTGCTCAAGGGGGCCAACGCCGATGACTCGAAATCCCTGACCTTTGGCCTCCGTGAAATCAGTTTCAACGACCAGGAACTCCTCTTGAATGGCCGCCCCATCAACCTGCGCCTCACACACGATGGCGGTGGTTTCCCGCTCACGGGTTATCCGGCCATGGATGTCGGGTTGTGGAAAAAAATCATCCAGGTTTGCAAGGATTACGGGCTGAACGGCATCCGTTTTCATTCCTGGTGTCCGCCGGAGGCCGCCTTCGAGGCCGCCGATGAAATGGGATTTTATCTGCAGCCCGAGTGTGGCATGTGGAACGACTTCGGCGACCCGGCGATGCAACAGCGGTTGAATGACGAAACCGCCCGGCTCCTCAGGGGTTATGGCAATCATCCGTCCTTCATCCTGCTGTCTCCCAGCAATGAACCGAGAAACTACGCGCGCGTGACCCCGCATTGGGCCGCCGACTGGCATCAAAAGGATAATCGCCGGCTCTTTTCCGCGGGCACCGGCTGGTCCGATCCATCACAGGTGACTGGTGGCGCGCAGTACGCCACCCTGGTGTCCATGAACCGGAACCCGCTGCGCAACATCACCGGCTGGTTCGGCCGCGACTACCGCGCCGCGCTCGAAAACGTCCATGTCCCGGTTCTCGGACACGAGGTGGGCCAATGGTGTGCTTATCCGGACTTTGATGTGATCCAGGAATTCACGGGCTACCTGCGCCCGGGCAACTACGATATTTTCAAGTACATCGCCCAACAGGAAGGCGTGCTCGACCAGGACCACATTTTTGCCTGGGCCTCCGGCCGATTTCAGCTTGCCGCCTACAAGGAGGAAATCGAGGCCAACATGCGTACGCCCGGCCTTTCTGGTTTTCAATTGCTCGACCTGCACGATTATCTCGGCCAGGGCACCGCCCTCATCGGGGTCGTGGACGCATTCTGGCATCCCAAGAGCTATGTGACCGCCAGGGAATTCCGCCGCTTCGCCGGTCAGACTGTCCCGCTCGCCCGGCTCACCAGCCGGACCTTTACCACTGATCAGTCGCTCGAGTCAGACGTGGAAATCTATCACTTCGGCGAAGCGCCCCTGGCTGGCGCTGTCCCTTACTGGAAGATCGTGAACGCGGCGGGCGAGACGCTTGCCGGCAGCCAGTGGGCGGCCCGCAACATTCCCGTCGGCAAAAACATCCCGCTGGGCAGGATCTCGGTGAATTTGTCAAAATTCGCAATGCCCGCCGCCTGCAAACTGATCGTGGGGTTGCGCGACACCCCGGTTGAAAACGACTGGAACTTCTGGGTTTATCCCGCGCAAGTCAGCACCAATGTGCCGCCCGATGTGCTTGTGACCCGGTCCTGGGATGAAGCCCGGATCCGGCTTGCCGCCGGCGGCAAGGTCCTGTTCCTGCCGGACAACGCCAGTCTTGATCCGGTGAAGTGTCCGCCATTGAAAAACGTCCCCGTCTTTTGGAACATTCAGATGACCGTCCGCCCGCCCCAGAATCCCGCGCCGCGATTCGATGCCATGCTTGGCCTGGTCTGCCACACCAACCATCCGGCGCTGGCGGAATTTCCCACCGATGTCAACTGCGACTGGCAGTGGACGCGGCTGGCGAACAACGTACGTGCGGTCAACCTCAGAGGCGCTCCGCCCCAGCTCCGCCCCATCGTCGAAGCGGTTGACGACTGGAACCGGAACTGGCGGCTGGGCGTGATTTTTGAATGCAACGTCGGTCCGGGCCGGTTGCTGGTTTCAGCCATCAATCTCAATGGTGAACCCGGCGATTCCGAATTGCTGCAATTGCGCCGGTCATTGTTCGATTACATGACCGGGCCGCACTTTCAACCCGCGACCAAGCTCACCCCGGAACAGGCCGGCAGTTTTTGGGTCGTGGCCAATACCGCCCCGCCCGCCGGGCCCACCCGCCGGTTTGATCCGGATTTGAACGATGGCTCCGTCCCGGTTCCCGGACCAAAAGCTCCTTGAAGATTCGAGGCCCATTTCGAGCCGGTGGACGACGGAAAATCTTGGATTCAAAGTTTTGAAACGCAATTTAATGGATTGTTCATGAAATTTTGCTAATCTGCCTGTGTGGCATAACTAATTGTTGATCCATTGAAAGAGCCGAATAAAATATCCGCCGGGGACATAACCGACCCGGCTGTTTACTTCAATCGTCGGACTTTTATACGGACCGGAATCGCGGCGGCCAGCGCCGTGGCGACGGGGCTGGTCTATCGGCGGCTCAATCCGGTGGCCACCGGCACGGTGGATACGCCCTTGATCCAGGGGCTGGTAACGCCCGCCGCGGTGGCGGCGGCGGATGCCACCGGTTTTCGCGTGGCTGAAACGGAGACCTCCCTCCGGGACATCACGCATTACAATAATTTCTATGAATTCTCGACGGACAAGGAGGGGGTGGCGTCCGCGGCGGCCAGATTTGAAACCAACGGCTGGCAGGTGTCGGTCGAAGGTCTAGTGAGCAAGCCGAGGGTCTTTGATCTGGACGATCTGCTGAAAATCAGTCCGCCGGAAGAACGGATCTACCGCATGCGTTGTGTCGAGGGATGGTCCATGGTGGTTCCCTGGGCCGGATTTTCGCTTTCCAAACTTCTCGACCGGGTCGAACCGCTTGGCGATGCGAAGTTTGTCGCCTTCGAGACCTTGCTGGATCCCCGGCGCATGCCGGGACAGCGGAGTGACGTGCTCAAATGGCCTTATGTTGAGGGCCTGAGAATGGATGAAGCGATGCACCCCTTGACCCTGCTGGCCAGCGGGCTGTATGGACGCGCGTTGCCGCCCCAGGATGGCGCTCCCCTCCGGCTGGTCATCCCCTGGAAATACGGTTTCAAAGGCATAAAATCCATTGTCAAAATCAAGCTGGAGGCGACGCAACCGCGCACGACGTGGAGCGAGTGTGCCCCGAACGAATACGGCTTTTATGCGAATGTGAATCCGCAGGTGGATCATCCGCGCTGGAGCCAGGCCACCGAACAGCGCATCGGCGAATCCGGCCGGCGCCCTACGCTGATGTTCAACGGGTACGCGGCGCAAGTGGCCAGTTTATACAACGGGATGGATTTGCGCGCAAATTTCTGAGGGCATGAAAGAGAACGATGTTCGCTTCGCCAGGTTTCTCCTGGTCGTCAATGGCTTGGTGCCGTTGACGGTGCTGGGTTGGGACGCGTGGCACCACCAGCTGGGGGCCAACCCGGTGAATTTTGCGATCCTCACAACCGGCATGCTGGCGCTGATTTTTTTGATGCTGACCATGCTGGTGACGCCGTTGCGAAAAATCAGCGGCTGGAACTGGATCATTTTCTCCCGGCGCACACTCGGGCTTTTTGCCTTCTTCTACGCGTCCCTGCACTTCCTGATCTTCTTCAGTTTCGACCGGTCGTTCAGCCTTTCCGGCACGTTGTCGGAAATGGTCAAACGTAAATACCTGATGGTGGGCATCACCGGTTTGCTGGTCATGGTGCCGCTGGCCATCACCTCAACCAATGGGATGATCAAACGCCTGGGCGGCAAACGCTGGCGGGCGCTGCATCGGCTCGCTTATGTGGCGGCCGTTGCGGGGGTGCTTCACTATTACATGCAGGTGAAGGCCGACGTACGCCAGCCGCTGGTGTTTGCGGCGGTGCTGGCCATCCTGCTCGGATACCGGATGGTGGTTGCCGCAAAAGCCAAAGACTAAAACAAAATTGCCGGGTGGACACCCCTTCCGCGCCTTTCCGGATTTTGGCCTGAAGCTTATTGGATATTGGCCTTTGGCCTTCTTTTTTTCGTCCCTCGCTGGGTGCAATTCACCCCTCAATTCCTGCAATATGTCCCTAATTCATTACGTTTTAGCATGTTTGTGTTAAATAAGTTGCACAGTTCAGCGAAGCAGTTGGAAAGAGGATCCGATGCGAAATTTTGGAGCCAATAAAGAGAATATGAAAAAGTCCTGGACGTGGTTTTTGGTTGGCAGCCTGCTGGCGGCCGGTGGCCTGGCCATGTCTGTTTCGGCCGCCCCTACGGCTGCCTACCAGCTTTCGTTTACATCCCAGCCGGTGAATACGACGGTCGGAGCAAGGATGGCCAGCGTGGTGGTGCAGCTCAAGGCCCAGAACGGAACCAATGTGCCGCAAAGTGGCACAGCGATTTCCCTCGCGTTGAACAAGGGTGCCGGCCTGACGGGAACCACAAAGGTGAATACTGACGTCAGCGGCAAGGCGACCTTTACCAATTTGTCCATCATTCAGGCCGGCAGCGGAAACGCGTTGCTGGCCACCGCCACCAGCCTTAAAGGCGCCACCAGCAGCGTGTTTACTGTCAGCCAGGGTGCGACCACGGTCACACTCACAACGTCAACCAACTCCGTGGTGTATGGCCAATCCGTGACCTTTTCCGCCACGGTCAGTCCCGTCGCTCCCGCCATCGGGACGCCTTCCGGAACGGTGACTTTCAAAGATGGCAACACCACCTTGGGCACGGGAACATTGAATGGATCGGGCAAGGCGTCCTTCAAGACCAACAGGATTTCCGCCGCGAACACCGTCCATTCAATCACCGCGGTTTACGGCGGCAACACTAATTTCACCGGCAGTACGTCGAGCGCGCTGGCGGAGATGGTCAACCAGATCGCATTGAAAGTTTCGGGCATCACGGCCACCAACAAGATTTATGACGCCAAGACCACCGCGAGCCTGAAGACGAACGGCGCGACTTTGGTTGGAGTCCTCGCCGGGGACACGGTGGTCTTGGGCGTCAGCAACGCCACGGGTACGTTTGCCGACAAGAACGTCGGCAAAGGCAAGGTCGTGACGGTTTCCGGATTAACGATCGGCGGCACCAGTTCCGGCAATTACACACTGAAGCAGCCCACCACCACCGCCAGCATTACGGCGCGCAGCCTGGCGGTGACGGCCATGGGCGTGAACAAGGTGTACGACGGAAAGACCAACGCGACCGTGACGCTTTCAGACAATCGCGTTTCGGGCGATGTCCTCGCCGTGAGCTATGCGACAGCATTTTTTACCAATAAGACCGTGGGTACTGGCAAACCGGTAAACGTGAAGGGCGTTGCCATCTCGGGTACCGATTCCGCCAACTATCTGTTGGCTGCCACCACGGCCTCAACTTCGGCCAATATCACGGCGGCCACGCTGACGGTTTCGGGCATCACCGCCGCCAGCAAGGTTTACGACGCCGCGACTGCCGCGACCCTGACTGCCAACAGTGCGGCCTTGGTTGGGGTCATCGCCGGGGACACGGTGACCTTGAGTGTCGGCGGAGCCAGCGGAGTATTCGCCGACAAGAATGCCGGTGTGGGCAAGCCGGTGACGGTTTCCGGATTGACGATTGCCGGGGCCAGTGCGGCCAATTACAAACTGATGCAACCGACGGCCACGGCCAGCATCAGTCCGCGCAGCTTGACGGTGACGGCCGCGGGTGTGAACAAGAATTATGACGGAACGACTGTTGCCACCGTGACATTATCGGATAACCGGGTGGCAGGTGATGTTTTCGCCGAGAGTTATGCCACGGCGTCATTTGCGAACCAAAACGCAGGCAATGGCAAAACCGTGAGCGTGAGCGGCATTGCCATCTCCGGCACCGATGCGGGCAATTATTCGCCGGCCACCACAACGGCCACGACGACCGCCAACATTACCAAGGCCATGCTGACGGTGACGGCGGATAATTTGTCCCGCCCGTATGGCGCGGCCAACCCCACCTTGACGGCCGGTTTTTCTGGCTTCGTAAACAACGAAATCCTGGCGACCAGTGGTGTCACTGGCAATCCCAGCCTGACCACCACGGCGGTCGCAGGCAGCACGGTATCGGGCGGTCCTTATCCGGTTGCCGCTGCCCTCGGCTCACTCAGCGCGGTCAATTACAGCTTTAATTTTGTGAACGGCACCCTGACCGTGACGACGGCGGGCACCGTGGTCAGCATCGTTTCCGGTCTTAACCCGGCCATCACCAACCAGAACATCACCTTCACGGCAACGGTGAATCCGGTGGCTCCCAGCACCGCAATCCCGGCGGGCGCGGTGCAATTCAAAAACAATGGTGTGAATCTGGGCAACCCGGTTGGCCTGGCGGGCGGCCAAGGCAGTGTCACCGTGTCCGGAGCGGCCCTCGGTGCCGGCAGTTTCACCATCACGGCGGAATATTCGGACGCGGCCGGCAATTTTGGCCGCAGCACCAATGGATTGACTCAAGTGGTCAGCAACCCGGCACCGCCCGTGGCCTGCAAGATTTGCATCGCCCCGCCGCGAGCCGGGAATGTGACTGCCACCCTGACGGGAACGCCCGGCCAGGTTTATGTGCTCGAAGCCTCAACGGACATGGTCCATTGGGCGGCCGTCAGCACGAATGTTGCCGATGCCAATGGTTCGTTGTCGCTGATCGATACGAACGCCGGAAAATATCCCAGTCGTTTTTATCGCGGCGCCACCGCCCCTTAAAACCATTCGGAGATTGAATCCACCAACCCACCCTTGACATGAATGGAGATTCCACTTGTAACACGGCTCTGCGCCCTGACGGCGTTATTGAGATCGAAGCCGCTCCCGGACGCGATACCAGCGTTCAGTTTGCGGTTCCCGTTCGGGAATTAAACCTGGAAGCCGGCAGGGACCAGGTGGCTGATGCCGGTCCGAAGCGTTCCCTGCAGATCCTTTGCGTTGATGACGACGAGACGGTTCTGGAATTCATGACCGATTGCCTCACGCACTATGGGCATCAGGTGAAGGTTGCTTCCGGCGGAAAGGCCGGGATGGAATTGTTCCGCATCGCCATGTTGAAAGGCCAGCCATACGACGTGGTCGTAACCGATTTGGGCATGCCGGATGTTGATGGCCGCCAGGTGGCGCGGACAATCAAGGCCGAGTCGCCCCACACGCCCGTCGTCATGATGACCGGTTGGGGTGCGGCGACCAAGGATGCCGGAGACACCACTCCGGGAGTGGATGTCGTGGTCAACAAACCGGCGCGCATAGGGGAATTGAACGACTTGCTGCTGCGGATCACCAAGGCCGCGTAAAAGACTTCGTCTCACGCGGCAGGCAAGGTAAAAGCATTCCCCCGTTGTTCTCATTGCAGGAATGTGAAGGTCAGAATGAACTCCTGCTTTTCAACTCCCCCCGCCGGTATCATGCTGACTTGCCATTCAAGAGGCACAAAACAAGGGCGTCAAGCCGCGCGGGCTCACCCTTCACCCTGACCCTCTCCCCGATGAGGGAGAGGGAAGGGCAAACGGATGTTCAGCTTCATCCTACGACGCACCCCCATGATCGTCGTAGTTTTTCAAAACCACCGGCCGATGATTCTCCCTCTCCGCTCCATCGGATGGAGGGGAGAGGGCCGGGGTGAGGTTTCAGTCACTGTGAACGCAAATGGGTATCAGCGCAGTTGACAGTTGAACCCGCTTTTGTCCCAATGCGCAGAGGTCCGCACAATGGGCTCTGCCTTATGCGGACCGGAGGGTGGCTTCAACATCGGCCATCGGAATAAATGAGAGTTTTGCCAGGGATGAATGCGCTGCGAATTTTTGTGGATTTTGCCATGACCCCGGACGTTCTGGAAATGCTGCGGGCGGGGATCCGCGGACATCAACTGGTCTTTCCCAAAACGGCCACGGCCTCCGTCTTGGCCCAGGCGGAACGGGAGCCGCAATTCGCCGCGGCGGATGTCGCGTTTGGTCAGCCCGATGTTCAGGCGATTACTGAGGCTGGACAACTGAAATGGATCCACATCAGCTCGTCGGGCATCGCCCGTTATGACAACCCGGAGTTCCGCGACCTCATGGCCCGGCGCAAAATTCCGTTGTCCAACAGCGCGAGTGTTTACCACGAAGCGTGTGCCACCCACGTTCTGAGCTTCCTGCTGGCCCAGGCGAGAAATTTGCCGTTGGCCCTCCGGACCCGGACCGCCAATGGCACCGATGTTTGGCGTGCCCTGCGCGGGTCCTGCGCTCCGCTGCGCGGAAAAACCGTTCTCATCCTGGGTTACGGCGCCATTGGCAGGCGGCTGGTTGAAATGCTCCGCCCCTTCGACATGAATATTATCGCCTATCGCCGAAACGCACGGGGCGATGAAGGTGTGCCGGTCGTCACGGAGGACCGGCTGGCCCACACGCTCGCCCATGAGGCCGATCACATCGTCAACATTCTCCCGGACAATTCCGAGTCGCGCCATTTTTTCAATGACGCCCGATTCTCGGCCCTCAAACCGGGAGCTGTGTTCTACAACATTGGGCGGGGCTCGACGGTGGATCAGGATGCGTTACTGGTGGCCCTGCGTTCCGGGCGTATCGGGGCAGCCTGGCTGGATGTGACCGAACCGGAACCTCTGCCGGACAATCACCCGCTTTGGGCGGAACCCAATTGTTTCATCACCCCGCACGTGGCGGGCGGGCATTTTGAGGAGACCAAAACCCTGGTGTGTCATTTTCTCCAAAACTTTGAGCGTTTTGTCGAAGGTAATCCGCTGCTGGACCGGGTCATGTGATAAATATGGATCTGATTTTGGGGCTTGGGTCTGGTGGGTGACAAAACATCGGATTCCGAATCTCAGCACCCGGAGCCCGGAATCGGAAACCCGCCCTCCGGCATCAGCGTAATTGACACGACGCATTAATTTTGCACAAATGCGCGGAAGCCATTCCGCGTAAGAGGCCTTCAGCCTCGCGCGGCAGACGCACCATGACAATGCCAGACAAAGCCATTTCCACTGATTCATTGCAGCAGGAAGGCCGCACGTTTCCGCCGCCACCCGAAGCCCTCAAGCGCGCGCACCTCAAAGCCGCCCAGTTTGCCGCCCTCTACCAGCGTTCCCTCCGCGAGCCGGATAAATTCTGGCTGGAACAGGCTGCGACCCTCGACTGGTTCAAAAAACCAACGGTCGCCGGCAAATACATCTGGGACACCGACGCGCGCAAAATCCAGCATGCCTGGTTCGAGGACGGTCAGCTCAATGTCACCGTCAACTGTCTCGATCGTCATCTCCAGACCGCGACGCGCAACAAGGTCGCTCTCCTCTGGCAGGGCGAGCCGGAGGAGGACGTCAAACACATCACTTATGCGGAATTGCACGCGGAAGTCTGCAAGTTTGCGAATGGGCTGAAATCGCTCGGCGTCAAAAAAGGCGACCGGGTGGCCGTGTACATGCCAATGATCCCCGAGGCCGCCGTCGCCTTGCTCGCCTGCGCGCGCATCGGCGCGATTCATTCGGTCGTGTTCGGCGGGTTCAGCGCGGATTCGCTCAGCGACCGCATCAACGATTCCACCTGCAAGCTGCTCATCACCGCGAATATCTCGTTGCGCGGTGGCAAGGGTATTCCGCTGAAAAGCATCGCCGACGAGGCGCTGAAGAAAACCCCGAGCATCGAAAAGGTTGTCGTGGTCCGGCGCAACAGTGAACCTTGTAACATCGTTGCCGGCCGCGATGTCTGGTATCACGATCTGATTCTGAAGGCGTCGCCGGAATGTCCGGCCGAACCGATGAACGCCGAGGATTTCCTGTTCATCCTGTACACCTCGGGTTCCACCGGCAAACCCAAGGGCGTCGTGCACAGCACCGCCGGTTATCTTTTGTGGACGGCGCTGACGCACAAATATGTTTTCGACATCCATGATGATGATGTCTATTTCTGCACGGCCGACATTGGCTGGGTGACCGGCCACAGCTACGTTGTCTATGGCCCGCTCTGCAACGGCGCCACCAGCTTGATGTTCGAGGGCATCCCGACGTTTCCCGACGCCGGACGTTTGTGGAAAATTGTCCAGAAATTCAAGGTCACCGCGTTTTACACAGCGCCGACAGCCATTCGCGCGCTCATCCGGATGGGCGATGAATGGCCGGCCAAACACGATCTCAGTACGCTGCGCGTGCTTGGTACGGTCGGCGAACCCATCAATCCCGAGGCGTGGATGTGGTATCACCGGAACGTTGGCTTGAACCGCTGTCCGATTTGCGACACCTGGTGGCAGACGGAAACTGGCGGACATCTCATCACGCCGCTGCCAGGCGTCAACACGTTGAAGCCCGGCAGCGCGAACCGCCCGTTTTTTGGCGTGGAACCGGTGGTGTTGCGCGACGACAACACGGAGTGCGCGCCAAATGAGGGCGGCAAGTTGTGCATCAAGAAACCGTGGCCCGGCATCATGCGCACCACCTGGGGCGATCATGACCGTTTCGTGAACACCTATTTCTGCACGTTTAAGAACATGTATTTCACTGGTGACGGCTGCCGCGTGGATGCCGACGGCGATTACTGGCTGCTTGGGCGCGTCGATGACGTGGTGAATGTGTCCGGCCATCGCATCGGCACGGCGGAAGTCGAGAGCGCGCTGGTGAGCCATCCGAAAGTGGCCGAAGCCGCTGTGGCGCCCATGCCGCACGACATCAAGGGCCAGGCGCTCTACGCCTTTGTCACGCTCAAGGACGGCATCCACGAAAGCGAGGAACTCAAGCAGGAACTCGCGGCGCACGTGCGCAAGGAAATTGGAGCGATCGCCGTGCCGGACAAGATACAATTTGCGCCCGGCCTCCCGAAGACCCGCTCGGGCAAGATCATGCGCCGCATTTTGCGCAAGATTGCCGAGAACCAGACCGACCAGATCGGCGACATCTCGACGCTGGCGGATTCGCAGGTGGTGGAAGCGCTGGTGAAGGGGAAACAGTGAGGAAGGCCAAGGAGATGCCTCTGGATCGCGAATAACCGTCGCCGCCCCAAAGGCACCGGGCGAGTATCAGCGGCTTCACCACCATGGCGCCCGGCTTCAGGCAGCGAAAGATTCGATTGCCCGGCAGGTGCTGCCGTCAAACAATATCTTTAAGCGCCTCGTCCGCCACCTCGTTGAGCACCCGCCAGCCGCTCACGGTATTCGCTACGAGCAGATTGAGTTTGTTGAACGAGCCGTTCGGCAACTGGCGAAGCTCCGTCACCGCCACCACCCCGCCGATGTAACGCTGACGGTCGATGAAAAAGGTTTCCACCCCCTTGAGGTCCGGCCACGCCTCGGCGATTTCCTGGCGATATTTCCGTTCCAAAAGCACGGCGTTACGCTTCCGGAGATCCTCGTTGCGCGCCAGGTCCGGGTCCGCCTCCATCAGCATCAGTATCCCCTCGATCAGGAAATTCTTGCACGCGCAGGCGGATTCGACGTGCTGCCGGCGACAGGCGTCCTCGAGGCACAGAATGGCGCCTTCCGGCGTGTTGAAATCCGCTTCGAAGATGGGCAGCGCGCGCAATTGCTCCAGCGTCAGGTCCGGTTGTACATTTTCCAGCATGGGCGGGATTGTTGCGTCAAAAGGTTCGTGCGGGAAGTTTTGTCCTTTTTTCCCGGTGCACGCGAGATTTTTCTTTGCGTTGCGTCTGGTACAGTATCGCCATGCGAAAGTTGCCGCGCTCCTTTTACGACCGGGACACCATCACGGTTGCCCGGGAACTGCTCGGCAAATGGCTGGTCCACGGCTCGCGCAGCAGCGAACGCATCGGCCGGATTGTCGAGGTGGAAGCCTACCTCGGTCCGCACGATCTCGCGGCGCATTCAGCCAGGGGACTGACGGAACGGACAAAGGTCATGTTCGGCCCACCGGGCCATGCCTATGTTTATTTCGTCTATGGCATGCACCATTGCATGAATGTGGTGACGGAACGTGAAGGTCACGCCTCCGCCGTGTTGTTGCGCGCCCTCGAACCGGTGAAAAATGTCATTGGCCGGACCTGCGGCCCCGGCCTGCTCTGCCGCGCCATGCACATTGACCGGCGCCTCAACGCCCACGACCTGCTCAGCGACAATTTCTTCATCGCTGCACCGCCCAAAGCTGAATCGTTCACCATCGTAAAACGGCCGCGCGTGGGAGTGGATTACGCCCGGCACTGGGCCCGGCGGCATTTGCGGTTCTTTCTCAAGGGTAATCCGTTCGTGTCGCGCCCCTGAATGAACTGAAATGAGGTCTCGGATAACCCGCCCGTCCGAACCAATAAAAAACGGAGCCCGGTTTTACCCAAGCCCCGTCATGAAAACTGAAATGTGATCAGTAGCGATCGCGACCACCGCCGCCACCGCCGCCACTACCGCCGCCGCGAAAATCACGACGCGGACCGCGGCTGCCGCCGCCGCCGCCACCCGGACGCTCTTCGCGCGGGCGGGCAATGTTGACCGTCAGGGCGCGGCCATCCAATTGCGCGCCGTTCAGCGCGGCAATGGCCTTCTCCGCCTCTTCGGGCGTGCTCATGGTGACGAAGCCGAAGCCTCGGGGACGGCCGCTGACGCGGTCCATCATCAGGTTGGTTTCCGTGACCGTGCCGTGCGCCGCAAAGGCGTCCTGCAGGTCGTTTTCTGTGGTGTTGAAGGAAAGGTTTCCAACAAACAATTTGCTGCTCATGTGATGTTAAACTGTCCTAGACTAAACTTTGCTTTGACCAGACTGTTCCCGATTATCGGATTTCAAATCATCACTGAACCTGAATGAAGTTCACTTGAAGATTTACCATGCCTTGCAAGCTTAAAGCCAGCTCAGACGCCGCAAGAATCGCATGTTTCCAGGCAATGGCAAGCATTATTTAGCGAAATTTTCCCCACAAAATCGCTAATATCACCCAAAATCAGGCGCGGCTGTCCCCGCCCCGCAGCCGTCTGGGTTGCCGGATGAAGACCGAGAATTCCATGGATTCTTAGCCGTTTAGCCGATCGGATGAACCACGAAAACTCCGACAATCGATGCCGAACGCCGAATACACCTTTCCTTTGGATGTTCGGCCTTGGATGTTGAGCGTTGAATGTTCTTTCCATTCAGAGATCCCAGCCCCTTCGATGCTTTTACTAATCCTAAATTGGCTTTTCGATGGCAACTTTTGCTTTGAGTCTTCCTGAAGAAGGGTTACGTTGGTGGGGTAATAACCCCCAGAAGACAGTCAGCTTGACTGCCATTTGAAAAGTACGCCTATGAATAAAACATCTGCGTCTGACCAAAAGGCCGGCGGCAAAACGACCAAAGCAGGATTCACCGCACCCAAATATCCTGGCGTCCGCGTCACCTGCAACGGCAATTTCCTGGTGGCCGAACATGTCGAGACCCGCATCACCGAGGGCGGCGTGTTCTATCCCATCACGCCTTCCACCGAAGGCGGCGAAATTTACCAGGGCTCGTATGCCGCCGGTGAATTGGACGTCTGGGGCCATCAGAAAATCGCCGTGGAGACCGAAGGCGAACATGCCGCGCAGGGCGGTGCCACCGCCTTCGCCGTCAGCGGCAAACGTACGGTCAATTTCACCTCCGGCCAGGGCATCGCCTACGCCATGGAGCAGTATTATCACGCGCCCGGCAAGTTCTCCACCATGGTGCTCGAGGTCGGCGCCCGCGCCCTCACCAAGCACGCCCTCAATGTCCATTGCGGTCACGACGATTTCTACGCCGCGCTCGACACGGGCTGGACCATGGCCGTCAGCAAGGACGCCCAGCAGTGCGCCGACCAGGCCATCATCCTCCGCAAGGTCAACGAACTGTCGCTCAACCCGGGCATGAATATCCAGGATGGCATGCTCACCACGCATTCCGAGCGCACCTATCTCGCGCCGGAAGCCGAGCTGCTCCGCGAATTCCTCGGCGCCGTGGACGACACCATCGAATGTCCCACGCCCGCGCAGCGCGAACTCTTCGGTGCGCATCGCCGCCGCGTGCCGGAAATGATGGACCTGAAAAATCCTCTCTTGCTCGGCCCGGTCCAGAACCAGGAGCATCACATGAACGGCGTGGTCGCGCGCCGCAACAATTTTAACGAGCCCATCCTGAAATTCCTCGAGGACGCCTATGCCGAGTTCGGCCGGCTCACCGGACGTGTCTATGGCCTGATCCATCAATTCAAGTGCGAAGACGCCGATACGGTGTTCGTCTCGCTCGGCTGCGCCGCGGACAACATCGAGGCCGCGTGCGATTACCTGCGCGAAAAACGCAATGCGAAGGTCGGCTCCATCCACATCAACGTCATCCGTCCTTTCCCCGAGGCCGCCGTCATCAACGCGCTCCGCGGCAAAAAGAATGTCATCATCCTCGAACGCACCGATGAAGGCATGGCGGGTGACAACCCGCTCGCGCGCGACATCCGCGTCGCCCTCGGCAAGGCCAACGAAGCTGCGAAGTACGGGGGCGCGCTGCCCGGCCTGACACCCGAGGAGACGCCGCGCATCTTCCGCGGCAGTTACGGCATCGGCTCACGCGATTTTCGCCCGGAACACACACTGGGTGCCTACGAGTATGCCACCGGTCACACCCGGCGTCGGGACGGCGCGGGTGCCGCCGGCGGCGAGACTTATTTCACCCTCGGTATCGACCATCCCTACGCTGTCATCAGCAAGGAAACACCGTCGCTGCTGCCCGACGGCGCCATCGCCGTGCGGTTCCATTCCATCGGCGGCTGGGGCATGATCACCACCGGCAAAAACCTCGGCGAAATCGTCGGTGAATTCGGCGACCTCATCAAACATCGCGACGCCGAAACCGACCCGGACGGGCGGCTCAAGGAAAAATTGTTCGTCATGGCCAATCCGAAGTACGGCTCGGAGAAAAAGGGCGCGCCGACGAATTATTATCTCACCGTCGCCCCCGACATCATCAAGGTGAATTGCGAGCTCAACCACGTGGATGTTGTGCTCTGCTGCGATCCGAAGGCATTCACGCACACGAATCCGCTCGAAGGCATCAAGCCCGGCGGCTGCATCGTCTGGGAATCCAGCGACACCCCGGAAACCGCCTGGCAGCGCATCCCGTCCCAGCACCGCCGGTTCGTCAAGGACAACGACATCCACGTTTATATCCTGCCCGGGTTCGACATCGCAAAAAAAGCGACGAGCAAGACCGAGCTCCAGCTCCGCATGCAGGGCAATTCGTTTCTCGGCGCGTTCTTCCGCGTCTCGCCCTTTCTCCGGCAAAACAATATTTCCGACGCGACGTTCCTCGACACGGTCAAGAAACAGTACCAGAAGAAATTCGGGCGCTTCGGCGACGACGTCGTCACCTCGAACATGACCGTCATGACCGAGGGTTTCTCGCGCGTGCAGGAAATCAAATACGGCGAGTTCAACGAGCCCGACCGTTCCTCGATGCGCAATCCACCGGTGGCGCCGATT
>Ga0265320_10001418_pt1 | contig 17423 bp, 18 predicted proteins | sample 4827metaG_FD_202087 | JGI IMG/M metagenome (GOLD analysis project Ga0265320, IMG submission 202087) | Rhizosphere microbial communities from Carex aquatilis grown in University of Washington, Seatle, WA, United States - 4-8-27 metaG | ecosystem: Host-associated > Plants > Roots > Rhizosphere >...
ACCCCAGGAGACCGGACCAACCGAAATCTGGAGGCCCTGGCCCGCAGGGACCGTCACGCTGGTGGCGGGAAGGACCGGATAGACCAGCGGGTCGCAGTTCCACGAGCTCAGCGCTCCAGAGAGCGTGAGCTGCCGGTCGGCGGCGCCGGTGTTGGCGATGGTAACGTCGTAGCTCAGGGTGTCGCCGGCGACGTCGGGTCGAACGAAGACGTCGCTCACGTAAACGTCCGGATAAACGCGCACCATCGCCGAACGAAAGATCCCTTGCGGCACGTTCGCCGACCACCCGGCAGCGTCGGGAACGTTCTTGCGGCCCGCCGCGTTCAGCAGCCCCTTCCTTCCCTTGACGACCAGACTGACGGCGTGCGTGCCTCCGGGCGTCACGAAACCGGTGACGTCGAAGACCGATGGCGTGAACGAGGTGGTGTTGGTGCCGACGACCGCGCCGTCCACGGACAGCGTCGCCTCATGGTTGACGGCGCCGAGCTCGAGCAGCGTGGTCTGCGGCCTACCGAGGTCGGGGACCGTGATGCTGGTTTCATAGGTGGCGCTCGGAATATTGAAGTTCTGCTTGAACCAACCGCCGCCCGGCACCTGGATCTGCGTCCGCGCACCCGCCAGCGGCGTGAAATCCCAGGTGCCTGCGATGGACACGGCGGGCGTCTCTTGCAGGACTGGAGCGGTGCAGATGACGCTCCCACCGTCCGTTCCGCCACCACCGCCATCGGGCCGCATCTTGGCGCCGCCCGAGCACGCCGCCAGGACGATGCACGGGGCCAAGAACCCGCTTCCAGCGGACGTGCGCATCGGCGGCATCTTCGCGAGCGGGCCGACCGCCGACAATACTCGATCCGGCCGATTTCCGTAGAGAACCGGTCACGCCCGAACGCGTGACAACACCGGACCAACGACTTGTTCGGTCTATCGTAGTGAGGTGAGATGAACCTTCCCGGCTTCATTGAACCAGCGTGAGCAAGCCCGGTTGCCAGGGGAGCTGGTTGTAAGTGAGACCGGGCGCGGCAGGAACGAGCCCCTGATAGAGAAACTCTAAATTACATGGGTCGATCGTCTGCGTCTCGTCGGGGTTGGTGCGGACCAGGTCTCCGCTGCTGATGTCACTCGTCCAGGCGGTGCCGTTGAAGGTGACGTTAGCCTTGCCGGCAAATGGATTGCTTTCGGTCGCCGCCAGCGGCGTCCAGGTCCCGCCGAGATCGGTCGCGGTGAAGGATCGGAAATACCTTCCCGCGCTGCCCTCCGCTTCAACCAGCATGAGGTACTGGTTCGCCCCCTTGACCGTGTAGACCTGCACCGCCTCGAACAGGTTTTGCGTGGTGTCGGTCATGATGGTCGTCGCGGCGGGGAACGTGCCTGGGAAACTGCCGATCGGCATCGACGAGCGGTAGATGTTTCCGTTGTCGTTCGCGAAGAACAGATAGCAGGTCGTGCTGGTGCACAGGACCGTTTCATCGATCGAGCTTCCGTCGTAAAGGTCGTGCGGGGCCGACCAGCCCGACGGATTGGTGGGGTCGGTCGAGGTCTGGTACGTGAACGCCCACGGACCCCACTCGTACATGAGAACCCAGATATTCTTCGGCGTGAAATACATCAGCGTCGGCGCAGCCACTCCGGGCACCACGCTCTGGGTCGCCGTGGCCATCTGAGGCCAATCGGTGAATGTCATCGCGGCCAATCCGTAACTGCCGGCGTTGTCGACGGTCGACATGTAGACGATGTGCTGGTTGTTGAAGACGACACTGCTGAAATCTTTCAGCGATACCAAACCCGACTTTGGCTGAGCCAGCGGACCGGACGAAGTCCATCTGAAAGTCGTAGGCAATGGGCACGTCGTCGTCGCCGAGCCACCCGCGCCACCGCCGTCCGTCACGCCCGCATCCGTGGCTCCACTCCCCGCGGTTCCGCCAGCGCCCGCCCCTGCCCTGCCACCGGTCGAGGTTGCCGACCCGCCGGCGCCCGTTCCACCGGCGCTACTTCCACCTGTGCCCGTTCCACCGGCTCCCGTTCCACCGGCCGGTCCGCCGCCCGACCCGCTCGAATGTCCACCGGCTCCGGCCCCAGAGCGGACGTCATCCTTCGAGCACGACAAGGCCAGGGCTACTCCGATCACCCCCACGGCCAGCACGACAGGCGAACGAAAACCGCGGGGTAACCAGAAGCGGTAGGCGAACAGGGTTGCTTTCAACTGCGTCGCGCGATCGATCCAAAGGTCGGTCTTCACGCCCTGTTAAGAGGGGCCAGACCCGCTTTTCGGGTCTCTTTCACTCACAGACGGCGCCGGCACCGACGGGCGCGGCGGCGGCGACGCGCTCCCCCGCGATCGCGAAGCGGGGGACACCGACCGCCGCGAGCGCCACCCGATCGGCGGCCTCGGGCAGGTTCAAGATGTTTTCGGCTGCTTGGCGGGAGGGCGCCGGCTGCAACGCGTCGCGCGAGCAGCATCCCGGTTCCCCTCCTGCCGCGGCCGCACGTGATTACAGAAGGAGGATGGGAAGACAGGCAGCCCTCGTGCTTTACGTGCTCGCGATGGTAGCCGTCGTGATCGGGGTGGACGTCCTGTTCTTCAGGAATCGGTTCTGGGGGCGGCTGATGGTGAACGTCGGAATCGTCCTGGTGTTCGCGGCTTTCTATTCGAGGTTCTTGAAGCGTCCGTGAGCCCCGTCGCAGCGGGCGTCGAGGATCGACTCCGTGCGCCCTTCGACACGCCGTGCGGCCTGCGCGAGTTCGGCTACGTCGATCCCGACGGCAATCTGTTGCGAGTTGGCTCGTCGCTGACGAAGTGAGCTCCGAGACGCACGCAGGGCAAGTCATCTCAGATTGTTGAGACCACGCGACAGGCGTGCCGGTCCCCTACTCGTCCTGGCGCGCCGGTTGGAGATCGGCTGATGCCTGCGCCGGGACGTCGATGGGAGCCGTTCGTGCTGGACAGCGCAAAATGTTGCGCCCGGCTTACTTGCTGGTCGTCGTGACGTTCGCGACCGGGAACTCAATGCTCCCCGCACCGCCCCCGACCTCGACATTGATATGAACCGAGGCCACGGTCCCGAGGCTCCAGCCCTGTGCCGCCCAGGCCTTGAAGTGATCGCTCACGGTGACTGTCCCGCACTGGCGCGCCGATGCCCGCGTGCTGGTGATGTTGGTCCAGCTGCCGGTGTGACCAGCTTCGCACGCGTTGGCGCCGCCGGTTCCGGTCGTGGTGCTCGTGGTCAAGTAGTACGTCTCACCATCAATGACGGCGGTGACGCTTCCTCGCGGGCGCAAACCACTATACGAGTCTTCGTTGATGTACCACTCAATGCAGGGGCTGTGCATCCACCCGTACATTCCAATGGATGAGAAGCTGCCGGAGGTTCCCGTTTTGATCTCCGAAAACTGCGCGGAGATCGTTCCATAGGCGGTGTAGTCCTTGGCGGTGTTGAAATCGAGACCCACGTGGGCCAGGAAATCCATACTGTTGTTCCAGGCGGCACTGAACGCGTGGGCGCTGGGAAAGACGGTGATGTCCCCGCCGCTGCCGTTCGTCCAGATCCCGTAGTTGAGGCCGTCGGCCGTTCCATTGACATTGGTCCCGGTGTGCGTGGTGCCACCGGTCGGGAATGTCGCCGTGCAATCGACGGTCACGCCGCCGTCGACGCCGAGGCTGCCCCCGGTGCCCACCGTTGCTCCACCTGCACCCTGGGTGCCGCCGGTCGCGGCGCCGCCCGCCCCGGTCTGGCCACCTGAGGCGGTGGCGGTGGGGGTGCCGCCACCGGTGCCGGCCGGGACGCCGCCGCCACCGGTGCTGGTGGTACCGCCGCTCCCCACCGCCCCACCCGTGCCGGTCGGGTGCGTGTTTTCCACCTTGCCCGTGCAACTCGCGAGAGCGGCGCAGGTCACGATAACCGAGAATAGAAACCCCGTTCTCATGGAAGCTCCTGGGTATTGTCCCGCCGGGGCCGCTCTTGTTACGGAGAATTCGGGGTTTCCGCGGGGTCTGCTACCATGGCCCGCCATGGGCAGCATCGAGGAGGCGCGCGGCGAACGTGTGGTGATCCAGTTCGACGGCGGCAAATGCATCCACTCGCGGCACTGCGTCCTCTCGCGCCCCGACGTCTTCGTCCCGAACGTGCAGGGGCCGTGGATTCATCCCGACCGCGCGACGCCCGAGGAGATCGCTGAGCTCGCTCACGCTTGTCCCTCAGGTGCGATCTCCTATCGGCGACTCGACGGCGGGCCCGAAGAGTCACCGCCGATGGTGAACGTTGCGCGACTCCGCGAAAACGGACCGCTCGCGATTCGCGCGCAGCTTCGGATCGAGGGGCATGGGGAGTTTCTTCGCGCCACGCTGTGCCGCTGCGGTGCCTCGAAGAACAAACCATTCTGCGACAGCAGCCACGCGACCGCCGGTTTCATCGCGACGGGCGAACCGGCCATCGCTGAGTCGCGACCTTTGGATGGCCGCGCCGGTGTCCTGCAGGTCGTCCCCCAGCGCGACGGGCCCCTTCGGATCAAAGGGAACCTCGAGCTGTGCTCGGGCACCGGTCACACGATCAACCGCGTCACGAAGACGGCTCTCTGCCGGTGCGGACAGTCCTCGAACAAGCCGTACTGCGACGGAACCCACGCCAAGGTCGGCTTCAAGAGCGAGTGAGGGCCGGCGCCAGGAGGCGGGGGAGCGCTGAGGTCGAGACGGTTACCGCTTCCGGACTGCGTAGGTCAGGTGGGTCACCCGCTGCGTCGGTTCCGCGCGGACCGGCTCCAGGGCCACGCGGCCCGCGTCCACGCCCTCGAACAGGCGGACTCCGGAGCCGAACAGCACGGAAGAGAGCGCGATCGTGAAATCGTCGATCAGGCCGGCGTTCACGTACTCCAGGATGGCTGCGCCGCCGCCCGCGATGCGGACGTCCCGGTGGCCGGCGGCCTTGCGGGCCTGGGCGAGCGCGGGCTCGATGCCGTCGTTGACGAAGTGGAAGGTGGTCCCGCCCGGCCGCTCCCATGGGTCACGCTTCTCGTGCGTCACGACGAAGACCGGCGTGTGGAACGGCGCCTCCTCCGGCCACGACTGCTCTCCGAGGTCGAACATGCGCTTGCCCATCACGCTCGCGCCAGGCGACCGTCCGAAGTCAGGCGGTAGCGCACGCGGTAAGCTCGCCGGGAAATGACAATCCTCCCGGCGGCGGTGCTCACGGTGGTGGCTGTCACGGCGGCGCCGGCGCCGGATCGGCCCGATGTGCCGCACGCATTCTCTGCGGCCGATCTGACTAAGTTCGTCGATGAGACGCTCGAGGCCCAGCTGGCCAAGCTGAAGATCGCGGGCGCCGTGGTGACGATCGTGAAGGACGGCGCGATCGTGCTGGCCAAGGGATACGGCTTCGCCGACATCGCCGCCGGGCGGCGCATGACCGCCGATGGCTCGCTGGTCCGGCCCGGATCGATCTCGAAGCTGTTCACGGGAATCGCCGTGATGCAGCTCGTGGAGCAGGGAAAGCTCGATCTCGATCGCGACGTGAACGACTACCTCGATTTCCACGTGCCCACGCCCGCGGGCGGCGTGCCGGTGACGCTGCGGCGGCTGCTCACCCACCGGGCGGGCTTCGAGGAGCACGTCAAAGGGGTGTTCTCGAGGGCGCCGGCGCCGATGCCGCTCGGCCCCTGGCTCGCGCGCGCGCAGCCGAAGCGGATCTTTCCCGGCGGCGACGTGCCGGCGTACTCGAACTACGGCGTGTCGCTGGCCGGCTACATCGTCGAGCGCGTCGCAGGCGTCCCGTTCACCGACTACATGGCGGACCACATCCTGCGCCCGCTCGGCATGACGCGCTCGACGTTCGCGCAGCCGGTCCCGGACGCGCTGGCGTCGTTCGCGGCGCGCGGCTACCGGCGGTCCGACCAGCCGCCGCTGCCGTTCGCCGAGACGATCCAGACCATTCCAGCCGGTGCCCTGGCGGCCACCGGCACGGACATGGGGCGGTTCATGCTGGCGCTGCTGGCGGGCGGCACCCTCGACGGCGCGCGCGTGCTCACGGCCGAGAGCCTGGCCGCGATGACCGGGCGGCAGGTCGTCACGCGCACGGGGAGCATGGGCCTCGTGTTCTTCGAGACGCGAGTTCGAAGCGCCGACGACGCCGCCGGCGAGCGCGAGCGTTTCTACGGACACGACGGCGGCACGGTGACGTTCTCCAGCGATCTGCTGCTGGCGCCCGAATACCGGCTCGGTGTCTTCACGTCGTACGACGGCGGCGGGGCGAACAGCGGGCAGATCGCGCGCGCGGTGATCCGCCGGTATTTCCCGTCGCCGTCCACCGGGCTGGCGACGGCTTCAGCGCACGCGCCAGCGCCACCCGCCGAGGACCTGGCATCGCTCACCGGCGTCTACGAGCCGACCCGGCGCGCCGAATCGACGTTGGCGCGCCTCGGCTCGATCGAGTCGCAGATCCTCATCCGGCGGCGCGCCGACGGCACGCTGACCATGCAGGCGGCGCTGCGGCCGTTCGGCGACGGCGCGCCGCTGGTCCACGTCGGGCCTGGTCTATTCGTCGACACGAGGGGACGGGGAAGCAGGCTCGCCTTCGAGCGCGCGCCGGACGGGTCGCGCCGTATCGACATCGGCGCGCCGGCGATGGAATGGCAGCCCGTCGCCTGGTACGTCGATGCGCGATTCGTGCTCGCGACGGTCCCGCTTGGACTGACTGTCGCTGCGCTGACGCTGCTAGCCTGGCCGTTCGAGATCCTCGTCCGCGCGCACCGGCGCCGGCGCCGAGGCGCGCCGCCCGTCGAGGATCCGGCCGTGCGACGCGCGCGCGTGGCGATCCGTCTCGTCGCCGCCCTGCAGGTCGGCCAGCTCATCGCGGTGGTGGCGCTGTACGTGGCCGCGCAAGCGGACATCACGATGCTCGGCGACGATTTCGATCCGGTGCTGGTGGTGATATCGATCGGCGCGTGGCTCGTGGCGCTCGGCAGCCTGCTCGCGATCTGGATCGCGTGGCGCTTCTGGCGGCGTCGCGCCGGCACCTTGTGGACACGACTGCACCACACGCTGCTCGCCGCGTCGGCGCTGGCGCTGGCGTGGTTCTTCGTCGCCTGGCACATCGCCGCCACCTCGCTCAACTATTGACGCGGGTTTCGACGTTTGACAATCGCAGTGACCAAGAACATCTTCGCGTTTTCCAGCGAGAAAGAAGGACGCAGATGTCAGTCGGAGGGAAGAGCGCGACGAGATTCTCGGGGGTGTGGCTGCCCGTCGTCACGCCGTTTCTGGACGGCGAGATCGACTACCCGAGCTACGAACGACTCGTCGACCATTATGTCCGGCGCGGAATTCACGGCATCATCCCGCTCGGGACCACGGGGGAGAGCCCAACCATTGACGAGGCGGAGGTCGACCGGCTGGTCGAACGCACGATCGCGACGGTCGCTGGTCGCGTGCCGATCGTCGTCGGCGTGGGTGGCAACGACACACGCAAGGTGGTCAAGGTCGTCGAACACCTCGAGCGCCATGCCATTCAGGGGCTTCTTTCGGTCTGCCCGTACTACAGCCGGCCGAGCCAGGACGGCATGCGCGAGCACTTCACGCGCATCGCCGCGGCCACCAGTCGGCCGATCCTCATTTACAACATCCCGTACCGGACGGGCGTCAATCTCGCCAACGAGACCCTTTTGGCGCTGGCTGAATTGCCCAACATAGCGGGCGTGAAAGACTCGTCGGGCAACGTGCAGCAATCGCTGGACCTGCTGCGGCGGCGGCCCGACGGCTTCGCCGTGCTCACCGGCGAGGACGCGTACTACTACACGATGCTGGCCAACGGTGCCGATGGCGGGATCCTCGCGGCGTCGCACCTCGAGACGGCTCGCTTCGTCGAGGTCCACGCGCGCATCGTCGCCAATGACCATCTCGGAGCCCGCGAGGCGTGGGGCCCGCTCGAGACCCTGATCCCCTTGCTGTTCCAGGAGCCCAACCCGATGCCGATCAAGCACTGTCTGTGGCGGCAGGGACTGCTCCAGTCCGCCGAGTGCCGGCTGCCCCTGACCCGCGTCTCCGATGTCCTCGCCCGCCAGCTCGACGCCGTCGCGAGAGCACGGGCGGCCGAAGCGGCCTGAGTTTGCAATCAGCAGGGAGGAACCGATGGCAGGCCATATCTTCTACGGGTTCGCAGTTTCGGTGGATGGCTACATCGCCAGGGCGCAGGGCGGCGACATCGGGTTGCCGGTGCCGGAGGAAGCGCTGCACCGTCACTTCAACGAGGTGCAAAAGCGCACGGCGCTGAACCTCTATGGCCGGAACATGTACGAGATGATGAAGTACTGGGACGCCCCGCCGGCGGAGAGCGCCGAGTTCGAACAGGAGTTCGCGCGCGCCTGGCAAGGGACGCCCAAGGTCGTCTTCTCCACGAGGCTCGACAGCGTCGGCCCCAACGCGCGGCTCGTGAAGGAGAAGGCGGACGTCGAGCGCACCGTGCGCCAGCTGAAAGCAGAGACCAACGGTGAGATCGAAGTGAACGGCGCCGGCCTCGCCGCGAGCCTGATTCGCTTCGGCTTGGTGGACGAGTTTCGGCTGTACATGATGCCGGTCGTGCTCGGCGGCGGTAAGCCGTACTTCGAGGCCGGTCTGCAGCTGGAGCTGGAGCCGCTAGGGACCGAGAGCCTGCCGCAGCACTGCACGCTGCTGCGCTTCCGACCGAAGAAGTCCCGAGCCTGACGGCGCGTTCGACCACGCGGACTACTTGCGGGCCTTCTTTCGTGGCCCGCGTTTCCGGGGCGGCCCCAGCGCCAACATCGCCGCGTGGGCCTCCTCGATCGCGGCGCGCACGTCCCGGGCGCGCGCCTGCCGCAGCGCGATCAGAACCGCCGCGTATCCCTGGAAGTGGGGGATGGTGAAGAAGCCTGGCGGCGCGATCTCGAGCAGCGCGTCCTTGGCATCGAGACTCTCGACGCGAACGGCGAGGATCTCGCCAGGCGGCGGCGTCTCATCACCGAACCGCTTGAGGTCCGCTTTGCTGAACGGTCGCTCCCAGGCGAAGCCGCGGTCGCCGACCATCCACGTGCGATGATCCCACTTGGTGGTGACCGTGACCCCCGGAAGACTCATCGCGAACGCGTCGACGGCGGCGAAGGTCATGCCAGCTCGACTCCGCTGGGTCATCCCGGCGCGAGCTCGCCGAACCAGTACGAGGCGGTGACGCCACCGTCCATGAGGAAGTCGCTGCCGGTGATGAACGCGCCGTCCGGGCCCATGAGGAGCGCGCCGACGGCGCCGACCTCGTCGGGGGTGCCGGCGCGCCCCACGGGGCAGAGCTCGATCATGCGCTTGTAGCCGGCGCCGCGCGGCCCGGACAGCTCGTCCTTGGCGAGCGGGGTGATGACGATCCCGGGGCTGATCGTGTTGACGCGCGCGCCACGCTTGCCCCACCTCACGGCCTCGGCCATCACGCGCAGCGCGTTTCCTCGCTTGGCGAGCTGGTAGGCGTGCAGGGAATCTTTCACCTGCTCGGGCTGGAGCATGGGGAGCGACCGCAGCTCGTCTGCGGGCGTCGTCGCGAGCGCCGTGTCTTGTTCGGCGGTCAGCGCGCCCAGTCGGTGCCCCGACTGTGACGCTATGACGACGCCTGCGCCGCCGCGAGCGATGACGTTGCCGAATTCCTCGAGCACGAGGGCCGTGCCGTACAGATCGACGGCAAGGATGGTCGCCGGCGACGCCTGCGACGGCGAGACGCCCGCGGCGTGGATGACGCCCGTGACGTTGCCGAGGACAATCGCGGATTCGACGAGCGCGTGGACCGACGCGCGCACGGAGACGTCGACGGTCGCTGTGCTGACCTCGAAACCGGCGTTGCTCAGCACGTCGGCCGCCGCGGCGGCGTTCTCCTGCCGCAAGTCGGCCAGCAGGACGCGCTTGCCGGCACTCACCCGCCGCGCGATCGCCTGGCCGATCGACCCGGCCCCGATGACGACGATGACGTTGCTCATGGCCGCAACAACGTCTTGATGGCGCGGCGCTCGTCCATTGCGCGGTAGCCCTCCGCCACCTGCGCGAGGGGCAGCACGAGATCGAAGACCTTGCCGGGATCGATCTTCCGGCTCCAGATGAGGTCGATGAGGTGCGGCAAGTAGCGGCGCACCGGGGCCGGGCCACCGTGCAGGCGGACGTGGGTGGCGAAAAGCTCCTGGGCCTTCAGGGTCACGCCGTGCGGGACGCCGACGTAGCTCACGTAGCCGCCCGCACGAACGGACTTGATCGCCTGCATCAGCGACGTCTCCGTCCCGACGCACTCGAGAACGGAGTCGGCGCCGATCCCGTTCGTCAGCTCCTTGATACGGGCGACGCCCTCGTCACCGCGCTCGGCGACCACGTCGGTCGCGCCGAAGTCGCGGGCCAGTTTCTGCCGCACGTCGTGACGGCTCATGGCGACGATCCGCTCGGCGCCCATCTGCTTGGCCGAGAGGATAGCGAGCAGACCGACCGCGCCATCACCGACGACGACGACCGTCTTGCCCGGCTTCACGCCGGCCGCATCGGCGGCGAACCAGCCGGTGCCCAGGACGTCCGACGCCGCGAGCAAGCTGGGGATCAGGTCGTCGGAGGGAACGTCGGGCGTGGCGACGAGTGTGCCGTCCGCGAGCGGCACGCGCAGCCGAGGCGCCTGCGCGCCGCCGACGAGCTCTCGGTGCTGGCACGCCGACTGATAGCCGTTCTGGCAGTGAGGACAGGTGTTGTCCGAGGCAAAGAACGATCCGACGACGAACTGGCCGGGCTTGATCGATGTCACGTCCCGACCGACCTCCTCGACGATCCCGCAGTATTCGTGGCCGAACGGCGTCGGCTGGGCAATCGGGGCGATGCCGCGGTAGCCCCACAGGTCGGAACCGCACACGCACGTCGCCGACGTTCTGACGATGGCGTCCGTGGGCTGCGTGATCCGTGGAGCCTCGCGCTCCTCGAAGCGCACATCGCCCTTACCGTAGAGAACGGCTCCTCTCATGACCTCTCTCCTTCGAACGTTGCCGGTGAAGTGTTCCGCGGACCCCGCCCCGACGGCTGGGTGCCGTTTCCCTTGATGTCCATGGGTGGTTCCTTGGACTCAATAGATAGGCCCCAACCCCGTGCGGCGCCAGACGCCATACAGGCAATAACGTGTTCTGCTATCTTGGTCCGCGTCTGAAGGAGGCAGGTATGAAGGTGATGCCCGTTCCTGACCCGCCAGAGGGATATGACGATCAAGCGATTGGACCACGTCAGCGTCGTCGTCGACGACCTGGCTGCCGCTAGCGACTTTTTCACCGCGCTCGGCATGACGCTCGAAGGCCAGATGCCGATCGAGGGTCCGTGGGTGGACAGTGTCAACGGGCTCGAAGGCGTCCAGGTCGACATCGTCATGATGCGGACCCCCGATGGACACGGGCGCCTCGAGCTGACGAGGTTTCGCAATCCAAAGCTGATCGAGCTCGCACCGGCGATCGCACCACCGAACGCGCTGGGCCTCCGAAGCGTGATGTTCACAGTCGAAAGCGTCGACGACACTGTCGCGCGCCTGCGCGCCAACGGCGGCGAGCTCATCGGCGAAGTGACCCAGTACGAAAACCAGTACAGACTCTGCTACATGCGGGGCCCCGCGGGCATCATCGTCGCGCTGGCCGAGGAACTCTAAAACCGGTGGTCCGGACGGGCGGATTCGTCGCCCGTCCGTCTCGGAGATCAACCTGGGTGCGGTGTTTGAGACGGCCCCTGGTTGCCCCCAGTTCGCCCCGAGCCAACTCTCGACGGCAGTAGACGCGTCGAGTTCAGAATGAAGAGCAGCTCAGAGGAAACATGGATGAACGCCGCCAGGAGGGGGTTCAGGAATCCGAACGCGGCCATCATCACGCCTCCGCCATCGACGAGGAGGGTCCCGATGAAATTCTGCCAAATGATCCTCCGGCAGCGACGCGCGATCCGTACAGTCTCGACGAGCTTGAGAAGGTCGTTGCCGAGGAGCAGAACATTGGCCGACTCTCGGGCCACGTCCGTGCCCGACCCCATCGCGATCCCGACGTCGGACTGTGCGAGTGCAGGCGCGTCGTTGACGCCGTCCCCCACCATCGCGACCCGATGCCCTCCTTTCTGGAGAGCTTGAACCTTCACGAGCTTGTCCTCGGGCATCAGATCAGAGTGCACCTCGTCCACCGCCAAGCTGGCGCCAACCTCTCGCGCGATCTGCGCCGCGTCCCCGGTCAACAAGATGGTCCGCAACCCCATCTTCTTCAGCTCGCCGATCGCCGCTGCGGCTTCAGGGCGTACCACGTCGGCAACCTCCAGCGTGCCGAAGAAGCGACCCGCGCGACCCACGAGCACGACGGTCCCGTCGCCTGCGGCAGGGGCGATGATCCCCTCCTCATCGAAGAGCGCTCGGTTACCGACAACGATTCGGTCACCCGCGTATGAACACGCGATGCCTTTCCCCGGCGCGTACGAGAAGTGATCAGGCTCGGGCGGCGCGATCCCGTCAGCCTTGGCTCGTCGCAGGACGGCCCTTCCAAGCGGATGCTCCGAGGGCAGCTCCGCGATCGCCGCCGCCTCGAGCAACTGGCGGGCGGTGATGCCCGCCGCCGGGTGTAGACCGACAATTTGCGGCTCGCCGAGTGTCAGCGTGCCAGTCTTGTCCAGGACGATCGTGTCCACGCGCCCGAGTACTTCCAGGTAGATGCCTCCCTTGATGATGGCACCGTGCTTCGCTGCGCGGCCCACGGCACCGAGAATCGCCAGGGGCGTCCCTGCGGCGATACCGCACGCGCCGGCGACGATGATGACCGATATGGTCGAGCGAGCGTCCCGCGTGAGCGCGAAAGTCAGCGCCGCGGCGCCCAGGGCGAAATAGACGAGGTATCCAGCCAAGCGGTCCGCCGTCTTCTGGATCGGCGCCCGCGAAGCCTCCGCGCGTTCGACAGCCTCGACGATCCTGGCGAACGTGGTATCGCGTCCGATCCCCGTGGCACCAACCTCGAGAGCGCCTGACTGATTGATGGTGCCGGCGAACACAGACGCGCCTGGCACCTTCTCGACCGGCAGCGACTCGCCGGTGATCGCGGACTGGTCGACGAACGAGTGCCCCTTCTCGACGGTGCCATCCACCGGAACGCGAGTACCCGGCCTGATGACGACGATATCCCCGATGCGCAGGGCGGTAGCCGAAATATCCGTGACCCCGTCGTTCCGCCGTACCGCGACGGTCTGGGGAAGCAACGCCAGAAGGTCCTTGATCGCTCGCCGGCCCCTGCCGACCGTCATGTGCTCGAGCAACTCGGCGATCAACACGAACAGGACGATGACGACCGCTGTGAAGGCTTCTCGGATCGTGAGCGCTGCGACGAGGGCGATCGTCATCGACAGCTCCATCGTCATGCGACGCTCACGCAACGCCTCGAACGCCTCCTTGAAGATCGGATAGCCGCCGACGAGCGTCGCTACCAGGGCGACGATATTGACCCTCGCGAGCGGCTGCCAAGGAACGAACCAGGACACCGCCACCGCTGCGGCGACGAGAGCGATGCGAACCAAGTCGCCGCGCGCGACGCCGTGGTGTTCCTCATCGTGCTCTTGGGTAGGTGACGTCGTGCGGTCTCGCGAAGAAGCCATTTCGCCCTCAAGCGAGATAGGAACGGAGAACGTCGATCAGTTGCTGGGCGCCCTTTGCGCGTGCGCCTGAGCGCTCTTTCGCGGGGTCGACGACGTGCTCTCGCACGTGGCCCTCGAGAACCTCGCTCATGAGCGCGTTGATGGCACCACGGGACGCGGCGATCAGGTGGAGGACCTTGGCGCAGTCATCCCCCGTCTCGATGCCTCGCTCGATCGCCTCGATCTGTCCGCGAAGTCTCCGAACCCGATCGAGAAGCTTCTGGTCATGAGCTGTATGCGCCACGCGCCCGACGATATCATACCCAGGTAGGGTATAGGCGGAGGCGTCCGCGCCGCGCGGGCGTTTGGGCCGAACGCGCCAGGATTTTCCCTATCCCGTCCCAACCCTGGCATGATGCGCAGATGGTCGTGGTCGCGTTTTTCATCCTGCATTGGCAGCTGTCGCTGTTTTGCCAGAGCTTTTTCTTGCACCGCTACGGCGCGCATCGGCAGTTCACGATGTCGCCCCGATGGGAGCGGTTCTTCAACATCCTGACGGCGATCTCGCAGAACTCGAGCTACTTGAATCCGCGCGGGTACGCGGTGCTGCACCGGATGCATCACGCGTATAGCGACACCGAAAAAGATCCGCACACGCCGGTGCGCTACAAGGGTCTGGTCCCGGGGCTGTTCCAGATGATGTACCGGACCAAGCGCATCTATCATTCGATCGCGTATTTCGAGACAACGCCCGAGGCGCGTTTCGAGGGGCAGGTCGTGCAGTCGCGCTTCCTCGAGTGGATGGGAAAGAGCTGGCCGATGCGCGTCGTGTGGGGCGCGGGCTTCGCGGCCTTCTACTACGTCTTCGCGACGGCGGCCTGGCAATGGGCCCTGCTGCCGGCGCACTGGATCATGGGGGCGATGCACGGCGCGATCGTCAATTGGGGCGGGCACCGCTACGGCTACCGGAACTTCGATCTCGACGACGCGTCCCGCAACACGCTACCGATCGACGTGCTGACGGGCGGCGAGCTGTTCCAGAACAACCACCACAAGTACCCGATGAGCCCGAACTTCGCAGCCCGCTGGTTCGAGGTGGACACGACGTACCAGATCATGCGGCTGCTCGCGTGGGCTGGGATCATCGACATGAGCGAATCGCAGCGCATGCGTTACACAGCACGCGCGGCCTGACCGGGCGCCCGCCGGACGGCGAACGCTGGAACACCGCGACTGTTGAATGTTGTTCTTGTCAACGGCGCTAAACGGGTGATCATCCCGCGCATGACAACCATCAAGCCACTCATGATCTGTCTTTTGTTCGCCTCGCTCGCCGGCTCCGCCAGGGGCGCCCAGGCCGCACCCGCCAAGGAGGCCCTGCAAGGCGACCTGGTCGGTCAGGTCGACTTCGTCGAGAAACGGATCCTGGACCTGGCCGACGCGGTCCCACAGGACAAGTACACCTGGCGTCCCGCCCCGGGGGTGCGGTCGATCGCCGAGGTGTATCTGCACATCGCCTTCGCCAACTATGGGCTGGGCGGCAAGGTGACCGGCAAGACGCCGCCAGCCTCGGCCGGCTTCGGCGGCGACCCGAAGAAGTGGGACACCCAGACCACCGACAAGGCGGCTATCAAGAAGATCCTGACCGCATCATTCGACTGGGTAAAAGAGGCGATCAAGGGCGTGCCGGACAAGGACCTGGACAAGACCTTCGACTTCTTCGGCCACAAGATGTCGACGCGGTCCGGACTGATCACGATCGTCAACCATCAGCACGAGCACTTCGGGCAGTCGATAGCCTACGCCCGCTCCAACAACGTCGTCCCCCCGTGGTCGAAGGGCGAGTAAGGAACGCGATGCTCTACATGGTGATCGAGCGCTTCAAGCCCGGCGCCGCCGTCGAGATCTACCGCCGCCTGCGCAAGGAAGGGCGGCATCTCGTCGACGGCCTGGAGTACGTGGCCAGCTGGGTGGACCTCGACTTCGGCACCTGCTGGCAGATCATGAAGACCGACGACCGCGCGCTGCTCGAGGCCTGGTGCGCGGCCGGGCGCGAGCTGGTCGACTTCGAGATCGTGCCCGTCCGTACCTCGGCCGACGCTGCCGCGGTGATGGCCACCCGCGACCCGTAGACGTCCCGCGGTGGGCGGGCCGTCCGGATACGTCATCTTCACTTCCTCGATCTATCGCCCGATGGAATCCCCAGGTCCTTCATTCTTGCATAGAGCTGGGGACGAGCGATCCCCAGGAGGCGCGCGGCTTCGGCGCGGTTTCCTTCGGCTCGAACGATCGCGCGCTCGATGAGGTCTCGTTCGAGCTTCGCCGTGGCTGCGTGGATGTTGAGATCGTCGCTCGCACCCGGTCGTCCCCCGGGTTCCCCGGAAATGTCGGCAGGGATATCGAACTCGGCGGCATCGAGCACGTCGGCGGCGGACATGACGCACGCTCGCTCGAGACTGTGAAAAAGCTCGCGGACGTTTCCAGGCCATCGATACGACGACAGCTTCTGGATCGCGGCCTCCGAAACTGCACGTCGCGATCCCTTCATGCGCGCCAGAAAGGTCTGAACGAGGATGGGGATGTCGCTCGGCCGTTCTCTGAGTGGGGGAACATGAATCGCGACGACACCCAGGCGATAGAAGAGATCGTCGCGCAGCGAGGAGCCAGGCGCGTTCGGTTTGACCGGTCGGGACGTCGCCGCGATGACGCGCGCCCGGGACATACACGGCTCCTGGCTTCCGACGCGCTCGAAGACGCCGTCCTGCAGAACGCGCAGTAGCTTGGTTTGCAATCCGATATCGAGGTCCCCGATCTCATCGAGAAAGAGCGTCCCCGTGGAGGCCGCTGCGAACCGCCCCTCGCGCCGGCTGACCGCCCCCGTGAAGGCTCCCTTCTCGTGGCCAAACAACTCGCTCTCCACGAGTGTGGCCGGAAGCGCGGCGATGTTCACGGCAACGAACGGCGCCGCCGCTCGATTGCTGTTGTCGTGGATGGCATGCGCGACGAGCTCCTTGCCGACGCCGGTCTCGCCCGTGATCAATACCGGCACATCGCTCGCCGACGCCCGCCCGATTGCCTTCCACACGTCCAGCATGCAGGCGCTCTGACCAAGCAGCCGGCTCTCACTTCCGGCATGGGGAGATGAAGGTGCCACCGTGGGAGCACGAACGGCGCGCGCCACCGTCGCGAGAAGCGCGTCGAGGTCGAACGGCTTGGTGATGTAGTTGAACGCGCCACGCTTCATCGCCTGAATGGTCCGGTCGCTGTCACCGTAGGCCGTCGCCATGATCACGGGAACGTTGGGCAGCGCGCGACGGAGCTCCTCCAGGAACTGCAGTCCGTCGCCGTCCTTCAGCCGGATGTCGAGGAGCACGCACGCCGGGGGCCTCTTGCCGAGCTCTTGCCGGGCGGAGTCGATCCCATCGGTCACGCGCGGGCTATAGCCGGCTTGCAAAAGCGCGGAAGCGAGTCCTTCTCGAACAGAGCGCTCGTCCTCGACGACGAGGATGTCCTGGGCATCGCGCTCGCTCACGGGTTGCTCCCCACGGGAAGACTGACACGAAAGACGGTGGTCCCCGCGACGCGTTCGTAGACCAGCGATCCGCCGTCGGCCTCGAGCAGAGACCGCGAGAGCCAGAGGCCGAGGCCCATTCCATCTGCCTTGCTGGTGACGAAGGGCTCGAACAGCTCGGCGCGCCGATCGTCAGGCACACCGTCGCCATGATCGATGATGCTGACGTGGACTGCATCGCCGGCCGTCGACAGGCGAGCCATGACCGCACGATTCGGCGGGCTCGCCTCGACCGCATTGCGCAGCAGGTTGTCGAATGACCGGGCCAGCTCGTCG
>Ga0265320_10001419_pt1 | contig 17414 bp, 11 predicted proteins | sample 4827metaG_FD_202087 | JGI IMG/M metagenome (GOLD analysis project Ga0265320, IMG submission 202087) | Rhizosphere microbial communities from Carex aquatilis grown in University of Washington, Seatle, WA, United States - 4-8-27 metaG | ecosystem: Host-associated > Plants > Roots > Rhizosphere >...
CCAGATCAGTTGCAGCACCATCATGAACGCGAAGAATGCGAACACGTAGCCGGCCGGAAACGCAGACACCATCTTGGGGAAGAAGGTCGTGAGCAACGCGGCAAAAATCCAATGCGTGGAACTGCCGAGGGTCTGGCCTTCGGCGCGATGCCGGTTGGGGAAAATTTCCGAGATGAACACCCAGATCACCGCCCCCTGGCCGATCGCGTGGGCTGCGATAAACGCAAAGATGCAGGCCGGGACGATGCTGTAATGCTGCGTGAAAAACGCCCACGCCGTCAGCCCGAGCGAGCCGATGTAGCCGAACGAGCCGATGAACAACAACGTGCGGCGGCCCAGCCGGTCGATCAGGCAAAGGCCGACGAAGGTGAAGATAAGATTGGTCACGCCGATGCCCACCGATTGCAGCAGCGCCGCCTTGGCCGCCAGACCGGTCATCTCAAAAATGCGCGGGGCAAAGTAGAGAATCGCGTTGATGCCGGACAGTTGGTTGAAAAAGGCGATGAGAAAGGCAAGCAGGATGGGAATGCGAAGCTGCCAGGTCCAGAATTTACCCTTTGAAATTTGTTGAGCCGACGCGGCCAGTATCGCGTCGGCGTCAGCCTCAATCTGAGCCGGGGAGGCCTCGGGTTCGATGAGCCGGAGAACCAACAAGCCGGCCTCACGGTCATTTTTCTTGCCGAGCAGCCAGCGGGGGCTCTCGGGCAGACCCAAGCAAAGCACGGCATACACGAGCGACGGGAACGCGGCCACGCCCAGCATCCAGCGCCAGGCATTCTCACCGATGCCCGTGAGCAGCCAGTTGGACAGGTAGGCAACGAGAATGCCAAAGACGATATTGAACTGAAACATGCCCGCCAGCCGTCCGCGATGCCTGGGCGGGGCAATTTCCGAAATGTAAAGCGGAGCCGCCACGGTGGAGATGCCGATGCCCAAGCCGCCGACGACGCGCGCGAAAATGAACACCGAGACATTGGTCGCGAGGCCTGAACCGATGGCACCAATCAGGTAAAGAATGCCGATGAACAGCAGCGTCGGCTTGCGCCCAAACCGGTCAGTCGGCCAGCCACCAATCAACGAACCCACCACCGTGCCATAAAGGGCCGACGCCATGGCCATCCCATGCACCCCGGCGCTCAATCCCCAGAGTGACTGAATTGTCTGTTCGGCCCCGGAAATGACCACGGTGTCAAATCCAAACAGAAATCCGGCGAGCGCGGAGGTGATGGACCAGAGAAAAATACGGCCATTCATATGTTTACTTTTATTCGTTTCATGCCAGTCCGAATGTCATGCAGGTCGATCTGCCCGGCACTGCCTTTGGGCCCCGGCACCAACCCGGACGCACTCGCCAACTAACCAAGCAACCACGACCGACCTTGCCGCCGGCGCGTGGTTGCTGCCATAAAACATTGGTTGTGGAGTTTTTGGTTTTGTTTCTCTTACATTTGGCCGGCTTTTTGCATGGGATCCCAAAATTGAGAGTTTACCAGCCCTTTGGTTTGGCCGCTTTTCGGATCAACCGGCGGGTTGATATTTGCGTCTTTTCTTGCTTCCGCATGTCCATCGGCAAATCCCACGTTACCAATGCCGGGGAATTTCAAGCCGTTATGGCGAATGGTATCAATCCCTTCATATTGTCCCGTCGCGCTGGGCGGGACCATGCTGGCTGTAGCCCACCACAGGCTGCCACTGGCGGTGGGGTTGGAAGATGGTGGCTTCGGTTGCTTGTCACCAAAAACCAGACAATCGGTAGGATGAACCATCTTGCTTCGTTTAAACGCAGTCTGGCAACCGTAATGAATCATGCCCGATGGAGCCGGCACTGAAAATGCCGTGCTGTCGACAGCATTCGGTGTGCAATCAAGAAAGAAGGAATTATAGCCGTAGCCCACCAGGTTGAAATTGAAGGCCCATGACCAGGTCACCCCGTTTTCGGTGATGGGAGCGTTGACCGCCGGATCGTGGAAGGAATTGTAATAATTGGTGCTGCTGCCACAAATTGCCGAGCCCCACCAGTTGTTATATATGTCGGGCGGGTTCCAGGAAACGGTCGCGGCCGGAAAGATGTCGTTGTTATCATCCGTATAAATCTGGCAGAACAGGTTCATTTGCTTCAGGTTGTTCATGCAAGCCAGTCGAACCGCCTTTTGTTTGGCCGATGCGAGCGCCGGCAGCAACATGGCCGCCAGTATGGCGATGATCGCAATCACCACCAGCAACTCAATCAAAGTAAAGGCACAGCTAAGCGGAGGGTGATGCTTTGTGGTGTTTGTTTTCATAATTCGAGTTTCCAGTATGAACAATGCTTCGCGCTGATTTTAGTTACAAGGACCTAAGCCGGCCTGCGGTTTTCAGCCCGCAGGCCGGCTCCCCAACACCCAACCCTAGTGTTTGATTCGATAGAATTCCGTCGGACCGCTTGTCGCCAGGGTCGCCTGGAAACTGCCACTTCCCAGCGCAGTAACGGTGGCGGACACCGCCGAGTAGGTTCCATTGACCGTGGAGGAACCCACAACGGAGTATGACGAGGCCAGAGCTGCCGGGGCGCCCGTAAACTTGATGGTTACGGTTCCGCCGCTCACCGTGATGCTGGTGATGATTGGCGGGGCCGGGAGATAACCCAACTGGCCCAGGCCGGGCGTCACCAAGCCGGCGGAGACTTGCACTTCATCAATTGCGCCCGTGAAGTTGCGGTTGTCCTCGCCAACCGGATACCGCATGCGGCCGACGAACAGGTTCCCTTCGAAGTTGTTGGGCAATGGACCATAGCCGACGGGCAGCACGACCGTGGCGTTGGTGCCGGTGTTGTCCGGGTTGGCAACGGACAAGCTGATGGTGTTCGCAATGGAATTATATTGCGCCAGCACATAGTGCCAGTTGCCATCGGCGTAGTTTGCGTTTGTCAAATCCACCGACTGAATGCCGGGATTGGTATCTTCATAATTCGGGCCGGTCGGCGGGGTGGCAAAGTTATTGAGTTTGAAACTAAGCCCGCCCGGCGCTGACTGATTAAGATTTATCCCATAGCGGAAGGTGTTTCCACCGTCCGTGCCCTGACAGATCAGTTCCATCGGGCCGTTTCCGCTCTGGTCGCCGTAGCTGCGGAAGAACAATTCCAGTGAGAAGGACGTCTGGAAATCAAACACATCCGGTCCGGCAGGGTAAAACACCACACCGTTCACACCGCCGATGTGGGAAGAATCAAAGGCGTTGGTGCTGCCATTGTTGCCATTGATGAACATCGTGGTCGGCGGGACGCTGTTGGTCAGAGCAATTTCACCGTTGGCTCCGATGCCGCTCAAGTTGGGGGCATCATTGAAGGTGATCAGGTCGTAGCTTTGGCCAGGGATCAAGTCATCAACGGTGCATTGAGGGAAGGTGATGGCTTCCGCAAAATTAAAGCCCCACCGCGCCAGCGGCACAGCCGGTTCACCAACCACCACGATTGGCGCGCTGGTGGCGGAAATACCCCCACATGGGGTGCTGGCCACAAGGGTGTAGGCGCCCGAATTGGCGACGGTCACCGGGTAAAGTTGGAGGTTGATATTGGTCTGCCCCGCCACAGTGTTGCCGTTCAACTTCCATTGAAACAGCAGCGGCCCGCCGGCCATGTTCAGGGGCTGATATGCCGGCGACAAGTTCAACGAGGCCCCCACATTGACAATATTCGTCGTCGGCGAGTTGGCAAAGACCGGCGTGACGCAACTGGTCACCTTGGCCAGCAGTTTGTCGTCGGTCAAAGACGCCTGGGAGAAACGCACTTGATTGATCTTGCCGAGAAACGGGAAGCTGCCGCTCTCGTCATTGCCGAAGATGAGATTGCCCCCCGCAGGATTGCCTGGATTGAGCGGCGCCCCGAGATAGGATGAGGATTCCGCAATGGTACCGTCCTGGTTCAAAACGAACATATCCATCGTCAAGGTGGCATAATTCCAGCGACACGCCACATAATGCCATTGGCCGTCATCGAAGCGATGCCCGCCGTTTTGGGCGGCTGTTATCCGGACGGTCGGGAAAGTTTGGACATTCCAGCCCCAGAACAGCAGGCTGCCGATGTCGTTGGTGTTGCCGGCGGCGCTCTCATTCAGCTGAAGTTCGCCATAGGCTGAAGTTTGGTGGTTCCATATAAGTGTCTGTTTGACCGTGCCCAGGGTCGGGTCATTCGTATAGTCCGTCCTGAAAAAGCATTCCTCGGTGAAACTCTGCGGAATCCATTCATTGCCGGAAACAGTTGGATCGGCATAGACCTCGCCACTGGCTGCATCCACTCCACTGTCCCACGAAGCCGCGCCGGCGTTGAAACCGGTGTTGAACATCGCGCCGGGCGGAACGTCGGTCGGGAACGTCACTATCGGCCCAACCGAAAGGAGATTGTCCACTGACGGGAGAACGCTGGCAGTCCCGGTCAGGGTGCCCTGTCCCACGTTGGTGGCCAGATCTAAAAAGCCAACCCCGGATGGTGATTCGGCCACCGCGCTCGTCCCGCCGAATTTCCAATAGGCCACAGTATTCGCACTGGGATCTTGCTCATCAGCAACGGCAATCCCGATTGCACCCAGGAGGAGTGCAGCGGATAAGATTGCTGCTTTTGTTTTTGTCGTTTTGATTTTCATGACTGTTTGTTTGGTTTAGTGTTTCGATTGTCAACCGCTCCAGCCCGTCCGAATTAAGCACTCATCGTCAACTGCTCGGAATCATTCCTAATGGCCCGCACGTCAAATATCGCCTCACCACGATGAGCCAATTATCCAGTTGCTGGGATTGATTCCTTTTTTAGCCCTTGGCGAATTAAGGTGCAAACGCAGACTAGACAGGATTGAAAATAGTTGTCATGACAGCTCGTAACGTAGTCACTACCAATCTGGCGACTCAAACTCGGTGAAGAAAACCGCCCAGAACCCATGAAACCCGGAATCACCAGCCTGCCGAAATTGCGCCCGCCGGCGGGGCAGGCAGACACCGGTCGTTCGGGGATGCGCAATGACGGACGTTTCGGACACGCTGTCCCGGTCTTCCAAGTTTGCCGGATGGCCCCGTAAATCCTGATGAAGCAAATGCCTCAGGCACCACGGAAACCGACGCGCAGCGAATGCAAGTCCGCAATATGGCCAGTGAAAGGCGGCGTCATCCGCCCGCCGAGACCACCGATGCGGAGAGCCCAATCATTTTGCGGAACAGCTCAAAAGCGGCAAAGAGCTTCCCGCCTTTCACCACCCGGAACAGATCATCCTCGTTGTTCCAGCAATTTGAGCTTGAGCTGAACGCGAGTGGTTGTCCCGATTTGCCAAACGGATTGTCAACGTCCACCTGGAATCTTTGGCCGGCTTTATTGTTGTTCCCCGAGCAGGCGCATGATCTTGGGGTCCGTGAGATTTTCGCTGGTCACAACGGCAAGCCCTGTGTCAATCAAACGGGGACTGGTTTGTCCCTTATTGTGCAAGGCCAGCACTTTCACCCCTTCGTAGCCCATCTTGTAGGGATCTTGCACGATGATCGCCGCAACCTCCCCGGAACGCAATCCGTCGATCAGGGATTTGTCCGGATCAAAAGCCACCATTTTCACATCGGTGCGCTTCTGCTCCTGCAGCGCCAGCAGCGCGCCCACGGACATGTCGACATTGCAGGCGAAAAGCCCCTGCACGTCTGGATGCCGCCGGAGCATTTCCTCGGTCACTTGCTTTGAGATTTCCGCTGCGTCCTGTCCCGATTGAGAGTCCACGATTTTGATGCCGGGAAAATCATTCGATATGGTGTCAATAAAACCGCTCACGCGCTTGATCGCTGCATGGGAACCGGCGATGTGCCTGACGACAAGAACATTGCCCTTGCCACCGAGCACGTGCCCCATCTGCTGCGCCGCCAGCACCCCGCCCCGATAGTTATCCGTGGAGGCAAACGACACGAAATGAACCGCATCCAGCCCCGAATCGATGATGGCGCACGGAATTTTCAATTCGGCGAGCTTGTCTACGGACGGAACCAGGTACTGGCGATCCACCGGCGCAAGCACGATACCCTCCACATGACGGGCGATGGCTTCGTCAACAATTTGAATCTGGCGGACACTGTTTGTTTCTCGATCGGGGCCATCCCAGATGATTTCGTAGCCGTAATCCTTGCCGGCTTCCTGGGCGCCGGCGAGCACGGACTGCCAAAAAACCGTGTTGGTCAGCTTGGGGATGACGGCAATCAGATGCCGGGGCCCGCTGGCAATTTCTGTGGCCGTCGGTTCCTTTTCACAACCGGCGCCGAATATGATTGCGGCCACCAGAAGCGCGGCAAAGGATGGAAATTTTTTCATAGGTGCAAATTCATTATGGTTTCATGTTCGCGTTGCAACCCTTTGCAGCCGCTGATGAGGGTTTGAATGCTCACGATGCTACGCTGGAAATTACGCCACAAGCAAATCTAAACTGGACAGGATTGCAAAAGGCTGCTATGACTGCTTCAGAAGCTGTCATCACCAATAAGCCCCATCGAATCATTGCATATGAGCACAAAATCCAAGCACAGCGAAATCAGCAAGCATTTCGAGACCGAGATCAGCGGCGGCAGGTATCGGGACGGTTCACGTCTGCCCAGCGAGATCCAGCTGGTCAAGCAATTTGGCGTCTCGCGCCCCACGGTCGCCCGGGCCTTGCGGGACTTGGAGGCGAAAGGCATGATTGAACGCCGTGCCGGCTCCGGCACCTATGTGCGTTCAAACCATGAGCGTAATACCACGTCTCGCATTCTGGGCCTGCTCTTGCCGGGACTCTCCACCACCGAAATCTTCCAAATCATCTGTGGTGAAATCGCCAGCCTGGCGCGCGTCAACGAATACGGCCTGCTCTGGGGCGGCTCCACCAACCCGCGCGTGGATACCGATGCCAGCCTCAAACACGCGGAGGAAATCTGCAAGCAGTTCATCGAACGTAAAATCAGCGGTGTCTTTTTTGCCCCGGCCGAATTGCAACCCGGCCAGGAAGAGGCCAACACCGGTCTGGCGGAATCCCTCCGGGAGGCGGGCATCCCGGTGGTGCTGCTGGACCGCGATCTCCTGGATTTTCCGGGACGGAGTGATTTTGATCTGGTGGGCATTGATAACATGGCCAGCGGCTACATGGTCGCCGAACATCTCATCAAGCTGGGATGCCGGAGATTCTTTTTTGTTGCGCGCCCCTTTTCCGCCGCCACCGTGGACGCCCGCATTGCCGGCGTCCGCGAAGCCTTCGTGCGACATCGCATCGAGCCGGCCGCCGATTGGGTTCGCTATGGCGATCCCGCAGACCTGAAGTTTGCCCGATCGCTGGTTGCCGGGAGACAGGCGGATGCCTTCATTTGCGCCAACGACGACACGGCAGCGGTGCTGCTGCGCACCATGGAAGCGGAAGATATTCGTGCTCCACGCGACGTCCGGGTGGTGGGCTTTGACGATGTTAAATACGCCACGTTGGTCTCGGTCCCGCTCACCACGATTCACCAACCCTGCCGGGACATCGCCGTCATGGCCTTCCGAACCATGATGGAGCGTCTGGCCGAGCCAACGCTCCCGCCCCGCAGCATTTCTTTGACTCCCCGCCTGGTGGTGCGCGAATCCTGCGGCGCTTATCTGCCCCGCCCCAAGCGGGTCGTTCCCGCCCAAGCGCGAAAATAATTGTCCGAAACAGGCCGGTGCCACGGGATGCCATCAACACAGCGTGAACTTGTCCGTGAATGCGCAGTTCCGCCGCTGACCCGCTCTGACGGTCGAGATGAATCGTACAGCCAATCTTGCACCGACCGTGTGTGCCTAGTGGTCCCGACCATTATCACCCGGCGAAAACTTTTACAGACGGCCTCATTGGCAGCCCTGGCGCCTGCCATCGCCTGGTGACCGGGCACTCCGGCTGAAGTCAAGCCGGATGGCCGAGGTCGCCGAACCCGATGAACATTAAAAGGGCGGCCTGAGCCGGCCCGGGCTTGAGGATGAAGCGATCAAGAGCTACTGCCTTGCCAGGAGTTGCACCCCGGCTTACCGGCTGCGAAGCGGTGGTTTGATTTAAAGCCGTTTGATCCCCACAAAAACTTCAAGCGCGGCCTTCCGGGCGAGGGCATGGTTGACAATCGGTGCGGGATAATCCCGGCCAAGCTGCAATCCAGTGCGGGCGAGGATTTCCGAAGGTGCGGCCCACGGCTGATGCAGCCACTTGTCGGGGAGCTTTGCCAGTTCAGGACACCAACGACGCACGTAGTCGCCTTGCGGATCAAACTTTTCGCCCTGGCTGACGGGATTAAACACGCGGAAGTACGGCGCGGCGTCCGCTCCGCAACCGGCCGTCCATTGCCAGCCAAGCGTGTTCTGCGCCAGATCGGCATCCACCAGCGTGTCCCAGAACCAGCGCGCACCTTCCGTCCATGACAGCAACAAATCCTTCACCAGAAACGACGCGACAATCATCCGCACGCGATTATGCATCCAGCCCGTGGCCCACAGCTCGCGCATCCCGGCGTCCACGAGGGGATAACCGGTGCGGCCTTGCTGCCAGGCCTTGAGCAGCCTCGTGTCCCGGCGCCACGGGAATTTTTTAAAGTCCGCGCGCAACGGCTCGGCCGGCGTGTGCGGGAAATGGTGCAGCAAATGATGCGCAAACTCGCGCCAGCCGATTTCAGTGAGGAATTGCCATGCGCGCCACTCGGTTTCGGGAATTCGTTTCGCTTCGGCGTGGCGGCGCGCTGCCTGCCAGACCTGGCGCGGGGTGATTTCGCCGAAGTGCAGATACGGCGACAGGCGCGAGGTGCCGGCGCGATCCGGACGTTTGCGGTCTTCGGCGTAGTTCGACACGGCGTCCTTCAGAAAACGCTTCAATAGCGCGTGTGCGCCGGCCGCACCCGGCGACCAGACGGTGCGCATCCCTTCCGCCCATTTGATTCGCGGCTCCAGTTCCAGCGCCGCCAGCGGGAGCGACCTGGGCCACCGCAATGGGGCGATGAGTTTGTGCGGCGCGGGCAATGGCCTGGCGGGCACGGCTTGAGTAAGGCAATGCCGCCAGAACGGCGTGAAGACTTGGAACGGTTTGCCGCTTTGGTTCCGGATGGTCCCCGGCTCATGGAGCATCGAGCCGTTGAAACTTTCCGCCTCCAAGCCTCGGGCGAGCAGGCGTTCCAAAATGGTCGCGTCGCGCGCGACCACGGCGGGTTCGTAGCGGCGATTCCAAAATACCGCGCCCGCGCCGGTTTCATTGACGAGGTCGCGCAGGGTCGCCAACGACGGCCCCCGGCGGAATGCCAGCTTCGAGCCGGCAACATGCAAGCCGGCCTCGAGCGCGCTCAACGATTGGTGCAACCACCAACGCGAGGCGCCCCCGGGTGGCCAGGGCGCCTCCTCGTCAGGCGCGTGAATAAAAACAGGGATGATGGGTCCGCCGCGCTGGACGGCCGCCTGCAACGCGGGATTGTCCGCCAGGCGCAGGTCCAGACGAAACCAGACGATGGAGGGCGAGATTTTCATGGGCGAACGGACCGGTTCAAGGGACACCGGATGAGGCTTTGACCCAGGCGATCTCCAATTGAAACGGGCCGGCCTGCTGGTCCGCGATGAGAAAGCCGAGGGAAGTCACCTTCGCTGGGTTCAACGGTGGTGCGTCCGCCAGCACCTGTCCCCGAAACGTCGGCACGAAGCCATTGAAGGCCAGCCGAAGTTCCTCCCACACGCCGCGTTTGGTCGGGAAGGCGCATTGGTAAAGCGGGGTGTCGAACCCGGCCGCGGTGCGGACGGTAAATTTGTAACGGTGGCCGTCGCCACGCAAACGGATGACGAAGCGGTCGCAACCGCCCAGCTTATGGCGCGCGGGGGAAGACCTCACCGAAGCGAAACCACCGTTGTTTTCCACCGACACCACCCCTCGGAAGACCGCCGTGCCGCCGCTGGATTCAAAAGCGCTAGTGGACATCCCGCCCATCACCGCGTCATTGACAATCTGCCAAGGCGGCCTGACGCCGGTGGAGCTGAAGTCGAAGAGGACTTTTTCAACGGTCGTAAACTCGTTCATGATAAAATCAAAACCGGAATCCTGGATGGAAGTTCATTGGCTGGGTTTCGAAAGCGCGAGATCAACGCCGGTGAAAAGCGCCCGCAGGACAACTTCATTGGTTGCACCCGTGAAATGGCCGGTCACGCGCCCATCCCGGTCGATGACGAACAGGTTGGCTTTATCCTGTTGGTAATGGAATCCGCGCGCCACCAGCCCTTCCCAGTCCAGCATCACCGGATGCGGGTAACGCCGGCTGAATCTATTCTTCACCATCGAACGCAACAGACCAGGCACCTGGCTCATGTCCGCAATCCCCATGATGGCGATCCGTTCCGCGTAACGTTCCTTGAGCGGGGCAATCCAGCCGTCAATCTGTTCCGAGCCTTTCCGATCGGCCACGGTCAGGACCGTCACGTTGGCCGCCGGAAATGCAATCCGGTGCAGGGCATCGTACTGGTCGCGCAATTCGAATGCGGCCACCACCGGCACGGAATTGGTTGGCGCCGAGCCTGCCGTGCAAATCGCGATGACCAAAAAACCGGTCAACCCGAGCCGCTGAAGATTCAAAATGCGCAGGACAGCCTTCACAGGGTATTCAAGCCGCCCGTTGATTCGACCCCGGCCACCGCCGGGTAGGCCCGGCCCTTCCAAAGCGCAGGCTTGCCGGCCAGCTGACGCCCGAGCGCGTGCCATTGAATCGCGAGCAGGGCAAACACCCCAAACGGATGGAGCAACGTGGCCCCGGCCGGCTGATGAAATTTGCGGCCGGCCACCAGCCGCGGCAACCAGGCGCACACGGCAGCAACCGCGGCGAACGCCAGCCCAGTCGGGGAAAGCATCGGGGCCAAGGCGAGCAGGACGAAGGGCAACACCTGACCGCCGAGCAGCCAGACCGTCATGGGCAGGATCATGCCGGGAGCGGCCAGACCTTCCGTCGCGTTCTTGCCGAGGCCGCGCCAGGTTTCCCGGTTGGTGTGATACATGCGGCACGTCGCGAGATCGGTGGCATCAAACAGGCCGGTGGCAAAACCCGCCTGACGAAAGACGCGGGGAAGTTTGAGTCCGTCGTGCAGCGAATCGCGGAGCCGGGCGTGGCCGCCACATTGTTCGTAAGCGTCGCGCCGGGCGATGAACAGCTGTCCGCAACCCGCCGACAGCGCCGGAAAACGTGAGCGGCGCATGAGATGCATCGGCAGAAAACCGAGCAGGATGAAGTGAATCAGGGGAAGCAGCAGGCGTTCGGAAAAAGTGCCGAGTTCCTGGCGCGGCACCCCGCTGGCGAGGGCAACGGGGCGGTGTTCCATGAACGAGGCCATCCGGGCCAGGGCATCGGGAGCCAGGCGCACGTCGGCATCGATGAACACCAGCAGCGGATGGCGCGCGAGTTTTGCCAGGACGTGACAGGCGTGCTGCTTGCCGCACCAGCCGGCCGGCAAGGCGGGCGCGGTTTCGAGCCGCACCCGATCATCGCGTCGGGCAAGCTCGTTGACGAAGGCGGCCGTGCGATCGGTGGAATGATCATCCAGCACGACCATTTCCAAGTCGCAACCCCGGCTGGCGAGCACGGCTTCGAGCGTGGCGCCGATGTTTGCCTCTTCATTGCGCGCCGGGATAAGAACGCTCAGGCGGGTGGCGGATGACGGGTGACAAATGGAGAGGGGCCGGTAAACGAGCAGGTTCAGCAGAAACAAGCCGCAGGGAATGGCAGCGAGCACCAGGGCGACAAGGGCCAGGATTTCGAGGTTCATTTTCGTCCGTGCTCCCGGTTGAATTTTTCCCCCCGCAGCTTCGCCTTCGCCGCGCGCCACCAGTCGTAGATGCCGCCCTGGCCGGCCCCGCCGCGCATCAGGCTCTGGAACGCGGCCGGATCCCGCCGCCGGGACTCAATGGCCAGCGCGTCCTGAGCCGCCTCCAGCTTTTGCTCAAATTGGTCGGTCCACCAATCGGATGTGAACGCGGCCGCATGCTCGCGGCGGACTTCCATCGGTTCGCCGAAGCGGACGAGAATTTCCGGCAGCCGTTCCTCCCAGAAAACGTACTCCGCCACGCACGGCACAAAGAGCGCGTGTTCCACGCGCTTCGCCAGGTGGCCGAGCCCCGCTGCAAAGCGGACCGGGCGCTCGCGCACGTCGGCAAAGCGGCTTTGCGGCGTGAGGGCAAGAAGCGGCTCCGGCGATTGCAGAATGGCTTCGGCGGCGCGGAGAAACTGCACCGCTCCGCGCCGGCTCCCCTGCTCCACGCCGAAGAAGCCAAGCCGGCCAAACAGCTTGTAACGTTCGAGCATGGCCGCATCCATGGGCGCGTACAGCCGGCGGCCGGCGAAGCATTCCGACTTGAGCACAAGTCCGACGAGCGGGTCCCACCAGGAAGCGTGGTTGGAGTAGATGACCAGGGGGAGCTTTGACTCCGGCGGCAACCCCAATCGCGACACGCGCAGCGAATGAAAATGGCGGCGGACGTAACGGCATGAATACCACGTGAACCAGCGGAGGAGCGGCCGGGAAACTTCGGGGACGGCAACGGAGCCTTCGCGGCGGCCGGGCCGGTGACGTTCAATGAACGTCGCATCCAAACCGCACGAGACCGCGCTGCCGCCGACAACCTGAATGTGATTCGTAGAGTTCACGCCGCAACCCTCTCAGCCGGCCGGAACCCAGCGTCACGCGCAGCGTCCTGACTGCGTCCCGCCACGCCGTCCCGGTCCAGCGCATCGGCGGCAATCCAGCCGCTCATCAGCACCATCGGCATGCCCGGGCCGGGATGCGCCGCGCCGCCGGCCAGGTAAAGGCCGCGCAAATCCGGCGAACGGTTGCCGGGTTTGAAAGCGCCCAAAAAGCGGCCGTGGCTCGCCAGACCGTAGATCGCCCCGTTCAAAACATGATAGCGGTCATGAATGTCCTGCGGCGTGAGCACCCCTTCGAAGACAATGCGGTCCTCCAGGTCCTTCATCCCGCCGGTGCGCTTGAGTTTTTCGAGGATGACCCGGCGGTAGGCCGGCAGCATTTTGCTCCAATCATGGTGCGGCCGCAGATACGGTGTGTGGACGAGAACATAAAGCGATTCGCCGCCGGCAGGCGCCGTGCCCGGTTCGGTGCACGTGGTCGCGGCGAGATAACACGTCGGGTCGGGCGCGGGTTCGCCCTTCCGGTAAATCCAGTCGAACTCCTCGTGCGGGTCGCGGGAGAAAACGAAATCGTGATGCGCCAGATGTTCGTATCGCCGGTTCAAGCCCAGATAGAGCACGACGCCGGAACATGCGGGTTCGTATTGGCGGCGGTTTTCAAACCTTGCGCCCACGCTGGCGTTGATAAGTTCGCGGTGCGTACGGACGGAATCGCAGTTCGAAATAACCGCGCGGAGGGGAAACTCTCCGCCAGCCTGCGTGCGGACTCCGGTCACGCTGCCGCCCTGCGTGAGGATTTTTTCAATCCGGGTGTGGGTGCGGATTTCGACGCCGAGTTCGCGCGCGAGTTTCTCCAAAGCCGCCGGCACGGCGCGCGTGCCTCCCAGCGGATACCAGACGCCCTCGTCGGTCTGCATGTGCGCGATGCCGCAGAGCACGGCCGGCGAACCATAGGGCGACGAGCCGACGTATTGCGTGAAGTGGTCAATCATCTGCGCGACGCGCGGGTCGGGGTTGAAGGCGCGCACCGTGCCCGCCACCGTGCGGCCCAGGCGCATGGCGAGCACATCGCCGAGCACCTTGGGGTCAAACGCGGTTTTGAAATCGAACATGTCGCGCAAGCCGCCGATGGGCTTGTAAAAGAAAAATCGCTGCGAGATTGCGTCGAGCCGCCGGGAGAGCGCGACGAAGTCCTGATAGCCCCGGCCGGAATTCGTCCCGGGGGCGAACCGGTCCAACGTCCCCGCCATGGTTTCCGGATCCTGGTTCAAATTGAGCACGGAGCCGTCCTCAAAAAAGCAGCGCCATTGCGGGTCGAGCCGGACGAGTTCGAGGTAATCCGCCAGGCGCCGGCCGGCCTCGGAAAAAATGCGGCGGAGCACCGAGGGCATCGTGACAATGGTCGGCCCCATGTCGAAGCGGAAACCGCCGCCTTCGAGCACCGCCGCCTTGCCGCCGAGCCATTCGTTGCGCTCGAACAGGATGACCTGGTAGCCGCGCGCGGCGAGGGTGCAGGCCGCCGCGAGGCCGCCGAGACCGCCGCCGATGATGCCGATGCGTTCGTTTGGTGATGGGTTCATGGGTTCGGACGTGATTTGAGTCTGCGGGCCAGGCGGCGCAGGAGTGAAACCAGCGCAGTCCAGCGCGATCTGAGGCCGCGACCATGGGTGAAATTCAGATAAGCTTTGAACAGGGTTTCGTCACCGGACTGAGGCGGGTCGAAGGCCGGCCGGAATTTGCCGCGGCTGACCGTGACCACCTTCGGGTTCGTCAGTTCCAACAAACCTTCCGCGCCCCGGGTGACCCCGAAGCCGCTGCGGCCGCGGCCGCCGAAAGGCACCCGGGCATCAGCCGTCGGCAGGATGAGATCGTTGATGGTGACGACGCCGGCATTGAGGCGGGCGGCGAGCGAGCGGGCCGCGGATTCATCGCGGGAAAAAATGCTCGCGGTCAGCGCAAAGGGGCAATCGTTGGCCCGGAAAACGGCTTCGTGGTCGTCCGCCACGGCGACGACGGCGAGCACGGGAGCGAAGATATCTTCGTGCAGGAGGCGGCTGGCGGGAGCCACGCCGCCAAGAATGACCGGGCCGTTGGCCGAAAGGTCACCCGCAATGAAATAGGCGCCACGTGTGACCGCGTCCTCCATCCGCAGACGCAAATTCCCCCTTGCCGCCGTATACAGGTTTTGATTTTTTCCCAGCGAAGCCGGTGCCCCTTCGCCCCGGCAAACGCGGAAACGCCGGGTCAACCGGCCTTCTAGTTCGACGGCGCGGCTGCGGTGAACAAATACGCGCTTCGGCGACATGCACGTCGCCCCGCCATTGAGCGTCAGCCCGAACGCGAGCGCCCGGACGACGAGGTCGAGATCGGCGTCGGCGCGAACCAGCACCGCGTCGCAGCCGCTCAGCTCCAGCGTCGCCGGAATCAGATGCGGCGCGAGTTGGGCGAGGATTTTCTCGCCGGTGGCCGCCGAGCCGGTAAACAAAACCTTGTCCGGTTGCGCCAGGATGGCGACGCGGGCAAATTCGGCGGACTCGGGCAGCAGCCCGATGAGCTGGGGATCGAATCCGGCATGAACCATCAATCCGCAAAGCAACCGCGCAGCGGGCGTGCCCCCGGAGCCGGGCTTGAGCAACACCGCATTCCCGGCCGCCAGGGCCTGAATGAGTTGGACCCCCGGCAGCAACAACGGGTAATTGCCCGGGCCGATGATCAGAATGACGCCCAGCGGTTCCCGATAAATTTGACTGCGGATCCCGGTGAGCCAAAGCGGCAGGCCGCGCTTCCCGAGGCGGCGCGGCGCAAGGGTTTTTCCCGCCTGGCGTTCGAGAAAACGGCAGGCTTCGGCTAGGGGAAGCACCTCGGCGGTCAGCAATTCAACCGCGGGACGCTGCCGGGCGGCGGCGGAAGCTGCGGCCAGTTCTGACGCGTGTTCGGCAATCAACCGGCGGAGCTCGCGAACCAATTCCAGGCGGCGGGCCAACGGCGTGCGCGACCAGCGCGTTTGCGCCCCGCGCGCAGCGGTCATCGCCCGCGAGACAATGGCGGTTTCGTCAGTGTCCCCGCCAGACAAGACAACAGGGCGGCACATCCGCACAGCGACAGCATTCATGACTTGGGGCGCATTTCCGCAGCGCGTTGATTGACGATGAGCGCGGGCTTCGGATTGATGAGGCGCGCAATCATGTCGACAGCCTCAGCCAGGGGATGGCGGCTGCGGGGAACCACCGTGCTCCGTTTCTCCGGTCCTTCGCTGCCGTTGCGGTTCATTCCCAAATCTGCGAGGAGCAATTGGCTGCTGATGCGCGCGCTTTCGAAAATCACCGGCAGGCCGCTGCCCGGATGCGTGCCGCCGCCGACCAGATAAACGCCATCGAGATCTTCGAAGCGGTTGTGCGGACGGAGGTGCAGCATCTGGTCGAGGCTGTGCGCCAGATTGAAGGTTGCGCCACGATGAATCTCGTAACGCGTGTCCCAGTCGGCCGGCGTGATGATGCGCTCGTACCGGATGCGGCCGGGATCGAGGTCATACCCGGCCTTCCGGATCTGGCGGAGCACCAGGTCGCGATATCGGGCGCGTTCCTTCGACCAGTCCACGTTGTCATGCTGGTGGGTGACGGGCGCCAGGACATAGAGCGTCGAGTGTCCGCGCGGCGCCAGGCCCGGGTCGGTGACGCAGGCGTTCTGAACATAAAAACTCGGATCCTCGCTGAGCACGTGCCGGTTCTCAATCTCGTCCAAGTTTTTTACATAATCCCCGGCGATATGGATGGTGTGATGGGGCAGGTCGAATTTCCCCTCGATGCCGAGATACATCATGAACGTGGAACAGGAAAACTTTTTGCCCGCCAGCTTGCGGTTCGTCCAGCGGCGGCGCAGCCGGTCAGGCACGAGACGCTCCATCGCACGGGCGAAATCAGCATTCACGACGACCGCGTCGGCGCGATGCGCGCCCCGGGCGGTGCGGACCCCGACGGCGCGCCGGCCGGCGAAGAGGATTTCCTCGACGGGCTCGTCGAGGCGGATTTCCACGCCGAGGCGTCCGGCCACGCGGGCCAAGGCGGCGGTGATGGCGGAGCAGCCGCCAATCGGATGAAACACGCCGTATTCGTATTCGAGAAAGCTCAGGATGCTGAACAGGCTCGGGCAGCGGAATGGGGACATCCCGAGATATTTCGACTGAAAGCAAAACGCGAGGCGCACCCGGTCGTCGGCGAAGAATCGTTTCAGATAGGTGTCCACGGACTGATGCGGACGCAGCATCGGGAGCATCTTGAGCAGGCGCACCTGCACCAGGTCCTGCCAGCCGAGGAAGGCGCTTTCCAGACAGGGCTCCATGAGCGTGAGCTTGGTGCGGTTCTCGTCGAGGAACCGGCGGAAGCCGGGAGCGTCCGGGGGCGACAGCGCGGCGATCTGCCGCTCCATGGCCGTAATGTCCGGCGTGCAGTCGAGCTTTCCGCCCGCGCCAAACTGGATCCGGTATTGCGGATCCAGCCGGACCATTTCAACTTCGGCGCGCAGGCTCGTGCCGGCCGCCCGGAAGATTTCCTCCAGCACCCGGGGATACAGAAAGAACGTCGGGCCGAGATCGAACTGGAAGCCGTCCGCCTCGAGGCGGGAGGTGCGCCCGCCGATGACCGGCAGACGTTCGATGATTTTCACCTGGACGCCTTGCGCCGCCAGCAAAATGGCGGAAGCAAGTCCGCCCGGGCCGGCGCCGATGATAATGGCTTTTTTACTCATTGATTCGACGTGGGGCATTGGCTGGCTGGCAGGCAGGTCGGGATGGCGTTGAG
>Ga0265320_10001420_pt1 | contig 17412 bp, 18 predicted proteins | sample 4827metaG_FD_202087 | JGI IMG/M metagenome (GOLD analysis project Ga0265320, IMG submission 202087) | Rhizosphere microbial communities from Carex aquatilis grown in University of Washington, Seatle, WA, United States - 4-8-27 metaG | ecosystem: Host-associated > Plants > Roots > Rhizosphere >...
AGCCGAGAATCCGAAATACCCCAACCTCCACCCCGTCGCCGACCTCATCATCCAAGGCATCGCCAAAGCCGTCGTCCGCAGCTTGTAGGGAAGCGCGGAACGCGGAGTGCAAATGGGGCGGAGGGGGCAGAGGCAAATTTCTCCTTGTGCTCAGTCGCGGATAGTGCCCTGGGGGCCAACGGCATTTGGTAGTGGTTTAATTTGCTGGATCGCCGCCTTCCGTAGCGCGGTGCTTTAGCCCGCGCTCTGGGTCGTCCTGCGAGAAAGCAGCGCCAGCTAAAGCACCGCGCTACAAAAACCGGCCTAGACAACCTACTATACAACGACCTAACCCGCACCCCGCCCCAAGGCTCGACGCCTCGCGAACAGGCAATTTCCCGTCAGACGTTCCGCAAATTTCTTGTCAGTTTTTGCGGATGGGCGGTGTATACTCTGTAAAACCGCCCATGACATCCGATAGCGAATTATTGCGTCAATACGCCAACCAAGGCGATGAACTCGCTTTTACCGAGGTGGTGCGGCGGCACACGGATTTGGTTTATTCCATTGCCCTGCGCCTCACGAGGGACGCGGCGCTCGCGCAGGACACCACCCAAAATGTTTTCACCAAACTGGCGCAGGCGGCGAAAGTGCTGTGCGGCTACCCGACCCCGATTGGCTGGCTGCATACCATCACGCGCCACACTGCCATCAACGCCATTCGCGCGGAAGCGCGTCGCCGCGCACGCGAACACGAATCCTTTACCATGCAAAACATTTCCTCCCACTCGACGGAAAACTGGGAACAACTCGGGCCAATTTTGGACGAAGCGGTGAGCCGGCTCCGCGAGCGCGACCGCCAGGCCGTGTTGTTGCGTTTTTTCAATGGACTGAGCCATCAGGAAGTCGGCACGGTGCTGGGGTTGACGGAAAACTCCGCACAAAAATGCGTGGATCGCGCCCTGGAGAAACTGCGCCGCCAATTTGCGCGTCGCGGCGTCACGGTTTCCTCGGCGTTGCTGGCCACAACCATGGGCGCGAATTCCGTGCAGGCTGCGCCCGTGGGGCTGGCCGCGCGCGCGGCCGAAACCTCGCTGGTTAATGTCGGCGCTGGCGCGTCCTTCGGCAGCACCTTGCTTCTCACCCTTTTTATGAGCACAAAAATCAAAATCATCCTCGCGATTATTTTTGTCGCCATCCTGGCAGGCGGCATCTGGTGGTTTCCGCAGCCAACGGCGGTCACCCCTGAAAAGACTGCACCGAGAATGACGCCAGCCCAGGCAGCCGCGCCTAAAAGCGCGGTAGCGATGGAGGCGCCGAAATTGCGGCCGGCCAATCCATCGGCCACGGCCAACGCCGCGCCCGCCGACGCGCTGCCCATCACCATCGCACCCGATGGCCAGAGAGAAGAAATATCGGAAGCCATCGACAATATTGTGGCCCGGCTCCAAGCCGGCGACGTGGAAGGGGTCATGCGCAACTACTTCTCAGACTGGGATTTCAAAACGCAATATGCCCGCGCCAAGTGGCCCACCGAGGCAGAATGGGTGCAGCTCCTCGATAAGTATAACAAGCAGATGGTGGTTATGCTTCAATCGCTCAAGACCACCACCCCGGAGTATGCACGTGCGCCTCAAGGGGGGGACTTTTATTACTACGATATCGTCGACCCGGTCACAGGCCATACCACCAAGTTTGACCTTTATAAATCCGAGTATGGCTGGTCGTTCAATTTCAGCGTGCTTCAAAGATGGGACACCGAGGCCAAGCTTCCGGCCCAACCGTGAATTGTTTTTGGCCGGGCTACGGCGCGCTTTACATTTTTGGGGAAATTGCCGCGCACCCCAACTTTCCTTGCGCTGCCGCATTTTCTGGCGTATTCAGCATTCCGTATTTCGAGTTCCGCACTCGGTTTTCTTCCGCGCCTCATGAAAGCAAAATCCTCCCACGTCTGGAAATTTTTCCGCGTTGGCGGCGTTGACCAGGTCACCTTCCGCGACGGCGCGGACCTCATCCACCTCGCCGAGCTGGACCAAAAACTGTGGATGACCCTCGCCATGCCCACCCGCGGCATCGAGTTCGATCCCAAGACCGCCGACCTCATCGACACCGACAAAGACGGCCGCATCCGCCCGCCCGAGGTCCTCGCCGCGATTGCCTGGATCGAAACCGCGCTCAAAGACCCCGGCGACCTCCTGAAAGGCGGCGACACCGTCCCCCTTGCCGCCATCAAGGACGCCAACCTCCTCGCTGGCGCGCAACGCCTACTCCACAGCCTGAACAAATCCGGCGCAACCAGCATTTCCCTCGCCGAGGTTTCCGACACCGTCAAAATTTTCGCCGAAACCCGCTTCAACGGCGACGGCGTCATCATCGCTGCCTGCGCTGAAAACCCCGCCGACCAGTCGGCCATCGCTGACATCATCGCCACCCTCGGCCCCGTCACCGACCGCAGCGGCCAGCCCGGCCTCGATCAAGCCCGCCTCGACCAATTTTTCGCCGACGCCCGCGCGCTCGCCGACTGGGCCGCGAAAGGCGAAGCCGACCGCGCCCTCACGCCCCTCGGCCTCGACGGCACCGCCCGCGCCGCGCTCGCCGTCACCGCCCTCAAAACGAAAATTGACGACTATTTTGGCCGCTGCCGCCTCGCCGCCTACGACGACCAAGCCCTCGCCGCCCTCAACCCCGTGACGCAGGACTACGCCGCCATTGCGGACCAGGACATCTCCATCACCGCGCAGGAAATCGCGAAACTCCCGCTGGCCAAAGCCGCCGCGAACCAACCCCTGCCACTCGCTGGCGCGGTCAACCCCGCCTGGGCCGCCGCGCTCGCCACCCTCGCCGCCGACGCCGTCATTCCGCTCCTCGGTGCCGGAAAAATTAATCTCACCGAAGCCGACTGGGCCGCCCTCCAAACCAAACTCGCGCCCCACGCCGAGTGGCTCTCAGCGAAACCCGCCACCACCGTGGAAACCCTCGGCCTGCCGCGCCTGCGCGAACTCCTCGCCTCCGGCGCGCAAGACCGCCTCGCCGAATTAATTAAACAAGACGCCGCGCTCGAAAACGAATTCAACCAGTTCGCCGGCGTCGAAAAACTCCTTCGCTTCCAAAAAGACCTCCACAAACTCCTGACCAACTTCGTCAACTTCGCCGACTTCTACGGCCGCACCTGGGCCGTCTTCCAAGCCGGCACCCTCTACCTCGACAACCGCGCCTGCAATCTCTGCATCGACGTCACCGACCCCGCGCGCCACGCCGCCCTCGCCCACCTCTCCGGCGCCTTCCTCGCCTATTGCGACCTCTCCCGCCCCGACGGCGCGAAACGCCAGATCGTCGCCATCATCACCGACGGCGACTCCGACAACCTCATCGTCGGCCGCAACGGCGTCTTCTACGACCGCGCGCGCCGGGACTGGGACGCCACCATCACCAAAATCGTCGCCAACCCCATCAGCATCCGCCAAGGCTTCTGGTCGCCCTATAAAAAAGTGGCGCGTATGATTGAAAATCAAGTCGCCAGCCGCGCCGCCGCGCTGGACGCCGCCGCGCAGCAAAAAATCGCCGCCCAGGCCGCGACCACCGCCGAACTCGAAAAGGCCCCGCCGCCACCCGCCCCGCCGTCCAATAAAATCGACCCCGGCACCCTCGCCGCCATCGGCCTCGTGCTCACCACGCTTCTGGGCGCGGTCGGCACCTGGGTCGCCGCCATCTTCGGCAAACCCGCGTGGGAAATTCCGCTCATTGTTGTCGGTCTCATGCTCGCCATCTCCCTCCCCTCGATGTGCCTCGCCGCGCTCAAACTCCGCAAGCGCAACCTCGGCCCCATTCTCGACGCCAACGGCTGGGCCATCAACAACGCCGCGAAGATGAACATCCCCTTTGGCCGCTCCCTCACCGATATGCCGAGCCTGCCTCCCGGCTCCGAACGCGGCCTCGCCGACCCCTTTGCCGATAAAGGCAGCCCGTGGTGGCTCTACATTCTCCTCGTCGTCGTCGCCCTCGGCGCGGTCATTTATTTCTGGGCGTGGCCCAACCGGCAGGCGCTCCTTAATCATCAAATCACGGCACCCCCGCCCAAGGTCGATAAGCTGGCCCCCGCGCCCGCCGGGAAATCCGGCGTCGGATAATTCTCCGCGCCCCCGGCGCACAATCTTTTTACTTTCTACCGGCTTTTCAAACCCCGCCCCAGCCGTTATCGTCTCTGCCATGAAGAACCGCCATCTCCTCGTCGTCGAGGACGACGCCAACATCCGCCGCGGCGTCGTCGACATCCTCGAAAGCGAAGGCTACGAAGTCACCGACGCGCAAAACGGCGCCGAAGGCCTGCGCCTCTTCAAGCAAAACAAATACGACCTCGTCCTGCTCGACCTCATGATGCCCGAGATGTCCGGCTACGATGTCTGCCGCGAAATCCGCAAGCGCGACCCCCAAATCCCCGTCGTCATCCTCACCGCCAAAAGCCAGGAAATTGACAAGGTCGTCGGCCTCGAACTCGGTGCGGACGATTACATCACGAAGCCCTTCGGCGTGCGCGAACTCATCGCCCGCGTCGCCGCCGCCCTCCGCCGCGCCCACACCAGCGGCGAAGGCGCGCCCGCGCCCCTGCCCGACGAATTCACCTTCGGCCGCGCCGTCATCCGCCCCAAGCAATTCGAAGCGCGCCTCGGCCGCCAAGTCACCACCCTCACTCCGCGCGAACTCAAACTCATCGAACTCTTTTATCACAAACCCAACGAAGCCCTCTCGCGGCAATACCTCCTCGACCAGGCCTGGGGCATCGACTACCTCGGCACCACGCGCACGCTCGACCAGCACATCGCCCAGCTCCGCAAAAAAATCGAGCCCGACGACGACAAAGACCCCGCCCTCGTCACCGTCCACGGCGTCGGCTACCGCTACAAACCGGCCAAATAAGTGCGGAATGCGGAGTTCGGAATGCGGAATGAAAACCTGCGGCACATTCCGAAAATTCTTGCCCCATACTCAAAAACAAAAACTTCTGCCTTCTGCCTTCTGCCCGTGCCCCTCTCCTGGTCCAGCCCCCACGGCCGTCCGCTGCCCGCCCCGGGCGCGCGCACGCTCGTCATGGGCATCCTCAACGTCACGCCCGATTCTTTTTCCGACGGCGGCCAGTTTCCCACCCCCGACGCCATTGTCGAACGCGCGCGCGTCCTGCTCGACGAAGGCGCGGACATCCTCGACCTCGGCGGCGAATCCACCCGCCCCGATGCTGAACCCGTCGACACCCTGACCGAACTCGCGCGCGTCCTCCCCGCCCTCACCGCGCTGCGCAAAAATTTTCCCGACGCGCCGATTTCCATCGACACTTACAAGCCCGCCGTCGCCGCCAGCGCCATCCGCGCCGGGGCCGACATGGTGAACGACATCTGGGGCGCCGCCCACGGCTTCACCCCCGCACAACGCCGGGCCGCGCCCCCGCCGCGCTCGCCCATGGCTGAAACCGTCGCGCAACTGCGCTGCCCGATTATTTTGATGCACAACCGGCCCGACAAAAATTACGCCGACTTCTGGGCCGACCTCCTCGCCGATATCCGATTCAGCCTCGCGCTCGCGCACAACGCCGGCATTCCCGCGCAGCAAATCTGGCTTGACCCCGGATTCGGTTTCGCCAAATCCCCCGCGCAAAATCTCGAGGTGCTAAAAAATCTCTCGCGTGTCGTCGCCCTTGGCCACCCCGTCCTCCTCGGCACCTCGCGCAAATCCACCCTCGGCCAAATCCTCGGTGGCGCGCCCGCCGACGACCGCCGCGAAGCCACCGCCGCCACCCTCGTCTGGGGCATCCAGCAAGGCTGCGCCATGGTTCGCCTCCACGAAATCGCCCCCCACCGCCGCTTCCTCACCACCGCCGACGCCCTCCAAGCCGGTGAAGCGTGGAATCAGGGACAAAGGGACATGGGGACAAAGGGACAAAGTTAGGCGCGCACATGCCCTCGACTTTTTTTTGGTGCCGCGCGACGTGTCAGTATTTGCCGAAGAAATTAAAATCGTGCGCGTCTCGCCCGTCCCGCAAGTTGAGACCCCGCCTTTTTCCTTTGTCCCTTTGTTCCTTTGTCCCTATGTCCCTTCTTGATGTCCGACTCCCTCACCCTCCACCGCCTGCGCTTCTTTGCCCGCCACGGCGTCCTCCCCGCCGAAGCCGAGCACGGCCAGATTTTCGAAGTCACCGTCCGCCTCGAATTCCCTCTCGCCCCTGCCGCCCGCGCTGACGACCTCGCGCTCACCATCGACTATCAAAACGTCTACGCCGCCGTCCGCACCGTGATGGACGGCCCGCGCCGCCAACTCGCCGAGGCGCTCGCCGAAGCCATCGCCTCTGAACTGCTTCGCGCCTTCGCCCTCGTCGAAGCCGTGGAAGTTGACGTCATCAAACCCCATCCCCCCGTCGTCTTCGACTTCGCCGGCTTCTCCGCCCATATCCGCCGCACCCGACAATAAGCAAATTCACCGCCAAGGCGCCAAGATCGCCATGGATTGAAATTTTTGTTTTAGAAAAAATCTCGCTTGGCGCCCTTTGCGCCTTGGCGGTGAAAATCTGCCCCATGCCGCCCGTATCCACTTCCCGCCAAGCCTTCGTCGGCGTCGGGGCCAACCTCGGCGACCGCGCGGCCACCATCCACGCCGCGCTCGCCGAACTCGCCCGCGCGCCCGACATTGCCGCGCTCGACGCCTCCGTGATTTTCGAGACCGCCCCCGTCGGCGTCACCGACCAACCGCCATTTCTCAACCTCGTCCTCGGCCTCGAAACCACGCTCACGCCGGAACAACTGCTCGAACTTCTCCTCGCCCGCGAGCGCGCCGCCGGCCGCAACCGCGCCCGCGAAACCCGCTGGGGCCCCCGCACCCTCGACCTCGACCTTCTCCTCTACGAAAACGAAACCCGCCCCGGCCCCGCCCTTGAACTCCCCCACCCGCGCCTGTGGGAGCGCCCCTTCGTCCTTGCGCCGTTAAAAGAATTGCTCGACCGCCACCCCCGCTACCACCACCCCGCCTGGGCCGCCCTCCGCACCCGCCTCGCCCAAACGAAAATTTCCGATGAAGGCATCGCGCTATGGGCGCCCCAACGGTAGGGCGGGGCCTCCGGACCCGCCTAGTTCGACGCGCAATCCATCGAACCCGGGCGTTACTCTTGGTTAAGACGCAGGAACCGCAGATTACGCAGATTCACGCAGATTAAATACGCCCCCGATCCGTCGCTTCACTCGGGTCAGTGCGTTCGCAGGCTCTCGCCTGATCCCGTCCCGCCAAGCGGGCCTGGGTGAATAAATCTGCGTGAATCTGCGTAATCTGCGGTTCCCGTTTTCCCTCTAGCCAGAATATATAGTTCCTCTTATAATCGTTTGGATTCAGCGTCCTGGATTTGTCGCCCCTCGAACCCACCCCGCAATTATGAAAACTGCCTTTACCCTTACCCCATCGCTGCGTCGTCATTTCGCGGCAAGCCTCTTGCTCACTGTTGCGGTAGCACACGCTCAGACCACTCCAGCCGCCCCCGTCGTGCCAGCCGCCACCGTTCCGGCTAGTATCCCTCGCCGAGGCCCGCCCTCCATCCCCAGCACACCGTGGTTTGGCGACAAAACGCTCCCAACGACCGACGAACTCAAGGTTTTGCAAACAGCGCGCGACGCGGCGGAAAAGGACCCGGATGTTCGCGCGGACACCCGGACTTACGCGGAGCGTTTCGGCGCGGCGGACGACCTCGTCCGCACGCTCATGTTCAATAATCCCGCGATCAATGATCCGCTCAATAAAAATCAGCTCATGCGATACAAAAGCAGCCAAGTGCTGCACGAAACCACTTGGAGCATCGGTCTCGACAACAGCCCCGACACCCTGCTGCCGGATCTCCTATTCGGTGATTGGCTCACCATTCATATGAGCAGCGGTAGAATCGGCCCCGCCCGCCCCCAGGCCGAGGCCCTGGCCGCGGCAGAAAATGCCGCGCTCTATAGCCCGCAAGCCAATGCGCGCTTACCGGCAATCCGTGCGTCCTACGCGGTGGCCAATATGCATCAAGCCGCGCTCGACGACAAGGACGCCAAAGTCGCCCTGCAAAAAGTCCGCGACGCCTTTCAGGCGCTCGACGCCGCTGTGCGCGCAGCGATGATGAAAGACCCTGCCGTCCAGCTGTTGGTCGAAAAATATCCCTACTTGCTCTATGGGCGACGCGACTTGGGCATTGGGGTGGGCGCGTCTGTGATTATGACCTGAGGGTGACTCTTCTATTCCGCCGCCGGAAACGAAAAACCCACGGAACCAGTACGCCCTTGGCCTTGTAAGTATTGGGCAGGCCCGCTAAAACAACATCGAACGCCCAACGTCGAACTTCCAACATCGAATGAGGGGGCTTCGGCCTCTCTTCGATTTCTTAATTGGATGTTGGATGTTGAATGTTCGATGTTGGATGTTGCCGGCCCGGCCATGAATATCAATTTCCTGTCACTTCCCCTCCGCCGGGCCGGTCTTCTTCTCGCCGCCGCGCTCCTCGCCGGCTGCGCCTCCTACACCGACCAAACCGAGCAGCTCCGCGCCGCCTGGGCCGTCGGCGCGTATCCGCAAGCCGCGAAAATCGCCGCCGGGGCCGCGCAGCACAGCAACCGCGTCGACACCGTCCTGTGGAACCTCGAAGCCGGGGCCGCCGCCCGTGCGGCAGGCGACTTCCCCGGCAGCCTCCACGCCTTCAGCGCCGCCGACGGCCTCTTCGACTATTGGGACAACCAACCCGACATATCTATCACCCGCGAAACCGCCGCGCTCCTCGTCAACCCCACCGTCCTCCCCTATCGCGGCTACGACTACGACCGCATCATGGAAAGCGTCTACCAGGCGCTCAATTATCTCGCCCTCGGCCAGTTCGACCAGGCCCGCGTCGAACTCAACCGCGCCCTCGAACGCCAGCAAATCGCCCAAGCGCACAATGCCGCCCGCGCCGCCGCCGCCCAGCAAGCCGCCGCCGACTCCGCCGCCAACACCGGCTACGACGCCGCCCGCGCCCAGAAAGACCCCCGCTTCAAATCCCAATACCAGCAAACCTACGGCCCGCTCGACAGCCTCAAGTATTACACCGACTACGCCAACCCCTTCGCCACCTACCTCCGCGCCCTCTGCCTCCTCGCCCGCCCGCTCTCCCCCACCGATGCCGAAAGCGCCCGCGTCGACTTCGCCCGCGTCCAGGCCATGATCGGCCACAACGACTTCATCGACGCCGATCTCGCCCTCGCCACCCAAATCACCTCCGGCGCGAAACTTCCCCCGCTCACCTTTGTCATTTACGAAACCGGCACGGCCCCCGTCCGCGCCGAACAACGAATCGACATCCCCGTGTTCCTCGCCTCGCCCGACGTGCCCTACTTCGGCGTCGCCTTCCCCAAACTCAACTTCAACAGCCAATTCAGCCCCGGCCTCGTCGTCCAGACCGTGGGCCACCCCGCCCTCCGCACCGCCCTCCTCTGCGACATGGATGCCGTCGTCGCGCAAGAATTTCGGAACGATTTGCCCGAAGTCGTTGTCAAGACCCTCATCTCCGCCGGAATTAAAGCCGCCGCCGAGTTCGCCGCACACCAAGGCACCAAAGACCACGAGAACCTCGACACTATCACCCAGCTCTTCGGCCTCGTCTATCAATATGCCACCAACCGCGCCGACCTGCGCACCTGGACCACCCTGCCCAAACAAATCCAATTCGCCCGCCTGCCCGCCCCCGCCGACCACAAACTCTACCTCGCCCGCGCCGGCGTCACCGAATCGCTCGAGGTTGACCTCCCCGACAGCCCTGTTACCATGGTTCTCGTCCAATCCACCTCGCCCGACGGCCGCCTCGCCATCCAAACTTTCTCCCTCCGCTGAACCGATGAAAATTCGCACCCTCCTCACCTCCGGCGCGCTCGCCGCCGCGCTCGTCCTCGGCCTCGCCGGCTGCGCCTCCGTCAACACCGTCGAACCGGCCAATCCGCAGGCCAAGCCCGACAAAGTGGCCGACAAGCGCGTCATCACCGACAACACCCTCAACGAAATCGCCTATGTCGTCGAAGTGGACCGCGCCCTCAGCCCCGGCGGCCTCCCGCGCGTCCAAGTCAAATTGCAAAACCTCAAGGCTGCGGTGAAAAACGTCAACTATCGCTTCCAATGGTTCGACGCCCAGGGCTTTGCCCTCGATGACGAAGCCACGCAAGTCATCTCCATCGAAGGCGGCGACTCGCGCGATGTGCAGGACACCGCCACTTCGCCCAAAGCCGTGGACTGGAAGCTCACGCTCTCTGAAAGCGTGGCCTACACGCCCGGCTTCGGCCCGCCCTCCACCCGCAGCCCCGTGCGCTAGTCATTTCGCCGCCCTTCCTTCTTCATTCCGCCTTCTCCCCTTATCATGAACCGCCTCCTCCTTCGTCTCGCGTCCGCCACCCTGCTCGCGTCCGGCCTGCTCCTCGCCGGCTGCGGCAGCCCACCCAACAATTCCACCTACATCGACCCGAACGGCCAGCGCATGATCGTCGACGTCGGCCGCATTGATTACCAGGACTTCAACATGGCCGCCAAAAGCCTCGTCCAATCCCTCCTCAACAGCGGCGCCATCAAAGACAAACACCCCGGCCAGCCCAACCTCGTCCTCATCTCCAACGTCATCAACGACACCGACCAGCAGTTCGACACCGACATGCTCCTCAGCGGCGTCCGCATCCCCCTCCTCCAAACTGAAAAAATTCAAATCATGACCAGCGCCGTCGCCGGCCCCGCGCCCGACTACGTCATCGCCGGGAAAATCATGATGGACAAAACCGCCGCCGCCGACATCAAGCAAAGCGCCTACTTCTTCGACCTCGCCCTCACCGACGCCTCCACCGGCCTCACCATCTGGGAAAGCAAAGCCCCCATCGTCAAGCAAGGCAAAGCCTCGTCGGTCGGACTGTAACGCAATCGCGCTGAAATAAAAATTGAGGGTTAAGCGTTGCGCGTTAAATGTTGGGCGTTCAGTTTGGAGTCCCCCCGGTTCCGCTTCTTCGCTTCGCCGCCCTGCCGCCATGATTCGCTTCGTCCGCGCCCCCCGAGCTGCAACCATGCTGGTGCTTGCGGCCCTCGTTGGCTCCGCGCCCGCCCGCGCCGCCAGCACCCCCAACCTGCCCACCATTCTTCAACCCGTCCCCAACACCACCACCGTCACCGCGCCCAACGCCGCGATATCTCCCGCGGAATTTAAAGCCGAACAAGCCAGCGCGCCCGACGAAGTCGTCCTGCGCGTCACCACCGTCAAGGCCACTCCCGCCAAATCCGACGACGACACCATCGGCCCCGACGCCAAAGCCATCGCCGCCCGCGCCGTCGTCCTCTCCGTGCAACACAGCCGCTCCGGCCTGAATATCGGCAGCGTCATTTATCTCCTCTACGGCTACGCGCCGCCCGCGCCCGGCAAACCCGGGCCGCCGCCCATTCCCATCGTCCAGCAAAACACGGATTATCACGCCTTCCTTTCCGGTGGCCCCGGCGACACCCCCTACCACCCCGCCGCCGGCGCGCAAAGTTTTCTCGACCCCAAAACCGTCGACGCCCCCGCCGCCGCGGCCAGCGACGCGAAAGCGCCCCCGTCCCTCGCCGATCCCGCGCTCCTCCCCACGCCCATCAATCCGCGCCCCCCAGGCTCCGTTCACCTGACCGGCGACAACCTCGCGCAATTCGTCAAACTCGTGCAAACCGGCAATCAATGGGGCGCGAGCATCGCCCACGCCGACCCGCTGCCGCTTCTGACTCAAGGCACCGAACCGCCCCAACTTCTGGGCTATTACGGCAAACCCCTCGGCGCGCCCGCCGGCCAGCCCACCATTCTCATCTACCGCGCGAGCATCACGCCCGCCCCGCCGCCCATCACCGGCAACCTCACCAGCCTGCGCGCCCTCCTCGTCAACGCCGACAACCGCGTCCTCGGCGACGCCCCCTGGATGCGCATCCTCTCCGACGACCATCATCCGCCCCTCGCCCCCTACACCTGGACCTGGTCCGCCTACAAAGTGGACATCGACGACCCCGACACCCAAAAAACCCAAACCATTCTCTTCGTTGCGCCAACTTCGTCCAACCCCGCCGCCAAGTAAAAATTCACGAGTGGCAAGTTCGATTTAAGTTGATGCATGAACGTCGAGTGCGACGCCCATCACGAATTATTTTTTGATGGGAGACGGCCTGGTCTCGGGGAGCGCGACCGTCCCGGTCGCAGGGCTGGGCGTCTCGCCCAGCCCATATTTTCTGGAAATGCCGACGGCGGCGGGCCGGAGGGCCGCGCTCCCCGAGACCGTTGACGCCGTGAAAATGGCCATGGAATTGTTTAAGACGCTCTATGGGTCGTCGGCAAGCGACGCCCCTGCAATTTCGACTTCTGCCTTCTAACTTCTTAATTCTTCCCTTCCCCCTTCGGCGCCGGCAGCGTGAAGTGAATCCGTGTCCCGCTGCGCTCCTCGCTCTCGCACAACGCCTCGCCCCCGTGCAGTTGCACGGTGTGCTTCACGATTGACAGCCCCAGCCCCGTGCCGCCGCTCTCGCGCGAGCGCCCCTTGTCCACGCGGTAAAATCGCTCGAAAATATGCGGCACGTCCTTCACCGGGATGCCGCAGCCGTTGTCCTCGACCGTCACGCGCACGCAATCATCCTCCTGCCGCGTCAGCACCCGCACGCGCGTGAACCCTTTCGCATAGCGAAAACAATTGTCGAACAGGTTTTGGAAAATCTGGGAAATTTTCAGCGCGTCGAGCGGCAGCACATCGTCCGTGTGGCGCAAATCCAGCTCGAGCACGACCTTGGCCTCGCGGAAGCGCTCCGCGTAGTCCCCCGCCACCTCGTCCACCAGCGCGCGCAGCGACTGCGGGCGCAAATCCAGCCGGTGCTGCGTGCTCTCCAACCGCGAGAGCGCCAGCAAATCATTCACCAGCGCCACCAGCCGCCGCGTCTGCCGCAAAATTTTCTCCACGAAGCGCAGCCGCTCTTCGCGCGTCAGCCGCTCGTCGTCCTCCATCAGCGCCTCGGCAAAACCTTTGATTACCGTCAGCGGCGTGCGCAGCTCGTGCGAGACATTCGCCACGAATTCCTTGCGCACGCTCTCCAAATCCTTCAGCCGCGTAATGTCGTGCAAAACAAATAAGCACAGATGCTGCCCGTCCGGTCCCGCCGCCGCCACCGCCGCGCCGGAAATCTCCACCCACCGCGCCTGGTCGCGCCCCAGCGGCAGCAAAAACTCCGCACGCGGCACGCTCTCCCCGCGCAGCGTGCGATAAATATAGTCGATCAACCCCGCGCCCCGCACCGCCACCTCCAGCCGCGAGCCGGGGGCCACCTTCTCCGCGCCGAGCAATTCCGCCGCCGCCGCGTTTGCCAGCGCCACCCGCTGGTTTGCGTCCACCAGCAACACGGCCTCCTTCAAATTGCCAAACATCGCCTCGATTTGCGCGAGGTAGCCACGCTCCTGCCGCGTCAATTGCGCGTGCGCCGCGGCCAGCTCATCCAGTGCGCGTTGCAGCCGCGCCAGATGGTAACGCCGCGCCAGCGCGTCCTCCCCGCTCAAAAAATTTGGCGTGCGCGCCTCCGCCGCATCCGCCAAATCGCGCAGCCGCCGGCGCAACTGCTCCAGCCGCCACGCCAAAAAAAGCGCGGCCACGGCAAAGACGAGGGCGAGGAAGGTTCCCATGGAAGGAAGTGCTCGAGTGCTTGGTTTTCCAGTTCTTAGTTACGCGTGAATGACGCGCCAACCAAGAACTAAAGCACCAAGCACGAAAACACTTTGGCTTACGCTTCCACCGCCCGGTAGCCCACGCCGCGCACCGTCTCGATCAGGTCGCATTCCGGGCCAAGCTTCTCGCGCAAGCGCCGGATGTGGGTGTCCACCGTCCGCGTCTCGATGTCCGCCTCGTAATTCCAGACGTTCACCAGCAAATGCTCGCGGCTCTGCACGCGTCCCTTGCGTTCCACCAGCAGCCGCAGCAGCCGGAACTCCGTCGCCGTCAATTCCACCTCCTGGCCGCGCACGGTCAGTTGGTGCTTCTCCACGTCGATGGCAATTTTCCCGAGCGTAAAAACTTTTTCCGCGGGCACCGCCCCGTTGGGCTGGGCCAGTCGCTTGAAAATCGCCTGCACGCGCAGCAACAGCTCGCGCGTATCAAACGGCTTCGCCAGATAATCGTCCGCCCCCGTTTCAAACCCCTTCACCCGGTCCTCGGCCTCCCCGCGCGCTGTCAGAAAAATTATCGGGATATTCTTCATCACCGCATCCGCGCGCAGCATCCGGCACACTTGCAACCCGTTCAACTCCGGCATCATGATGTCGAGGATGACCAGGTCCGGTTGGAACTGCCGCGCCCGCCCCATGATCAGCAACGGATCATTGATCACCTGCACCTCATAATTTTCCTGCTTGAATTTGTAGGCGAGCAATTCGGTCACGTCGTGCTCGTCGTCCACCACGAGGATTTTTTTGGCGGGAGAATTTTTCATGGGCATGGCGTCGCGCGAAACCGCCAAAGTCGCCGAGGGCCGGCGCCCGTCACAATCCCTGCGCAACGCGCCCATTATATCAGATGATGCAAGCATCGGGAAATGCTTATTAACTCCCTCCGCCCCACCGACTTAACGATTGTTACGCGCCTTTTGACACCTCTCCGTCACCAAGGTGTCACAAGGAAATCACCTGGCCCCGCCGCCGAAATGAGCTTGGAATTTTCCGCCCACCCCGCCACGCTCTGGCGTCTTCATGCCCCTGCTCGCCATCTTCTGCGGCCTGCTCGTTCTCTCCGCGGTGCTCGCCTACGCCCAGCACGCGCTGGCGTCGCCCGTCTACACCATCCTCGGCAACTGGGTGCGCTGGGCGCTCTTCGCCTTCTTCCTCGCCAACGCCGCCGTCTATTTCGAAAGCGACCGCCCCGTGTGGCTCTGGCTCGCCACCGGTTTCCTCCTGTGGCCGCTGCTCGAAACCATGTATAGCTGGCTCGCCATCCGCGCCCTCAGCCTTAGCACCATCCCGCTGTTCCCGCGCTTCATGGTCAACCACACCAACGACACCTGGCCCAACCAGCCGCGTTTCATCGCCCTGCGCGACTGGCTCCGCGAGGAAAAATTCACCCACGTCCAGTCCCTCAAAGCCGACCTGCCCGATGGCCCGCCCCTGCGCGTCAGCGTCTTCAACGACGCCGAGGCGCACATCCGCCTCCAGCTCCAATTCAATCCCCAACCCACCGGCAACGTCGTCCTCAGCGCGGTCTTCACCTCCATCACCGCCAGCGGCGCCCGCCTCGTCACCGACAACGTCTACCTCCCCTTCGGCGGCTTTTACCCGGCGGCTTGGGAAGTCGAGCGTCATCCCTGGCTGCGCTCCCCCGAACGCCTCATGTGCCGCCATCTCCGCCGCCTCGCCGGCCGCCCCGAGTTGCTCCAGCCCATCACCGACGAACCCATCGCCGAACTCAACCAGCAGCAGCTCGCCCTCGAACGCACCAACACCGAAAACGGCATCCTTTTCCCCCGCAGCCAGCACGAAGAACACGGCATCCTCACCTGGGAAGGCCGCTACCGCGTCTGGAAAGAAGCCTGGCTCCTCAGCTACTTCGGCCTCCCCCGGCGGTATTAATTTGGTTCGGGAGTTTGTTCACCGCGAAGGCGCCAAGACCGCCAAGAATGTAATTTTCCCGCCAAACCCCTTCGCGCCCTTCGCGCCTTCGCGGTGAATAGCCATTGGTCCCGCCGCCCTTTGAGATTGCCAACTGGCCGCCCTTCGCTACACGCTCGCCGTCATGAACGCCCATAACTTTCCGCCCCGGCTCGACGACGATGACGACGACGAACCCGAGACCCCCGCCCCCGCGCCCGGCAAACCCGACGGCGAAGGCAAGTCCGCGCCCTTCGGCGCCATGATCCAGCGCAAGTTCCTCGAACAGCGCAAACTCATCCTCTGGGGCGAAGTCAACGACCGCTCCTGCCGCGACCTCACCGAAAAACTTCTCTACCTTGAAGCCGAAGCCCCGGGCAAGGACATCACACTTTATCTCAACAGCCCTGGCGGCTCCATCACCGCCGGCATGGCCGTCTTCGACACCATCAAACTCATCACCTCGCCCCTCACTGTCATTGTCACCGGCATGGCCGCCAGCATGGGCTCCATTCTCCTGTGCGCCGCCCCCAAGGGCCGCCGCCTCCTCTACCCCCACGCCCGCGTCCTCATCCACCAGCCCCTCATCATGGGCCGCATCGTCGCCCCCGCCGTCGACATCAACATCCAGGCCCAGGAAATGGAAAAAATCCGCGAGGAACTCAACAAAATCCTCGCCGACGCCTCCGGCCAGCCGCTCGAAAAAATCCGCCGCGACTCCGACCGCGACTTCTACCTCAACGCCAAAGAAGCCATCGAATACGGCCTCGCCGACGCCATCGTCGACAAGATTTAGTTGCGGCCCGGCTTTATTGCGCGGGGCTTTTTTGCCCACGCTTCAATTCTGCCCAAATCCCCCACATCGCGCCTTCACGGCTTTACGCGAAAAATAATAAATCGCCTCCCGCCCCATGGCCAAAAAACACTACCTTGCTTTAGGTGTCAGCTTGGGCCTCGTCTTCGGCACCGTCTTGGGCGTCGTCCTGCACAATTTCGGTTTGGGGATTGGCCTCGGCCTCCCCCTCGGCACTGCCCTCGGCGCCGTCTTCGCCGGCAAGGAAAGCCAAGTTTGAACCGGCCTTCCGTAAATTCAGTTTAAATATAACGTAGCGCGGTGCTTTGGCCCGCGCTACAAAAAAGCCGGTTTGGACAACCAATCCGTACCACTGCCGCCGCCTTTCCCGAATTGACCTGCGGCACCCTCGCGGCCAAACTGGGCCCGTGACCAAAGCACTCGCCGCCGCCACGCGCGCCGTCTCCGAATTGTCCGCCGACGAAAAATTTGAGTTGGCTGGCCTGTTGTTGGATTCGGCCGACGCCTCCGACGCCCCCGCGACAGAAATCGACGCCGCCTGGGACACCGAGATTCAAAAACGCCTCGCGGATGTTCGCGCGGGCCGGACCAAGACCATTCCGCTCAGTGAAACCAAACGACGGATTGAAAAAAGGCTGGCGCGGTGAACATCCGCCTCCACCCGGCGGCGGACGAGGAATTTGCGGAGGCGGTCATGTATTACGAGTCCCGCCAGTCAGGCCTGGGCGTTCGATTTTATCAGGAAGTTCTCCGTGCCCTTGACTGGATTGCCCTGCATTCCGCCACGCCACGACTTCGCCGCGGCCATCGCCGCGTCAATCTGCCGGTTTTTCCTTACTACATCGCTTACCTGGAAGGGCCGGAGACAATCGAAGTCTTTGCGGTGGCGCACGCCCATCGCCTGCCGGATTTTTGGCGTCGTCGAAAAAATTGAAGCAGGCCGGGGATTCTTCGCCGCCTTCACATCCCCTTAATTGCCCCCCCCCCC
>Ga0265320_10001421_pt1 | contig 17412 bp, 11 predicted proteins | sample 4827metaG_FD_202087 | JGI IMG/M metagenome (GOLD analysis project Ga0265320, IMG submission 202087) | Rhizosphere microbial communities from Carex aquatilis grown in University of Washington, Seatle, WA, United States - 4-8-27 metaG | ecosystem: Host-associated > Plants > Roots > Rhizosphere >...
CTCACCTCACCCCGACCCTCTCCCCTCCATCCAATGGAGCGGAGAGGGAGAATCATCGGCCGGTGACCTTGAATTGCTACGACTGTTACGAAGTGGAAAACGATTGCGAGGACAATTTCAGATCACTTCGCCTCCGGATCAAACCGGCGGACGATGACTTCGGACAGGTCAATGTTTTCCGACTGGCGCAGGAGAAAAACCGCCATTTCCGCGATGTCACCGGGCGCAATCATCGGCTGGCCTTTGAGCCGTTTGCCGAGGTAGGTGCCCTTGATGAGATCGGTATCCACGCCGCCGGGGCAGAGATTGTACACGTGAATGTTGTGCGGCTTGAGTTCCATGGCCAGGCTGCGGGCAAAGCCGAGCAGGCCATGCTTGCTCGCGCAGTAGGCTGATTGGTGGAGATAACCCTGCACGCTCGACGTGCTGGCGACGTTGACGATGCGGCCCTGCCGGCGCGCGATCATTTGTGGCAAAATCTCCCGCGTGACCAGGAACGGCGCAGTGAGGTTGACCCGCAGAACGCGCTCCCACGCGGCCGGATCCATTTCAGCCACCGGCGCCTCCAGGAACATCCCGGCGTTGTTGATCAGAAAATCCACCTGACCCAGGCGTTCAACCAACTGCCGGACGGCGGCGGGAATTTGATCCAGCTCCGCGAGGTCGCACGCGACGAATTCTCCGCCGATGTCCGGTTTGGACCGCGACAGCAACCCGAGCCGCACGCCTTCGCGCGCCAGCGCTTTGGCGATGGCCAGCCCGATGCCGCGGCTGGCGCCGGTGACCATGGCGGTTTTGCCAGCCAGCGAGTTCACATTTTTAGCGCCCGTTGCCGGTATGCCTCATCCGGCCGGCCGGCAATGCGGACGATGTTTTCGTCGGAGAAGAAAACCGGCCCGCCCAGCACGGCGGCGCCGACGAAAACCTTGGCCGCTTTCTCGGCCATCAACATGGCAGCCAGAATCGATTGCCAGGTTCCACCCAGCGTGATGATGCCATGATTTTGCATCAGGATGACTCGTGGCTGGGATTGGTGTTTCTTGATGAAGGCTTCGGTCTCACGGCGAATGGCCTGGGCCAGTTTCAAACCGGGATCGGTGAGCGGTATGAACACCGAGGCAACCCCGCAGCAAACGATTTCGTCGGGAAACATCCGGTTGACGGCAAAATCCCGCGCCCGCGGCGAGCACAGGATCTGGTTGACGGTTGTGGCATGGGTGTGGCCGACAAATTTGATGCCGGGCAACGAAAGCAGCCACGCATGGAACACCGCTTCGACGGAGGGCTTCTTCGCCTTCGGATCCACCCGGGCGGCCAGCAAGGCGTCGTCCACCTGCTGGTCGGTCAGGTTTTCCTTCTCCAGCATGGGCAGCAGCGCGGACAAACGGCACTCGACCACGTCTTCTTCCTTCAGCGTGCCGAGGCAGGTGCCACTGGCCTTGACGAGAAAGGTGTCATCGGTGAGCCGGGTGGAAGTGTTGCCTTCGCCGAGCATGGCGAGGCCGCGATCTTCACGGCCGAGTTCGTGGGAGAGGTTGAGCAGGTCTTGGGTAATGGGATTTGGCATGATTTTAAAGTGTAGGTTATTTTTAAATTTCGTAGGAGACGAGGTGACGAGTCTCATTCCTAATGGATTTTAGAGACTCCTCACGTCGTCTCCTACTGTTTGGAATAAAACGCATAATTAATTCATTTCCTGGCCACCGGTCACGCTCAGGGCGATGCCGGTGATGTACGATGACTGGTCGGAGGCGAGAAAGACGACCGCATTGCAGACGTCGTCGTAGCTGCACCCGCGTTTCATGGGCACCTGAGTCGTGTAGGCCTGGCGGACGTCTTCGATATTTTTCGCGCCGGCGACCTTGCCGGCGCGGAGGTACTGGATAAACAGGCCTTTTTCCGGATGCGTCCAGAGCGGCGAATCGAGCAGGTTGCCGGGGCAGATGGCATTGCAACGGATGTTGAACGGCGCCATTTCCAGCGCGACGCTTTGCGTGTGGCCGATGCCGCCGAATTTGCTCGCGGCGTAGGCGGAATTGGCGGCGCTGCCCTTCTTGCCGGACTTGGAATTGATATTGATGATCGAACCGGCCCGCTGCGGCTTCATGGCACGGCAGGCGTACTTCGTCACGAGAAAATAACCGAACAGGTTCACGTTCATCACCGCCCGCCACTTTTCAGCATCGGCGTCGGCAATCGGTTCAGCGATGAGGATCGCCGCGTTGGCAACAACGACGTCCACGCGACCGAATTCCTGCACTGCCCGGTCAAACAACGCCTTCACCTCGGCCTCCTGCGTCACGTCCACTTTCACGCCGATGACCCGGCGGCCGGTTTCCCTGGCGATGGCGGCGGCGGTGTCCCCCACCCCCTTCTCGTTCACGTCAGCAATGACCACCGTACACCCTTCGTGGGCCAGCCGCTGCGAGATGGCTTGGCCGAGTCCTTGCGCGCCACCGGTGACGATGGCGATTTTATCCGGAAGATTCGCGCTCATGTTTTTGGAAATTGTTTCAACAGGGCTTCCTCGGCCAATTTGTTCCAGTGACCATCATCGAGCGGGAGCTTGCCACCAAGTTCCGTCAACGGTGTCAGCTTCAATCCGCGGCAGGACGGATAAACGATGATTTTTCCGGGCATCAGGTTTTTTTCCACCGCCCGGATGCCTTCAATCGCACCATCCAGCCCGGATATGGCGGCAACCGAAAGATTGGTGTCCAACTGGCGCGAAACGACCTTGGCCAGGACCTGCTTCATGTCTTCGAGCACGGAACCGCTGGTGCCGATGAAGTACAATTGCTTTTCGACATATGCATCGAGGTCAATGTCCGCGGTCTTGTCGGCCGGGATGCCGGCAAAAATGTTGATGATGGCGCGCGGGGCGGCGGCTGGGACCGCCTGGGCCACCAACGCCGGGACCGGCGCCATCAGCACGATATAATCAAATTTGTCAGGGAGCTTGTCCTTGGACGGATTATATGGACGCAGCTCGAGCTTGTTCTTTTTGGCCAGCGGTTCGGCGAGTTTCTGAAGCACCGCCAGGCGGTCATCGCTGAGGTCGCCTGCGTACACCGTCACACCAGGGACGCCCTGGCAAAGGTCGCGAATGACATGCATTGTGCCCATCGGTCCGGCTGCGCCGATGATGTTGATCTTGTTGTTCGGGCGGATTTCCGCCGTGGCGGGAATGGCCGCCGTTGCCGCCGCCGGGTCGGAACCGGTCGTGCCGATGACACGGATACCGCCATAATGAACGCGGCCAACCTGCGACACGACTGTGCGCCCAAACTTGCCGCCGCCCTGGACAAGGTTGAACAAACCGCCGGCGGCAACCTTGGGAAAAAGCTTCTCCACGGTTTCGGGATTTGAACCGAAATAGATGACGTCGTCGTAAGCGGCATTCTTAAGATCGGCAATCTTGTCGGCCGTTGTGAACGTCGTGGCCGCCGGTTTGCCCCGAAGATTCGCCACGCGGCTTTTGTCCACGGGCATCTCGCCAACCACGAGCAGATGGCCGCCGTCTTTGAGGGTTTGCCGTTGTTTTTCCACGTAGGAATCCTCGACACACGCCCACGGTTCCACCAACGCCAGCGCGGAAGCCGACAAGTCTTCCGGCACGGGAATGAGCATGGATTCTCCCTCGGGCGAGGTGATGACGCGCTCATCCATCAGGACGTATTCCTGCAACGCGCCTTCGAAATTGTAGCCGAACGCGGCGTTGGAACTGGCCGTGGGCAGCCACCGATAATCAGTCTGCACCAGGAACCGGTCACCAACCTTGTGACGGGTGACCCCGAGACCAACCTTGACGATGCGCACCACGGTTTCGTGACCGGGCACCACCGGTTTGTCGCCGGGCACGTAGTTGGGCATCTCCAGCAAGGCCTGCGAATCAATGCCGGTCGTTACCGGCGATTTGCGGACGTGGCCGGAAAATTGTTTTAGCAGCTTCAGATCGGAGAAACATAAACCGACGACTTCGACGCGCCCCAGGACCTGGTGCGGTCCCGGCTCGAAGACCGCCTTGGTTTCGTTGACCTGCAACTGGTCCGGCCCAACCAGTTGCACCGCCCGCTGTTTTTGTGGAATGGATGCCATATTAAATTATTGGATTTTTGCCAGAATCTGCGCTGGCGTCGCCTCCGCGGTCAAGCCGCGCAAACGTTCTTCCGTGGAAGGCTGAAGTTCGCGTCCCAGCTTTTCAAAAAATTCGTTTTTCGCCGCAGTCGTCGCAAAAGTTTTTTTGGCCCAGACGCTGAGATAACCCAGCCCGCTCTGGCGTTGCAGGACCGAGTGGGCATAGACCATGTGCGCTCCGCGCAGGAATACCGGCACCAGCGGCTTGAGCTCTGCCGTCTCGAACGAGTCCACGAACTTGTTCCCTGGCGAGTTCATCTCGGTGCCAACGACGACAGGGAAATCATGCTTCTCCGCCAATACAATCACGTCGAGGAGATTCTGAAGTTTCTGGTCCTTGACGCCCGGCGTGTAGTTGCGGTCGGGAATGATGTTCAGCGCCGCAGCGCCGGACGCGATGCCCACCTGGAAAAATTCCTCGATGCATTTCTCGCCATCGGTTGTGCCGTCCAGCCACGCCAGCGTTGGAATCGCGCCGGACTCCAGGACAAACCGGTTCATGTCGGCCATCAGCGGGAATGAACCTTTCCCCGGCTGTACGTAACCGGCGCCGCCCTTTTTCATCGTGTTCGCGCGAATCAGATTCTGGAGCTTGGCCCCGGCCGGCGGAGCATCGCCCAGCTTTTCCTTCCAGAACGCGGCGCGTTGTGCGGCATCCGGGAGCATCTGGATGGCCTTGCGTTCGTATGCTTCGCACAAGTGGCGCTCCGTCGCGTTGCCTTTGGGCGTGAGTGGCACCACGTCCTTCTCGTAGTCGAGTTCAATGGGCCGCATGTGGGTGTTGACGCGGCCGACCATATCACGGGTGCGTTGCGCCGCGGCGGCACGCATTTCAGAAAGGAAAGGATGTTGAACGGCCTTCGTAAACCCGACGCCCATGTGATAGGCAATCCCCGGCTCGCCGGGCGAGTTGATCACGCGCGCCGCAAACTCCGGAACAAACACGCGCGATTCGAGGCTCACACAGGTTTTCAATCCCACCAGCCGGCCAGCCTCCAAAAATTCCTCCAGCGCGTCCAACACATCGAAATCCACAATCCCGGCCACGGCCAATCCTGCCTGGCGCGCCAGCCAGGCATATTTGGACGGCGAATAACCGTACGCGTTGTAAGAGAAGAAAGTGTGGGCGTGGAGATTGACGTCGGTGCCAACCCTAGGCAGCGCGCCCTTCCCCGCCTGGGCCTGCTGCCACAAAGCCGACAAGGCTTCCCGACGGCGCCCAGCCTCAAAGCTATCAAGCTGCTGTTCCAACGATTCAGTCATGGACTTTGACTTTACTGTTGCGTGATTCATGAAATCCGTCAACAATTTTCTTGCAAAATATATCAATATCTACCAAATTCTTCCAAGATGACAACGGAAGAACGCCAGAAACGCATCGAAGCCTTCCTGCAGAAGGCGGAGTTTGCGTCGCTGGAGGAACTGGCCCGGGAGGTCAATGCCTCCGTTTCCACGGTGCGGCGTGACCTGACCAGCCTTGAAACCGCCGGAGCGGTGAAGCGGACGCATGGCGGCGCCCGCGTTATTTTTCCGCCGTCGGATGAATTTATTTTTTCCGCGCGGGAAACGCATCAACTGGCGGAAAAGAAGGCCATCGGCAAAGCTTGCGCCGCGCTGATTCAGCCAAACCAAAGTGTGATCATTGACGCGGGCACGACCTGTTACCATGTCGCCCGCCACCTGGATGACAAGCCGCTGCAAATTGTCACCAATTCATTGCCTGTCGCGAATCTGTTTTCCGCCTCCACCCAGGTGGAACTGGTCTCCAGCGGCGGGGTGATTTATCCGCGGCTGGGGGTTTTGGTCGGCCCCCTGGCGGTCGAGGCGTTTTCCAAGAAAATCCACGTGGATGTGGCCATCATGAGCGGCGGCGGCATCACGCGGGAAGGCATCACCAATTCACACGGGCTGTTGATTGACATTCAACTGGCGATGATCCGCGCGGCGCACCAGGTAATTTTCTGCCTCGACCACACCAAATTCGGCCGGCAGTCCGTGTTGACGTTGTGCGGTCTGAACGATGTGGACACGGTGGTGACCGACGCTCGGGCGCCGCGCGAACTGGTGAAGCATCTTCGCGCCAGGAAAATTGAAGTGGTCATTGCACCGGTGAACCAAAGCGCTAACGGATCGAAACCTTGACGGAGCGCCGAGCACCGCCTCGGCTCGTTGAGCATCGAAATAGACCATCGTGCCGAGCGGGTGCTCGGCGCTCCAATAAATGAGCGGTATCTGTTACATATCCGATCATCCGGAAACCAGTTGGCGCAATTCGTTCATCACTTTTTCCACGCTGATGGCCTGGATACCGGTGATTCCCTTCAAAAGGGTCAGGCGTTCGCCTTGTGGCCGCCAGATCTCTTCCAGCGTGTCCGCCCACAGCACAACACACGGCAGTCCCACCGCCGCGGCCAGATGCGTGATGCCGGAATCGTGGCCCGCAAAAGCCGCGCAGGATTGAATTCGTTGAGCGAGTTCCGCCAGCGGCAGGCCCTGGGCGATGGAGCAGCGCGCTGACGGCATGGCCCCGGCCAGGCGTTGCAGGCGTCCGCCTTCCGCTTCGCCGCCGACCAGTAAAACATACCAGTTGGTGGTTGCCGCAATTTGCTGAATCAAGCCGGCCCATTTCGTTTCCGGCCAGTTCTTCTTCTCGCTGCCGCTGCCGGGGTGGAGGGCCAACGTAGGGCAGGCGTCTCGCCTGCCCGCGTCGGTGAATCCGACACTTTCTTGGATTCCTGCTCCGTCCGCGCTTGCGCACTCTTTGGGCAGGCGAGACGCCTGCCCTACGTTAAGACTCGGTACGGGGTCCGCGCCGAAGATGGCGAGACGTTCCAGTGGTTTAAGATAAACCTGGGTGGCGTGGACGCGGTCGGTTTCGTCCGGGCGATGAGGTCCAACGATGAACTGTTTGACCAGGCAACGGCCCACGTTCGTTTTGAAAATTTCGTCGGGATCGTAAAGGTACGAAATGACCAGCTCAAACTCGGAGAAGTAATCCACCAGGTCGGGTTCGAGGTTGCCGCCCCGGGCAAAAAACCCCGCCAGTCCGCTGGCTTCAATCGGCTGCACCCGGTCCACCAAACCGCCGGCCAGCGCCAACTGAGCGATGTGCGGATAGCCGAGCACCTCCAGGTGGGCCAAGGGAAATTGCCGGCGCAAGGCGGCGATGGCCGGGAGGGTAAGAATGAAATCGCCGATGGCTCCGCCGCGAATAACCAGTATCTTGGGTTTGACCGGACTCACATCGCACGGAACGCCGTCAGGCCGAGCAGCAGCACGAACACGGCAAACGCCAGGCGGATGCCACTGCCGATGCGGATGCGGTCTTCCGTGGCCGTGGCCCAATTCAACACGTCACGCAGCTTCCACGGCGCCACCGTGAACCAGATGCCGCCGATGACGAGGAGGTAAGCCCAGACTTGAATCACCAAAACCCACGGGCTTTGATCCAGATGCGGCCGGCCGGTATCCACCATTAATTTTGCCAGCAACAACATCACAACGGCCAGACCGCGCACGGCCAGAAAATCCTGGACGAAGATGCAGGACAAAATGCCCACCGCCGCGAACCCGGCCATCATGTAAGGCTTGAAGGCGGAAAAATCCGCGATGGGCTCGAGGTTGACGTTCCAGATGAATCCCGCAGTGGCCAGCAGCATCAAGGCGATTCCGGCGGGCAGGTTGCGGGGAAACTTGCGCGCGGCGGCGGCGAACTGCGCCGGCTTGGTCAGGCCGTATATCTGCGGCACGCTCATTCCCGCCCCGAGCAGGATGGATAAAATTGAAAGTTTCATCTTTGACCAGCTAACCACAGATAGACACCAAAGGACATGAAAAATTCAATCTGGATAATCGGGCAGCAGCTACAAATTCACAATCGCCGGGTCGCCGTAGAGGGTGAAGGAGCCGGCGCGGGTGATTTTCACGTCCATGAGCTGGCCGCGATGCCGGTCTGAACCATCGAACACCACAATCTTGTTGCAACGCGTCCGCCCGGCCAGGCGTGTGGAGTTCTTTTTGCTCGGGCCTTCGACGAGAATCTGCGTCTGCCGCCCGATAAAGGCATCGTATTTGCGCTTGCCGATTGCATTGACCGTCTCGAGCAGGCGATGATTGCGTTCCTCGCGGATTTCCAGCGGGACCTGATCCGGCATTTCCGCCGCCGGCGTGTCCCGGCGTTGCGAATACTTGAAAATGTAGGCGTTGTCGAACCGCACCTCGCGGGCGAGCGACAGGGTCTGCTCGAAGTCGTCCTCGGTCTCGCCGGGAAAGCCCACGATGATGTCCGTGGTGATGCCGATGTCCGGCCGGACCCGGCGCAATTTCCCGATGAGTTCCAGGAACCGCTGGCGCGTGTAGCCGCGGTGCATCAATTTCAAGACGCGGTCGCTGCCGCTTTGGACGGGCAGATGCGCGCTTTCCACCAGCTTGGGCAGACGCGCGTAGGCCTCGATCAAATCGTCACCGTAACCCTTCGGATGCGGCGAGGTGAACCGGATGCGTTCCAAGCCTTCGATTTCATGGACGGCGTCGAGGAGTTGGACGAAGGGGGATGTGCCTGGGAGCGCCGGCGTCTCGCCGGCCAGATCCGCAACTCGCCGGCGAGACGCCGGCGCTTCCACGTTGCGCCGTCCGTAGCTGGTGACGATCTGGCCGAGCAAGGTGATTTCCTTGACGCCCTGGGACACGAGCTGGCGGCTTTCGGCCACAATGTCGGGTATGCTGCGGCTGCGTTCCTCGCCGCGCGTGTAGGGCACGATGCAAAAGGTGCAGTACTGGTTGCAACCCTGCATGATGCTCACAAATGCGGTGACGGATTTCTGCGCGTTGCCGTTGAGCAGATGCTCGCGAATGGTCGCCTCACTCCCTGATTCCGCCGCCACGTCCACGATTTTTTCCCGGCGGCCGGCCAGGATTTCATCGAGGTAATCCGCCGCGTGATGAAATTTCTGGGTACCGAGGACGAGGTCCACGTCCGGCAGTTTATCAATCAATTCCCGGCCCCGGCTCTGGGCCATGCAACCCATGAAACCGAGCACGACGTTCGGCCGGTGCTTGCGCACCTCCGCGGCGATATTCTGCATCTTGCCGATGGCTTTTTGTTCCGCGAAATCGCGCACGCTGCAGGTGTTGAGCAGCACCACATCGGCGACGGCTTCGGACGGCGCGAGCGTGTAACCCTTCGCCACGAGCTGGGCGGCCACGGCCTCGCTGTCGCGCTCATTCATCTGACAACCATAGGTTTTGATGAAAACACCCGGCATAATCTTTCAGATAAGCAGGGTACTTTGGGGCCGGGGAATTGGAAAGCGGAATCCTGGGAGCGGGGCGGGTGGCGCCCAACGCAACCACTTGCGGCGGCGGGCCAACCCTGTATCTTTGCCGGGGCGGTGGATTGATTTGGCCTGCGTTTTCGGCGCAGACCAGGTTGCACTATGGATTTTGAACCATTGAATGTTTTGTTCGTCGGTAATGGCGAAGGTTTTGCGCAAAGCATCGCGGAGATGCTGCGCGGAAGCGGCGAAATTGCCAAAGTCGCCAGCGTCGCCTCCCTGGAGGACGGGCTGGCGGAGTTGGCGGCCAGTCTTTACCAGGTCATTTTGTTTGAGCTTCCCCCGACCCATGCCGCCGGCCTGTTCCTGGTCACGCAATTAACCACCAAATTTCCACGGGTGCCGGTCGTGGTGTTCGGTCTGGAAAACAACGAGGCCCTGGCGGTGGAAATCATCCGGGCGGGGGCAGAAGACCACCTGATCCGGGATCAAATCAAGCCCGGCACGCTGCCGCACATTCTGCGCTGCGCGGTCGAGCGCCACCTCGAACGCACGGCCCTGATTGACGAACGGGACAATTACTACGGGGTTTTTGACCACCTGGTGGAAGGTGTTTTCCGCACCACACCGGACGGGCACTATTTGCTGGCCAATGTGGCCCTGGCCCGCATTTACGGTTACGCCTCGCCGGTGGAATTGATGGCCAGCATCAAGGACATCGCGACCCGGCTTTACGTCCAGCCGGGGCGGCGCGAGGAATTCATCCGGGTGATGCGGGAAATGGACACCATCACGGATTTCGAATCGGAGATTTACCGGAAGGACAATTCCATCATCTGGATTTCGGAAAATTGCCGGGCGGTGCGCGGTGCCAAAGGCGCCCTGCTTTATTACGAAGGCACGGTCCAGGACATCACCCAACGCCGGCAGGTGGAGCGGGCCCTGCGGAAATCGGAGTCGCTTTATCATTCGCTTGTGGAATCCATGCCCCAAAATGTGTTTCGCAAGGATCTGCAAGGGCGGTTCACCTTTGCCAACCAGCAATATTGCAACCACTACCGCTGCAAATTGGAGGACATCCTGGGGAAAACTGATTTTGATTTTTTCCCGAAGGAACTGGCGGAGCAATACCAGCGGGACGATCGGCGCGTCATGGATTCCGGGCAAACCCTGGAAATCACCGAGGAACATCAACCCTTTGGCCAGGAGAAAGCCGTGATTCAAGTGGTCAAGACGCCGCTTTACGGGGCCGATGGAAAAATCATCGGGCTGCAGGGCATCTTCTGGGACATCACCGAAAAGCGGCGCGCGGAAGAGCAAATCCGCCTGACCACCGCCGAGCTGGCACGCAGCCGCGAAGAATTACACACCAAAAACCAGCTCATGGAAAGCAATCTGCAGATGGCCCGCGAAATCCAGGTGGCCATGCTCCCGCAACAATATCCGGTTTTCCCCGGTCACGCTCCGCCGGAACAAAGCGCGTTCCAATTTGTCCATCGCTACCAGGCCGCCGAGACGGTGAGCGGCGATTTTTTCAGCGTCTCCGCCCTTTCGGACACGGAAGCCGCCGTATTTATTTGCGACGTGACCGGCCATGGCGTTCGCGCCGCGCTGGTCACCGCCATGATCCGGGCGCTGACGGAGGAATTGAAGCCTCTGGCGCGCGAACCGGGAAATTTTTTGCGCAAGCTGAATTCTGATTTATGCAGCATCCTTAAAAGCACCGGGTCACCGATGCTGACCACGGCGTTCTACCTCGTGGCCAACTGGCAGGCCGGCCATCTGCGTTTTGCCAACGCCGGCCATCCCAAGCCATTGCTGGTGCATCGTTCCACCAGCCGCATTGAATTGCTTGCCCACGCCACCGGCCGCGGCGAACCGGCGCTCGGATTGTTCGACAACCCGTCGTATCAAACCACTGAAATTGCCATCGGGCCCGGTGATTTTGTGATGTTGTTCACCGACGGACTCTACGAGGTCCAGGGTCGCAATGAGGAACTGTATTCGCAGGAACGGCTGATGTTGGACGTGCAAAACCAGTTGACCAAACCCGCCGGCCAGATGTTCGACGAATTGATCGAAGCCATCCGCCGGTTCGCAGTCAGCGGAGAATTTGATGACGACGTCTGCCTCGTCGGGATGGATTTTGCCGGAAAGCCTGCTTTGAAAAGTTGAGGCCCTAGCAGTTCATATTTTCATTGGCACACAAGTGCACGCGAAAATCTGACGGATATTTCGCCTGCTTCCAGAGCGCCACAGGACTGGTGCACTCCAGAACGCTTCGCGCCTTTCCAACATTGCGGTGTCGCGCGGCAGCGTCTTGGAGTGCGCCAGCCCGCCGCCGCTTTTCCCTGGCGAACCTCTGACTGTGCCAAGGTTAGCTGGAACTGCTATAATTACAGGAATTCGCGCGATGGTTTCCGCGCGACAGCGCAGACAATTTACTTCAATCCATGTCCCGCTATTCCGACAAGATTTTGATGGAACGGGCTTTCTCGGATCGTTTTCGGGCGTTCGCATCCAAAATTTTCTTTCGCAACCGCAAATTTTTTGGGGTGGCTTCCACGTATTCGTCCACGTCAATGTACTCCAGCGCGCGTTCGAGGCTCAGCTTCAACGGTGGATTGAGCTGGATGCCCTTGCCATCACCCTGGGATCGCATGTTGGTGAGCCGCTTTTCTTTCACGGGATTCACCGGGATGTCGTTCTCCCGCGCGTTCTCGCCCACGATCATGCCCACGTAAATGGCGTCGCCCGGCTCCACCATCAGGCGGCCGCGTTCCTGCACCATGTTGAGCGCATAGCTGGTGGCTTCGCCGTTGTCCATCGAAACCAGCGAACCGTTTTTGCGCGCGGCAATCTCGCCGCAATCCGGGCCGTATTCGTGAAAGAGATGACTCATCACGCCCATGCCCTTGGTCTGATTGACCAGGTCGGTCTCAAACCCGATGAGGCCGCGCATGGGCACGAGGGCTTCCACGGAAACCTGGTTGCCGACGTGGTTCATGTTCGTGATCTGCGCCTTGCGATTGGAAAGATTTTCCATGATGGCGCCGAGATTTTCGCTCGGGACTTCCACAAACAGTTTCTCAATCGGCTCCAGCAAACTGCCGTCGTCGGCTTTTTTCCACAACACTTCGGGGCGCGATACGAGCACTTCGTGGCCTTCGCGGCGCATCTGCTCGACCAGGATGGCGATCTGCATTTCGCCGCGTCCGCTCACGGCAAAAATTTTCGGGTCGGAGGTCTGCTTGATGCGCAGGGCGACGTTGGTGCGGATTTCCTTCACCAGCCGGTCCCAAATGTGGCGGGCCGTGACCAGCTTCCCGTCCTTGCCGGCCAGCGGGCCGTCGTTGACGGCAAATTCCATCTGAATGGTCGGCGGATCAATCGGGATGTAGGGCAGCGTCGCGCGCAGCTCGGAATCGCAAATCGTCTCGCCGATGAAAACCTCCTCGAATCCGGTGAGCCCGACGATGTCGCCCGCGTGCGCCTCCTGGACTTCAATGCGCTTCATGCCTTCGAAATGGAAAATCGCGGTGATCTTGCCCTTGGAAATTTTCCCGTGCCCGTGACGGCAGATCGCCTCGTCGCCAAGCTTGACCTTGCCTTCGTAGATTTTCCCGAACGCAATGCGCCCGAGGTAATCGCTGTAATCCAGGTTGGCCACGAGCAACTGGAAACCAACGCCGGCCTTGGCGCGCGGCGGCGGGATGTGTTTGGTGATGGCCTCAAACAGTGGCTCCATCGTGCCGGAGACATGTTCGAGCTCCGTCTTGGCGTAGCCGCCCTTGGCCGAACAATAAATGAACGGAAAATCCAGTTGCTCATCCGTGGCGTTCAGCGACATGAACAATTCAAAAACCTCGTCGAGCACCTTCTTTGGATTCGCGTTCTCGCGGTCAATCTTGTTGATGACCACAATCGGCTTGGCCCCGGCTTCGAGCGCTTTGCGCAGCACAAAACGCGTCTGCGCCTGCGGACCTTCGGCGGCGTCCACCACCAGCAGCACGCCGTCAATCATGTTCATGATGCGCTCGACTTCGCCGCCGAAATCGGCGTGGCCCGGGGTGTCCACGATGTTGATGTGAAAGTCCTTGTACTTGAACGCAGCGTTCTTGGCGCGGATGGTGATGCCCTTTTCCTTCTCCAGATCCATGGAATCCATCAGGCGCTCTTCCGAGGACTCGTGCTGGTTGGCGCGAAACGTCCCGGACTGCTTGAGCAGGCAGTCCACGAGCGTCGTCTTGCCATGGTCCACGTGCGCGATGATGGCGATGTTGCGAATATGTTGCATATCGTAAATGACCGGTTCATTCACACCGCCAATATACCCAACGCGCCAGACAGACGCGAAAGGGAAAGCGGCGGAATGGCCGAGTTGTACATAATGCGGATTTGTCGCCAAAGGTCAAGCCGCGTGTGCAAGAAATTATCCTTGCACAAAGACAGTTATTCTTATACAAATCAATTTCAAATCGCAGCATTCTTAATTTCTTTGTCGCGGGTGGGGTTCGAGGCTGGGGATGGTAAGAGGAATGTTGGGACATATTTTGGTCGTTCCCGTCAGTCCGCTGAAATGAAATCGAATCTTCAGAAGCATGCGGAGCGTTTGCCTCACTTACGGCGCTTGCGGCCGATCCTTTGCGCACTCTTTGCCGGCTTCTCCGCGGCCGGCGGCCTGGCGGCTGATTTCCCCGGTTCCTTCGGGGCGGGCAACATGGAAATCAGCGTTTACCCTCAAAACTCAGTGGAACCGGACGCAGTTTGGAAAATCAACAGCGTTTCACCGGGACATCGGCGGCTGGGCTTCTTCAGAGTGAAACTGCTGCCGGTCCTGGTGGTGGAAGGTATTCAGTTGGAATTCACCAAAACCCATCCGCAAACCAACTGGCTGGAAGGTTTCCGTTGCGATTGGGCTCCGGGAGCGAACCCGGGCATTTTTGAGTGGCGGGACTTCCGCATTTTTTTCCCGCAGGAAAAAGTGCCGCGCTTGCAGGCAAAGCGCGTTTACCCGGTCGCCCATGCCGGCACCTTGATTTGCCGTCTTGATGGGGTCACGCTGCAAGCTGGCTTCCAGCCCATCCACCTGGCGCGCGCCGAGGTGCGCGCCGAGGGACCTGCCGGAAATATTGTCTGGCGGGATGCGGCGGCGATCATTCGTTGGGATTTGTTCTCCGGCCAATTTGCAACCAATGCAATCACCCAAGGAACTCAAAATGAAAACCCATAAACTGCTCACTCTGGCACTTTGTTTTGCCACCTCGACGTTGTTCGCCCAAACTGCCGACCAATACGTGACCCAGGGCAGGAATTCACTGGTGGCCCACGACCTGGCCGGCGCCTATTCAAATTTTAATGCGGCCGTGACGTTGTCACCCACGCATGAAACGGCCAACGCGTTGTTGGCGGTGACGCGGCTGCTGGTCCTGCCGCAACAGCCGGCGGGCAGCAATTTCCTCAACACCCTGGGCTTTGCCAAAAGCGGACGCAACTTCTACAACTGGACATCTTCGCTGCCAGTGGACGTCGATGGCCACGTCCTCCTGCCCAGCGTTAACACCTCCGTGGCCATTGCCTTTTACCGCACTAATATCATGCTCGCGCTGGGTGCCTCTGGAACCAATCTGTCCCGCATCACCAATCCGGGATTTACACTGGCGCTGACCGCCAGCGAGACCTCGGGGGAGGCCGTCACGGTGGATTACGGCGACATCCTGCTGATGCAGGCGGAACTTTACGCGGCGGAGTTTCTCGGCTACACGCTGAACGCGCAAAATTTCAACGTCGTGTTCAGCCACTTACAGGCCATCTCGGAAACCGATGAATTGACCGTCCAGAGGGTGCTGGCCGATTATCCGAGCCTGCTCACGCAAAATAATGCCGCCGACCTGGCGAACTCAAAGGGCCCCTTCACCAACGCGATTGCACTTTATCAGGCCGCATCGGATTTTATCCGGAACAACCGCCCGCCGGGTCAGGGATTGTTCATTCTTGAACCGAATGACCTGGCCACCGAGGAGAATTTTCGCGATTCCCTGACCAATGTCCTGCTTTCCCTGAACGGCCCCGTGCAGTTCAGCCCGAATGACACCTTCTCGCTCTATGCCGGCGCTTATTTCGCCGGAGCCAAATCGTTGCGCAGCCTGATGCCGCAGTTCTCCCGCAACCGCTATGTTTTTAATACATTGCCGGATTACACGCTCGGCGGGTTCCTGGTGGGTGAGCCTGCGTGCGACGTCGAGGCTTTGCTCAGAAAACTCCTGGACCGGCCCGATGCCGGCATCTACACCGGCACTTTGTCTGATGCTTACTACGGCGGCGGCTTTGCCGTTTATCTGGGCACCGATCTGCAGGCGACCCTCGTCGGTTATGACAATGATCGCGAAGCAGGAGCGTTTGCCCAATTCAGGGTGGATGATGGCGGCAGTTGGTCCTTTGTAACAAACCGACTTTCCGACGCCGGCCCTTATACCCTTTCCGCACAGGGCACATTTGACAAACACGGTTCGTTTTTCGGCGAATTCGATTTTTCCACCACGAACGGAATTTATCTGTTTTCGGAATACCTGGATGGCAATCTGGCGTCGCCGCAGGGCGGGTTCCAGGGTGCGGCGGGCAATTATTCCGGAAGCTGGTCGGGCGGCGGCTATGCTGGAAAACTATATGGCGAACTGACCGCCGATGGCAGCATTTACTACGCCTCCCTCCAGTCCGATGGCCGCGTCACCGGCGGAGGCATGGCCCAGATCGATGCCTCCTACCACTTCACCAATTCCGATGTCAGCGGGACCGTTGTCATCGGCACTCTCAACCCGTCGGCCCACGCCCTCTCGGGTACTTTCACTTCACCCGGTTCCAGCGGAACCTGGAGTCTGAGTCGTTCAACGTTCGCTCCTTTTGATGTGCCGCCAGTCATTACCTCCAATCTGCCGCCAATCAGGATTGCACCTCTGGGTACCAACGTGATGTTCTTCCTCGTCGCCACCGGCAGTCCGCCGATGTGTTACCAATGGTATTCCAACGGATTTGCCATCCCCAACGCCATCACCAACACCCTGGTGGTGAGCAATCTTCAATATGCCAGCGCGGGAACTTACTCGGTCACGATCAGCAATGTTGTCGGTGGAACCAATGCGGCGGTCACCCTGACTGTCACCGCGGAGACCATCCCGCCAGTCCTCAGCATCACCAACGTAACGGCGGGAATGAGCGTGAGCAACGGAACCTTCACGGTGAAAGGCACCACCCATGACAACGTGGCGGTGTCCAACGTATTTTGCTCGTTGAACAACGGGATCTGGACCTCCGCCACCACCGCCAACAATTGGTCCAACTGGACAGCGGTGATGACGTTGGTGCCAGGCACGAACAAAATCGCCGCTTACGCCGTCGATACCAGTGGCAATGTTTCAGCCACCAACTCGGTGAACCTGGTCGATGTGCTGAGCGCCACTCTGACGGTCAGCACCAACGGCCTCGGCTCTTTGAGCCCGAATTACAACGGTGCCTTGCTGCAAATCGGCAAGGGCTATGCCATCACGGCAACGGCAGGAACCGGCTTCGCCTTCGCCAACTGGACGGGCGGGACCAGTCTGCCGCTCACTCTGCTTACCAACGGGCCAACGATCCAGTTTGTGATGGTTACGAATTTGACGTTGCAGGCCAATTTCGTGGACATCACCAAACCGACCCTCAGCATTACCAACGTGACAGCGGGAATGGGAGTGAGCAACGCCTCCTTCACCGTCAAAGGCACTGCCGGCGACAACGTAGCGGTAGCCAACGTGTTCTACTCGTTGAACAACGCAGACTGGAGCAATGCCTTGACGGCGAACAACTGGTCCAATTGGACCGCGGCCGTGACGTTGGTGCCCGGTACAAACAAGATTGCCGCCTACGCGATGGATGCCACGGGCAACAAATCCACCACCAACACGCTGAGTTTCATTTATGTGGTCAGCGCCACCTTAAACGTCAGCACCAATGGCCTGGGCTCCTT
>Ga0265320_10001423_pt1 | contig 17387 bp, 19 predicted proteins | sample 4827metaG_FD_202087 | JGI IMG/M metagenome (GOLD analysis project Ga0265320, IMG submission 202087) | Rhizosphere microbial communities from Carex aquatilis grown in University of Washington, Seatle, WA, United States - 4-8-27 metaG | ecosystem: Host-associated > Plants > Roots > Rhizosphere >...
CCACGATGAAGCCGCCGGTCTGCTTGACGATGCCGTAGACGGTGGCGAGACCGAGGCCGGTGCCCTGCCCCACCGGCTTGGTGGTGAAGAAGGGATCGAAGATCTTGCCCATCACCTCTTTCGGAATGCCGGTGCCGGTGTCGGCGACCTCGATGCGGACATAGTCGCCGGCCGGCATCACGCCGGTGCCGAAGGCGACGGGCGCCGTGACGGTTTCGTTCGCGGTGCGGATGGTGACGACGCCGCCCTTGGGCATGGCGTCGCGCGCATTGACCACGAGATTGATGATGGCGTTGGAAAGCTGCGCCTCGTCGGCGTGGATCGGCCACACGTCGCTGCCATGCTCGAGCTTGAGCTCGACGCCTTCGCGCAGCAGGCGGCGCAGCATCAGCGCGAGCTCGCCGACCACGTCGCGCACCACGAGAACGCGCGGCTGCATGGTCTGCTTGCGCGAGAAAGCAAGGAGCTGGCCGACCAGCGTGGCGGCGCGCAGCGCGTTCTGGTGGATCTCGTTGATCTCCTTGAACGAGGGATCGCCGGCCTGGTGCCGCATCAGGAGGAATTCGGAATTGCCGATGATGACGGTGAGCAGGTTGTTGAAGTCGTGCGCCACGCCGCCGGCAAGCTGGCCGACCGCCTGCATCTTCTGGCTCTGGGCGAATTTGGTTTCCAGCGCCTTCTGTTCGGAGACGTCGACGAGATAGAGGATGGCGCGCTCGCCGCTGATCGGCGAGGCGAAGAGTTCCGCCGTGCGCTCGTCTATGCCGGCGGCGCGCAATTCGGCGCTCGCCACATTGTGCGCGCCGCGCGCGGCCTGCGCGACCAGTTCGCCGATGCGGGCGCGGTCGGCGCTCTCGACGAAGTCGCCGAGCGGCTTGCCGGCGAGCGCGCCGAAGACGCCGAAGAATTTCGCGAAGGCGGGATTGGCGTCGACGATCCGTCCGTCGCCGTCCGCGAAGGCCACGCCGACCGGGGCGTCGCGGAAGATGTCGCCGATGGCGGGCGGGGCGACAGCCACCGGCGGCTGGGCGCCGGCGGACGAAGCGGCTGGCGTCTTGGCCGGCGCGGCGGCCATGGGCGTCGAGAGTCTGGGCGTGAACCACCAGGCGGTCTGGCCGTTCGACAACGGACGCACGGCCGCCACCAACTCGATGCCGGGCGCCACGGCGAAGGATTCCTCGCGGGGCACGCCTTCGGCGGCGCCGCGCGCCAGGCGGTAGAGCACCGCGGCCGACGGCTCGCCCGCCAGCGCCAGTTCCGGCGGCGGCGCGGCCTCGCCCTCCTTGGCGCCCGACATCTTGCGATAGACTTCGTTGGCGTCGACCACCGCGCCGTCCTTGGCGGTGATCGCCCAGGCGATATTGGCGCGGGCGGCGGCCTCGGCCACGCGGCGCGCATCGGCGGCGCTGATCGCTTCCTTGGGCCACACCGCGAAGAGAAACAGGCTGCCGAGCGCGCCGATCGCCGCCAGCAGCATCACGCCCGCCCAGCCGACCGCGTTGGGCGACGCCACCGCCAGCCCGGCCGAGCCCAATGCGAGGAAGACGAATCCCAGCGCGGCCCAGCGCCAGGCGCCGGCCGGGATGCCGTAACTCGTTTGGAGTCCGCGGGTCGCCATCATGATTCGTCTGTTCGCAAGGTAGGCTTTTTTCGCGCCCGCTCCTACATCCGCAATCTCCCGGACCTCGGGGGCGCGTCGCATGGAGAAATGCCAATGGCTAGCGTTCTGGTATCGTTACCAAAAATGACCCGGACGCTTAGCGCTGCGCCCGGATCTTGCCGGTCAGGCGATAGACATAGCCGATGACCTGCGCCACCGCCTTGAAGTGTTCCTGCGGCACCATTTCATCGACCTCGACGGTGGCGTAGAGCGCGCGCGCCAGCGGCGGGTTCTCCACGATCGGCACTTCGTGCTCTTTCGCCACGTCGCGGATGCGCAGCGCCACCGCATCGACGCCCTTGGCGACGCAGATCGGCGCCGCCATCCGGCCTTGGTCGTATTTCAGCGCCACGGCGTAGTGGGTCGGGTTGGTGACGATCACCGTCGCCGTCGGCACGGCGGCGATCATGCGCTTCTTGGCGCGCTCGTGGCGGATCTGGCGGATCTTCGCCTTGATCTGGGGATCGCCTTCGTTCTGCTTGTACTCTTCCTTGATCTCCTGCTTGGACATCTTGTTGCGTTGCAGGAAGCGGTAGCGCTGGAGCACGTAGTCGGCCGCGGCGATCGCCGCCAGCGCCGCCAGCGCCGCCAGCGTGAGCTTGTAGAGCAGATGGCTCATGTCGCCGGCGATGCCGATCGGCGACTGTTCCATCACCGATTGCAGCATGGTGCGCTCGGGCCAGATCTGGGTCCACACCGCGAAGCCGACCACGCCCATCTTCAGCAGGCCCTTGAGCAGATTGAGCCAACCCTCGAGGCCGAACATGCGCTTCAAGCCTGCGATCAGCGACAGCTTGGAGAAATCGGGTTTCAGCTTCTCGAACGTGAAGCTGGGCCGCGCCTGCAGGACATGGCCGCCCAGCGCGAAGGCCATCATCATCGCGAAGACGGGGCCCAGGATCGTGCCCAGCGTGGTCACGACATGGCGCGCCAACGCCATCATGTCGGACGACGAGGCGACACCCATCTGCTCGGGCTGTTCCAGGAACATCCGCATCGCCATCGCCAGCTGCTTCGCGGTGGAGGCGCCGAACATCATGATGACGAAGGCCGCGCCCAGCAGCAGGACGAAGGTCGAGACTTCCGGCGATTTGACGACGTCGCCGTGCTCGCGCGCCTCGTCGAGCCGTTTCTGTGTCGGCTGTTCGGTCTGCTGCGAGGAGTCGCGTTCGTCGGCCATGGCGGGTTACAGGAACTGCGCCATCTGCGCCGAATAGAAGTTCAGGAACAGCGTCATCATCGAGCCGATCAGAAGCGTCAGCAGCACGAAGCCGAACAGGATGTTGATCGGCATGGCGACGAAGAACACCTGAAGCTGCGGCATCAGCCGCGCCAGGATGCCGAGCGCGGCATAGAGCGCGAAGCCGAACACGATGAACGGCGCGGCGAGCTGGAAGCCCAGCACGAAGGCGGCGCTGACCAGCCGGATGGTGAGCTCGGCCATGTCGCCGGTGGGCAGCGCCGCGCCGGGCGGGATCATCTTGTAGCTGCCGGCGATGGCGCCGATCGCGACGTGGTGCAGATCGGTCGCGAAGATCAGCACCGCGCCCAGCAGCGAAAAGAAATTGCCGATCACGGCGCCCTGTTCGTGCTGCGTCGGATCGACGGTCTGGGCGTAGGCGAGCCCGGTCTGTGTCGCGATCAGATAGCCGGCGACCTGCAGCGAACTCATGATGATGCGCGACATGCCGCCGATCAGGATCCCCGCTGTCACCTCCTGCATGATCAGAAGGCCCAGCTGCAGCGTGTTGGTCGGCGCCGCCGCGGGATAGAAGTGCTCCACCGTCGGCGTCATCGCCGCCGTCACCGCCAGCGCCAGCACCAGGCGCACGCGCGAGGGGATGCCGCCTTCGCCCAGCGCCGGCAGCAGCATCATGATCGCGCCGGTCCGCGCGAACACCAGCAGATATGTCAGGATCAGGCCGGACAGCGCGGGCAGGTGGATGTGCATTACCTGTCATCCCCGGCGAGCGCCGCGCAGCGGCGCGAGGGAAGGGGACCCAGGTGGCACGACCGGGCGTGATCCATCCACCTGGGTTCCCTTCCCCTCGTATCGCTGCCGCGATACTCGGCCGGGAATGACAAGCGGTGTATCATCGTCAATACGCCGCGATGCGCTGCGCGATGTCGACCATCAGCCCGTTCATCGCCGAGCCGGCGAAGGGCAGGGTGATCAAAAGGACGATGAAGATCGCGACGATCTTGGGCACGAAGACCAGCGTCATTTCCTGGATCTGGGTCAGCGCCTGCAGCAGGCCGATGCCCAGGCCGACGATCAGCGCGGTCAGCATGGAGGGCATGATGACCTCCAGCAGCACGAGGATGGCGGAGCGGGCGAAGTCGATGGAGTCCGCGGCGGTCATTGTTCGGTCCGTGTGTTGTCTCCCTCATCCTTCGACAAGCTCAGGATGAGGAGTGGAAAACTGTCCTCATGCTGAGCTTGTCGAAGCGTGAGGGGCATCGAAATCAGATCGGCATGTTCATGATGGATTGGTAGGCCTGCACGACCTTGTCGCGCACCGCCACCACGGTATCCAAGGTGATCTCCGCCTGGTTCACCGCGCTCACCACGTCGACGATGTTGGCCTGGCCGGCGACCTGGCGCGCCGCCTGGCTCTCGCCCTGCTTCATCGTGCCGATGCCGTCCTTCAATGCGCCTTCCAGGAAATTCGAGAAGTCGCCCGTGCCCGCACCGATCGCGCCGGGTGCCCCCGCCGTTCCGGCGCTGGCGCCGCCGATGTTGGCGATCGATTGATAGGCGGCGGCTGCCGTCGCGGCGGGAATGGCCATGGTCTAATTCTCCATCACTTCAAGAGATCGACGGTGCGCGCCAGCATCGTCTTGCTCGCATCCATCACCGTCAGATCGGCCTCGTAGGAACGTTGCGCTTCGCGCATGTCCATGATCTCGACCAGCGAGTTGACGTTGGGCAGCTTGACGTAGCCCTTGGTGTCGGCGTTGGGATTGCCCGGATCGTATTGCAGGCGGAATTCGGAATTGTCGGTCACGGGGTTTCCCGGCGTGACCAGCGTGGCGCCCAGCTCGCGGTCGAACTCGCTCTTCACCGTCGCGATCTTGCGGCGATAGGGATCGCCGCCCGGGGTCGATGAGGACGAGTTCGCGTTGGCGATGTTCTCCGCGATGACGCGCATGCGGTCCGACTGGGCGCGCATGCCGGACGCGGCGACGACCAGCGATGTGGTGAAATCCATCGTTCAGCTCCTCTTATCCGCCATGCCCGATCGCGGTGCGCATCATGTTCATCGCCTTGGCGTAGAGATTGCTCGCCGCCTGATATTCCGCCTGGGTGTCGGAGACGCGGATCATCTCCTGCTCGAGGCTGACGGTGTTGCCGTTGGGACTGGCCTCGACGTCCGGCGCGTTGAAATCGGTGAACGCGGCGCTGCCCTTGGAGCCGATCGCGATGTGCCGCGGATCGGTCACCGCCATGCCGCCCTGGAACTGCGACGGCGTGGTGGAATCCTTGAGGATGTCCTCGAAATTGACCGGCTTCAGGTCCTTGGCCGTGTAGTTCGGCGTATCGATATTGGAAACGTTCTGCGCGAGCACGTTCTGACGCGCGCTCAGCCAGCTCATCCGCTCCTTCAGCATCGCGAGCAGCGGCATGTCGGACAGGTTCATTGCCATGGGCGGTTCTCCGTATACGGAAAATTAGCCTTAAGAACCGCGAGCATGCGCGACGAGGATTAAGCCCCGCTTAACGCTAATGGAAATACCTGCCGGGCAAATTCCTCCGTTTTTTAACGCGCGATTAAGGTTGACCGATTTCTTATGCGCGCATGGATGTGATGGATTTCGCGCGCTATATCGGCGCTCTGCTGCTCGTGTTGGGCCTGGTCGGCGCCGCCGGTCTTGCCGCGCGCCGCTTCGGTCTTTCGGGCCTCGTCAAGCCGGCCGCGACGCGCCGCCTCGCCGTGGTCGAGACGCTGATGATCGGGCCGCGCCAGCGGCTTCTCATCATCCGCCGCGACGACAAGGAGCATCTCGTTCTCAGCGGCCCCGACGGCACCACGGTCGTCGAAGCCGGCATCGCGGCCAAGCCGTTGCCGATCACCGCCGAGCTTTTCGCGCCGGAAGCCGCATCGTGAAGCGGCTCGGCCTCTTTCTCGTCCTCGTCATCGGCGCACTGCTGGTTTTGCCGCAGGCCGCGTCCGCCGCCTCGCCGGCCGCCGCCGCCGTGGTGAATGCGGCCAGCGGCGCTACGTCGACCGCGGGCGGCGGCCTCAACGTCGATCTGTCGGGCGGCGGTCTCTTTACTGATAAGATGCTGCAGATCATCGCGCTGATCACGGTCCTGTCGATCGCGCCATCGATTCTCATCATGATGACCAGCTTCGTGCGCATGGTCGTCGTGCTCTCGCTCCTGCGCACCGCGCTCGGCCTGCAGCAGAGCCCGCCCAACAGCGTGATCGTCTCGCTGGCGCTGTTCCTCACCCTGTTCGTGATGACGCCGACGCTGAAGGACGCCTACACCCAGGGCATCATGCCGCTGGTCAACAATCAGATCACGACCGAGGTCGCGTTCGACCGCGCCGCGACGCCGATGAAGAAGTTCATGCTCGCCCATGTGCGCCAGGCGGATCTGAAGCTGTTCCTCGACATGACCAACACCAAGGCGCCGGCCAAGCCGCAGGATGTGGCGATCACCACCATCGCACCCGCGTTCATGCTCAGCGAACTCAAGCGCGCCTTCGAGATCGGCTTCCTGATCTTCGTGCCCTTCCTCATCATCGACATGGCGGTCGCCTCGATCCTGATGAGCATGGGCATGATGATGCTGCCGCCGGTGATCATCTCGCTGCCGTTCAAGCTGATCTTCTTCGTGCTGGTCGACGGCTGGCGCCTGGTCGCTGGCAGCCTCGTGGAGAGCTATCTCCACGCCCCGCCGCCGAGCTGATAATAGTTATTGGCAAGGATAGTCTCCGCCCAAAGGAGATCATCCATGGCATCCAGCGTCGATCTCGGCCCCAAGCTTGAAGGCGTCGTCGCCAAGCTCGTGTCCAAAGGCCGCTACAATTCCAAAAGCGAAGTCATTCGCGAGGGCGTGCGCCTTGTCGAGGAGCGCGAGAAACGGCTGGCGACGCTTGACCGGGCTCTGGATCGTGGCTTGACGGACGTCGAGGCCGGGCGGACGAAACCGGCAGGAGGGGTTTTCGACCGTCTCGAAGCGAAATATCTCGCCATGGCCGGCAAGAGCCGCAAGGCTCGCGCCACTTGATCGTCGTCCTGTCGGACGCAGCCGAAGCGGATCTGGAAGGGATCGGTGATTGGATCGCGCACGACGCGCGCGACTACGAGGCGATCCTGTTTCCGTGACGCCCTCACCGATGCGAGACGCAGCGGCCGTCCGCCATGAGGAACCCGTCGGAGCAGTCGTCGCTCGACTGCGCGTCGCTGCGGCAGCGGCCGGTGTCGAAATTGCACGTATAGGGCGCGCAGGTCTCGCTGAAGCCTTGCGAGTTCTGCGAGGTGTTCCGGTCGAGGCATTTGAAGGTCAGCCCGCCATTCTGCCCGATGCGCGTTTGCAGATCGGCGATCTGCGCGCGCAGCGACTGGGCCGTCTGGTTGAGGTGCGAGCGCTCCGCCTGACACGCCGCCATCGGATCGATCGCGTTTGTGTTCGCGGCGCGCGCGGTAAGCGGCTCGCACAAACCCGCGGCCGGCTTGTGCGCCGGTGCGGCGGTGGCCGCGCCGGCGGCAAGAAGGAGGATGGCCGCTGCTCGCCAGATTCTCATCGCTGATCCTCCGCTCATGGGCTGCACGCGCCGGCCTCGCCGTCGGCGAGGTAGTGGCCGATGGCGCAATCATCGCTGGTGCGCGCGAAGCTGCGGCACATCCCGTCGATCGGATCGCAGCGATAAAGGCCGCAGGATTGGACATGACCCAGTCCGTCGCTCGATGAATTCAGATCGCCCGAACAGGTGTAATGCGCCGCGAGTCTCGCGGTCAGAACCGCTTGAAGCTGCGAGATGCGCACGCGCAGATTGGGAATGACTGTGCTTTGCAGATACGCATTGCGGTCGCGGCATATCTGCGGCGTCTCGGTCAATTGGCTCATTGCGCCGGGCGCCAGATTCGCGGTGCCGCGCACCGGTGCGGCGACGGCCGCCGTGGCGGCGAGAATGACGGAAAGGACGGCAACCCATCGGCGCATGACGTTCCCCCTTATCGTTGCCGGCAGGCTACGGCAAAAGGGGGTGGGCGGCAAAGACCTGCGCCGCTACTCCGCTGCCTGGCGTACATCCGCCGGCTTGCGCGCCTTGTTGAACGGGCGGTCGCCCAGGATCGTGGCGCGGTTCATGATGCGGCGGTGCGGCAGGTAGTCGTTCACCGCGTAATGCTGCGTGACGCGGTTGTCCCAGAAGGCGATGGAGTTGGGCTTCCACTTCCAGCGCACCTGGTATTCCGGCTTCTGGATGTGGGCGAACAGCATGTTCAGGAGCGCGCTGCTCTCCTCGCGGCGCAGGCCCTTGATGCGGTCGGTGAAGCCGTAATTGACGAACAGCCCGTCCGCGCCGGTCTCGGGATGGGTGCGCACCACCGGATGCAGCACAGGCGGATGCTCGTCCACCGCCTTGGCGTGCTTGTCGGCGCCCGCCTCCTTGGCCACCTGGCCGCGCGCCGGAAAGCCGCGCGCGAAATCGTGCACCGCGTCCAGTTCGCTCAAGAAGCGCTGCAACGGCTTCGACAGTCCCTCGAACGCCGCCTGCATGTTCGCCCAGCAGGTGTCGCCGCCCTCCGGCGGCAGAAGCTTGGCATAGAGGATCGCGCCCAGGGGCGGGGTCTCGATGAAGGTGACGTCGGTGTGCCAGGCGTCGTTGTCGGTTGGATTGCCGGCATGATTGTCGAGGATGAACATCTCGGGCGCCTCGGGCACGCCGGGATAGAGCGGGTGGGTGTGCAGCTTGCCGAAGCGCGCCGCGAAATCGCGGTGCTGCACCGGCGTGATGTGCTGGTCCTCGAAGAAGATCACCTTGTGCTTGAGCAGAGCCCCGCGGATCTGCGCGATCTGCTCCTCGTCCAGGCGCTTGGCGAGATCGACGCCGCCGAGCACCGCGCCGATGGTCGGCGTCAGCGTGGTCGTGGTGATGGTCGCCATGGCGGAACTCCGAAGGACAAAGAAACGGGCCGGAGTTTAAGACGGTCTGCGCCGCGGGCGCAAAAGGGGATTGCGCGCGCGGGCCTTGGCCTTCCTCCGGCCCGTGCAAGTTCAGGGAGGAAGCGCCGGAGACGAAGCCGGCACCCTTTTTAAATACTACTAAATCGATAGAGTCAACGATGTAAGATCATCCGGCCGCGCTACCAGATGCGCACGCGTTTTTCGGGCGCTATGTAAAGCTTGTCGCCCGGCTTGACGCCGAACGCCGTGTACCAGGCGTCGATGTTGCGGACCACGCCGTTCACCCGGAACTGCCGGGGCGAATGCGGATCGCTGACCACCTGGCGGCGCGCCGCGTCGTCGCGCAGCTTGCCGCGCCAAGCCTGGGCCCAGGCGAGGAAGACACGCTGGTCGCCGGTCAGACCGCCCAGCACCGGCGCGGGCTTGCCGCCGAGCGACGCGTGATAGGCGTCGAGCGCCAGCGTCACGCCGCCCAGATCGGCGATGTTCTCGCCCATGGTGAGATCGCCGTTGACGTGCACGCCGGCAAGCGGCTCGAACCCCGAATATTGCCCGCCGAGCACCGCCGCGCGCGCCTTGAACGTCGCGGCATCCTGCGCCGTCCACCAGTCGCGCAGCGCGCCCAGGGCATCGATCTGGCGGCCCTCGTCGTCGAAGCCGTGCGTGAGTTCGTGGCCGATCACCGCGCCCGCCGCGCCATAGTTGATCGCGTCGTCGGCCGCCGCATCGAAGATCGGCGGCGTCAGGATCGCGGCGGGAAACACGATGTCGCGCAGAAACCCGTTATAGGCATCGTTGGTCTGCGGCGTCATCGTCCAGTCGCCGCGATCGACCGGCCCGTTCAACCGACCGACCTGGAAATCCCATTCGTGCCGCGCCGCGGCGCGCACGTCGCCGATCAGGTCGTTGTCGCGGACGACGAGCTTGGAATAGTCGCGTGGCGTGCCCGGATAGCCGACCTTGATGGCATAGGTGTCGAGTTTCCTGAGCGCCTCCGTCTTGGTCGGCGCGCTCATCCAGTCCAGCTTTTCGATGCGCGCGCGATAGGCGGCCTTGACGTTCTGTACCAGCGCTTCGATTTTCGCCTTGGCCGCGGGCGGGAAATATTTGGCCGTGTAAAGCTGTCCGACGGCCCAACTCATATTGCCGAAACAATCCCGGCGATCGCCGTTGCAGTCGCCACCCGATACCGCGCGCACCGCCCGCTTCCAGCGCGGCGCCAGCGCTGCCTGGCCGCTCAACATCTTGTCGTGCATCGCGAAATGCGCATCGACGAAGGCGCTGGAGAGATAGGGCGCGCCGTCATCGGCGACACGGAATGCCTCCCAGGCCTGCAGGATCGCGATCGGCGTGCCGGCAAAGACTTTCGCGATGGCGGGGAAGGCGGACGTCTCGGCGACCACCAGGGTCTTCGTGTCGCGCAAGCCCGCGGCCGCCAGATAGGCCTGCCAATCGAAGCCCGGTGCGAAGGAAGGCAGGTCGGTCACCGCCATCTTGTTGTAGCTCGCGACCGGATCGCGCTGCTGCACCTTGGTCCAGCTTGCGTCCGCGATCGCCGTCTCGAACGCGACGATGGCCTTGGCGTTTGCCGCGGGCTCGCTCCAGCCGATCAGCGTCAGCAGCCGTGTGACATAGTCGGTCAACGCCGCCTTCTGCGCCGCGAAGTCCGGCTTCAGGTAATAGTCGCGGTCGGGCAGCGTCAGTCCGCTCTGGCCGATATAGACCGCGTAGCGGTTGGGATCCATCAGATCGACGTCGAGCCCGAGGCCGAAGACGGCGCCGCCGAGTTCGAAGGAATTGCGGCCCATGAACGCGGCCAGCGCGCGGCGCGTCTTGGCGCCGCGAATTTCGGCCAGCAGCGGGTTCAGCGGCGCCGCGCCCAGCGCCTCGACGTGGCTCTCATCCATGAAGGCGCGGTAGAAGGCGCCGACCTTGCCGTCCAGCGAAGTGGGCGCCGCGCCCGCATGCGCCGCGGCATCCTCCAGGATCTCGTGGATCTGCTCTTCGGTGCGGTTGGCCGCCAGAAGGCGCAGCGAGATGCCCGGCTTGTCCTGCGCGATGGTGGCGTGGTCGAGCCATGTGCCGTTGGCGAAACGGAAGAAGTCGTCGCCGGGCTTGGTGGCCGCATCCTCGCCCGCCAGGTCGAGACCGAACGTTCCGTATTCCGGCTTGGCGTCGTCGCCCTTGGCCAGCGCTCCGAAGGCCAGCGCCACCGCCAATGCCCAGCCAAAACGAGCCTTCACGCGAACCTCCTGCCCGACCGCTCGGAACTCGGTCCTGTCCTTCGCGGGGTCCGCGGTTTCGCACAAGGACTTTGGCGCCGGACCCGGGTGCCTCGCCGTTCAACATTGCGCGAGTCGCGCCTCGCGACGCCCTGTCTCGACAGGTCGGGTTCGCCGGTCAGGACCCAGATAGCATTGTGCGCCGCCGTCATGCGCCTGCTGCAATGCTCCCTTTCGCGTCTTTCGCAAATTTTTTTCATTAAGTTACCTATTTGAAATAACTCATAAAAATCTTAGCGTGACGCATCGCATTGTACGAATTGTTGCGAGTGCGAAGAATTTCTCCTTGAAATCCAGTGGCCTGATACTAATCTTCTGAACGTTGAACCTTGAAGGAATTATTCACATGAACAAGTCCCGCTTCCTGGCTCTTTCCGTCCTCCTGGCGACCTCCGGAATTGGCGCGGCTTATGCCCAGGCGCCGGCTCTGGCCGCCGGCACCTACAAGCTCACCGTCGGCTCCAAGACTCCCTGCGACGTCACGATCACGTCCGAGGGTAGCCTGACGCCCGGCGCCACCTGCGAAACCGGCGTATCGCTTGCCAAGTGGCAGCAGAGCGGCGCGAACGGCTATCAGCTCCTCTCCGGCTCGGGCGAGACCTATGCGGTTCTGAAGCCGCATGGCGAACAGCTCGAGGGCATCACCTTTGCCGACCAGCGCAAGGTCGTTCTCAGTCACTAAAGGACGCGTGCTTCCCGTCCTCCGCGTGGGAGAAGGGCCGTGCACCCAGCGCGGCCCTTTTTCTTTTCCGCCCGACGCGCGGTAAGCTGACCGGCGATGGCGATCCACGACCACAGCGCCCATGAGCACGGCATCTGGACGCACGACCACGTCTTCCTCGGCGCCGGCCACGCGCGGGCCGAAAAGCGCGCGCTGCTCGCCACGCTGATCACCGCGCTGTTCATGGCGGTGGAGATCGTCGCCGGCCTTCTCTTCGGCTCCATGGCGCTCCTGGCCGACGGCTTCCACATGGCGACGCATGTCGGCGCGCTGGGCCTGGCCGCCGGCGCCTATTGGCTGGCGCGCCGTCATGCCCGCGATACGCGCTTCACCTTCGGCACGGGCAAGTTCGGCGACCTCGCCGCCTTCGCCAGCGCCATCGTGCTCGGCCTGATCGCGCTCGCCGTCGCCTTCGAGTCGATCGCGCGGCTGATCGCGCCGGTCGCGGTGAACTACGGCAGCGCGCTTGTCATCGCCGCCCTGGGGCTCGGCGTGAACCTCATCAGCGCCGTCATCCTCAGGGACGATCATCACGCGCACGAGCATGGCCACCTGCACGCGCATCATCACGATGACGGTCATGCCCACGGCCATGCCGACAACAACATGCGCGCGGCCTATGTCCACGTGCTGGCGGATGCCGCGACCTCGGTCCTCGCCATCGCGGCGCTGGCGGCGGGGCTCCTGTTCGGCGTGCGCTTCCTCGATCCTTTGGTCGGCGTGGTCGGCGCCGGCGTGATCGCGTCCTGGGCCTATGGCTTGATCCGCGACAGCGCGCTGGTGCTGCTGGATGCGGAGGACGATCCGGGCCTTGCGGCGCGCATCCGCGCCCATATCGAAGGCGTCGCCGGCACGCGGGTGAACGATCTGCATCTGTGGCGGCTGGGGCCCGGCCATCGCGGCCTGATCGTCTCGCTGGTGAGCCCGCTGACGACGGATGCCGAAGCGGTGAAGGACGGCCTGCGCCGCCACTTCCCGGATCTAAGCCACGTGACGGTCGAGGTCGCGGTCTGCGCCGATTGCGGCGCGCCGTAGCATATCCAGGCCGGCCGCGACGAAGCCCAGCCCGAACGCCACGCCGGCCGCCGCCGTCATCGCGGCCGGCGCGAACCCGGCCGTCCCCAGCACACCCAACGCCAGCGCGATCAACCAGGCGAGCGGCGCCCAAGGCGGCGTGCTTCGTCTTGCGAGAGCATCCACCGCGTAGATCGTCAGGCCGAGCAGCGTCACCGTCGCGCCGAGTTGATAGCTCCCCAATCCGAAAGCGGAGGCCCGCACGATCAACAATCCCAGCATCGCCACGCCAAGTCCCAGCGCGCCGGCGAGCAGCGTCACGCGATGCCATGCCCAAAGCCCCGCGATGCCGGCCAGCAACAGGACGTCGGTGATGAAATAGAGCGCCGCCAAAGCCTGCGGCGACAAAAGACCAGCCGTAAAGCTGTCGGCGATGCGCAGCGCGCCGCCGACGACGGCGCACAACCCGGCCGCGCGTGGAAAGGCGTTCACCTCAGCCCTCCCGCGCGACGAAATCGCGGGCCTGCGTCGCCAGGCGAAGCCCGTGGTGGCGCTTCTGCGGCGTCGCCAGCCAGCGGTTCATCGCCGCCGCCATGATGGCATGCCACGGTGCGTCCGGTGCGGCGGCCAACTCCTCCTCCAGCGCGAACAGCATCTTGACGCGATGGCAGGCGATGATCGGCTCGACGATGCCGTGATCGTAGAGACCTGCCATCTCGCGTGCGATAAAGCCGGGCACGTCGTCGACGCGCCACGCCGTCACGTCCTGCTGCGCATTCACGTATCCCTTGTTGCGCCCGACGAACAAGGCGAGCTGCAGCAGCGCGCGCGGCCACAGATCCGGCTGCGCCGCGCAGATGGTCCGCGCGGCGTTGGCGAAGGTCAGCGCATGGGTGAAATCGAGCCAGCTTGCATTGTCGGCGATGGCGTTGCCCGTCGCGCGATCGACCGCGGTCTCGAAGTGCAGCAGATTCCATGCCGCGGCGCCGAGCAGCGCATCATAAATCTCGCGCGCTGGCCGTCCGCTGGAGGCCAGCGTGCGCCTGAGCGCGCCATCGATGGAAAGTCCGATGAAATCCTCGGACCGCGCCGGCGAATCGCCGGTGCCGTCCCATGCCGTCAGCGCTTTGTCGTAACTACGGAATTCCGGCACCCGCTCCTCGCGCGTCGCCGCCACCAGCGAGCGCACCAGCGCCAGCATCACCGGCAGCTCCGCGTCGCCGCCCAGGCGCCGGGTCAGCTCGCGGCTCTTCTTCACATAGATCGCGCTGTGGCCGAAATCGGCGTAGTGCGCCAGTGCCGCGCGGCCCAGCGCGCGCCCGACCGCGTCGCGCGCCACGCCGCTCCCCAGTGCGCCGCGCAGCAGCGCCACCGCGGCCGCTTCGTCTTCCGCCTCGATGGCGGCCAGGAACGCATCGCTCTTCCAGGCTTGCACCTCGTCCGTATACGGAAACGTCCGTGCCCCCAGCGTGTCCCAGGCGAGATGGGCGATCGGCTCGATCGTCGCGGCGAGCCGCGCGTCTTCGCTCGGCGCCCGGTCCGCCAGCGTCAGCCAATCGGCCGCCGCGGCATAGGCATGCGTCATGCCGTATTCGAGAAAATCGTTCTGCTCCCGAATGGCGAAGGCGAGCGCCGCTTCGGCCTTCGTGCCGGCGCGCTCCAGCCGCGCCACCTCGCGCGCCATGCGCGGATGATCGCCGTCGCGGATCGCGGCCCGCAATCCCTCCAGCCCGCGGGCGCGCAACGCATCCGCCGGCGGCTCGCTGAGGTCCAGGAAGATTTCGCCGTCGCGCAGATCGACCGGATAAGTGCGCACCGGGTCGCGGCCGACCAGCGCCTGGCCGGTCTTCAAATCGAATTTCCAATTGTGCCAATTGCAGGTCAGCACGCAGCCCTCGCCCAGACTGCCTTCGCTCAGGGGAAAGCCCTCATGCGGGCAGCGATTGGCGATCGCGAAGACGCGCCCGGCCGTGGCGATCAGCAGGATTTGCTTGCCGGCCAGGCGCAGCACCTTGCGGCGTTGCGCCGCCAGCGTCTCCTCGCGCAGGCCCGTCGCGGTGAACATTCCGGCCTCTCCTTTTTTCCAAAGGCACGGCTTTAGAATATCGGCGGGCTTGATTTAAGCAAGCATTGACTTTAGAAAAGAACGCATGGCTTCCTTGCCCGATCCGCACACCACGCCCAAGAGCGGCCGCGCCGCGGTGCTCGACCTTTTGAAGCGCGAGGGTCCGATTTCCGCCGATTCCCTGGCCGGCCGGCTCGGCGTCACGGCAATGGCCGTGCGTCAGCATCTGACCTTGCTTTCGGAGAACGGTGCCGCCGCGTTCGAGGAACAGGCGCGGCCGCGCGGCCGCCCGGTCCGGCTGTGGCGCGCGACCGACGCCGCGTCGGCGCATTTCGCCGACAGCCATTCCGCGCTCGCCGCCGATCTCGTCGTGCAGATGAAAAAGGCGTTCGGCGAGGAGGGCATGGATCGCATCTTGAAGCTGCGCAACGCCGAGCTGGAAAAATCCTATCGCGCCAAGATCGATCGGGCCGATGGCCTCAAGGCGCGGCTCGACGCGCTTGCCAAGATTCGCAGTGCCGAGGGCTATATGGCGCAGGTGCGGCGCGATCCCGACAGCGGTGGCTGGCTGTTCGTGGAGAACCATTGCCCGATCTGCGCCGCCGCGCGGCTTTGCACGGGGCTGTGCCGCGAGGAGCTGGCGCTGTTCCACCGCGTGCTGGGCAAGACCGTCAAAGTCGAGCGCCTTTCCCACATCCTCGCCGGCGCGGGTCGCTGCGCCTATCGGGTGACGGCGGTTTGAATCGCGGCGCGGCCGCATTGCGTTAAGGGCCTGGCGAAGGACGGCAAGCCCAGCCGTCGGCCATCCGGGCGACATCGCCGCCGTCGCGTTGTTCCTCGCCTCCGACGACTCCGCCTGGTTGACCGGCGAACGCCTGACGGCGGGCTGCGCTAGCCGCCCGATCTCCCGCTGCAAGGCCCCCTCCCATGCAGCGGGAGGATCGCGTAATGTCGGCGCGCATGACCGAACCCGTCGTCGCGCTATCCCACATCACCAAGCGCTTCGGTGATTTCATCGCCGTGAACGATCTGTCTTTCGCTCTGGCGCGCGGCTCGATCCTGGGGTTCCTGGGCCCCAACGGCGCCGGCAAGACCACCACGCTGCGCATGATGCTGGGCATCTTTCCGCCCGATACGGGCACCATCCGCGTGCTCGGCCGCGACGTCGGCCAGGTGCGCGAGCGCATCGGCTATCTGCCGGAGGAGCGCGGCCTCTACAAGCGCATGCGCGCCGACGCGGCCATCGCCTATATCGCGACGCTGAAGGGGATGCGCCGCGGCGCCGCGCTCGCGCGCGCCCGCGAACTGCTGAAGGAATTCGGACTCGGCGATTTCGCCCAGGTGCGCATCGAAGGGCTCTCCAAGGGCATGGCGCAGAAGGTGCAATTGCTCTCGGCGGTGGTGCACGATCCGGAATTCGTCATCCTGGACGAGCCGTTCTCGGGCCTGGATCCCGTCAATCAGACCGAGCTCGAAGCCTTCATCCGGAAACTCGCGGGCGAGGGCAAGACGATCCTGTTCTCCACCCACACCATGCAGCATGCCGAGCGGCTGTGCGACCGCCTGCTCATCCTCGCCAAGGGCACCAAGCGGTTCGAAGGCACGCTGGAGGAAGCGCGTGGGCTTCTGCCGCGCCGTGCCCGTATCGGCGGCGAGGGCGATCTGTCGTTCCTGGCTCGGCTGCCCGGCGTCACGCGCGCCACGCCGCCGGCGCAAGGCCAGCCCCATTGGCTTCTCGATCTGAAGGAAGGCGACGACGGCCGCGCCCTGCTCGCCGCCTGTTTCGCGCGCGGCGTGCCGCTCACCCATTTCGACGTCTCGCCGCCCGAGCTGCACGACGTCTTCGTCGCGCTGGTCGGCGCCGGCCCGCAGAAGGCGGCGGCATGACCCACGCCTTCCTCATCGCGCGCCAGGAATTCATCAAATACGTCACGCGGCGCGGCTTCTGGCTGTCGATCCTGATGTTTCCGCTGTGGATCATGATCGTGATTTTCGTGCCGCAATGGACGGGCGGCGGCCATGACAATGCACCGCACGCCTTGACGATCGTCGATCGCAGCGGCGGCTTCTATCGCGACGCGATCCTGCAGCAGGTCGCGCAAGATACCGAAGATCGCGAGCTTGCCGCGGCCGCGCACTACGCCGCGGCCTTTGTCGATTTTGGGCAGCTCCCGCGTTCCACCGCGCAAATGCTCGCGAAGCCCGACACGGTTCAGGCCCGCCGCGCCTACCGCTCCCTCGGCATGGTCGTGCTGGTCGATGAGATGACCGCCGCGCTCAAGCCGGGCGCTCCATTCTTCGGTCCGCCCGGCGCGCGCTTTATCTATGTTCCGCCGTCCCGCGAACTTCTCGCGGCGCGGGGCGCGGCCCTGGATTTTGCGGTGACGCGCACGTTGCGGGACGGCGACGGTCCGCTCGACATCGACGCGGTTGTCGTCATTCCCGAGGGCTTTGGTCCTGACTCTGCCGACGGCGCACAATTCTGGCGCGGCAAGAACGAAAGC
>Ga0265320_10001424_pt1 | contig 17383 bp, 14 predicted proteins | sample 4827metaG_FD_202087 | JGI IMG/M metagenome (GOLD analysis project Ga0265320, IMG submission 202087) | Rhizosphere microbial communities from Carex aquatilis grown in University of Washington, Seatle, WA, United States - 4-8-27 metaG | ecosystem: Host-associated > Plants > Roots > Rhizosphere >...
CGAGGGAAGGTGATATTGGGGTTCGCGCCGGCGGCGAGGATCTCACGCAGTTGATCATCCGATCCAAAATTCAGAGCCCACCACAGGGTTGCTTGCAATCCGGCCTGTTCCGGATTGGCCGAAAGTTTGCGTTGCCGGAGCATCTCTTCCAGGCCCTTGATAATAGTCCGTTCCTTCTCCCCGAGGTTGAGACGCTCAGTAAGTAACGCCGGGGTGGAACGGTTCTCATTCATGAGTCCCCCAATTATATTCAGCAATTTGATGTTTTTCTACTGGAATCCCGGGCAGCATGGGTGCGAAAGCGTCGTGGTTCCATGCCCCATTCTCATCCGTGATGACCTCGCATCGCTCGCAACACAATGGCCGGCAACACGGCGAGCCCTACTGAGACTCCTATCCACAACAAATAGGCGAGGCCATAAAGCACTTTTGCAAAAAAACCATGCCGTCCGGAAAATTTTCCGGCCAAAAAGTCAATCCGTTGGGGAACCCCTCCCAAAAAGCACCCGATGGAACCACCGGCGATCAAGCCCCCCATTGTCGCGCCAATGCCCGCCAGCGTCCCATAAGCAAATCCCCACGCCCCACCCGCGAGAGCTCCCCAGCCCATTCCCGCCAACGTATACAGCGCAGGCATTCCAATCATAGACAGTCTGCTAATTGCCCTATGCTACCCGGGCACGGATGTTTTATGGGTTATCACGGCCGCCAAAAATCAAAATTCGCGATCCGATATTCGTTGTTCTCTTCGGCGATCCAGAGCGCGCCTTCGCAGCCGGTCCGGGCGACGCGGTCGCAGAACCAGAATCCGATGACCCGGCCGCGACGGGCCTCCTGGACTGTTCCTTTGAACCAGCCTTCCACCGAAGTCTTGCTTTTCTTTCGCGCCGCATCGTCGCTGTAGACGTAGGCGAACAGATTGATCTGAAAATCCAAAACCGGACCGTTGTACGTTTGCGCGGCGTTTTCATGCTGGCGCGTGAACTTCTTGAAGGGCATCGCCGCCTGGAGGCCGGAATCCGTGAGCGCATAGGCGCCGGCGAGGTCGCCGGCACCCATCCGCCGCGAATAGCGTTGGATCACGTCAATGGTTCGTTCGACCACTTCGCGCACACCTTCGGGTTTTCCTTCGTACTGAACCCGCTTTTCCTTGACCCCATCGCTTCCGGCGAAGGAGTGGATATCCATTTCGGTATTCATATTCGACGGTGGTCGACAATTATATCCGCCGCGTCAATTATTTTCCAAAACACGGCACAGGTTATGCGAGTCACTGTGTGCTGTAATATAAATATTTCTGCCCGAAATCTTTTTGCGCCCGCTGCAGGAGCAATTGGCTCAATTCCGGATCAATCGCGAAAATGTTCTTCCGGGCCTTCGCCGCGGCCGGCAATACAACCACTACGCCCAGGAAAATTCTCCCGTAGTGATGAACGACGAGACGTTGCACGCCGGCTTTCGATAAACGGGTGATGACCGGGGCCAGCGGTGTCCCGTATGGGTCATTCGGATCCAAGGCATGCATGCTGAACAGGCATTTGGGATACCGCTTAACCCAATCGTGCGCCTCAAGTATATCCGGGGACGCCAAAATTTTTCCCGCCCGTTCATCCTCCGCCGCCGCGTATTTCTTATCCCCAAACTTCACAGACTCAATCCCACCAAAGGGCCAGCTTTTTGGCTTTGGCCAATTGCTGTTCCAGTAGCGGAAGCTCGACGTCCGCGTCATCGGCGACGAGGTCGGGGCACAGCTCATACGCATCCTGGACAAAGGCTTTGAGGTCCTTGGGCAACGTATCAAACTTGAGGGTTACAGTGTTATAGTCCACGTCACTGATGCGGAATGACGAAAGTTTTTGCCATTCCTGCAATTGGGCGATGATGTCCTCCGTGCTGATGTCATAGTTGTCGCCATTGGTCTCCGCTTCGAGGAGCGCGGCGAAAGGATCGTTGTTTGTTTTCTTGGCCATAAAGCTGTGCCCCTTGTACCAAAGGCACCGGTGCCGTCAAGCAGTCGTTGCCGCCAGTTCTTCCTCAAAATCCACGAGCTCCTTGATTGGCACCATGATCCACGCTTTTCATCTGCGGGGTCAGCGCGAGGCCAGGGGATGCGGCCGACAACACTTAAATCTTCACCTTGAATTCCTCGCCCTTTTTAAGCGAGAGGACAAAACCGGCGAGCAGTTCCGGAATCAGTTCCAGATCTTTCAGGCTCACCACCTCGACGGGCGAATGCATGTAGCGGTTCGGCAGGCTGATGAGTGCGCTGGCGATGCCGCCGCGGGTCCAGAAAATCGCGTCGGTGTCGGTGCCGCTCGTTGAAGACTTCGCCTCGTGCTGGACGGGAATTTTCTCCTGAGCTGCGATTTTTTCCAAACGCTTGACGATCTCCGCATGATTGCAGCCGCCGTGCGTCAATGTCGGTCCGCCGCCAATTTTCACATCACCGTGCTGCGCCTTGCTGACGGTCGGATAATCGGTCGCGTGCGTCACATCCACGACGAGCGCCACGTCCGGCTTCAGCGAATAGGCGATCTGCCGCGCGCCCAGCAGGCCGACCTCCTCCTGCACGTTTGAAACCGCGCAGACTTCGGCCTTGAATTTTTTCCCGCCCAGCAATCGCAGCGCCTCCGCCACGGCAAAAGTCCCGATGCGGTTGTCGAACGCCCGCGCCACAACCAGATCTCCGCGCAGCAGGTCAAATTCATCCGCGAGGGTGATGGGGTCGCCGATCCGGACGATTTTTTGCGCTTCTTTTTTGTTCCGCGCGCCGATGTCAATGAACAGGTCGTGGATCTTGGGCGGCTTCGGGTCGCCTTCCGACTTCATGAGGTGCGGCGCGACATTTCCAACGACGCCCTTGACCGGACCGTTCCGGGTGTGGATGACAACGCGCTGCGCCTTCGTGATGGCCGCGTCAATGCCGCCCATCTTGCGGACGTAGATGAATCCGTCGGCGTCAATGAAGTTTACGCCCATCGCGATCTCGTCTGCGTGCGCGGCGAGCATGACGCGCGGCGCACCGCCCTTGTTCAGCACCGCGACGCAATTGCCGTAGGCGTCGGAAAAAGTTTCGTCGGCGAATTTCTTTACGTAATCGAGCCACACGCGCTGGCCGCGAACTTCGTGGCCGGTCGGGCTGGGCGTGTTGACGAGCGTCCGCAGGAAATTCAGTGATTGTTCGCGCATGGCGCAAAGATATTCGGCGGTGGGAAAACTGTCGAGCGGACAACTGGAAGCAAAAGGAGGCGGAGGCAACTCTAACTATCTGAAATGCCAACTTTGGACGGAGCGCGAACCGGCGTGCCCGGCCAGGTGCGGACAGAAGCTTTGGAACAACGCGGGCGCAAGACGGCAGAATGCTGATTCGCAGTCCGATCGAGACGCGGTTGCCGGAATCGCGGATTGGGCTAGAGTGTCAAGGCTGTGAAAATTCTGATCACCGGTGCCAACGGTTACATTGGCCGGCGCCTGATACCCGTGCTGCTCGAACAGGGCCACGAGCTGTTCTGCTGCGTGCGCGACAAGGCGCGCTTCGACTGGCACCTGCGGCATGAGCGATTGCATACCCTCGAACTGGATTTTCTCAAGCCGTCGCGGACGACGGAATTTCCGAAGGACCTTGATGTTGCTTTCTACCTGATTCATTCGATGAACAGCGTCATCGGCAATTTTGCCGAACCGGAACGCCAGTCTGCCGCCCGGTTTCGCGAACTGCTGGAGCCAACCCGTTGCCGGCAGATTGTCTATCTCAGCGGCATCGTGAATGAGAAAATCCTGTCCACGCATCTCTCCTCCCGGCTGGCGGTGGAACAGTTTTTGCGGGCCGGCCGGATTCCCTGCACCGTGCTGCGGGCCGGCATCGTGGTGGGCTCCGGCAGCGCCTCGTTTGAAATCATCCGTGATCTGGTGGAAAAACTACCGGTGATGATCGCGCCGAAATGGCTGCAGACCCGCGGCCAGCCCATCGCCGTCCGCAATGTCATCCAGTTTCTCGTCGGCGTGATGTTGCGCGCGGAGACCTTTAATCTGGACTTTGACATCGGCGGCCCCGAAATCCTGAACTACCGGCAGATGCTCACCCAATTCGCCGAGGCGCGCGGATTGCGCCGGTTGATTATCACGGTCCCGGTCATGACGCCGCGCCTCTCCTCCTACTGGCTTTACTTCATCACCTCAACGTCCTTCGCGCTGGCCGCGAATTTGGTGGACAGCATGAAGGTCGAAACCATCCCGCGAAAAAATAATCTCGCCGAACAACTCGGCATCACCCTCATCTCCTATAAACAAGCCGCGGCGCTGGCCTTGGCGCGGATCGAACAGGGCAACGTCGTCAGCGGCTGGAAAGATTCTTTCGCCTCCTCGGGCGCCAGTCTGGCATTGATGCAATCAGCGAATGTGCCGCAACACGGCTGCTTTCAGGACCGGCGGACGCGAATGGTCACCGGTCGCGCGGCACCGGTCTGGCAGCGCGTCTGGTGCATTGGCGGCGACACCGGCTGGTACTACGGCAACTGGCTCTGGGCGTTGCGCGGCCTGCTCGACAAAATGGCTGGCGGCGTCGGCTTGAACCGGGGCCGCACGCAAACCAATGACATCGAGGCGGGCGACGCGCTGGATTTCTGGCGCGTGCTGGTGGCGGACAAGCCGGCCACGCGGCTCCTGTTGTTTGCCGAAATGCGCCTGCCCGGCGAGGCGTGGCTGGAATTTCAAATCGTTTCCACCCCGGACGGCGACCAATTCATCCAGACCGCCACCTTCCGCCCGCGCGGCGTGGCCGGCCGGCTTTACTGGTATGCGGTGCTGCCGCTGCACCATTTCATCTTCAACGGCATGATCAACGCGCTGACCCGGCCGGATTGACCGGGCGGCGCGGGTGGTTATAAAGAATTCGGCTTCTTCAGCCACAAGTTGAAACATGAAACCTGGCACCCAGTGTGGCAATGATCCCGCCTTTCCATCATTGCCGGGTGCGATAAAACCGCGTCGGCGAATTTGTCGCGGCCGGCTCGGTCACTGACGCCGGATTGGTCATCAAGTCAATGGTGCCGGTCGCCACCCAACCCATCAGATTCGTGCTCGCCTGAAATTCATATACGCCCGGCGCGCCGGAAATCTGCAAAGAGGGAACGTGATTGCTCACAGACAGGATCTTCAATTGCGTCGCTGGCTGCGCCAGGTTCAGCGCGCGCATGTAGTTCACTTCGTTCGTCCAATATACCGGCAACCGGTCGTAAGGATTCCCGGCGTTGTTATTTTCGTCCGTCACGAAAAGCCAGCCCGCATTCCGGCTCGCGGCGAGGTTTACCACATTCGTCATCGCGGCTGCGTTCGTGACGGCGTAGGCAACGTGGCAGAACTGCCGCGCCAGATGATTCGTTACCCAGCCGTCCGGCACATACGACGGATAATTCGTAACGTCGTTTTCAAATGTCATCAGCCCGTCCACCGCAGGCCGCGAGAGATATTCCTCCTGCGTGGTCGTGCCGGGATTGCCGAACACCAGGAGGTTCGCGCCCTTCGTCTGGATGTATTGATACAGGCCGGCGTAATAATTGTAGTGGTTCGTGCCGGTGTCGTTCGCCATCTCGTCCACAAAAATGCCGTCGAGCGGATAAAAATTGAAAAACGTGTCAATGTCCGCCTGGATGGCGTTTGTGTCGCGCGCGGCGTAGGAGGAATAGACGTAGCCGAGCACCTTGCCTCCGGCGGCTCGCACGCTGTTCACCGCCGCGACGTAATTCGGATCCTGCACCGCGCCAGGGCCGCTGCCGGGATTCATGATGACCACCAGCGGCACGCGCGACGCGGCGAAGTTCAGTCCGCCCCAATACGTCGGCGGATAAAAATACGCCGGCACGAGCAAACCCATCGGCGCGGCGTGGACGCCGAAGGTCAAGGCAACACCCAGGAACAAGGCTAAACGTTTCACGTCGCCAATGTAGCATCAGCAATGCCCGGAGGAAATAACGGCACTGAGGGCGGGGCGGATAAAGAAAATCCGTTCGGCGTTGTCTGTTTACCGGCGCGAATCAGAGGCGCGTTGAGGTGAGTTGCCACTTCAGCTTGCCCGCAACGCCGGGCACACGGACAGCCGGGTGAAACAACAAGCCCTGCCCGAAGCCCTGGAATTTTGACCGGGAACGATGTCGGTTGGAAAATCTCCTTTTTTGCGCTAAGTTCGCGCATGAAATTAAAACTTGCCGCCAGAAAAACCGAATCGCCCGGCGTCGAATCATTCATTTTCAAGCCCGAAACACCACTCGTCTGGAAGGCTGGCCAATTCCTGCATTACGTCCTCAATCATGCGCCCACCGATGATCGCGGCTCTGACCGCTGGTTCACCATCGCTTCCGCTCCTTGTGAACGCCGCGTGATGCTGACCACCCGCTTTGCCCCCAAGCAGGGCAGCACCTTCAAAAAAGCCCTCAAAGCCCTCAAGCCGGGCGGCACGATCGAGGTGTCCGATCTCGACGGCGACTTCATCCTGAGCGACCCAAAGAAACAATACATCTTCATCGCCGGCGGTATCGGCATCACGCCCTTTCGTTCGATCCTTAAGCAGGCTGAGCACGAAGGGAAAAAACTGCGCGTCCAATTGATTTATGCGAACCGCAAAACGGTCGCCGCCTATCAAAAAGAATTTGAGGCGATGGCCAAACGAAACCGGAACTTAAAAATCCATTACCTCTTCAGTCCGCAGCGCATCGACAAACAGACGATCAAAGAAATTGTTCCGGACCTGAAAAAACCGCTTTTCTACGTCTCCGGCCCTGAACCGATGGTGGAAGCCATCGGGAAATTGTTGCAACAGATCGGCATTCCCCCAAAGCGGATCAAACAGGATTGGTTTCCTGGTTATCCTGCGGAGTAACCGCTGGGCTGATGGATTTGAATCCCGTTGGGATTCGTGGATGCAGCGCGGGAAGCTGGAACATGAAATCGGGCGGAAAGCGGCTCAGGTTGCGTTTGACTGCTTGGTTGAGAACCTTGGTGGGGACGCCGTAAATGACAGCCAAGTCGCTGTCGAGCATCACCTTCTCGCCGCGAATGGAGAGGATTGCCCTTTCTATTCGTTCCACCGGAACGACAGTCATCTGCCCGTTCATTTCATGCCTTTCTCCCAAGGTGGTCACAGTTTGTGACCACCTTTAACGTCGCAATTTGCGACCTTAACCCAAACCGATCACAAATTGTGATCAGTTTCCTTTGAAATGCCAATTTGGTATCTCAAAACGGCTCGCGGGGACGCTCGCCCCATCGGCGCGCACGGAGTGACGCGCCCGACCTGACTAATTCTTTGTCGTCGCCAGTTCTTCTTCAAAATCCACGATCTCCTTGATCTGTACCAGGAACCAGCGGTCGATTTTTGTGAGGTTGAAAATTTCGTCGATGGTGAAGCCGGCACGTAAGGCGTGGCGGATGAAGAAGATTCGTTCGGCGTTCGGGACGCTCAGCTTCCGGCTGATGACGTCCTTGGGCAGGATGTCGCGGTCGCCATAGATTTCCGTGCCGATGCGCCAGGGTTTGCCGTCGCCGCCCAGGCCGCTGCGGCCGATTTCCAGTGAGCGCAGGCATTTCTGCAAACTTTCCTTGAACGTACGGCCGATCGCCATCGCTTCGCCCACGCTTTTCATCTGCGTGGTCAGCGTCGGGTCGGCCTGCGCGAATTTCTCGAACGCAAACCGCGGGATCTTGGTGACGACGTAATCGATCGTCGGCTCGAAGCTGGCCGGGGTCTCGCGCGTGATGTCGTTCTTGATCTCGTCGAGCAGGTAGCCCACGGCAAGTTTGGCGGCGATCTTGGCGATGGGAAATCCAGTGGCCTTGGACGCCAACGCCGAGCTGCGGCTCACGCGCGGGTTCATCTCGATGATGACCATGCGGCCGTTGTCCGGGTTGACGCCGAACTGGATGTTCGATCCGCCGGTCTCCACGCCCACGGCCCGGATCACGGCAAAACTCTGGTCGCGCATGATCTGGAATTCCTTGTCCGTCAGCGTCTGGATGGGCGCCACGGTGATGGAATCGCCGGTGTGAATGCCCATCGGGTCGAAATTTTCGATGGAACAGATGATGACGCAATTGTCGGCCTTGTCGCGCATGACCTCCATCTCGTATTCCTTCCAGCCGAGCAAGGATTCCTCGATGAGGATTTCACTGACGGGCGAGAGGTCCATGCCGCGCTTGGCGAGTTCGTCGAATTCGTCGCGGTTGTAGGCAATGCCACCGCCGGTGCCGCCAAGGGTGAAGGCGGGCCGGATGATGAGCGGAAAACGTCCGATTTTTTCGGCAACAGCGCGGGCTTCATCCACGTTGTGCGCAGTGCCGGAAATCGGAACGTCGAGTCCGATGGAAAGCATCAGGTCCTTGAAGACCTGGCGATCTTCACCCTTCTGGATGGCTTCTGCCTTGGCGCCGATCATCTCGACGCCGTGCCGTTCAAGCACACCGCTTTTGTTCAGGGCCATGGCGGTGTTCAGAGCCGTCTGGCCACCGAGCGTAGGCAATAAAACCAGCTTGCCCTTCGCCTTGAGCTTTTTCATCTCCTCTTTCTCGCGGACGATGATCTTTTCAACGCATTCGGGGGTAATGGGCTCGATGTAGGTGCGGTCGGCGAACTCCGGGTCGGTCATGATGGTGGCCGGGTTGGAGTTGATCAGGATGACGCGGTAGCCTTCCTCGCGGAGCGCCTTGCAGGCCTGCGTGCCGGAATAATCAAACTCGCACGCCTGGCCGATGATGATCGGTCCGGCGCCGATGATGAGGACGCTGTGAATGTCAGTGCGCTTGGGCATCGTTGAATTTACGATTTACGATTTACGATTTACGATTTACGATTTGGCATCTTCAAACGGCCACAGATGAAACACGGATTGAGCGTGGAAGGAAAGGCAAAAGCCAATCTCAACACTTGTGAAAAACCGCCCGACCCACCCACAATCGGGCATGGCCAAGCATCGCTGGGAAAAAGTCACCGGAGGGAAGCTGGCGGGATTTGTTCCGGGCCTGGCGGTTTTTCTGGGGTTGTTGTTCGCCAGCGAGCCGGGCTTCATTTTTGGCCTGGACCACGCGAACCTGCTGTTTCACGAGGCCGGCCACCCGATGGTCGGACTGTTCAGCCGCCGGCTGGAAACTTACGGCGGGACGCTGGGCCAGCTGGTGTTCCCCGTCGTGCTGGCGGTTTCGTTCTGGCGCCAGGGGCAGGCGTTGTCGTTCGCTGCCGCGGTGATCTGGTTTTTTGAGAACTGGTTGAACATCGCCCGTTACATGGCTGACGCCCGGGCGCTGCAATTGCCTCTGCTGGGCGGAGGTGATCACGATTGGAACACGATTTTCACGCGCTGGAACGTGCTGCCATACGACACGGAAATCGCCGCGACGGTTAAAACCATCGGCTGGACTGGGATGGCCGCCGCCTGCGGGTGGGTGTTTTGGCGCGGGTGGACCGACCGAAAGCGAACGGAAGATGCGAATGAGCTTGCCGGGTGAAAGCAACCGGGAGTAACGGTCAGTCGCCACCTGGCCGGGGGGCCGCGCCGGTCATCGGCACAAAGCGCACGAACAGCACGGCGCGCTCCTCCAGCTTTTGGCCCTGTTTGCGGAGCAGGACCAGTTTCTGGTCCCAATCCGGCCCGACGGGAATAATCATCCGGCCGCCGTCCCGGAGCTGGTCCACCAGCGGTTGCGGCACCGATTCCGGGGCGCAGGCGACGATAATGGAATCGAACGGGGCGGCGTCCGGCCAGCCCCGGGAACCGTCCCCCGCGCGCGTCCGGATGTTTGTGTAACCGAGCCGCTTCAGGTCGGTCCCGGCGCGTTGCGCGAGCGCGTCAACGATTTCAATGGTGTAGACCTCTCCCACCAGTTGGGCGAGCACCGCGGCCTGATAACCCGAGCCGGTCCCGATTTCCAACACGCGGTCCCCCGACCGGGGATCCAGCTGTTCGGTCATGAAGGCAACGACGAAAGGCTGGGAAATGGTCTGGCCGTGGCCGATGGACAGGGCATGGTCGTCGTAAGCCCGGGGCCGGAGTTCGGCCGGGACGAATTCATGACGCGGGACCTTGCCCAGGGCGGCCAGCACGCGCGCATTGGTGATGCCGCGCCCGGGACCCGACAATTGTTCACGGACCATGCGCCGGCGCCGGGCGGCGAAAGAGCCCTCCTCACCCGCCGGGACGGCGCGGGTTGGTTCGCGTCCTTCCCGGGGCAGGATTGACAGCGCCTTGAGAATTGGCACCGCGATGTTTTTCACAACCCGGAAGATAACTCCGTTTGCCGCCACATACCACAGGTAAAATGACCGGTACCGGGCCCAATCCAATCAGCCAGAAACGGCGATTCCTGGCCGGTACGAATTGCAGGCAGGCGCCCAGCGCAAGAAGCTAAAAAAACTTCGCCTGGTTTCCCGCAGCCGGTTTCAACCCGAGCTTCTTATAGCTCAGTTCCGTCGCCACGCGGCCCTGCGATGTGCGGTTCAGGTAGCCTTCCATGATGAGATACGGCTCATAGACCTCCTCGATGGTGTCCGGCTCCTCGCCCACGGCCACGGCCAGTGAATTCACACCCACCGGCCCGCCGCCAAATTTGGTGATGACGGCCTCGAGAATGCGCTTGTCCATCTCGTCCAGACCGTTCTGGTCGATCTCCAGCATGGCCAGCGCCTTGTCCGCCACGTCGGCGGTGATGCGGCCGTCATGCCGTACCTGAGCGTAGTCCCGCACGCGGCGGAGCAGGTTATTGGCGATGCGCGGCGTGCCGCGGCTGCGCCGGGCGATCTCGTGCGCACCGGCCGGCTCGATTTCCACCTTCAACAAACGCGCCGACCGGACGATGATCGTCTCCAGGTCCGCGGCCACGTAGTAATCCAGCCGCTCGCGCACGGCGAAACGCGTGAGCAACGGCGCGGTGAGCAACCCGCTGCGCGTCGTCGCGCCGATGAGCGTGAAACGCGGCAGGTTCAACCGCACGCTCCGCGCGTTCGGCCCCTGATCGATAATGATGTCCAGCTTGAAATCCTCCATCGCCGGGTACAGGTATTCCTCGATGGTTTTTTGCAGGCGATGGATTTCGTCAATGAACAGCACGTCGCCCTCCTCGAGGTTCGTCAGCAATCCGGCGAGGTCGCCGGCCTTTTCAATCGTCGGGCCGCTGGTGCTTTTGAGATTGGCGCCCATCGACTTGGCAAGGATGTTGGCCAGCGTGGTCTTGCCCAGGCCGGGCGGGCCGCTGAGCAAAATATGGTCGAGCGGCTCCTTCCGTTGTTTGGCGGCGGCCACGCCGATCTCAAGCCGTTCCTTCACCTTGGGCTGGCCGGTGAATTCGGAAAACAACGATGGGCGCAGCGTCATTTCCAACGCCGCGTCGGGCTTGTTCAAAGTGGAGACTGCGCGTTCGGGCATCGCCGCCAAGATGCGGAAACGTACCGCGAGCGACAAGGTCAAATGCGCCGCGTCAGGATTTAGTGGCATCCATCGTGCTGAACTACAGTGTGACCCGGGCTCCCCAGTTCAAAATTGGGAGAGTTCTTTGCCAAAAATGGTTGGCATGGGCAGAGGCTCTTCCATAGTTTAGAGTCGTGAAATTTGTTAAATTTTCTATGAGAAAAAATAAAATTAAATCATGGCCACTTGCGATGTTCTGCTTGTTGGGTTTTGTCTCCCCCTCCTTCGCCAGCGAAGCGGGCATCAACATTCCCGACCTGACCCAGGTCAGATTTGACGGTCTGGGCGGCATCAGCGGGGTGATGCTGATGTATCTGGGCATTGTGATGTGCGTCATTGGCGCCGCCTTCGGCCTGGTCCAATACCGGCTGACCAAGGCTTTGCCCGTGCATGCGAGCATGGGCAGCGTGTCGAACATGATTTGGGAGACCTGCAAAACTTACCTGTTCCAACAGGGCAAATTTCTCCTCATTCTCTGGGTCTTGATTGGCGGTTGCATGGCCTACTACTTCATCGGCCTGCCCTGGAACAGCCCCGACAATCTGCTGAGCCATAGTACCTTGGTCCGCAACGGCTGCGTCATCCTGCTCGCCTCGGTCCTGGGCATCCTGGGTTCCTACGGCGTGGCCTGGTTCGGCATCCGCATCAACACCGTGGCCAATTCGCGCGCGGCCTTTTCGGCGTTGAAAGGCAATCCCCTGAAGACGCTGCTGATCCCGCTCCAGTCGGGCATGAGCGTCGGCCTGTTGCTCGTGTCCGTGGAACTGTTCTTCATGATTTGCATCCTCACGTTCCTGCCGCGCGATCTCGTCGGCCCTTGCTTCATCGGTTTTGCCATCGGCGAATCGCTCGGCGCCTCCGTGCTGCGCATCTGCGGCGGTATCTTCACCAAGATTGCCGACATCGGTTCCGACCTGATGAAAATCGTTTTCAAGCTGCCCGAAGATGACCCGAAGAATCCGGGCGTCATTGCCGATTGCACCGGCGACAACGCCGGCGACAGTGTCGGGCCCACGGCCGACGGTTTTGAAACCTACGGCGTTACCGGCGTCGCGCTGATTTCATTTCTCGCGCTGGCCCTGGCCGCCAACCAGGCGGTGTGCGCCACCCTCATCATCTGGCTGTTCGTCATGCGCGCGCTGATGATTGCGACTTCGCTGGCCTCGTATTTCCTGAACACCGTCGTCAGCAACGCGAAATATGGAAAACTCAAGGATTTCGATTTCGAAGCGCCGTTGACCCATTTGGTCTGGATCACCTCGTTGTTGTCCATCGCCGTCACATTTATCGCCAGCCGGGTGCTGCTCGGCAGCCAGCCTGGTATTGATCCCGACCTGTGGTGGGTGCTTTCCTGCATCATCAGTTGCGGCACGGTGGCCGGTGCATTGATCCCGGAATTCACGAAGATCTTCACCAGCACGAATTCCAAACACGTTAAAGAAGTGACCAACTGCTCCCGGCACGGCGGAGCGTCGCTGAACATCCTGTCCGGTTTCGTGGCCGGCAACATGTCGGCGTTCTGGATGGGCCTGGTCATCATGCTGTTGATGTTCGTTTCGTATTACTTTTCCCAGAATCGCGCGTTGATGCTCATCATGCCGGACAAATTCGCGTTCGCCGCGCCCATCTTCGCCTTCGGCCTCGTGGCCTTCGGTTTCCTCGGCATGGGGCCGGTGACCATCGCGGTGGACAGCTACGGGCCGGTGACTGACAACGCCCAGTCGGTTTATGAATTGAGCCAGATTGAAGGCATCAAAGGCATCCGGGACGACATCCAGAAGAATTTCGGTTTTAACCCCGATTTTGCCAACGCCAAGTATCTGCTCGAAAAGGGCGACGGCGCGGGCAACACCTTCAAAGCCACTGCCAAACCAGTGTTGATCGGCACGGCCGTCGTCGGCGCCACCACGATGGTGTTCGGCATCATCATGCTGCTGGAAAATAAATTCGGCAATGTGGTCAATCATTTGAGCCTGGTGCAGCCCGAGGTCATCCTCGGCCTGCTCACCGGCGGCGCGGTGATTTATTGGTTCACCGGCGCTTCCACCCAGGCTGTCGTGACCGGCGCCTATCGCGCCGTGGTTTACATCAAGGAGCACATGCATCTCGATGAAAAGACCGCTTCGGAAGAGGACAGCAAAGAAGTGGTCCGCATCTGCACCGTCTATGCGCAAAAGGGCATGTGGAACATTTTTATCGTGATCTTCTGCCTCGCGCTGGCGCTGGCTTTCTTTGATCCGTATTTCTTCATCGGTTACCTGATCGGCATCGCGTTCTTCGGACTTTACCAGGCGATCTTCATGGCCAACGCCGGCGGCGCCTGGGACAACGCCAAGAAAATCGTCGAGGTGGACCTCCGCCAGAAGGGCACCGACCTCCACGCCGCGACCGTCGTCGGCGACACCGTGGGTGACCCGTTCAAGGACACCTCGTCCGTGGCGCTGAACCCGGTAATCAAGTTCACCACGCTGTTCGGCCTGCTCGCCGTCGAAATCGCGGTGACGATGACCAACCAACATATCAAGACCGGCATCGGGCTGTTCTTCGCGGCCATCGCGCTGGTGTTTGTTTATCGCTCGTTCTATTGCATGCGCATCCCCGAGGACAAAGTCATCCCGCTTTTGCCGGTGGACGATACCAAGACGCCAACGGCCAAGAAAATTTACCCGTCCACCCAGACCCGCTCTGGCACCTCCGTGGTGGACGAAACGATCAACGTGGAAAACTAGAAACCACAATCTCCCGCCGAACCGCCCTCCGGCTCGCGCCGCGAGGGCGGTTTGCTTTTGTGGTCGCAAATCACAGCGTCTGAATGGGTTCAGCCGGTGCAACTTTTTCAAAAGTTCCTGCTGGAAATTCAAAGTCCATTTCGGTAGGCTTCGCCGGCTTATGGCCCTTATCAAGACACTTTATCGCATTGTTTTGCTCCTGTTCCTGTCGGCGGCGGCGCTCCCGGCCCGGGCCGGAGAAGCTGACATTCAATTGCCCGGACTGGAACAGGTGAAATTTTTCCACGGCGCGGTCACGGGTCTGACCATTTTGTATTTCGGCCTGTTCGTCTGCGCCGTTGGCGCGGCCTTCGGCCTGCTCGAATACGTCCGCACCCGCGCACTGCCCGTCCACCGCTCGATGAGCGAAGTCTCCCACATCATCTGGGAAACCTGCCAGACCTACCTGTGGCAGCAGGGGAAATTTCTCGCCGGTCTCTGGGCGCTGATCGCGGGGTGCATGATTTACTATTTCCGCGGCCTGCAGGGAAAACCGCTGAGCGAGGTGTTCATTATTCTGGCCTGCTCGGTTTTCGGAATCCTGGGCAGCTACGGCGTCGCCTGGTATGGCATCCGCATCAATACCATTGCCAACAGCCGCGCGTCGTTCGCCTCGCTGCGCGGCAGCCCGTTGAAAACGCTCTTCATCCCGTTGCAGGCCGGCATGAGCATCGGTTTGCTGCTCATCTGCGTGGAACTTGCATGCATGATCGGCATCCTGGCCTTCGTCCCTACCGAACTCGCCGGGCCGTGCTTCATCGGCTTCGCCATCGGCGAATCGCTCGGGGCTTCGGCCCTGCGCATCGGCGGCGGCATCTTCACCAAAATTGCCGACATCGGCAGCGATTTGATGAAGATCGTTTTCAACCTGCCCGAAGACGACCCGAAAAATCCGGGCGTGATCGCCGACTGCACCGGCGACAACGCCGGCGATTCCGTCGGCCCGACGGCGGACGGATTTGAAACTTACGGGGTGACCGGCGTGGCCCTCATCGCGTTCCTGGCCCTGGCCCTCGCACTGTCGCCCGCCCTGTGCGCCAAGCTCATCATCTGGATGTTCGCCATCCAGGCGTTGATGGTGATCGCGTCGCTCGGTTCGTTTTACTTCAACATGGCGCTGGCCCGGGCGCGTTACGGGAGCGACAAGGATTTCAACTGGGAGGCGCCGCTGACGGACCTGGTCTGGATCACCAGCCTCGTCTCGATTGTCGCCTGTTTCGGCGCGAGCAAACTGTTGCTCGGCGATTTTACGGTCACCCAGACCGTCGAGGGCGCGGCGCGGGAGGTGGCGTTGCCAAATCTCTGGTGGGTTCTCTCCTGCATCATCGCCTGCGGTTCCCTGGCGGGGGCGCTCATCATGGAGTTCACGAAAATCTTCGTCAGCACCAAGTCGAAGCACGTCCAGGAAGTGACGGATGCCTCCGACCATGGCGGGGCCTCGCTCAACGTCCTGTCCGGCCTCGTCGCCGGCAATTTCTCGGCTTTTTGGATGGGCATGGTCATCCTGGCGCTGATGTTCATCTCGTTTCTGTTTTCGCTGCATCCCGACTTCGTGGCGCTCATCCCCGCGAAGTTTACCTTCGGCGCGCCCATCTTTGCGTTCGGCCTCGTGGCCTTCGGCCTCCTCGCCATGGCGCCGGTGACGATTGCCGTGGACAGCTTCGGTCCGGTGACCGACAACGCGCAGTCCGTCTTTGAATTGAGCCGCATCGAGAAGCAGCCGGGCATCAGCGCGGAAATCGAACGGGACTTCGGCTTCAAGCCGGATTTCCACACGGCGAAAATCGAGCTCGAAAAAGGTGATGGCGCGGGCAACACCTTCAAAGCCACCGCCAAGCCGGTGCTCATCGGCACCGCCGTGGTCGGTTCCACCACGATGATTTTCGGGATCATCATGCTGTTGGAACATGCTTTTGGCGATGCGGTCGGGAGGTTGTCGCTCGTCATGCCCCAAATCGTGTTTGGCCTGCTCATGGGCGGCTCGGTGATTTACTGGTTCACCGGCGCGACCATCCAGGCGGTCGTTGCCGGCGCCTACAGCGCGGTCGTGTTCATCAAGAAGAACATCAAGCTCGACCAGGAGTCCGCGTCCATCGAGGACAGCAAACGCGTCGTTGCCATCTGCACGCGCTACGCGCAGAAGGGCATGATCAACATCTTCGTGGTCGTGTTTGCCTTTGCGCTGGGTTTGCCGTTTTTGAACCCGTATTTCTTCATCGGCTATCTCATCGCCATCGCGTTCTTCGGACTTTTCCAGGCCATCTTCATGGCCAACGCCGGCGGCGCCTGGGACAACGCCAAAAAAATCGTCGAGGTGGACCTGAAAATGAAAAACACGCCGCTCCACGCCGCGACCATCGTGGGTGACACCGTGGGCGACCCGTTCAAAGACACCAGCTCCGTGGCGATGAACCCCGTCATCAAGTTCACGACGCTGTTCGGCCTGCTGGCAGTGGAAATCGCCGTGGCCATGCAGAAGGCCAATCCAAACTCCTATTGGCACTACGTATTCGGCGCTTTTTGTGTGTTGGTGGGGCTGGTCTTCGTGCACCGCTCGTTCTACTGCATGCGCCTCCCCGTCGAGAAGTCCGACCGGAAATGAGCGGTTATCGCCTCCGTCATGTGGATTTCAGAGACAAAGGAAATCAAGAGACAGGCAGAGAGGCGTTCGCCGTGAAATTCCCATTCGCTTGTCCCAACGGGACATTTCGACAATAGCCCGGCGTTTTAACGCCGGGTAAAATTCCGTGTTGCCAAAGTCCCGCCGGGACGGCTGAATGAATAGGACGAACGATATTTAAGGAAATAATTTCAGCCGTCCCGTTGGGACGCATCCATTCTTGCCATCATCCCGGCGTTGAAACGCCGGGCTATTGTCGGTCGCCGCTCCGCGGCTCAAGGCAAAATGTGGCCCCAATTGCCATTGGTGCCTAACGAGCAGGTTGGCGCATCACCGACTTTCTTGATGGAATAAATCCCGCCTTGAGGGCACGGCGGGATTTTGCCGGCCTGGGTGAGTTTGATGTAGGGTGTCAGGTCGTTGGGATAATTGATGGGGTCACCGGTCTTCTTCTTTGTTTCCAAGGCAAATTCCTGGGCGGCAGCATCAATTTGACGAAGATTGTTGATGCAGGCATTTGCGGCGCTGGTACTTCCTGCTTTGATGAA